>Ga0137415_10000189_pt1 | contig 52877 bp, 50 predicted proteins | sample CZODoug3_1_1_16f_FD_183082 | JGI IMG/M metagenome (GOLD analysis project Ga0137415, IMG submission 183082) | Vadose zone soil fungal communities from Angelo Coast Range Reserve, California, USA - CZODoug3_1_1_16fungal (Hybrid Assembly) | ecosystem: Environmental > Terrestrial > Soil > Vadose...
CAGGACAAGTTCCAACTGGTGGCTAGAACGTGTTGCTGTGGAGGAGAGAATACGCTCCCTATAGGGCCTCTAATTCATCGTCACAATTTCATGGAGGTCCCGCCGATCATATTCTTCGGCGGCTGGGAATATCATCGACTGGTAGGCTATGATGATGCTGACGTCAGAGGATTGCTGAGAGGACTGGACAAGGTCGGAAAGACCGAAGTCCTTCACAAGAAAGAGATCGCTGAAGGAATCACTGATGATACGTTCCTAGTCTCATTCAACAATCTTTTCGGACAATTGACCCAGAAGCAAACGCGAGCGATGGTCTCTGCTATCGAGAATGGCTATTATGAGATACCGAGACGAATAACAGCGGATGATCTCGCGAAAAAGTATGGGCAGCCGAGAAGCACGTTCGAAGAGCATGTTCGAAAGGCCGAGAGCAAGGTGATCCTTGCTATGGCTCCGTACATGATGATGTACGCCCGCATTCCATCATCTCCATTTGCTACCAAGACAAAGGCCGCAGGTGCGACGCTTGGAGCGAGATTGATGAAACAGATGGTGCAGGTTCCACGTAAAGCTGGACCGGCTATTCCCACTGGCTGACTATTGTCGTGATCCTACGATTAGAACTCAGAGAGGCTAGGGACTGAGGGGAGTGGAGCCCCGAGCCTAATGCCCATTGGTTCGAATGTCTGGTCAAGTGACGAGAGCAGATTGCGAACATAATCATCTACATTCACTTCAGCAGGTTTGGCTTGTGCGGTTGGTTTGACGGTGAACGTTCGACCTCCGTGCTTGAAGGGACGCACCTTGACAAATCCTACTTCCTGTCTTCTGGATACATTCTGCCCCGCTTCCGCGGCAAGTACAGCGGCCTGATATGGCTGGGGAAGTGTTCTGGCATTGATCATCTTCCGAGGATCCTCTCTCAGTTCCACACGATACTCGAGGTCCGCGAGAGGGATTTTGCCTTGGCGCAAGGAAGACAAAGCGTTGTTTACGACCGCGCGGGTGCCTAGTTTTGCAGCTTCAAATTCTTGCGCGCTTGTCCGTCCCTTGCCTAGTATGGCTAGACAGTCTTGGAAGGTTTTGAGGAAGAAACGTGGAGAGTTCGACTTTGCGACGGTGAGTCCTTTGATCTCGGTTTCGCCACTGGGCAGTATGCCGAAGTAGGCTTTCTTTGCACCGCTGAGAACGCAGACACTGTACCGTCGATCATAGGCAAGTTCCAACTTGTACTTGTCCCGGACCTGCCGGGTGAACTTGTCGATTTGCTGATCCGAAGGGTTGTCGAGGAATACTGAGTCAGTGTCTCCATACTTCGGCTTCAATCCCTCATTCCTGGCTAGGTCAAAAGTGGATTGCAGCACCTCACGGCCGTAGGCAGTTATCGCCTCTCCCAACAATGGACTTGCAAGTCCGTGGATTCTTACGGTGACTCCGTAGGATGCAACGAGGACTAGCTTGAGTATCGAGTTAGCTGCCTTCGTCACTCTGTAATCTTCAGTTTCGGAATCGAGCGTCTTCAGCAGTGGCTTGTAATAGTGTATTCTGAGGTCCCGCAACGCGCCTATTATTGCGCTGAAAATTCCTCTCCTTTGTCGGCAGACGCTTATGTCTTGGCCCGGAACTTTGTTGGATTGGCATTCGGGATGGCCGCATTGGATTGTTTCGTAAGAGAGATTGTAGACATCTACTACTCCTGGATAGAGAGATTCGAAGTCCAAGACTGCCATGTTGAAATAAGTCCCGGATTCAGGCGTGATTGTTAATGCACCTGTCACGAACTTTTTGTCACTACCAAGCCTGAGCTCGGTAGTGGTCGGAATGAGGATGTCGTGCGCCCTGTAGTAGCTGTCTAACATGCCGCGAATCCAGTCTGAGACTTGGTGGCTTTGATACGTCTGGGACAAGGGAAGATTAGCGAGGCGACTGAGCATCATTGCCCGGTAGTATTCCTCAGGGGACCATTGGTCCTCATGCACGCCAACGGTATGAGGACTGATTCCAGGGATTGGTTGGACTAGGATTGGATACGTATCTCGTAGAATCGATTGCTTAAGAGGATCGACCTTTGGCAAACTACTGAGGATACTGTCGAACCTGTTTTGTTGATGATCGCTTAATGGTGTCTGAGGAACCCAATTCTGTCCTTCATAGGAGTGGACTAGGCCAAAGCGCAGGCCCTGATCGTAGGCATAACCTAGCGCGGGATCAACCTCAAGCTCCCAGCCCTTGACATTCTTCGGAGCCTTAGAGGCATAACTGATCTTGTTCAGGATCTTTTCCGTCTGAGTGAGAAGCTGGATCTTCGTCACGGTAGTAGGTGAAGCTTCCTTGTCGGAGAGATAGTAGGGTCGGAAGCTGGAGTCCGACCAATGGAACGGTTCAAGATCGTTCGTCCGTAGAAAGGTTAGAGTTGTTCGTCCCGTCTCGTATGACGCGCCTACTAGCCAACCAGATTCATTTTCCTGAATGATGAGTATTCACCCCAACTCGACAGAATTCCTGCTGCGACAATTGACTAGGTGGCCTCTGAGAGCAACCTCGACTATAGCCGAGATGCTGCAACCATGAAGATCAGAGAGACAGACAGTAGGAGTGTTACTGTCGCGGCTGTCAGCCTCAGTCGTCTTGTAAGCTTGGCCATTTCGAAAGCCTGAACTTCTTGCTGAGCTTGCGGAGTCTTTTCCAGTAACCTCAAGATTCCGCGCGCGGATCGGAGCCCTACCGCAAGTGCCAAGGCGTATGCGACGAATGCTAGGGATGCTCCGATTATGATGCGCAGGCCCCAAGTTGTCGAGGGTGAGAGCACTTCGCTTCCGTCAGATACTAGTCCCATTCCTAGTAGGACGCCGAAGACGAGGGTGAGCGTTGCGAATATTGTGACGTATCTTATGAACCTCGGAAAGAGCCGTAGGACTAGGTCGCGTCGGGACGGAGGTGGAAGCTCTCTCGTGGATGGTCCAAGGACCATGGCCAGGAACATTGCTGATCCCATCCAACCGATCGCGGAGAGTATGTGTAACCAGGCAAGGATTGCGCTGACTAAGGTGGAGACCATGGATTCAGAATACCTCTCAGTGTCAAACGACCGGTGGTTGAACACTTAAGATTACTAGTCGTGGACGTGACTGAGCATATACATTGTATTGCAACCGCACGTCGCATAATGCCGGTCTCGGCGGAAAATCAGCGATTAGCAGGTCGAGGTCAAAGCTTCTATCAGGGACTCGGCAACCGGCTCTCCGTCGTGCCTGACCCCGTTTACATAGAATGTCGGTGTGCCATTGACTCCGCTTCTTACTCCTCCGAGGAAATCCTCCCGGATCCTATCTTGGTATACGTGTTGAGCAATCTCAAGTTCCATCCTCCCAGTGTCCAGTCCTAGTGACTCCGCAAACGCGAACGCCTGACGAGAATCGTTGATTGTATCTTGATGTTCAAAGAGGAAGTCGTGCATTTCCCAGAACCTTCCTTGGGCGGCTGCCGCCTCGGAGATTTCAGCAGCTGACATTGCATACTCGTGAACGTTCGTCATCGGGAAATGGCGGTACACGAATCGAAGTTTGGACTTCAGCGCTGCTAGGACTTGTTTCACTTCAGGGTATGCGGCCCCGCAATAGGGGCATTGGAAGTCGCCGTACTCGACCAAGGTCAAGGGAGCTTTTACGGGTCCGGCGATGTGATCCCGGGTCGGATTAACCGGGACGACGAGTCGGGGAAGTTGATAGTTTCTAAGGCTCTTCCGACTAGCTGGTCCGAGGAAAGTCTTGCTTGGCTTTGACTTGCTTCTAACTGGTGGAGGCGCTAGCACTTGCTAACTCTCGATTAGCATCTTCCGACGTTCTTCCCTTAAGTTCCTCTAGAGCCGAGAGAATCCCGTCGGCACCTGGATTGACCCCGTATGGCGAGAGGTACCTCCAACGGACCACGCCCTTATCGTCCAGTACGAACAGGGCCCTCACTGATTCACCTATCTTATTGTCGTAAGCTCCAAACTTTTGAGATATCCTCCCTTTAGGTTCGAAGTCTGAGAGTAACGGAAAGTTGAGCTTGCGGTCTTTAGCGAAAGCGATGTGAGACCAGACATTATCGACGGATATTCCGACGAGATTTGCGCCGAACTTCTTGAACTCTGGCATGACCATTGCGTATAGCGACAATTGATCCGTGCAAACCGGACTCCAGTCCGCAGGATAGAATGCTATGATCAATGGATTTCCTCGTAGCTCATCTAGCGCTACCTTCTGGTCGGGAGTTGATTTCAGGGAGAATTTTGGAGCCTTTCTTCCGGGTTCGAGAAGCGCATCCTTGCGCGTCTTATGGCGTTTCATCCAAGCTCTGTGTCCTCGGCTCGTTTTATTCTCACGTTTCTGGTTTGATAGCATCGTCATCACAAAATCAGTTTGCTGTCTCTAAGAATCTATGGCATAAGTTTTTCGGTTGTCCGTGACTGATTGAACTCCTTAACAATTCCGTGTCGACGAAGACTAGTCCTTTGCGCAGCTTGCACTATCTAAGAATCTGTGCGCTACCACGAGTTGATTCTACTGTGGTTCCAGCGAGTCGATCGGTGAATTTCTGTCTACCGTCCCCATGCATCACTAGCCCAGTTATAACGTCCAATAACAATAGGAGCCAGTTGATCTTGCTGATGTTCCGCAGAAAGGCTGAGCCGATGTCGATGTGTCTTCCATCAACCCTGACAACTCTAAGTCCCATCGCTTCTTTGCCGATTGTCCTACCCCACCCGGCTTCCAAGAGAATGAAGTAAGCCACTATCAAAAGTGGAATGAGTCCCCAGAACCAAACCCCCCAGAAGTCGAACCTAAAGAACGACGGGCCAACGATGAAGAGTGGAATCGCGAAGGCTAGCGCCAGAATTATCGACCCCACACCAATAATCACTGAGTCTATGATGAATGCGACAGCTCTGCGCAACCAGAGGTCCTGAACATCTCTATTAGCGGTCAGCTGATCCAGACCCGTATTGCCAGTGACATTGGTCGATGAAGCGTATGCCGGTTGCACCGGACTCCCGCATTTTCCGCAGAAGCTGACGTTAGATTGTAATTCAGAGCCACACTTCCAACAGTAGACCATTTTTTTCTAGCCTCGGGTATCCTCAGTTCGTCTCTAAACGATTACTAAGTGTTTCGGGTCTTGATCGTTCTATCTAGTTGATTCGATCTCTCGAATCCATTCGCACTCGATCCCGGCATGTTTGTGATGACTGGCGACCGCTTCCTTGTTTGGCGCATCCAGAACGCAGTAAACCCGGTTCTCTTTCTTATTGTACAAGATGTCGTGGTGAGTTACTCCGAACTTGTCCTTCGGAGCCTTTTGTAACTGCTTCAACTGTTCGGAGGTCAGCGAGCCCATTGGATGAGTGTCCATGTATTTCGGCATGGGCCAGAGCTGGTCTCGTTCTAAATTTAAGGTTTGACGAGTCGATGTTTTGATTGGCCTGTGCAAGTAACTTCTAGTAACTACACTACGTGCCCACATAACGTGCCCGACCATTATATGGCCTGACGATCATTTACCCGTTCAGAACGCAAATGAATCACACAAGATTCGACAAGGAACGAATGGAACTATCTCGTGCATGGGCAATCTGGCTAAACAGAGGACTGGTCAGGTAAACCCGCGGACCGTCCGGCGCACATTATGTGAGCCGGGCCGAAAACTCCTATTTTTTCCAACCTATAATAGAATTTCAAAGGATTTCGATGTTATTCGGTCAAAGCGAATATAACCAGATTATTCCGTGCTGTCACAAGTATTACGAAATATGTTCTAGCCGCAGTGAAGAGAAACGACGCGCCAGAGAGACTGCAGCTGGCACAAGCATTGCTGATCAAGATACTTGCATCCGCGGTCGACCCTGGACTGATCAAAGGACCCAAAAATGATTGGGAGTACTGATTGTTGGCCGTGTCCTTAACGTAATACCCAACCAAGCCGAGTCCAACACTACCTGTATTCTTAATGGTCAGTGTTACGTTCATGCTGTTTTGGAAAATGTAGCTAGTAAGGTTGAGCGATTCCTGTCCGCTGGTGTTAGATTGAGCTAGATTGGGTATGACGATGTGAGGATTTCCAAGCGTCACTGCTCCGAGGTAAAGTCCCTTGATGCATGCGAACTTGAAAATCAGAGAGTTTAGAGGAGAATCGGTGTACAGCCCAATATGCACATTAAATCCAGCAGTTGGAATCTTGGATTGATCGGGGCAGGGGTTGGCTGGGATCACGAGGTATGTTCTAGCGTTGCTTATTGTGACTGGAGTGGGAAAGACTCCCTGCGCTGAACTAGCACCATACGTCCAGACGCCGCTGAACCGTGTCTGGGAACCATTCGCTCCTAGAATTATGACGAGTGTTGGAGTGTTAGGGACATACAAGACTTCGTAAATTATTCCTAAAGCAGTCGGTCCTTCATACTGGAAAATAACTCTCTGAGCTTGATAGGTCGGACTCAGGTACGGTAGACCCGGCGAACCCGGAGCATAGACAAGACCAGTCACCACGCCAGTGAAAACGACGAGGATAATGATCGCTAGGCCAATCTTATGCCCCAAGACTTGAATGAACGCCCGTCCTTTTGCCTAGAATATCATAGCCAGTGTTCGCGTATGCCCGAGTGTCCGGTTGCTTTCTGATGGACTTCGACGCTCAACCTGCTGCCTTCAGCCCTCGCCTGGAAACCGCACTCTGTGCATTCGAGAATATGTATTCTAGATGCCGACGTTTTGGTCGCCATCTTACTTGACATTCCCTATAGCCTCAGCTAATCATTAGCTGAGGGCACTCTCCTCGTCATATTCTCTGTCGAACCCTCTCGTTCGGTTCGAGGGTTACAATCGCATGACTTCGAGGAGATTGATGCTATCCTTAGAGAGAGGCATAAATTTCCCCTGACCAAGCGAGTTCAATCTTCCGAAAAGAGGTCGACCGGTGCAGTCAAAGAACCTACGCACTCTGGACCGGTCTAGCTTTTACACGGGATTCAGTTTCTTCTTCCTTGACCCTTACATCCAGATAATCGGTGTCGCCCTCGGAGCATCAGTGCTCGAAATCGGCTCATTCACGGCCGCCGTCTTCGCCGCCCAACTCGTCTCGAATCCATTGGCAGGGCACCTGACTGATCGAATCGGACGATCGAAGACTCTTGCTGTCGGCTGCTTTGTCCGCGTGATCAGCCTCTCAATGGTTGGCCTCGCCTTCCTAGCTCAATCACCAATCACAATCCTCCTCGGCAGAACTTTTCAGGGATTCGCGGCGGGTTTCTTCTGGACCGCATCGTATGCGATAGTCGCTGACGAGACCGACATGGGTGGTCGTGGACGAGAGTTTGGTCAAATGAGCCAATGGGTGAATCGTGGAATGCTCGTCGGAGCCCTAGGAGGATTCATACTTCTATTGATCAGGCTTGACCTACCTCCCTATCTGTTCGCTGCCGCAGCACTTCTCAGCGGACTGTATGCCCTGAAGATCGTACCTTCCAAAACTGGAGATCACAATATGAAAATATCCGCCGGTCAATCCGTAACTCGTAACACTAGGGCATCAGTAGGCCTCCTAGGCCTCAATACGCTCAATTCATTTGCAATGGCAGCGTTAACCTCAGTCATGATAGTTCGGGTCTCAAGAATAGTCTTCACGCCCACGACCCCAATCAATACCCAGGCTATCCTCATCGCGATCGCAACAGCGCCTCAAGTGTTGATCTTGGCCATCGCCGCCCCGAGACTGGCCCGTTTCGTTGACACTCTCGGACGAGCCCGACCATTAGTTGGCTCGATCCTCTTCCTGATACCCGTATCCTATGCTTTCATCTGGATGAGCGACCTCTGGCAGTTTGCCCTTCTCGGTTTTCTTCTTTCAATCGCCGCGGCGATAGCAAGTGTCGCTCTCAACGCTGTAGTCGGTGATCTCTATCGAAGCCGGCGTGGACTAGCCTACGGAGGACTCAACACGTCGTCTTCCGCAGGGTCTGTCCTCGGCGCACTGGTGAGCGGAGTGTTGTACACGGCCGGATGGGATAAGCTAGTGATTACCAGCGTGGCTGTCCAAGTAATTTCTCTACTCGCTCTTCTCCTGCTCTGGAAAGCATATCTTCCCTACGATGTCCGAAGAGAGAAACCTGTAATCACGGTGATCACTCCGAAGGAGTAGTTGAGAAGGAGAGGCACATGACAGACCCTAGAATGATTGAACATGCAAAGTTCATCGTCCAAAAATCCACTCGAGTAAAGAAGAACGATAATGTTGTCGTCCATGTCGATGATGACGGCATGGATCTTGCGGTTGAGATCTACAAGGAAGCTGCAGGGATAGGGGCTCATTCAATAATTATTGCGCTTCCCTCAGAGGCTTTACGAGGTGAATTGGCCAACGCATCAAGAGACGCGCTCACATCTACACCCAAACACATTCTAAGTCTGATCTCTAGTTGTGACGTGTACATTGGGATAAGATCAGATTCGAACTTACGCTCTCTTGCTAGCACCGACCCGAGAAATCTTGCATTGTACTCGAAGGGACAATATCCAATAAACGAGACACGCTTGACAAAGCGTTGGTGTCTTACGCAGTATCCGAACGAGGCCTATGCTCAAGAAGCAGGAATGAGTTTGAGAGAATATCAAGACTTCGTTTACGGAGCCATCCTTCTCGACGTTGACGAACAACACAATCGTATGGAGAAGCTGGACAGTATTATGAAAGCCGCTGACAAGATTAGATTGATCGGTGACAGGACTAACCTCGAATTCTCGATCAAAGGCAGAATCCCGGTCATTAGCGATCCTATCCACAATGTCCCTAGCGGCGAGGTCTTCACCGCTCCGCTGGACACCAGCGCTAACGGCGAGATCTACTTCGACCTACCAGCCATCCGGTTAGGTAGAGAGGTCAGAGGCGTCCATCTCAACTTCAAAGATGGGAAAGCTGTTGATGTATCCGCTGAACAGAACGAGGATTTCCTCAGAGAACAGCTCAATATTGACGAAGGTGCCAAGCGCTTAGGAGAGTTTGGCGTTGGAATGAACCTCAAGATCGACAGATTCACAAAGAACATCCTCTTCGACGAGAAGATCGGGGGCACAATTCATCTTGCGATGGGTCGGGCCTACAAAGAGAACGGAGGCACGAATGAAAGTATTCTCCACTGGGACTTCATCAAGAACATGCGTCAGGGCAGGATCATGATGGATGACAAGACGATCCAAGAGAACGGTCGATTTCTCTGGGAGGCACGACCGCCAAGCCGACAAAACAAAAGGGAGTAGCCTGCAGCCTGGACAAACCCCTCATTAACCCGAGTTCCTTCTCAACAACACTCAACCAACGCGGAAGCTCGGAATACTTTCACACTGGAGACACTTGCACTATTTGCTTGATTTCCCCCATGAATCGATCTAGTTTCCCCAATGGACTCGATCATTTCCTCGTGGAGATTGAGCGTGGGGGGGGAGGGGTATACTGGCCACGATGAAATATTCTGTGCGTGGCGATGAGTCCAGCCGAGGAGTACTTTCTGAAATTCGAGGATTACTTTCAGCGCAAGAAAAACTCGTGATGACCAGTCCACTCCGGAACCCCTTATTCCGAAGTCACAGGAACCTTTCTTTCAGGGCGTCCCGTTCTGCTTCGAGGATCATGTCGAAGAACCTGTCAGACGCTGTCTTGGACACTCTCAATATCCGTCCAGCATCGTCCAAGGACACGCGGCGGGCGGCAAAGACAATGACCGCCAACTCACCAAACTTCCCCACAAGTTTCCCAGTCTCTTCAGCCCGCTTCACAACATCCTTCTCGCGTTCGGACAATCGGAGACCCTTCTTCTCTAATATCCGCTTCACATCCTCATCTGACAAGGACAAGACGCCAATATTCACGCTGCCACACTCTGGACACTTCACGACCTTCGACAGATCCTTCACAACTTTGATCTCGGAATAGTTCCAGCACGAGGTACAAACCAATGTCCTGGCCTCATTGTACAAGCGAGCCTTCGCCGACTCAACCAAGATCCGCTTCATCTTCTCCGTCGGAATCAAATCAGTTCGTCGACTGATCCGTTCCAGTCCCACCCGGACGATTGGACTAGGCTTAGCCTTTCCCTTATTCACAATCACGCTAACCTCGCCTGTCCCGATGCCCGCTAAGACCTTGCTAGTATTCGGAATGTCCACATCCTTTTCGAAAGTCTCCCGGACAGTTTCCTCCATAATCACGGTATTCTCAAAGCTCTTCGCCAATTGTCGAAGACTAGTATTCGACAAGTCGGCACCGCGCGAGATCGCTCCAAATCTACGAGCCACGTGAACCAAACGTCTCTTGAAGAGCCCAGTTTTCCTCGAAGCCTCGATCGCCATATCCGAAACGTTGATGTTTTCCTCTCCCAACCTCTTCAACACATTCGCCACATCCTGTGCTCCAATAACACCCGGAGACTGGAAGACAATCCTGTATGGATCCTGCTGTATTCCAATGCTTGCCCCAGCCTCGTCAGACAATAAGTGCCCCACCAAACGGGCAAGGGTCCGATTTACCAAGGTTCCAAAGTGACTGTTCACGATCACAAAGTCATCCCATTCCTCAACAGTAACCAGCTTGTCACTTGGAACAGGCACACCCATTTCAGACTGGGCATATGTATCCGCGATCGCTCTCTTACTCGTCACCCTGTCCGCCTCATAATCCTCCGAGATTGTCTCCGCAACCTGCACCAACGTCCTACCCTGTTTCCTCAACTCATCAACTCGCCTCCTGATCAACCCTACCTCGGCAGCAATCTCATACGGGACAGGTATCTCCTCTCCAACCCAGCTCGGGATCGCACCAGTCGGATCATTCACTGGAACGACGTAGATCTTGTCTCCTCTGATGCTAATCATCTTCCAAGCAGAACCCCGCACAATGAACTTAGTTCCAGGCTCACCATGCTCCGCGACAAACGCCTCATCCAAGACGCCGACCGCGCTATCGTTCGACTGGTCAATGATCAAATACTGCTTCTCGTCCGGAATCATCGAGAGCTTGTTGAAGTAGTACTCGTAAAGATACTTGATTCGTTGCGGCCTCATCAACAATTTGTCTTGTTCCGAGACCCAGGCAAGACGAGGAAATCGAGAATACATGTACCCGGCCACGGCCATGACATCTTTCTCTGAAAGATTCCTGTACGGATACGCTTTAGAGAGCATATCCACCAGTTCATTCGCGTACCACTTGCGATTCTGGATCAACAAGCCCGCCATCTGATGGCTCAACACGTCTAGCGGCTTATCGGGAACAGTCACAAACTCCATCTCCTCATCTAGAGCCCGTCGTGCAATGACCATGGCTTCCAAAGTATCGTCGGGGTCCATGGTGATGATGACGCCATCAGCCATCTGACCGATACTGTGTCCTGATCGTCCTACCCGCTGGATCAATCGGGTCACTTGATGCGGGCTCATGTATTGGATGACGTAATCAATCCGGCCAACGTCTATTCCTAACTCTAGGCTGGAGGTTGCGATCAAGCCTCTCAACTGTCCATCCTTCAACCCTCGTTCGGCCGTAATACGGGACGGCTTTGCAAGACTGCCATGATGGATCGAGACTGGAAAGTCGATGTCCCAGATCTTGAACCTGCTCGCCAAAACCTCCGCGATAGACCGCGTATTCGTGAATAGTAATACCGACTTATGACCCTCGATCATCTCACGCATCAGGCGCAACCTTGCCGCAACTTCGGGATGCGTGAACAATTTCCCCGCCAAGACATGATCCATCTCCGAAGGTTCCGGGAAGAGTATCCGGAATCGAATTTTCCTTGCCACTGGAACATGGACAATCTCGACAGGTCGCCCGTTCCCCACTAGGAATAGTCCGACCTTCTCAGGAGAGCCAATCGTCGCAGATAATCCGACAATCTGAAACTCTCTTTGCGTAATCCATCTCAACCTTTCGAGCCCAAGCGCCATCTGACTTCCGCGCTTGTCCTCTGCCAGTTCATGGACCTCATCAATCACGACAAACCGGATATCCCGCAGATGCTGCTTCATGACCCGTCCAGGCATCATCGCCTGCAAAGTCTCGGGTGTCGTGATCAGCATGTCCGGAGGACTCTTCGACTGTCGAGCCCTCTCACTCGTCTCAGTATCACCATGTCTTACTCCGACTCTCAAATCGAGCTTCTGACCCCACCACTGCAATCTGTCCAGCAGGTCGCGATTCAACGCTTTCAACGGCGTAATGTACAACAGTTTGATTCCCTTACCCCGCTCTGGATCCGAAACTAATCTAGTCAGGATCGGGAGCAGAGCCGCTTCGGTCTTGCCGCTCGCGGTCGGAGAGATCAGGAGGACATTCTTGCCTTCGAGTATGTGGGGTATGGCCTGTGACTGCGCTTCTGTGGGCATGGAGAAGCCTCGTTCAATCGTGGCCTCGACAACGGGTCTTGCCAGTAGATCGAAGGCGGATAAGGACGATGCCAAAGACTCCTTTAAGGGGCAGGCAGCCACGATAAAAACCTAGGAAAAACAGTTAACCGTCCTCAAGAGATTCGAGGCAGACAACAAGAATGGAAAAGGCGGTAGGATCAGGGAGCTACTCTACGAGCAATCGTGACCTTGACAAATCGTGGCGAGAACGCCTGGTCAAGAATCATCTCGACTTAATCATACTCAGACTCTTGAAAGTCAAACCCCGCTGGGGATACGAAGTAAACTTGGAAATTCGCGACCGATTCAAGGTATACCTAAGCGCAGGCACATTGTATCCACTCCTCCACAGCATGGAAGAAAAGGGATACTTACAAGCCGTCTGGGAGGCCGAGGGCGGCCGGGGACGGAAGGTTTACAGAATCACGCCGCGGGGCGAAGAGTTTCTTGCCGCAGGTAGCAGAGTCGCGGAAGAGTTTTTGAAGCGGATCCAATATGATACTGCCGAAGTAACCTTTCCACCGCAACCCTCTCAACAAAAACACGTGTAGGCATCTTGAGCGAGTACATCCATAGATTCAGTCGTTTCTTGAAGAAGAATGAAACGGCCAAAGGATTACTCCTCATAGGAATAGTCTTACTCGGAGCAGTAGTAGTTTGGGGAGTGATACGCGTCGCACTGAATACCGAGTTCCCAATCCTTGTGGTTTCAAGTGGCAGTATGTGCCCTAGCGATCCTTCGCCTTGCACCCTGCCTGTAGGTTCATTGATCGTTATCAGAGGGCAGGATCCGCGTTCGATTCAGGCCGGTCCAGCCTGTGATTTACCAGCAGTCGGCCCATCTGCCCCTGGTGGTACGCTGGGATCAATAATCGTCTTCCGGCCCTACCTCGATAATCCCGACTATCTAGTGGTCCACCGAGTTAGACAAGTGATTATACTACAAGACGGTAGTCTTGCCTTCAAGACCCAAGGAGATGCTAACTCGGGATGCGACCCTTGGCGGTATACAAGTAACGCAATACCCGCCAATCAAGTAGTTGGCGTTTACCAGAATACTATCCCGATACCCTACCTAGGAGCATCGATTCTCTATATCCGCGACTTCATGGCAACCCCGACAGGAGTTCTTGTCGTAGTAGCCTTAATCGTGGCACTCTTTGCGCTTGAGATTATTGAGCCAAGCAAGAAGGGAGCCAAGCCTCCAGCAGAGCCGACTACGGCGACAGTCACCGATGAGAAACCAGTCGTTCCCCGTTCGGAAAGCTGAGTCAATAACTGACCTGCGGCTTGGCCGTCTATGATTCCTATCCCCCAGAACTTACTTCCCAATTTAGAGCAAGTCCAAACCTTAGTAGGTCTACGACTCCTCCTATCCCTTCGAGATTAATTGCCTAATCTCAGCCGAGCCGATACTGTTGTCGTTCAAGGCATCTTCGAAATGCTTTGCTAAAGATTCAAACTCTGCTGGCGATAATTGAAACACGCGAGAATCTGGAATTTCCATTCTCTGAACAATAACATCGACTAGTTCAGGTCTAAACTTCTTCAAGCTATGCTTGAGCGCTCCTCGGACCAGTCGCCTCCTCTGGATGAACAATTCCCTGACTAACCACTCGAAGAGTTTTGGATCCGCTTCGCTCTTAACCTTCTTTCTACTCAATCTCAGCAGCACCGAGTCTACCGTAGGTCTCGGTTGGAATACTGACCTCGGAATTTCTGCTATTTTCTCAATATCCAAGCTTCTTTGACTCATCACAGAGAGTCTGCCATAGTCTCCAGAACCATGCTCAGCCAGCAACCTTTGACCAAACTCCTTCTGAAGAACGACACTCGCTAAGTCGACTTCGCGATTTACCATTAGAAGAATCAGTTTGGAAGAGATGTTGTAGGGAGGGGTCCCTACGATCTTGTTGAACTCCGGTATCTGAATTTTTAGAACATCTCCCTCCAATACAGAGACATGAGGCTCATGAAGAAAGTATTCTCGAAGATCTTGCGCAAGGCGGTGATCCTTCTCCACCGCTAGGACTCTTGCTCCTGTTTCAACGATTAGCCGTGTTAGCGTGCCGTAGCCTGGACCGGGCTCCAGAACGGTGTCCTCAGAACTCAGTTTTCCCGTCGCCACAATTCTTCGTGCCGTGTTATGGTCTCTGAGGAAGTTCTGTCCCAGGCGTTTGGACGGAGGGTAGGAATTCTTAGGGGCAGAGAATCTAGGCGACCCGGGTGAAGAGTCTATACTTGGTTTCACCGCTCAACTCTTCCATGACCCGTTTGCTCAGGATCTTCTTAACATCAGACAATCCTGTCCTCTTCTGAAAATCCTCATAGCTCGCGAAGGGCTTCTTCTCCCGTAGGTTCACAATCAGCCACATTGACTTCTTCCCGATCCCGGGGAGCTGCTCCAGCGAGTGCATTCTTGGCGTGACTGGTTGAGAGTTATTGAAGAAGTCGACGAACCGTTTCTCTTGCGCCTTGACCAACTCGTCAATCAACGGAACGATCTCAGCCTTCGCATTAGCAGTTAGCTGGTCGTATCCTATCCTGCCGATGATCCGGTCCACCTTCTCCCTCCGATCCCGTCCAATATAGATCCTCTCAGGAACGGCTACCGTCGCGCCCACCTTCAACTCTGCCTCAAGCAATGTGAAGTATCTCTCACCCATTATCTGAGCAGTCGGCACTACTAGATGACGGGATTTTTCGGAGGATCTTCCATAAGGAAGATAGTCAAGGACGTACGCGTGCTCTTCGTACACGTGCTTCCTGTGCATGTACTCCTCTTCGTGCACCGCCAAAGAATCAGCGCTCTCCCTTTTCCTCTTCTTCTCCTAGCATCCGTCTCTGATGCAAGCAGCCGATAGTGACAAGTGTGGAAATGATAGGATTTGGAGAGACAATTCGCCTTACTCGATGGTACAACTCGTACGATTATGCTTAATTCAATTTCGGTCTAATGTCGGACTGCTAGAGATAACGTTTCATGATCGCAAGAATACCGTTAAGCTGCTCTGTAGTAACGAACCGACCCTTAACGGTCAATACCGCCCGCAACTCTTCGACTGTCTGAGGCATAGTATTCACGATCTGAATCGCGTCAGCACGTTCGAGCTGAAGCTTCTCGTTCAAGTCCTCCGCCAGTTTCTCCGCTTGGTCAGGTTTGAGCTTCGAGAACTTTCTAGTATACTCCAAGGTCCTTCGCTGGAACTCTCCCAAGCCCTCCTCAGGAATCTCCTCTAAGATCTGTTTGGCTTCTGAGTTGGTAATCGTCTTTTCCTGAACTATCTTCCTCGCCAAAGCCTAACTTGCCTCCGCCATGGGCTGAATATGCTCAGGTCGCGAGATAATGGTGCGAATGCTGCCGTTTACGCCGCCAACATGCATGACGTAGCTTCGTCCCCTCTTCTCAGTCACGGTTCCGATGGAGCCTTGATACCTTCGATGAGGCATTCCTTTCTGAACTGCGGGATTGATCATGATCCGAACCCGGTCACCAGGATTGTAGATCTCGAGAAGACGACCTAGTGCGATCTTTCCACGATCACGCGGCTTACGGCGAAGGATCTTTCGTCCCTTAGTTCTATAGCCCTTCGAACGCCTCAATCTGCGACAGCTCTATCGATTTGAGGAATCAACCAAGCAGTAGCGTATATAGTTTGTACGGAGCCCAATCGAGAGAGTCAGCTATGGAGCAGAAGACTGGGATATTTCTTGTGACGTCCGGAGAGCATCCCACGCTGCCCCTGTCGGAGGCGAAGGCCATCCTGGACGCATACAAAGTAGACTATCGTGTCGGTGAGACGCACTACAAGCTGGTCGAGCTTGAAGCGCCTGCTTCAGCCGCGGATCTCGTTGCAAAGAGGGCAGGATACGTGGAAGAGGCCGGCATTGAGATATTCCATTCCTTGCCGGAACCAGCCGAAATCAAAAAGACGATGCGATCCTTGGATCTAACCAGGTACATCTCGCCTCAAGAGAGCTTCAGCATCCGAGTGGCAAGGTATGGAGGCATCTCGAAGGAAGTATCGAGGGTCAAACTTGAGGCAGAACTCGGTGGAGTCATGCTCTCACAAATTGCAGCCCGTGTCGATCTTGAGAATCCAATCCGGAGATTCCGAGGCATGCTCGCAGGACCTTACTTTCACTTCGGCCTTCAGACGTTCAAACGCCCCAGAGGAAGCGTTGCCCGTCGACGTCCAAGGAAAAGGCCTGCATTCCATCCAAGCACTATGGTTCCGAAGCTTGCCCGATGCCTAGTCAACTTGGCCTGTGCAACTGAGGAGACAGTCTTTCTGGACCCGTTCTGTGGCGTCGGTGGCATCTTGCTCGAAGCCAGCCTCTTGGGATGCCCAGTTTTGGGAGTTGATGCATTACGGAGGATGGTGAGGGGTGCTAGGAGGAACCTGGTCCATTTCGGAACATTACCGTTTGGGATGATTTTAGCTGATGCCCGGAGGATTCCGATTACGAAGGTCGGAGCCATCGCGACGGACCCACCCTATGGTACTGGAGCATCAACTTTGAAAGCGACGACCAAGGAAATCCTTCGGGACTTCCTCCCAGAGGCACGGGAAATATTGGAGACAAACGCTAGGGCGGTCGTAGTCTCTCCTCTAGGTACTGGTGCATCTGCGTTGGCTGAGGATAGTGGATTCAAAGTACTGGAAGATCATCGGGTATATGTTCATAGAAGTCTAACAAGAGAAATACTGGTACTCGCAAAGCGCTGATATGAACATGCCTTCGGGCCTTGAGATAGTATTTCTCGGAACGGGTGGCGCACTTCCCACGAAACAGAGAGGACTTCCCAGTCTTGTTGTTCGAAGAGAAACTGAGTTACTAATGTTCGACTGTGGCGAAGGAACGCAGCGTCAGATGATGCACGCTGGAATCGGACTTAACAAGCCAATGACTTTGTTCATCTCGCACCTGCACCCGGACCACACACTTGGGCTCCCGGGACTTCTGATGACAATGACCTCTTTGATGCGGGAGAAGCCGATGCACATCTACGGACCGCCCGGCTTCTCGTTGTTCTATAAAACGCTCAGAAAGGCGTTGCCAGTTGCGACGAGCTTCTCCATCGAGATTACGGATCTCAAACCTGGTGACACAGTTGATCGGACCGAATACATGGTCAAGACGACGCTTGCCAAACACGACATTCCTTGCCTAGCATATTCTATGGAGGAGAAACTGCGACCGGGAAGATTCTATCCAACTAAAGCAAAGAAACTCGGCGTCCCAGAGGGACCATTGTGGAGACAGCTGCAATACGGCGAGGCTGTCAAGGTCGACGGTAGGACGGTCAAGCCAGAGGAAGTGACAGGACCGCCTAGACCGGGACTGAAGGTTGTCTACGCGATTGATACACGGCCGGTGGATCGTATCAGGCGACTGGCGAAGAATGCGGATGTGCTGCTCCATGATGGAGGCTTTGAAGAGTCAAGGCGTGAAAAAGCGGACGAATACTTTCACTCAACCGCCAAGGAAGCAGCCGACGTGGCAAAACGTGCAGGGGCAAAGAAACTAGTCCTGATACACATTAGCGCGGTATCCAGAGACGACAGCATCCTCCTGAAGGAGGCTAGGAGCGTATTCAAGGACACAATCGTGCCCAAGGATCTCACGACACTATTCTTGAATAGGCCCTAGAAGCTTTCGAATCTGGGACAAACTTGCGAAAGGAGCCTCACAGATTCCACAACGACGGTTCCGTTGAAATTGTTCTCCCTCAACAAAGCGGCGCATTCTTTCCAATCGACATTTCCGGCACCGACTGCCAAATTGCTGTTCTTGTCGACCATCATTATCGTGAGTATGCACCCTTGACGGCTGGATTATCCTAACAAGGTTCCCGAAGCTTTCCCCCAAAGCGAATAGCGTAGAAACACCGTACCGTATTTTTCATTGGACTCTGTCAGCTGCCACTCGTGAGCCAATTCACTACATTGTTTAGATTGCTCGACCTAATTACCAAGCGGATGGGGCCGAGAGGGGACTCCCCTTCGGGCTGCGAAAAGGAGACGTGGCCTGCGTAAGCTACCTGTTTGTTCAGGTACACCTCCAACGTCTCGCCCTCTATGTGCCTATTCAGGACAGCCCGCGCTGCAGTCCTGATCCGGTCGCGTTGAATTATCATTTTCAACTTGTCAAGAGATGACCGTTGATTGCTACGCATGCGAAGGTTGAATCTGTTCTGACCCGTTTCGACAATATCTATTGGACCGGTAATCACTTTTGACAAGGCTGTCTTCACCTTCTCAATGTCTTCGGATGGTCGCACCTCTACTACCGCCTCAACTAGGATGTTGTCCGACCCGGAATCAGTCATCCTCGTATTCTCTTCAAGACTCGTCGAGTCTGCCTCCTCAGCTGGTCCTTCGTTTCCTCGTTCTCGATCATACGATCCGCAAGAGAAATCACTCGGCCGAGGCCAACATTGAGTTCTCTCTCATCCCTCTCCAGAAACTGTCGCCAGTTCTTGGGTTGGTCTCGTCTCTTCCGACGAAGAAGTCTCCGATAACGAGACTGCGGCGACGCGTGAATCGCTACGCTGAAGACAGTGTGATATTTCCTGAGTTCCTCTATTTCTTCCATATTCCTTGCCCCTTCATAGACGACCACTGGAGAAACTGCCTCCTCGATCAACGGCAAGACTCTCCTAGCGACCGCTCCCATCCCCTCCTTCCTCCGAATCTCAAGCATCAGCCGGCCGAGATTGGTCCTTGTCGGTTCAAGCCCCCTCTTCTTCGCTTCGAGGCGTATGATGTCTCCTGAGACGAAAACCGGCATTCCAAATTGCTTGGCAACTGAGGAAGCCAAGCTCTTGCCGGCTCCCGGCATTCCCACTAACACAACTAGGGTCTTCTCTGACGGTTTGGCCCTCTTTCGATGAGGTGTTTGTGATCGCATCCTTCTTCCTAAGCTCGACTGGAATGCGGCCGGGTTATATCGCTTAAACATTGTATAATCCTGCATCACTAGCAAAGCATCATGCAAGAAGAAATCCGCAGTTTCATCTCAATCGACGTTGAAGACCCGAAGATACTATCCGGGGTCCGGGCAGTACAGAGCTCGTTGAGGAATGTAGGAGCGGATTTGAAGATCGTCGGAGGCGAGAACGTGCATGTGACACTGAAGTTTCTTGGAAATGTCCCGCCGGAGATGTTGTCCAAGATCGGGGAGGTCTTGAGTGGTCTGAAGTTTTCTCCCTTCACCTTAGAATTGAGTGGGGTAGGAGCTTTTCCGAGTATGAGTCGTATCACCATAATATGGGTCGGGATCGGAACAGGCGCAGTAGATGTAGAGAATATCTACGATCAGGTGGAGGAGGGTATGTCCAAGCTAGGTTTCGCTAGAGAGACGCGGAGGTTCAGCCCGCACATAACAATCGCTAGGGTCCGCACTGGGAGAAAGCGCGAGGAATTAGCGAAACTCTTGGAAGAATTGACAGAGAACTCCTTTGGAAGCTTTATCGCTCATAGCGTGAGACTGAAGCAAAGCATCCTTCGTCCTGGTAGTCCGGAGTATCATACGCTGTATGAGGTCAAGGGCCAATGATAGTTTCCGTTTAGAATCGTCTTTGCGAAAGGGAATTGCGGGTCTCCGAACCCGACTGCATGCCTCAGGGACAATGAATTTTTCGTTCGATTTCAAATACCCCGGCACTGCGAGCCATAGTCGACAATCATGCGTGAAGAGCTTCAATCACTCCTATCCGAGATTGGTCGGAGGGTTATCCCAACTCCGGCTGAGAGAAGGAGAATGGAGGAGCTTTCGATTGCTCTACTTCAGCGGACGCAGAAGACGATTGAGACCACAAGGTTGGACGGGATCGCTTCCCTTCAGGGGTCTATGGCCAAGGATACGTGGCTGCATGGACAAGCGGACTTGGATGTTTTCGTCCAATTTCCGCCGAGTGTGGAGAGATCTGAATGGACCGACCGGGTCTTACCTTTGCTGCGTAAGGAGTTCAGCGATTATCAGGTAATCGAGCGTTACGCGGAGCATCCTTTCCTGGAATTAATCACCATCGACAATGTTCGGGTAAACGTCGTACCCTGCTACAGGGTGGAGAAGGGAAAATGGTTGAGCGCTACCGACAGGACGCCTTACCACAAAGAGTACATGAATTCGAAACTAACTGAGGAAACTCGTCTCCAGGCGCGATTACTCAAACGATTCTGTATGGGTATAGACGTGTACGGGGCAGAGATCAAGGTTGGCGGTTTCAGTGGAATGCTAGCTGAGACTCTGGTGCTGTATTACAAGTCCTTCCCGAAACTCTTGGTGAGCGCGGGACAGTGGAAGACAAGTTCTGTGATCGATATCGAGGGAGTCTATGAGGGAAAGTTAGGGGAGGCGAGGAAGAGGTTTCAGGATAATCCTCTGGTAGTGGTGGATCCTGTCGATCCGGAGAGAAATCTTGCGGCAGCTCTCAGATCGGAGAGATTGTGGAGCTTTGTTGCAGCATCAAGAGAATTACTGGAACGACCTGGGAAGCAATTCTTCTATCCGGGCCCGTTCAGACCCCGGACGACTGCTGACATCAGGAGGAAGATGAGACTGTCAGGGGCCGATATTCTTGCGGTGTCGTTCCAGCATCAAGAGATGGTCCCTGATATTCTGTGGGGACAATTGTACAGGCTGGAAGGAACACTGACAGAACTCTTGGAGAGGAACGAGTTTCAGGTAGTCAGGTCGAAGGTATGGAGTGATGAAGAGAAGCGTAGTGCTGTACTCTTTGAGTTGCATGAGGCCTCACTACCTCCAATGGTTGTGCGCCAGGGACCTCCTGTAGAAAGACTGACGGAAAGCAGATCCTTCATTGTCAAACATGCCACTGCCAAGGACACAGTGAGGGGTCCATGGATTGAAGGTGAACGCTGGATGGTTGAGAAACGACGGGAATTCAGGTCGGCTGACGACTTTTTGAGAACGGTCGTCGGCGCTAGAAAGATGAACATCTCACTTCCTAGTCATTTGGAGCCTGGGTTAAGCAACAGAGCTCGTTATCTTCTGAACGAAAAGATCGTTCAGTTGGTGGGAACTGATCGGGGTTTTCGCGAGGCCTTTTGGACCTTTATTGAGGGCAAGCCAAGATGGTTGAAAGCAAGCTAGCCGCAGAGATGGAAGTGTCTCTGGAAGATCTCGCGGTCAAACCGTACAGAGATGTGATCGCTTATCCAGGGCCTGACGACATCAATGTGAGATCTAGGATCGACCAACTAGACAAGCTAGGTGTGGAGAGGATCGTCTTCACGGGATCATCCAGCATCAATGGTCTTTCTGTTCTCGGCAAAGGGTGTGTAGGGATAGTCGTCGAAGGAGAATTGAAAGATGAGACAAGGGTTGCGTTAAAGATTAGGCGAACCGATGCCAATCGACCGAGTATGATCTCGGAGGCTCAATTGCACCGCAAAGCTAACGCGGAGGGTGTTGCTCCGTCACTCTTAGGAGAGTCAACCGACGTATTGTCTATGAGGCTTGTAAGAGGTTCGACGCTACCGGCATGGACCTCGGGTCTTTCAGGCCGGAACGATCGAGTTGTTTCGATCCTCCGACAATTGTTGGAACAGTGCTTCACTCTTGATAGGATATGGCTAGATCACGGGGAGTTGAGCCATGCGCACAAAAACGTCCTCGTGACCTCGGAATATCCGGTCATCATCGATTTCGAGAGCGCGAGCCTGAAAAGGAAACCGAACAACCTAACTTCGATCATTCAATACCTCTTCATCGCCGGAAGAGTTTCACGTATCTTAAGGGAAATCACGAGTTGTGACAATGAGAAGAATCTAATTGAATCGTTAACGCGCTACAAACGAAGCATGACTAGAGATGAGTTCGAGAATGTGTTATCTGTTCTGGGGCTTTAGGATGTGAACAGGCGGCTCAGGCAAATGCCTTCTCGGTCATCATGGTTCCGAGTAACTTTGACCAATCATCGCCGTCTGACACATAACAGAGGGTTCGAGACGGAAATAAGGGTTAGGGGCATTCCGTCGTCGCTCACTTAACGGCGATCAAACTTCTTCGAGGAGCCCCCAGTCGTTCGGAGGCTTTGCTGATCCAAGGAGCAGATATGGCTAGGAGGCCGAAAGATTATTCCCAGCCTTTCCATCCACTCTTGGATTGAATCGGCTCTTGGAACCCGGCAAAGTCGACATGACGGGCAAAGTTTGCCTGATAACCGGGGGCAATTCCGGAATAGGCAAAGCCACTGCCCTGGGTCTCGCCAAGCTGAACGCTTCAATTGTGATAGTTTCCCGGGACAAAGACAAGGGAGAGGCGACGCTGATTGAGATAAGAGGTAAGAGTGATAATCGAAACGTTGACGCGATGACGGCGGACTTGTCGTCCCAAGACTCAGTCCGGGAACTGGCGCACGATTTCAGGGGGAGATACAAGAAGCTCCATGTTCTCATCAACAATGCCGGGATCTTCTTGCCCAGGCGCGTTCCGACTGTCGACGGACTCGAGACAACCTTCGCTACGAACCATTTGGGACACTTCCTTCTTACCAATCTACTCTTGGACGTGTTGAAGGCCAGCGCACCATCCCGAGTCATCAACATAACATCCTCCGCACACCGTGGCACAACGATCGATTTCGATGATCTTCAGGCCGAGAAGAAGTATAGTGGATACCACGCCTACAGCCAATCAAAACTGGCCAATGTTCTCTTTACTTATCAACTGGCGAAACGGCTGGAGGGGACAGGGATCACAGTCAACTGTCTCCACCCTGGCGTTGTTAGAACAGGCTTCGGAAAAGACGTGACCGGCCTTATGTCCATTCTCGTAAGGGTGGGCAGTCCTTTCATGATGAGCCCAGAAAAATCTGCTAGAGCAGCAATCTATCTCGCAACATCACCTGAACTGGAAGGAGTTACCGGCAAGCACTTCTCTAGAGGAAAGGAAGAGAGATCGTCAACGGAGTCTTATGACGCCGCGTCGGCAGAGAGACTGTGGAACGTCAGCGCCAAACTAACAAGACTCAACGCCTAGACCAGTTGCGACCGGGAGCCGAAAACCCTTCGGTCAAGAGATAGTCATCCTTGGCTAGATAGAGGGGTTGAGGGATAGGAAGACGTCCCGTTCGAGACAAGTCGCCAGCCAGACTCTTATGAAATTTCATGATGAAAAAGGAACGCGATCCGAAACCACTCACTTTGTGCCCCACTTCCGGCCCACTATCTCTAGCCCCCGATCTCCACTCGCGAGACCTCACCTCCTCTTAGGAGTCGATTCCCGACGCTCAAAACCCAATCCCTAAAATTCGCTCTCCATCCACCCAGTATACCCAGCTTCCCATACCCCCTGAAATCTCCTTAGAAACGCCTTGAAAACCGCTAGCCCCTCACAGAAATGTCAATATTCACGTTATGCTAGACTCGGAATATAGCCCCTCGCCTCGTCCAACTCGTCAAAACAAGGCACAGAAAACAATCTCACTCTAGAAAAAAGGGAGGATTATCAACAACAGTCCCAAGACACAAGAACACTTATTCCTCAAGACTCTCCGAATCCTTTCGAACTGCTCAAGCGTCCCTTTGAGGCTCCTGCATCCAGTCGCTGTCCGCCATGTCCCTCTCCGCATACCAAGCCCGCAGGACAGAAACTCCTCTTAGCGTAATAGAATACGTTTCCGGCATCCGACCATCCTTCGACACAATCCTCAGGAATGTCCTTGCCACCAACCGATCAACAACCTCGGCCATCTTCCTGTCACAGGATCTCTTCAATTCGATCTCGTGCTCCTCAGCTTCCCGTAGCACATTCCGTTCCTCATCAGAGAGTTCGGTCATTAATCGTAATCCCCAACACACGCCATCGCCAAAGTGTTAGAACTGGCACTCTAAAATCTAACGTTTAGCTTCGCCTGCTCCGTATTCGTTCATGCATAGAAAGCGCTAAACCCGCATCACGACCGTCCAATACCAGTTGGCGAATAAGAATCCGCTTCCCGAAAATAGCGCCCTTCATGAAATGCAACCTCACTGGCTTGTGGCTAGAGCTCACGATTGTACGCCCGCGTCTTCAGGTACCTTCTCGACATTCTCACGTAGTTTTGCCAAGACGACTTCAACATTCGAAGGTCGCCATCGTTCACTCTCCTAGTCACCTTGGCTGGAACACCCACTGCGACCGACCCAGCGGGAATCTTCTGTCCGCCTGGGACAACACAACCTACTCCAATGACACTATGCTTTCCGATGACCGCTCCATCAAAGATGATCGCCCCAACGCCGATCAAGCATTCGTCTCCGACGCGACAGGCATGCACCACAGCGTTATGCGCTACAGTAACACCGTTACCAATCACGCCGTCGTTCTCGGACGAGCAATGGACCACAACATTATCTTGGATGCTACAATCCGCGCCGACACGTATCCTCCCGTAATCTCCTCTTAGAACCGCTCCCGGCCAGATGCTGGTCCTCGGACCAACAGTTACACCACCGATTATCGTGGCGCTCGGAGCAACTAGCGCTGATGGATCTATTCTAGGCCGCTTCGAGCCTAACGCGTACAATGGCATTGTCGAAATCTCTCAGTACTTTGACGGGATTAGTCTTGGTCCTCGGGCTTCATGAGCATTGGAGGAAGCTGTGGCTTTTCTGCTCCTTCGTAAGTTATGAGTTGCTTGGCTTCAAGTATCTCCTGTAGCTTCCGGACTGCTACGTCAACCTGAATCTCCTTCTTTGCACCTGTACAAACCAGTTTGCCGCTTGCGAATAATAGTATGACGACTTTGGGTTCGTCCATTCTGTAGATGAGACCAGGGAATTGTTCCGGCTCGTACATTGTCTTCTTCAATCCATAAGTCGCCTTTTCCAGATCGATATACCCTCCTAGTCCAGCGCTAGCGACAATATTCTGTATCGTGATTTCCGGCTTGCCGAGGATGACAATACCATCGCGTTTCAATTCGTCAACAACTTTCAAAACCGCCTTTCTCGCCTGGCGTTCAGACTTTGCACCAGTGCACACCATTTTGCCGGAGCTGAAGATTAATGTGGCTGTCTTCGGTTTCTTCAGCCTGTAGACAAGACCGGGGAACTGCTCAGGTCGATACTCGACACCCGGGAACACTCGCACAATCGCGTTAAGATCGATCTGTTGTTTGAGGGTTGCAGAGGCGACGACATTTTCAATATTGATGAAAGCTCTGCCCCGGTCAGACATCGACAATTCTCACATCCACGACCCCGGCTGAGCCATGGCGCCAACCCAACGAACTCGGAGAATGAGATCTTCGAGGCTCCAATTTGATAACTCGCTAATAAATGACTGCTTATAAAGGCTATTTAAGCTGATGACAACGTGTACTGCAACATTCCCAAACTGAGCGCTAGAACAAAGCTATCGGACGGTCTGAACTTTCCGCACTAAAAGTTCAGGAATGCCCGACGGAATCTCTGCCACTCTCACTCCAGCAGCGACAAGACTCCGAATCTTGTTGTCTGCCGTACCTTCTGATCCAGTAATAATAGCCCCCGCATGCCCCATTCTCTTTCCGGGTGGCGCGGCTTTGCCGGTGACGTAGGCAACTACAGGTTTAGGATACCTCGTATCGGCGATGTACTTTGCCGCATCTTCCTCGGCAGTTCCTCCAATCTCTCCAATCAATACCAGACTCTCCGTCCCAGAATCCTCCCTGAACATTTTCAACACATCCACAAAACTGAGGCCGACGATCGGGTCCCCTCCGATTCCGAGACAAGTAGACTGCCCGATACCTGCGTGTGTGAGGGAAGCAGCTATTTCATAGGTCAAGGTTCCGCTTCGAGACGCAAGGCCGACGCTGCCTGGGCGAAAGACGTTACCGGGCATTATTCCAAGTTTCGATTGCCCGGGCGTGATCACGCCTGGAGTATTGGGGCCAACGATGACAGTTGAGTGTTCTCTTGCATATCTCATTATTACCATCTCGTCCCTAGCCGGGATCCCCTCCGTAATGATCACCACAGGATTAAGCGCCGCATCCATCGCTTCCATCGCGGCCTCCTTTGCATAAGGAGCAGGTACAAAGATCACTGAGCTGTCGGCATTGGTTTCATCCTTCGCAGTTGCGACCGTGTCATAAACTGGCACGTCCTGGAGCTTGGTCCCGCCTTTTCCGGGCGTGACGCCAGCAACTATCTTTGTGCCATACTCAAGCATGAGACGGGCGTGGAACGAGCCTTGGTTGCCTGTTATTCCTTGGACTATTGCACGTGTTTCCTTTCCTACTAGAATTGGCATCTCTTTCGATTTACGCTCCCTTTGCCGCGATCCTAGCTGCGTCTTCCATATGGATCAAAGGTATGATGCCAGCGGTCTCGAGTAGTCTCCGTCCCTCTTCCTCATTGGTTCCGACCATTCTTACTACCAATGGTTTCTTCAAGCCGACGACTTTCTTCACGTCCAGTATTCCCTTTGCAACATCGTCGCATCTGGTTATCCCAGCTAGAATATTCACCAAAACGGTTCGGACCTTGTCTGACGACTGTATGATGCCTAATGCACTTGCGACCCTGTCTGCAGCAGCTCCGCCGCCAACGTCACAAAAGTTTGCGGGCTGCCCGCCATAATATTTCACAAGGTCTATAGTAGCCATTACGAGTCCTGCTCCGTTACCGATTATCCCTATATCCCCGTCGAGTTCGACGAAGGCAAGATTGTTCTCCCGAGCCTTAGCCTCCAAGGGTGTTAATTCCGCCCCTGGTTCTTTGGACCGTTCCTGGAACTCCGGGTGTCGGAAGAGGCTGTTGTCGTCGATAATCATTCTGAGGTCTGCTGCGAGGAACCGTCCATCTTGTGTCTCCACAAGTGGATTACTCTCAACCAGTTCGCAATCGTAGATGACGCTTAATCTGTACAAGTTGGTAAGGAGATCACATATCATGTTCAGTTGCTGTCCACCGTATCCAAGGTTCAGAGCCAAGTCTCGTGCCTCGTAACCACGTATTCCGTAGACGGGATCCATGTGTCGACGAGCAATCTCTTCGGGATGTGTCCTCGCAACCTCCTCTATGTCGATCCCGCCTTGTCTAGATGCGAGAACCGTCTGACACTTGTTCATCCGGTCCTCTGCAATGCTAACGTAGAGCTCTTTTTTCACTGGGAGCTTCTGTTCAATCAAGACCTTTCTCACGTTCTCTCCCTTGATGAAGGAGCCAAGCATCTCTTTCGCCCGATCGAACGTTTCCTCGGGCTTCGATGCAAATTTTATTCCGCCAGCCTTCCCTCTTCCTGCTACTAGAACCTGGGCCTTGACCACAACCGCCCCGCCTAACCGTTTGTGGATGTCGCGTGCCTCCTCAGCACTAGAAGCAACTGCTCCCCTCGGCGTTGTAATACCGAGGTTGCTAGCAAGATTCTTCGCTTCAAATTCAAACAGTTTCATTGGAGAACCCTCCCCTTCAAGATCATCCGCCCCCTGCTATTCGGCATGGATATATGGCTGTCACTCTCACTGGCAAACTTTCACCGTAATGCATTTATGAACCCCGGACGCCTCTTTGATCTCGTTATGGTCTGGCCTAACTCGGCGTCTGGATTGATTTCCCCAAACCTTGTTGGGCCATTTGCTGGGCAGAAGCTGGGACAATGGTGAAAACTATACTTGACAATTTCTGCGTAAAGAGCGGTATCTTCTGTCCCAGATGCGAAGAAAAACTGCGTAAGGGCCAAATCAGCGACCTAGACGTCAAAGTTATCAGGACGATTACCGAGATGGAGAAAGAGAACACTCCACTCCAAGACGTGACATATCACAAGACTGTCGAGGCAGGCGACATAATGGCGTTGATGGTTGACAAGAGAGGTGTAGATGCATTCATGGCATCAGGAGCCAAACTCGCCAAAAACCTAGGCGACAGAATGGGCAAACGGGTAAGAGTTCTAAGCTATGGAGGAGACGAGAGGAACTTTCTTGAGGAATTATTCTCCCCCTTCGGAATACTGACCATCAACACGATCTGGTTACCTGATGGTAGCCGCGAGACGAAAGTAATTCTTTCCGGTCATCGGCCTCGGCGAAGCAGCCCCATCGACTATGAGGTCGTCAAGAAATTGGCCCGTGAGCTTAAAGGACTCACGCTTAGGATCGAGTTCGAAAACTAAGGGCGATCACGTCCAGTCCACTATGAGGTTGGTTTGCACACTGACCTCGGGCTACGACGTAATTGTGGCGGGCGCGGGAGTGGCAGGGTGCATGGCAGCGATCGAGGCATCCAAGCAAGGGGTAAGAATAGGATTATTCGAAGAACATCCGCAAGTTGGTGTGCCAAGCCACTGCTCTGGAGTCGTAAGCCTCAGCGGGCTAAAACTTCTCGGTATAAGTAGCAACCAAGCCTTTGATCAGCGACTGATCCGGGGAGCGAGATTCTTTCCCCCAACAGGCAGCCCCATCGAGATAACCAGACCCGAGCCCGTCGCGCTAATCATCAACAGAATGAAGTTCGATCAATATCTGGCGAAGAACGCCATCAACAATGGCGTGGAGCTGCATACAAAGTCTAGAATTACTAAATTTGAGAAGACAAGTGATCAAGAGATTCACGTCACGATTCAAAATCAGGGAGTAGTTGGTGCAAAGGTGTTGATCGATGCCAGTGGAGCTGGGAGCCGACTTCCGACACAGGCGGGACTGAAACCGCCGGATTGGTCCCAAATCCTTCCGGGTCTACAGTACGAACTCATCGGGACCGACAGACAGGATGACCTGGTCAACCTATACTTCGGCTCTAAAAGGGCCCCCGGATTCTTTGCATGGAGCATACCCACTGGCGATCATAGCGTAAGAGCAGGTCTCGCGACTTCGAAGGGAAACGTTCGGACACTCCTCGACCAACTCGTAAAAGAACATTGGCCGAAGTCCAAGATTGACGCTACAAAATCTGGAAGCGTCCTGGTCTCGGGCCCGGTTGACAGGTGCTGGTCTCCTGGATTCATATTTGCAGGCGACGCTGCTGGACAGGTCAAACAGACAACAGGAGGAGGCATAGTTATTGGAGGATACTGTGGAATGTTAGCCGGAAAGGCGGCGGCATCCGCTGTAAAGGACCCGAGACGTGCTGATCAATTCTTGGAGACCTACGATCATGAATGGAGAGAGAAGTTTAGTAGCGACCTCAAAAAGATGGGAATAGGAAGACGCCTCTTCTTCGGACTGTCTGACACAACACTGGACAAGCTCTTCCCGGCGCTTAAGCCCATGCTCGGCGAAATAACGGACGTGGCTGACATGGACTTCCAAGGCACGGTAATAACAAAACTTCTTGCGAATCGAAAGCTTGCCAGCCTAATCCCCCGAATAGCCGCCGACAACATACGCTCACTCTTCTCCTAGACGCCGCCCAGGTTTAAGAAGTAAGAAGCAGAAACGCCGCATCCTCTGAATAGGTGTCCACATTGAGAGCTGTAGTCATAGGATCGGGTCTCGTCGGGTCAGAGATAGCACGCGACCTCGCCCGATCGAACACATTTTCGGAGGTCGTTGTTGTTGATGCGAAAGCGGAGAATCTTGCTCGGTTGAAGGGGAAGAAGATCCGGACTGTCAAAACAAATGTGTTCCATGGATCAGTTTTGGCAAGGTTGCTGGAGGATTCGGACATCGTGTGCGGAGCTTTACCCGGCCGCCTGGGTTTCGAAATGATGCGGAAGGTAATAGGAGCAGGGAAAGATTTGGTTGATATCTCATATACTCCACAGGATCCCTTTGCCCTCGACAGTCTAGCCAAGAAGAATAATTGCATCCTCGTCCCACAGTGTGGAGTTGCCCCCGGTCTGTCCAACATTTGCGTCGGAGATGCATCTAGAAGATTCTCAAAGGTTGATGCGGTCCGAATCATGGTAGGTGGACTGCCCAGGCATCCGAGACCGCCGCTGAATTATCAATTCGTTTTTTCACCAGACGATGTCATCAACGAGTACACCCGACCTGCCAGAATAATCGATCATGGCCACGTCAAGTTTACCCCCGCATTGTCGGGTATGGGAGAAATGCGATTTCCTGGAGTTGGCGAGTTAGAATTTTTTGTCACAGATGGTCTCGGTACGCTCCCAACGAGCTTCCCGAATGTCAATGAGATGGCTGAGTACACACTCCGCTATCCTGGTCACGCGAGAATTATGGAATCTCTAAGAACTATCGGATTGCTAGACAAGGTACTGATTGAGTTCGATGGTAAGTCTATCGAGCCACGCCGCGTCGTACTAGAGCTCATGCGATCTTTGTCACGTGACAGCGGGAAAGAGGATCTTCTTGCGTTTAGGGTAGAAGTTCGCGGGAGGATCGGTCGCCGGCTCGGCGAGGTGAGATATCAAATGCTCGACTTTTACGATCCTCGGCTGGAGGCTACCGCTATGGCCCGGACGACAGCCTACACATGCACCGCTGTGACCCATCTGATCACACAAGGCAAAATCCCCAGGAAGGGAGTCGTAACTCCAGAAGAACTGGGCACCGAAGAGCGACTGTTTAGGTTCGTGAAAATGTTCTTGAAAACACGTAGAGTTCTACTGCGGATCCGATCCTTATCCAAATAGAATTGTGAGACGGAGACTTTTCGAAGGCTGCATTGGGCGGGAACGGGCCGGAGTGTTTGATTATTTCGCTCCAAGCTCACGCTTTTTCCAGCGTAGATTGTCGCCCCGGCATCGGCGGCATCGGTAAGCATTCGCCGAGTTTCTGGAACCGCATGTCCGACATATCTTGAAGAAGAGTCGGTGTCGTTGGGCTAATTGCTTTTTCGCAACATCGGTAATGGGCATGTCGGACCAGTCGGAGCGAAGAGGGCATTGCCTCGATATATGGTTAATCCTAAACTGTGTGGATTCTTGCCTAGAACTGTCTAAGCCGTTCCTCGAAGATTGTTCTTGCTGGGAAGCCCATGCTGCATGCGTAGCTGTTGAAGTCCCTGAGCTTCTTTCCACTCCTCAAAGCCTTGTTCTGGATTTGTCGTATGCTTTCACCGATTATGGCATAGGTCGTAGCGTAACCAGGGCCGATTCCTTGGTGTGCCGGGAATAGTTGATGGTAGACCATGCTTTTGGAAAGGCCAGTGGTCTTGTTTCCCCACTCTATGAAGCTAGCGAGGTCTTGCTTGCCCGAGTTTATCCTTGCGTCGCCTATCACCCTGAGAAAGCGAACTATTCTCCACATCCACGTGAAGAACTCATATTCCTCGGCGACCCTCTCGAATCCTCCATGTTGTTCGAAGAAGGATACTAGTGCTTTCTCATCGCGATCCAAGCCTTTGCGAGACTTGAGCTTGTCAATCACATTCTGGAATTCCAGTTCTCTCTGGAAGGAAATTCCTTCGGACATAGCCCCTAGTGGGGACCACAGTAGGTCCGTTACCGTGGGTTTGTACGCGTAGGCATTGGCCGAGTTAGATGCATGGAGACAATGCCCGTATTCCTCGTGTACCAGTAGATTCAGCAGTTCTCCAGGGATCGAATGTGGGTCTCGCCTTGGATCCGTTGTTGCCATGAACAATGTCTTGGGATTGTTTGTGAAGAAGTCGAAGGAATAAGCTGCCCCACTGGGAACAATACCTGAAAGGTAAAGCGGCGTCTCGATTACTCTTGCATCATATTTCCGATTTATTCCGACAACATTCTTGTTTGTTACTTTGACAGCGTGCTTTCTTAATCCGTTCAGGAATGGCACAACCTCCGCCGCTTTGATCGACCTTTCCTTCTTCATCGCCTCCGCAACGGCCTCCGCCCTGGCAGATACCTTGTACTTTTTCGCTAATCTTGCGGTGAGACGTTTGAACCTAGGAAGCTCCTTGTTCAGGTATTCTAGGCCTTTTGCCTCGACTTCTTCGGGACTCTCGGGATAGTCCCACAATCGACGTAGCGATTGTGCGTACACTTTCTCTCTGCCTAGTCCCGCTCCCTGCTTTCGAATTATCTTGTAGACTTCTTCGAACCCTTGGTTTTTGAAACCCTTAACTCGGAACAGGCTCGCATACTTTTTCGTTAGTTCGATGAGATCATCTATCTCCGATTGCAGCTGCTTGTCTGATGTTTCCTTCCGGACCGTCCGAACGATCTCTTGTAGACCGTCGCAGCGAATCAGCGTCAATAGCCTCAAGCCAATGGGCCAGTTGATACCACTCTTCTCATCGACCGCAGTTTGCATAACCTTGATCGCGTTCTTGGTAAGCCGTCGCAAATGTGGGGGGACAATTCCTTCCTTGATCAAATAGACGAAATATGAACCTAGGACGGTCTCGGGAATCTGCTGTGGCTCCCCGAGAGTGTAGATGGCGCCAAAAGAGTCAAGGGCCTTCAACTGGGATTCATTCTCCGCTCTAAGTCTCAACTCCTCGAGTCTTCGGGCAAACTTGTCCCTATTCTTGGTGGACGGAATGAATAGTCGTCCGGCGTAATCATTGAACCCAGCCGTGAACGCAGTGGAAGGGTCGCTTTCACAGAAGAATTGGAGGATCTCTCCCTCAACGTCAGAGGCCGGCTTGGGAACTGGCATCGAACATCGACTTCTTATCGAGGCCATCTCAAATGGATTGCTACTTAAACGCTAACAATCCCGAATTGACAGAATCAAATTAGCGAAGTGTTGAGCCTAAAATGTGATAAACAGGACAATGAACAGCTTCACGGAGATTTTGAGCTAGTGCCGTCAAAGAGACATCAATCCAAGAAGCAGGAATTGACGGCGGAAGAGGCGTCTAGGATGGCAGAGGAGGCAGCTTTCGCAGCGTTGGGATCTGGGTTGAGGATTGCCGCGGCTCTCGGTACCGTAGCTGCAAAGACCGCTAGTCTTGCTCTTGCGTCTCTTGCGTCCGGAGCGGACAAATTCGCAGAACTGGTCAAGGAAGAAGTTGCTCCGCCGCATGCTAGGAAGCGCGTAGAAAGAAAAGAAGGAAATATTGTTAGGAGAAGACGTCATCCAATCAGAGCCTTACGAGCGAAGAGGGCCAGTTAGGACCGTATCGCCTTTGCGAGTCCCCGAAGGGAGGCGTTCACTCAGGACGTCCCCGTATTTGTTTGTGGTTCTAGTCTGTTGAAGATTTTTCGCGTGTTCCAGATCAGAGGCTTGCCAATTGCCGCGGCTCCCACGGTAATTATTAGCCTCTCTATAGGGTAGAATAAGAATATCAGCGGCCAAGCTTTCAGTGCACCAGAACCAACGACTAATGCGAAGAGTATGCCACCTGTAAGGTGTTCGGCCATTGTGCCGACAAATGCTACGATAGCAACTGCCTTTGCTATCTCTGCGTAACTACCCGATTTCACGAGTAACGGGACTCTTTGAGCGAGTGGAGAGATCAGAATGATCAATGCGACAATGTGCAGCCAGTAGTATGGAATCGGTGGGCTGAATAAGTTCTGTCCGACAAAGATCTCAGTATTGGGCGTCACAGAAAAAACAAGGATGATAACCAGGAATATTGCTGACGCCAGTTTTCTCTGGCCTCTGAGAATTAGGCCTGCGATCGTGACGTATATCACGCCCGGGAGAAAATCCAATCCGAGGAACCTAAGCGGGTTCCAAGGAGCGAATGCAGCGATGAAAGTGCCGATAATCACCGAGGCAACGGCGTATGGAAGGTCTAAGAATAATGCCACGACGGGAAGAATTACACTACCAGCCGTTATGCTACCAGGTATGCCGATCGTTCTAGAGATCGGAATGAGTCGAAAGACAGCGTATACAGCTGCGAATGTCGCTGTTAGCGCAAGCTTTCGAGTGCTGATGCCGTTCGTCCTTAGCCAGGTTTGGGACTGCATATCTGTCAATGCTTCACTCTCATAGTTTCGATCAAATGAGAGACCTCTCGTAGACTCTGACCGCTTGCTTTGGATATCCTCTTAAGATCCTCATACTCAGGCTTTTCTCTCAACAATTTACCGTCTGGGCCGAAAGCCCGCTTAACTTTCAACTGATATTCTCTTCCTTTGATCGTAAGTGGAATGACTGCCTCTTTACGGTTAGAAATGTGCCTCCTTATTGGAATCTCTCTAACACCAAGCGTTCCCGTTTCTTCCATCAATAAACCCGCAAATCTCTCCGACTCGGTCTCGTCTACTATGACGCTAATCATGCTACCTGGTCTGTTCTTCTTCATGTAAACAGGCGTTAATGTCACATCCCTTGCTCCCTCGGAGAATAACCTCTCAACCGCATGCCCGATTACTTCTCCGGTCACATCGTCGAGATTCGTTTCGAGGATCACCATGCTATCGTGAGAATGCGAGTTCCCAAGTATTTCACCGACAGTTATTCGGAGGAGGTTGGCAGTCTCATCCAGCTCCTTCGAACCCGCTCCATATCCAACCTGCAGGGGGATCATCGAAGGGTAGGTTTCGGATGCCGTTCGTGTAAGATTGACTGTGATAGCGGCCCCTGTGGGTGTCGTCAGCTCGGTCTTTTCACGCCCCCCTGTCATCGGGAATCTGTGAACTTTCAGTATTTCGACTACAGCAGGGGGAGGATTCGCATAGTTCCTTCCCGAGAATTTGGTTGTCCCGCCCCCGACTGCCAGAGGCGTTGACACCCACGACGCCTCGTTCAAGTTCAATTCTTCGATCATTGCTGCGGTACCAAGAATGTCGACCAAAGTATCGGCGGAACCTAACTCGTACAACACTGTCTCCTTCGGGCTGTGTCCGTGAACCTCTGACTCCGCCCAGAGCAAAGTATCTACAACGCCCAGAGCGAATTTTCTTCCCCATCCTGAGAGGCCGAGCTTCAAGGATGTCTTTTCGATCGTGCTCCTGATCAAACCACCTTTTCGGCCAGAACCCCTTTCCGGGGTCTCGACTCTGACAAGATTTGCTTCGACCTCCCCTCGTTCAACATTCTGGAAATGGACCTCAACCTTCTCGCTCCCTGGAAGAGAATCCCCTACTACGCTGGCAACTTTCTTTAGACCTGCAGGGCTTGCTCCGAGTGCAATGAGCGCTCCCAGGTACTTGTCACCAGAAACCCCGGAGGCTCCGCCGTCGACGACAACAACGAGTCTTTGGGATGGAGGCTTTTTCATTCTTGCCCAGCCCGCGCAGAGAGTGCCTGCTTGGCGGCTATTAATCAGCTATTGCTGGGCGCGTTGCACAGTAGACTTGGAAGACTGTCGTCGCATCCTGGAGAAATTAGTGTAGCAGCATCAACTTCTGAGGCGGCCTGTTCTCGTGAGTTGCTCTAAAGATACTTCGTGAGGACAGATTCTATCCGAGCCTTGGGGACAGCCCCAACTATCGAGTCGACGTGCTTCCCGTTCTTCAGAACCAAGAGTGTTGGGATTGCCATTATGCCGAACCGGGTCACGACCGCGGGATTTTCGTCCGTGTTGAGTTTTCCGAAGGTAACTCGTCCGGAGTATTCCTTGGCCAGGGCATCTACTATTGGCGAGACCATTCGACAGGGACCACACCACGGTGCCCAGCAATCAACCAATACAACCGGATGCTTAGATATGAACGATTCAAAGTCCGAGTCTGTGATCGTTATGGGATGCTCGGTTTTCTCTGGCATTATTCCTTTTGTCGCTTCCATATTCTAGATTCTAGTTTTCGCTCTAATATACGCTTGCTCAGGTCTTGAGGGCTGTGAGTTCTACCTGACGTTTTCCTCTCATTAGCCGAGATACTCTCAAAACTCCCTGGACTTCCAGTTTTAGCAGACCACTGTTGAGTTCGCGGAAGCTGACGTCACCAAAGTCGTCTTTCAATTCTTTTTGAAGCTCAATGTCAGTCATTGCTCCCTTGCGTTCCAAGGTTTCGACTATCGCTAGCGATAGCGGCCTAGGACTCCACACTTTGCTCAACTATCCGTTTCCAATGAGAGCTTTACGCACCATTCTAAGTGATCGGGATTGGTGTGCGTTCCTTCTTGAATCGTTTCACGAATGCTTGGTACCAGTTTTCCATGTCCGGCGTAACTGATGGCTTGATCCTTTCGAGTCCGTCTCTGAAGTCTTCCAATGTTACTTCCTTTGTTTCAATATTCTTCCTCAGCGAGACCAATCCGGCTTCGCGACAGACTGCCTCTAGATCAGCTCCGGAATAGCTCTGAGTCTGAGTTGCAAGCTGATCGAGATCGACATCATGGGCTAGGGGCATCCCCTGTGTGTGCAGTTTTAGAATCTGGTATCGGGTGGCGTGGTCTGGCGATGGGACGTATATTAGACGGTCGAATCGCCCGGGTCGGAGGATGGCAGGGTCGATTATGTCGGGCCTGTTAGTTGCTCCGATGACGACTACGTTCTCGAGTGATTCGATCCCGTCCAGCTCGGTCAAGAGTTGGCTTATGACGCGTTCCGAGACGCCACTGTCTCCGTAACCCATCCCTCTTCGGGGAACCACTGAGTCGAGTTCGTCGAAGAATATTATTGATGGAGCGGCTGTGCGTCCTTTCCTGAAGACCTCGCGTATCGCTTTCTCCGATTCGCCTACCCACTTGCTGAACAGTTCAGGTCCCTTTATCGAGATGAAATTGGCTTCGCTCTCGGTAGCTACTGCTCTGGCGAGCATGGTCTTGCCGCATCCTGGTGGTCCGAAGAGGAGGATACCCTTCGGAGGCTCAACTCCGACACGTTTGAACACTTCAGGTTTCTTCAGGGGCCATTCGACTGCTTCTTGGAGGTCTTGTTTGACGTCCCCGAGTCCTCCTACGTCCAACCATCTAACTGTTGGGACCTCGACGTAAACCTCTCTCATCGCGGTTGGTGTGACCTCTCTGTAGGCGGCTGTGAAGTCGTCTAGTCGGACGTCCATCTTCTCTAGAATGTGGCTGGGTATCCTTTCCTCTTCCAAGTTGATCTCCGGAAGATATCTTCTGAGGGCTTTCATAGCGGCCTCGCGGCAAAGCGCGGAGATGTCAGCACCTGTGTAGCCATGGCAAATGTCCGAGAGCCGGTGGAGGTCAACATCCGAGGTCAACGGCATCGTCCGCGTATGGATCTGTAAGACCTCGTATCGTCCGGCCTTGTCCGGGACCCCAATCTCGATCTCACGATCGAACCGTCCAGGCCTTCTCAGTGCCGGGTCAATGGCATTGGGTCGGTTTGTGGCGCCGATTACTATTATGTTGCCTCTTGATCCCATGCCGTCCATGAGACTGAGTAATTGTGCTACGACGCGTCGCTCAACCTCACCGGTAACTTCTTCCCGTTTGGGTGCGATCGCGTCCATCTCATCGATGAATATGATGCTCGGCGCTGTTTCTTGCGCCTTCTGGAAGATCTCTCGGAGCCTCGCTTCAGATTCTCCGTAGAACTTACTCATAATCTCCGGGCCACTGATCACGTAAAAGTTTGCGTCGGACTCGTTAGCGACTGCCTTCGCCAACAAGGTCTTCCCACATCCAGGAGGACCGTAAAGGAATACTCCTTTCGGTGGCTCTATGCCCAGTCTCTGGAAAAGTTCAGGATGGCGGAGCGGCAGCTCGACCATCTCACGTATTCTTTGTATCTCAGTATGGAGCCCGCCGATGTCCTCGTAGGTGACTATCGGTATCCCCTTTTTCTCGGGGGTAGGCTCGCTCATAACTTGAACGACTGACGGCTCGACGATCTTCACTGGTCCGTGAGGTCTGGTCCGGGTTGCGATCAATGGGACTGCACTTCCGAAGATACTGAGCAAGGTCATGTCGCCCTCGACGAAGGGCATGTCCATGAATCGCCGTTTCACGAATCCGACAAATTCCTCGTCTACACTCAAGCGGACATCTGTTGGAGCGAAAACAATCGTTTGAGCATCTTTTACCTCGGCCTTTCGGATCGTGACGTACTCGTTCAATGCAACTCCTGCGTTCCTTCTGAGCAGTCCATCCATTCGGACAATTTCTTGACCCTGATCTTCCGCATAGGCCGGCCATGCAATCGCCACAGTTGTTCGCTTGCCGTGAATCTCAATAAAATCGCCCGCGGTAATGTTCAGCTTCTGCATCGTCTCATTGTCGATTCGGACCTTTCCATGGCCCACGTCGCGCTGCTTTGCGTCTGCTACTCTTGCTTGAACTTCTTTAGCAACCATTTTTACTGTTCACTACTCCTTAGGCAATTGTTCTGATCGGGAGAAGAGTACGGATGAGCGTGTATCCGTAGACCACTCCCAGGATTTTTCAAGGATTTAGTCCTCCTCAAAAGACTTATTGCGGTTGTTCTTGGAATCCAGCTCTTGCAAGAGTTTCCGAGTCGCCAGGGAGAGGAGTAGGAAGCTTCCCAGTCCCTTAGGGGATACCCGGTATCCATGACCATCCTTTATGACTAGGCGGTTTGTCGAGGCTTTATTGACGAGGTCATTGACATATTTCGGGTTGACAGCCACCCGAAGTAGGTCAGTAAAGCTGGCTTCATTCCCACATTCGCCGAGTATGTGAGAGACCATCAGCAATCTCTTCTTGTTGGAGTAGAAATCACATATGCCACAGAGAGTGTCCAAGTCCTTATCCAAGTCCCCGAGCTCTCTACGCAGGGTCTCTTTCTGCCCATCCTCCCAGTCTTTCTCCTCCAAAGGAAGGTCCCAGAGGACCTTATCTCCCTCGTGAAGACTGACTCTAAGGCCCATAATGAGCAGACCGATTGGACGAGTAGGCGCCTGCTTACTTAAGCTTCCTGTTACGGTAATTACCGAATGGTAAGTATTGCTATGGAATTGTTCAAACCCGTCTCGAGGAGAGGACTTGCAATTCGTTAATGCCTTCGACGTTTCTGAGTCGGTCTTCTACGTCCTGCATTTGTCCCCCAGCATCTTCCGGGAGCATAACGTGGGCGATCAACGCAACCAGACCGAACGCGATGGGCTCCTCTTCGAACTTGTAGATTGAAGCCCTTCCCTCTAATGACTTCGTCACTCTGTCTCGTAGTTGTGCCATGTTGGTGTTGGGTTCAGAAGGGAAGAGTTTGACCGAGACGAGGACTTTTGCCAATTAGAATTCTCCCCTTCAGGGTCCTGTGAAGCCGCACTTTGGGCACTTGTATGAGCGACCGAAGCCTCTGCATTTTTCGCAACGCCATATTGTGACGGCTCCGCATTGGGGACAGGGGAATTTGACCGCGGCCTCTTTTGGCAGTATTATTCTGCCGCACCAGTTGCAACTGGGCATTCGGAGAGTCTGGGCTTCGACTGACATTTCGCTACCGTCAAACTGAATGACGAGTCCCGCGGATTATATGTCTTCGCTGGAAACCGTGGGGAGTATGCCGGTCAAAATTGGATTGTCTTCGGGTCGAGGTCTGTCCGGAGCTTTTGGAATCTCGGGAATCGGAGCTTTCTATCATCGGTCATACTGCCGTATTCGACTTCGCAGACGATTGTGGGCTTGACCCAGACGATCGCTGAATTTGATTTTACTTCGCCCTCGATCGCCGGGGTTTTTCTTTCAAGCTTGATTAGTTTTTCTTTGATGAGTTGAAGCTCTTGATTGTTGAATCCTCCGCCGACATTGCCAAGGTGTACTAGTTTTCCCTTGTCATCGTAGCCTGCTAGGACTAGCGAGCCGAACGTTGGCGATCGTGTTCCTTCGCCAGCAGTGTATCCCACCACGACACAATCCAGTGTTTCGGTTGATTTCAATTTGATCCATTGCGTTGATCGTAGGCCGGGAGTGTATGTTGAATCGATGTGTTTTGCGACGACCCCTTCGAATCCTTTTGTTTTTGCAAGTTTGTAGAATCGTTTTCCTTTCGATGTAACGTGTTCGCTGTAGAGGAGGTATGGGCCTTCGTGAACTATTTTTTTCAGCATCTCTTTCCGTTGTAGTAATGGTAAGTTGGCAGTGTCTTTGCCGTTCAGGTGCAGTAGATCGAATGTGACAAAGGTGGCCGGTGTGCTGCGCGCTAGTGTCTGCGCTTCGCGAGGGTTGGTGATTCCGAATCTAGGTTGCAGCTGGTGGAAGCTCGGCAAGCCTTTCTTGGTGAGGGTTACTATTTCGCCATCGATGATGGTACTCTTCGCGCGAATCTGATTCTTCACTTCTTGGAGTTCAGGATACCATGGTGTGACGTCTCTTAGATTCCGGTTTTGAAACTCGAGCTTTTCATTGTGGAGGAAGAGGATTGTTCTGAGTCCATCCCATTTCGGCTCGAAAATGTACTCTTCAGAGTCGAAGGGATCGCCGGGTGTCGATAGCATTGGACGTATAGGCCGCTGCTCGAATAACGTCATCGCTTATCGTGTGAACGTATACTCGCCTTCAAGGTCTCCATTAGGTTTTTAGTCGGCTTGATCTCGGGGACTCTCACTTCGACGAGTTCTTCTTCTCCCTTCATCTTGGCCTCGACAAGTTTCGATAGTCCCTCTTGGTAACGGTCCTTGTACTCCTTGTAGGCAAACGGTTTCTTTAGAATCCGGATGAGTTGTCCGGCCAGTTCCAGTTCGTCCTTGTCGACCTCTACTGGTGTCTTCAACTCTGCAAAATCGTTAGGGGTGCGTATTTCATCCGCGTAGTGAAGAGTTTCCATTAGCACCGCGCCTTCGTACGGACGCAGGGCGACCAAGTGTTCCTTCTCATGGAATACGAATCGTCCTAGCGCGATCTTGTCGTATTCCTCAAGTGCTTGGCGTAAGAGGAAGTATGGCTTCTCGCCATTGGCGTCGGGAACTAGGAAGTAGCTGTTGTCGAAATAGATCGGGTCTAGATTGCTGATGTCCACGAATTGGAATATCTCGATCAGGCGTCCGGCTTTGAGTTCGAGTTTCTCCAGATCCTTCTGGGTGAGTGGGACGTATTTTCCTTTCTGGACCTCGTAACCTTTGATTATGTTCTCCCAAGGGATCTCTCCGTGTCCCTTTGGACAGATGCGCTTGTATTGCAGTGGGCTCTTGCATTTCGGGCATAGCATTCTCATACCTGTCTTGTGTTCGGATATTGCTCCGTAAGTCTTGACGGGTATGCTTACAAGGCCGAAGCTTATCGCGCCTTTCCATACTGCTCTTGCAGGCAAGAATTCTTCATTCCTATTCGGAGAGTGATGCGGCCTCGTGGCTCATCTGTAATAATAGGGTTGTGGCCTTGGAATCGGTTAACCATAACCATCAATGCTGGAGACGCTAGCAGGAAAGTGGAGCGAGTGAAGCCTACTGGAGAAATTGTAACGGTATCGGGTAAGAGGGTCGTTCTCACTAACTTGGACAAACCGATGTGGATCAAGGAAGGGATCACTAAAGGGGACATGATCCAATACTATGCGTCCATCGCTCCCGAGATGCTCAAGTATTCGCGCGACCGCCCTTTGATGTTGAACAGGTTTCCACATGGTGTCGACGGTGGGAAGTCATTTGTTCAGAAAGATTGGCCTCATCATCCCTCTTGGGTAAAGACCGTGAATGTAGAAGCTCATGGTCAGGTGAAGAAGATTGTTCGACATGTTGTCTGTAATGATGAGGCGACTTTGGTATGGTTGGCGGATATGGCTTGTGTGGAGATCAATCACTTTCTATCATCAGGTCCGGACTATGAGAAGCATGATCTCCTTCTGATCGATCTGGACCCGCATGCACCGGCCGGATTTGAAGAGGCGGTTGAGATTGGGCTGACAGTACATTCTGCCCTAGACCACATGAAACTTCGACACCTTCTGAAGACTTCGGGTCACGATGGGCTTCACTTTCTTGTCCCGATAGTTCCCAAGTACGATATCGAGGTGATCCGTCGTTTTGCCTATCTCTTGGGGGTTCTAATTGAGGGATTGTTGCCGAAGATCGCAACGACATCGCGTAAGGAGAATCAGAGGGTTGGAAAAGTCTACATTGACTATTATCAGAATGGGCTTTTTCGAACGATTGCGGCACCGTACAGTCTCAGACCGACTCCTGGAGCTCCAGCCTCGTTCCCGTTGAAGGTGGAGACTCTGAAGAAGAAGCGGATAGATCCGGCGCAATTCAACATCAGGACTGTTCCCCATTTGGTTCGTAAGGGAAGAGTTGTCGAGTTCGACTTTGGTGATCGTCAACGGCTTGAGCCGGCCTTCAAGGAATTAGGTGTGAAACCCGAGAGTTCTACATCAGTTGAATGATGATCGGAATGGTGTGGTGGGCCCGGAGAGATTTGAACTCTATCGAACGGTCAGATGGACCATTACTCGACCCCACGATTATCAGTCGTGTGCTCTGACCATGCTGAGCTACGGGCCCGTTCAATTTTGGGAGGCGGCTCCTGACTCGTAATAAGACTTTCCGGGGTTTTGCGCTTGTTAGCTCGGAAGATGCGTTCGGGTTAATCGTTTTGTTTTTCGTCTGGGTTTATCGGATACTCTTTGGGTTCATCCCGCGTCGATCGCCGCTCGATCATTTGCGCGTACCAGCCTCTCCATCCGGTGAACAATCCACCAAAGGTACCAAGGATAACTGCCATTATTGTGATCAAACCAAATACTGTCAATTGGAGACCCAGTAGTCTGTATTCGGACCCTAAGACGAGATCAGCCGCCACGAGTAGACCCGCAATACTAAGGATCCCCCCGATAACGAGAGCTATCAAGCCAGCCTCCACATTCTTCCTCTCCTCGGGTAAGATTTTCGGAGCCCCTCGATTGGGTGGTGGCAAAAGATCCGCTCTCTCGTCAACCGTTTCGACGTCAAGGAGACTGGAGCCGCAGAGTCCACACGATTCTCTGTCGTCCAGGTTATACCCACCGCATTCCGGACATCGCTTCAGGATAATTCCCCTTGTAAGGGTGAATGATCCAGAGGTGTGTTGGCCAGAGCAATAAGATTGTCCCAGGTTTGAGCTTGGAGAGAAAAACGCTTAAGCCGTTGAAGCAGACGGGGACTGTCCGGCTTGGGGCAGGTAGTTCAGCCTGGTATGCAGCGTCCTGTAAAGGATGTTGGCTGAAGAACGTCCGGTTCGCAAGGGCCTTTGCCCAGTGGCCCAGATATACCGGAAGGCCGCGGGTTCAAATCCCGCCCTGTCCACCAAAGCAATCTCGAGCCGTTGTGTGTGACGATGACAGAGGGTTCGGTGGGGTTTGTTCGGATTCGGGCTTTTGACGGGTTTGCTCCATGAGGGAGCGGTAGCAGGATTCGTTCGGGTTCGGTGTCGAGAATTCTGAGTTAGGGGGGTCTGGCAATGAGAATTCTTATTCGATTATTCTGCTCCTCGTCAGTTTCCGCGTGGCTGGGATGGAGTTCTTTCTTGTGATGTTTTTTGGTGTGCTTCTGGCTTTCCGGGAGAGATGGTAGGTGGTGGGCTTGGAGTCGTGTGAAAGTGAAAGTGAAAGTGTTCTGTCTGTGGCTGGAGAAAAATAATGAGGGGGTGGGGGCCAAATAAGATTCGTCGGGGGTTTTCTAGAATGCCTGTGAAATCTTTTCTAGGTTCTGATCGAAAGTACTCTCTGTTTTTCCGAAACTAATCCTTCAGACTCCCTGCTCTCCACGCTCAGAAAATTTCATTCTAGGGTGTCTACCCTCCCCCCCTCTCGTGATTGGATTTCACGAGGGAAAAATCGGATTTTGAAGGAAAGTGGCTGTTTTCTGGCGGAAAATGACCGGTTTAGGATCGGTCTCCTGGCTGAAACCATTCTGGTGCTGCGGAATATTTTGAATGGGTATCTGAAGGTGGGCGGGGCTGGGTTATGCTAAATAACTGAATGCCGGGTGGACGGTTCCTTCGAATACTTGGAGGCAGGGGTCCATGCGTTTCAAAGTGTTCTTTCAGTACGTTGCCTTGATCCTGTTCGCTGTTCTGGGTATTCTGGCTGTTGTTCTGGAACGGGACTCTGTCTTCCTCGTCGCCTTCTTCACCTTCGCCAGCGTTGTTTGCACCGCCTTCCTGATCTCCTGGGCTGCGGAGGCTTCCGAGTTCTCGGTAAGTCGTGGACTTGCCTTGGCGGTAGTAGCGATTGTTCAGACGTTGCCGGAATTCTTCGTCGAGGGCACTATTGCGTGGAAGGCAGGGCAACAGCTTGCTCTCTGGGAGGGTAATGTGATAGCGAACTTCACCGGCGCCAACAGATTATTGACTGGGCTGGGTTGGCCCTTGATCTTAATCACTCTAGCGGTCCAGAGACGACGGAAGCCTGGGCTTGGAGGAGCCGGGCCTACCGTTGTGAAGTTGCGGAAAGAGCAGAGTATCGAGGTCGTCTTCCTACTAGTCTCATCATTATGGTACCTGGTGGTTCTCTTGAAGGGCACCCTGACCATTCTAGATACTGTGGTTCTCGGTGCCATCTTTGTCCTCTACCTTTGGCTACTCTCAAAACTTCCATCGGAAAAAGAGGATCCAAAGGAGGTCTTGGCCGCTTCTCCCTTGGCACTCGTGGAATTGGAGACGACTCGACATCGAGCCTTGGCAATTGGTTTCCTATTCACCTTCTCAGGTCTAGTGTTTCTGGTAATAACTGAACCCTTTGTCGACTCCATCGCTAGAATCGCGACCCGGTTACTCGGAGCGGGATCAGTCTTCTTCTTCCTCCAATGGATCGCGCCATTCCTCTCGGAGTTCCCGGAGAAAGTCACAGCCTTCAACTGGGCGAGACGAGTGAAACTAGCTCCAATGGCGCTACTTAATCTAGTCTCATCCTCCGTCAGCGAGTTGACTGTACTAGTAGCTATCATACCAGTCATCTTTTCCGTCAGCCTGGGCGAAGTTGGAACTATCCACATATCTGCTCACAACGTTGAGATCCTGTTGACAATGGCCCAGTCTCTGTATGCCTGTGCTTCTCTGCTTGATCTGGAATACAACATGAGGACGGGATCAACCCTTTTCGTTCTGTGGGCTGTCTCAACGGCCTTCGTCGAAACACGACTTGTAATCTCGATTCTGTTTCTGCTTCTTGCAGGTCTCGAGGTAGTAGTCCACAGAAGAAAAATCGTGGTCTTCTCAGCCTTCAGAGAGACCTTGACAGAATACGTGAAACCTAGCCACTAGGGGCCAATCATCCCCCTCCTGGATTTTGCCTCTCACGGAGAGGTCCCGGGCTCATCCACAATAGTTCAGCCGGTCAGAAGCACTTTCTGCGTAGGCGCAGCCGGAGGTGCAGGGATCTTCGTTTCCTTGCCAAACGTGTCTAGGGCCTTCTCCACCTCGACTTCTGCATTGTCGGCATTGATGAATATCGGCACGTTCTCCATCCCTGTCGCGATAAAGCTTGAGAGAAGCCACTCTCCAGGCGCAAACTCGAGAGTTTTCTCGAGAATCTGCTTGTCTATGGTGAACGTCTCGCTGACAAGACTGCGATCGTACGGTCTCGGCAAGGTCCCTACAAAGTATGTGTGCAGTTGCTGGAGCGCGTTTGTATTGAGGTACGCGATTCTCTGTGTCGCTAAGCATCCGCCCAGACCATACTTTCTACCCTGACGCAGGAGAGTCTCGACAACCTTGGAACATTCCTTGTCAATCCCTCCAGATCCACCAAGGTCGGGGACGAACTCTTGGGCTTCATCAAAGACGAATAGGACATACGGCTTGACCTTGAAAGAACGTTTTCTCCTCTGCAGGAATTCTCGGGCAAGATGGATCACTAATTCCTTGATGATGAACGGGTCGGAGATGGAGATGCATGTTAGTCTCGAACGTTTCTCGATCAGCTCCCGGATGCCCTCGATGTCTAAGCCACCGACGGCTTTCTTCTCCTTCTCCGCTCGCTGGATGTTCTCGTTAAGACTGCTACGTGTGGTGGCCCATGCGTAGAGGCCGCTTCGGTCGGAGATCTTGAACTCCTCTACCGCTCCTTGCGAGACATGGTCGAGTTCGTCGACGAATACGGTGTCGATCACTTGAGCATCGGTCTTGTTGGTTTTGAGTTTGTGGTCGATCACGACTTGTTTGATCCGGTCGATCGCATTGATGTAGTGCGGCTTGCCGACGCTCTCGCTGCGTAATTCTGCCAATTCTTGAAGGATGTCGCCGTAGTTTGGGACTTTGGACTCTGGTTTGAGGAAGTGGGCGATCTTCTTCTGGTTGAAAATTTGCGTGAAGACCTTCTTGACCCGCTCATCTTCCTCATAATCTCGAGGCTTAACCACGCTTACGTAGAACTGCTCCGGTGTAGTGACCGGGCTTTCCAGGATGATTGTCGAAGGTATCTGTTCATCTGCGAGTAAATCCATCAGTAGGAAGGGGTATTCGCTGCTAATGTCGAAAATAACAACCTTGACTTCTGGATCATGAAGTATCAAACGCCTGAGGATGTTCGCGAGCATGTTCGACTTTCCCGCTCCGGTAAATGCGAATATGCCGAAGTGATAACGTACCATGGATTCGAAATCCACGTAGATAGGAATCCTCGGTTCCATGGATTCGAACATTTGAATGGTCCCGATTCTCGGATCCTTTCGGGCATCGCTTGTTGTCGTGTCAGACTTGAACCCTAATTTCGTCAAGGTTCGTTGGTTGTACATGTGGCTGATCATGTCACGGTTGAGAATGTGCGCTTCTTCGGCGATGACCGGATACGTGAAGCCTTTCTCGTACCTTGGATCGCCGTCTTCGCCGATTAATAGGTCATAGTTGATCGGGATAGCGCTGATCTGGACCATCATTGTGGACTTGTCACTTGTATTCCAATCGTTGACTGATTGTTGGATGATCTCGAATTGCATGGGATAATAGCTGGAATCGTTGAGTCCCTTCAATCCATAATGGTCGGGCCAGATTCTGGAGATTACCATTAACGAGTATCGTTGATTGATTGCGGTTGACTTGAAGTTCCGTACTGCGAGGAGCATTCCTTCCTCGATCATGCCCATGATGTCCTTGTGGTACTCTACCTTGACTCGGCATTCGTAGCGGGCGGATGTGCCCGTCAGTTCGTGGGCGGTAGGCTGGTAGGCCGGGGTGAGAGTTGCGAGACGTGCGTGGAATCGGCCATCGAAGTCTGTGAAGTACTTCTTAGTAACTTTCTCGCCGATTTGTTTCAATCTCACTTCTCCTTTCTCTGAACGTGCTCATGTAGAAGACGAATCGTCTCAGGCGTGGATTGTTCATAAGCCATTTGCCTGTCGTGTCTATCATTCTTCGCATTTCCTCGTTGTGCCACTTGGCCACTTTGTCCGCGATGAAGAGTGGCTTGTTGTGGCCGAACAATTCCGGTATACTATTGCTCGTCATGGCAGAAAGTGTTAGCATTACAAGTTCCTGCATGGGATTTTTGACCTTGGAATCTCGATAAAGGATCGGATGCACCTGCTCGTCTGCTCCGCCGTAGGTGTGGTTGAACTCTGTGAGAGACGTGGGTTGGTCGTCGAACCCTGGGTAGGCAAGCCGGTCCAAGAGTAGGACGTTACTCCGGAGCTGCGGATCATATGAGGCCTGGGACAGTTGGATGTAGGTCTTCGCGAATAATCTCTCGGGGTTTACTTTGTTTCTTATCGCACCGCTAATGTAGCCTGGCCGATGCTCATAATCCGGGACGATTGACAGGAAAGAGGCATCATATTCTACTAGACTCCAGGGGACGGGAATTTGTGTGTGGTTGAAGATGCTGAGACTCTGGAGGAGCATTCGGTCTGTATTTGGCAGATTGGACAAATCCGTCTGGGAAATCTCCGACTTCCAGACTCCATTTGTAATGAGGACTGGGAGAACATGATTCTTCAAGTCTCGAGCGGCAGTGTCCTTTGCCAGTCCAAGCAGTAGGATGTTTTTGGCGAGACATTCTACGATGAGCATGTTCAACGTGAACAGGGTAAGGAAGGCCATGTCCTGAGTTGTGAGCCAGTGCCAGTTTCCATTCTTCTCTATCTTCATTGGATTCTCTTTCGGTTTTTCTTCGAACATCCTATGACCGATCGTCTCGACCAGCTTCCTAATTCTTGGCCAGGTCGTGCGATACCGTTCGCTCAGTTGATAGAGGCCATTCGTTTCTTCCAAGTATCCGTCCTTGATCGACTTTTGAACGAACTTCTCGACTCGGGCCTGGCGATCAGGATTTGTCGTCCCGAGACGCTGGAATAGTTGATCTCTTCTCATCGGTCCATTATTTTCTAGTTCGAGCAGGATTCTGTATCGGAGAGAGTCTCCGCGTGCTGGTGGAAGTTCTAGTTCCGGGACGTAGACGTGGTATCTAGCGTAGGCAAGATCATTGACGTCCAATGGTATGTTGTCAAGTTGTAGTCCGTGGAGTGCTCCATTGCTCATCCACAATTGTCGTTTGGAGGAGTCGAAGATGAGGTTGGGAAATGTGGAGGATAAGCTTCTGTCGAGCAGGATGATTCTTGGCGGATCGGGTTCTTTTGCCAGTCGATAGGCAAGATAGAATTCTGAGAATGTCATTATCCATGCGGGGATGGTGGAATTGTTCGCGATCATCTCGTCAGTGAGAGGGCGTGCTGTCGTTACTTCGCTGGATCCTCCTTGCTGAAAGAAGCTCTGGTCTATCTCTGGGACCTCGTTTACGAAGACTGGGATGCAGCTTGAGAAGGCTCGTCCGCCTTTCAGAAAGTGATTCTCGTACTCAACACTCGGAGGACTCTTCTCATTGTAGGTGATTGTTCCTCTAGCGGCATAACTTCCACCAAAGAAGACGATTAGGTCGAAGAGAGGACGAGCATAGTCCGTGCCATCAACCGCAGCGAAGCTGACACGTTCGGTCCCGAATAATTTCTTGGCGGTTTCGAACCCTGTCTTGAGATCGAAATCTGATACTATGAGATTCTTGAAGAGCCGCCCGTGTAATCCTTCTATCGTCTGGAATCTTGACTCATATCCTTCAATCTGATCCACTGCTCCTCTTTGAAGCAACGTTCCTGCTCTCTGTATCTGAGTGCTGAGAGAGGAGATGACCTCTCCTTCTGTACTCGACAAGGTTGAAGCCCGTAGTTATCGATGCAGAGTATAAAACGAATAGGCCAGTGTAAGCCAAAGTTGGAAAAGAATCATTCAGACGATAGTGTATTCGCCAAATTGTGACTTGTTAGATGGAATGCTGCGAGAGAACAAGAGTGCCTATCTAGATGCCAATGCAACTCGTTCTATTTCGTCTCTCTTCCTTACGGATGCACTCTTTGGATCTCGTGCGGCCGCGAGAACAAGTTCCTCTGCTAAGCATTCGTCAATTGATCTCGGATTATTGTGGGAAGCGGCTCTGGATGCTTCTGTTATGTGGCGTAGTGAGATGTCAACCCGTCTCTGAGGGGCAATGTCTACGGAGATTGGGTAGACGATTCCACCGTAGGCTATTCTTGTCACATCCTCGCAAGGTGCAGCGTTTTCCACCGCTTTAACGAGGATCTCAAGTGGATTCTTCCCGGTGCGGATAGCCACTAGGTCGAGCGCGTTCTTAACGATCCCGATCGCTTTGGCCTTGTCGCCACCGGAGCGACCCGGACGCATCATATCGTCGATAAGTCGTTCAGCAAGATTGATCGTGGACTTACGGAATCTTTGATGCTCGTGCCGACCGTTCGTGTGTGGGACGAGAGAGGGACGGAGGGCGATGTACCGTTTCAGGCCAAGGTCCACCGCCTCAATTCCTGCTGTTGGCCACTTGTTGAATACCCGAATCTCGGGGACCTTTTTCAAGTCCTTACTGCTCAACGCTATGATCCACCGTAATGTTCCATGCTATGCTTCCTGGTTCGATGTTCGAGGCTAAATGTGGCTATTTTAAACGTTCTCGGAAGAAGAGGTTCAAGAGAGGTGTCACCCACTCAACCGACTCGTACTAGAGGAACAGTAATAACCGATCGTACGAATTAGTATGGGGCGAGAGGATGTGGACGTGATGGGATTGGACGACCGTGGACGGAACATTTTGTTTGTATGCGATGGTAACATCTGCCGAAGCCCGATGGCTCAGGCTTTGATGACAGAATTGGTTTCTCAGAAGGGTCTAGCGGGCGTCTCGGTATCCTCTGCAGGGCTTTCTGCAATGCCCTGGACCACTGCTGATCGCCGTCTGAGCATCGTGATAGGGGACGCCTACAAGAGTTTGAAGGGCTTCCAGTCTCGAGCAATAAATACCGATATTGTAAATCAGGCTGATCTAATTCTCGTCATGGAGAATAGGCATGTCGAGGCGATTGCCAGCCGGTTCCCATGGGCCAAGGGTAAGGTGGCCACGGTGACATCGTATGCAGGCGAGAAGGGCGAAATCAGGGACTTTGGCGAGAGCGGCCATTCAGAGGTACTTGAGTGGTTGAAAAGCTGTCATAACACACTCCGCGTCTGTTTGAACAAAGTCGCAGAAAAAGTATCATCACAACCAATCTAGTCCCCCTTTACGGAAGTCGAGAAAGATTGATACAGCAGTAGCCGCCCCCCGCGCTCTTGAGTCCAGTTATTATGACCCTTACCCAAACAGTCTCTAAGCCCATTGTCGTTGAGAAGTTTCCGATAGAGTCCCTTCTATCCGCCCGTCTGATGATGGCGCCCAAGGTAGCGGGAGACAAAGTCTACTTCCTAAGCGATCTAAATGGCTCTTTGAGCCTCTACTCCATCGAAAAGTCTGGGAGTATACCCAACCCGCTCCTTCCACCCGGCCAGGCACTAGTCAATCCCCATTTGATCAACGGCGAGAACTTTGTCGTATTGCCAGGCATGGGCAAGGTCTTGGTTATGATGGACAAGCTTGGCAACGAGAACTATCAACCCTGCTTCGTCCCTTTAGACGGCGGCATCCCTGATCCAATCCTTGGGGATCGTTTCAAGGATGAAGAGGTTGCATGCGTAAAATGCGATACGGAACAGAACATCGCGTATTATTATCATGATGACAGGAAAATACCCGAAAAGGAATGTTTGAGACATGATCTCAACACTGGCGAAATCACTTCTCTCGGCAAGAGTCTCTATGGTAATTTCTTCGCTGGGGCATCACCTGACAATTCTACAGTGATCCTGGCGGACGGTTATACTGCGGGCGACACGGTCCTCTACATTTGGAAAAAGGGAATGGCAGAGAGAGAATTATTGTACGGCATTCCCTTGGAACAGAGGGGCGGAAAGCAAGTAGCGCCCTCAGGAATCGGCGCCTGCAACTTCACACCTGACGGCAAGAGCATCTTATTCCGGTCAAGCATTTTTGCAGACTATGGCACTCCAAGTCTCCTCAGACTTGACTCGCCATCACAGCCAATCGAAGTGGCAGTAAAAGGTCTTCAGCACACTGGAGCAGGTGAACTAGGAGATATCAAGCATGTCAAATGGGACCTCTTCCTCCTGGATTACAATATTGATGGAACGTCTTGGGTCTATGAGACTCAATATCACGAAGATCCAAGCAATCCGTGGCTAGAGGTTACCAGAGTACTCGCGGGTCAGGCACCGTTGGCAAATGGAATTGTTCTGGGGATCGATTGGCAGACTAGCGTGTTGCCAAGACCTCTGGTCGAGTATGTGCTTTCTTTCGCTAAAGCCAACGTGCCCTCGCAATTATACATGTATCCCTATGGTAAGCAAGAGCCAAGGCGTCTCTCTAACGAACGAGTCCTGGGCATCCCTGAACAATACCTCTCTGAGGGAGAAGATGCGAGTTACACATCTTTCGACGGATTGAGAATCTCTGCCAGACTCTACCTTCCGTCCAAAGAGCTTGGTTACAACGGTCCTCGACCCCTAGTCGAGTACGTTCATGGCGGGCCCCAAGGACAGGAGAGGCCGGACTTCACATGGTTCTCCATGCCACTCATCCAGTTCCTGACCTTGAACGGGTTTGCAGTATTCGTCCCTAACGTCCGAGGCAGCACCGGCTATGGTCTCAAGTACATGAAAATGGTCGATCGAGATTGGGGAGGCGACGATGTCAAGGACCATGTTGAGGGTCTAAAGAATCTCGAGAAGGACAATAGAATCGACTCATCACGTCGAGCAGTAGTTGGCCGGTCCTACGGAGGATACATGACTCTAACGCTTGCAGCACGACACCCTGAACTCTGGAAGGCAGCTGTCGACATGTTTGGTCCCTACGACTTGCCCACTTGGGCATCTAGGGTACCTCCGTCATGGATGCCCTACATCAAACTCGCAATTGGGGACCCCGAAACCGAGAAGGAATTCCTGCTAGAAAGATCGCCGAAGACCTACTTCGATCAGTTGAAAGCTCCACTCATGATAATTCAGGGAAGACATGATCCGAGAGTTCCTGAGCCGGAATCGAAGGAGGTTGCCGAAGACCTGAGACGACGTGGATTGAACGTAGACTATCTAGTCTTCGAGGATGAGGGACATGATGTGCTGCGGTTCAAGAATCGAGTTGTCTGCTATTCAGGGATAACGGAGTTCTTCCTCAAGAACCTAGGAAGCTAGAACCAGGCAAGCCTAGACCGCTGTCTCTCGCTATGATCGTTTCCTGATCAGGAGGCGGTGGTGGCATCCGCCCTAGATGGGCACTCCTTCCAGGTGAGGTGTCCCAGTCATCTCCTCCATCCTGTGATCCCACCAGCGTCGGACGTCGACCTTACGACCGCTCCCTTCCGGGCCTCGCCGGTTTCGACCGCTAGGGAGTAGCAGCCCTCCCTTCAGAGGACGCTCCCCCGCCGCCGGCCCGATGGGGCAGGATGTCACAGTCGACGGCTGGGTCTTCCACCTGG
>Ga0137415_10000190_pt1 | contig 52821 bp, 51 predicted proteins | sample CZODoug3_1_1_16f_FD_183082 | JGI IMG/M metagenome (GOLD analysis project Ga0137415, IMG submission 183082) | Vadose zone soil fungal communities from Angelo Coast Range Reserve, California, USA - CZODoug3_1_1_16fungal (Hybrid Assembly) | ecosystem: Environmental > Terrestrial > Soil > Vadose...
GGTTTTCGTTGGCGCCCGTGAATGCTCCCTTCATATAACCGAAAAGCTCGGACTCCAACAAGGTTTCCGGAAAGGCGCCACAGTTGATGGTGATAAAAGGGGCCTGGGCCCGGGCGCTGTTCTCATGAATGGCGCGTGCAACTAGTTCTTTACCGGTCCCGCTCTCCCCGGTAATGAGAACGCGGCTCGATTGGGGAGCGACAGTTTGGATCATGTCGAAGATGGCGCGCATCTTCGGGCTTTGTCCGATGATGTTGTCGAGGCCGGTGAGGCGGCGAATTTCGCGCCGCAGGTAGCGGGCTTCTTTCTTCCATTTCAGGTTCTCAGACACCTCATGCACCGCGAGGCGTAACTGATCGACTAACGAGTCTCCCTTGACGACGTACCGGTCTGCCCCGGAATTGAGCGCCGCAATAGCAGTATCCAGTGCAGGGAGCGCGGTCATCAGGAGAAAGAATGATCCAGGCGCGATTTCCTTGGCAAACTTCAGGAGATCCACGCCGCTCTCACCAGGCATCCGCACATCCGAAACAATGATGTCGAAGATTTGCGATTCGAGCTTGCGTTTTGCGGCCTCCACGCTATGCACGACTTCAACGCGGTGACCTTCCTTGCGAAAGGTGATTTCCAGGAGCTCACCGATCGATTTCTCATCGTCGACCACGAGAATATGGGGCATCTCGCGTCCGGCTTCCTTGATTGCGGTTTTTGTTCCCTGCATAAGGCCTCACGCAACTCGCGGGAGCTCGACGATAAACTCAGCGCCGCGGTCTTTCTCGGATATCACGCTAATTTTTCCACTGTGGGCCTGCACAATCTGATAGACGATGGACAGTCCCAAACCGGTGCCTCCCTCGAATCCCGACTGCAGCGGCTCAAAAATCTTGGCCCTTTGCCGTGGGTCGAGGCCGATGCCCGTATCTTGAAACGCAATGCGCAACCAGAACGGACGTTGTTCCATCTTAACGGTCAGGGTACCGCCATCCGGCATGGCCCGAAGCGCGTTGTCGCACAAATTCCAGAAGACCTGCTTGATTTTGTTGGGATCCACGCGCGCTTGTAATTCCTGGCCATTGAATGCGCGCACAATTTGGTACTTGGAACCAATGTCGGGTTTCTTTTCCATCAGCATCAGGGTTTCATCCAGGAGGCCGCGAACGTCGGCTTGGTGAAACTCGTAGGTCTTCTCACGAGAATAGTTGAGAAAGTCGGTGATGATATTGTTGAGCCGCTCGGATTCCCTGCTCACAATGTTGACAAGGCGCTTCTCGTCCTCTTCGAGCGGCACGAGACGCGCCAGTTCCTTGACAGCGCCTGCCATGGCTGTCAAAGGCTGCCGAATTTCATGGGCGATGGCCGCAGATAGACGTCCCAAGGCAGCCATGCGCTCCTTGGTGGCTACTTCCTGCTCCAGCCGGCGAAGGTCCGTCAGATCCTGGAAATTGAAAACGTAACCGTCGCGTTCAGAGTCGCGGGAACGCAGCGGCGAAATACTGATGCCGAGGTAGCGAATATCGCCGGAAGGGGTGCGGAAGTCAATTTCCTTGCGGAGCGAAAGCCTCTCGCTATTTGCGTATTGACCGGGGAGCCAGAAATCCTCGTTGAGATCCCGGAGCATTTTGCCACGGACGTCAGCAAAGCGAAGTCCGAGAATTTCCTCGCCAGTGCGATTCAGCAGCAGAATGCGTCCCACCAGATCGGTGGTAATCAGACCGCCGCGCATCGAGTGAATGATGTCTTCGGTAAAGTCCTGAAGGCTTAAGAGTTCCTCGCGCTTCTCTTCCAGCTCGACGCCCTTCTTTCGAAGCGATTGGGCTAACAGGCTTGCCAAATAGGCCACGGCAAAAAAGCCCAGGAGGTTCATGACCAGCCAGATGCGAAGGCTCTCCGCCGTCGGCAGGCTCGAGAAAGTCCGCGGGATCCTTTCCGAGTATGCCAGCATGGTCATCCCGGCAAGGAGCAGAAAACAGACCGCAGTGCTGAGAAACGCGACGCGACGCGAGAACAAGATACTCGCGACAATAATCACCAGCAGGTAAAGGGAGATAAAGTAGCTTTCCTGCAAGCCGGTGGAGTAGACCAAGAGCGAAATCATCGCTACATCGCCCGCGACTTGCAGACCGCCATGCCACCGAGCTTGGGGAAGCCACCGCAAGAGAATGAGGTGGAGGATTCCGAGAGTGATCCAGAAGATGATCAGCGGCAGAAAAAAACGATTGGTGCTGTAACCCGGGACATACTGAGGCCAAACCACTCCAACGGTAAGGATGAGCGTAATCGTCAGAAGACGAACACGCGTCAGCCAATCCAGCCATTGCCCCGTTGCGAAGCTCTTATCCATTGCACGCCCGCGCCTTTATCCTGGCATACGGGTATCCCCGAGTTCTGGCAGGAAAAGCGGAGGACGGTCTGCCTTTACCGCCCTCCCCAACAGAATAACGCCATCCGGGCAAAAATCTATTAGTGACCGGCCAACTTGCCGATGAGCGAGAACAATGGCAAGTACATGGAGATGACTACGCCGCCCACAACTAGACCGAGAAAAACGATCATGATGGGTTCGAGAGCCGTCAGCAAGTCTTTCACAGCGGCGTCCACTTCTTCTTCGTAGAAATCAGCGATTTTCGAAAGCATAGCGTCCATGGCACCCGTCTGTTCGCCGACGGCAATCATCTGCGTGACCATGCCGGGAAACACTTCGGATTCTTTCAAAGGCTCGGTGAGCGACTTGCCTTCCTCGAGCGATCTTCTCACCTTTTGCAAGGCGCGCTCGACGACGGCGTTGCCCGCGGTCTTGGCGGTGATGTCCAGACCTTCAAGGATGGGCACGCCGCTGGAGATCAGGGTGCCAAGGGTTCGCGTAAATCGCGCCACGGCGATTTTTCTCATGAGCAGGCCCAAAATCGGAAGCTTCAAGACGATGGTATCGAGCACGAAGCGGCCCTGCGGAGTTCCGTACCAGACCTTTAATCCGAAGATGACACCGGCAAAAGCGATCAGGATAAGCAAACCAAAAATACTGCCGACGAAATTGCTCATGGCGATGACGATTTTTGTGGGCAGGGGCAGGTCCACGCCAAGGCCCGCGAACAAGGTGGCGAAAATCGGAACGACCTTCCAGAGCAGCAGGGTGATAACGCCAGCGGCAACGCTCAAGACGCCCACGGGATAGACGAGCGCGGACTTGACGGCGCGCTGCAACTTGACGTTCTTTTCGATGTAGGTCGAAAGACGCTGCAGAATGGTGTCCAAAATACCGCCGGTTTCACCCGCCTCCACCATGTTTACGTACAAAGCGTCGAAAGCCTTGGGCGAGGTGCGCATCGCGGCGGAAAGCGTTGAGCCGCCTTCGACTTGGGCACGTGTCCCGGCAAGAATTTTTTGAAAGAACTTATTTTCCTGCTGGCCCGCCAAAATCTCAAGACACTGAACGAGCGGCAGACCGGCGTCGATCATGACCGAGAACTGGCGCGTGAAAATGGCAAGTTCTTTGGCCTTCACGCTGCCCCCGAATTGGGGCATATTGAATTCCTTGCCCTTTTCGGTCATCTTCGTCGCGGTAATCTGCTGACGTTTCAGCAGGCTTTGCAGTTCGCTCTTGTTCGAAGCCGTCATGGTGCCGCTGACGCTGCCTCCGGAACGACTGGTTCCCTGATATTTATAATCCGGCATTTGTTTGCCTCCTCAGTTCCTTAATCTCTTGGGCCGATGACAATGGCCGTTGAGTCAATTTCGTTTCACCTAGCGTTTCGTGGCTACCGGGGGTTTGTTGGCCCCGGCTCCCGGCATTGATACACCGCGATTGATCATGTCCTGCAATTCATCAGCGTTCGATGAACGCGAAATGGCCATATCCAGGGTGATCAACTTTTGAAAGTACGCGTTCGCCAGTCCCTGGTTAAAGGTCTGCATACCCGTTTGCCCCGTACCGGTCTGCATTGCGGAATAGATCTGGTGAATCTTGTCCTCGCGGACCAGGTTGCGGATGGCGGCAGTGGGTATCAGCACTTCCATAATCATGGCGCGACCACGCCCATCGGAACGAGGGAGAAGCGCTTGACAGAGAATGCCTTCGAGCACCATGGAGAGCTGCGCACGAATTTGCGGCTGCTGGTGTGAAGGGAAGACGTCAATAATACGGTTGATCGTGGAGGCCGCCGAATTGGTATGCAGGGTAGCGAAGGTCAAGTGGCCGGTTTCCGCGATGCGCAGCGCCGATTCGATGGTCTCGAGGTCGCGCATTTCGCCGATGAGCACAACGTCGGGGTCTTCACGAAGCGCGGCGCGCAGCGAATTGGCAAAGGAGTGCGTGTCGGCGTGGACTTCGCGCTGATTCACCAGGCACTTCTTGTGATTGTGAAGGAACTCGATGGGGTCCTCGATGGTGATCATGTGCTCTTCACGTTCGCTATTGATCTTGTCCAGCATGGCGGCGAGCGTAGTGGATTTGCCGGAACCCGTTGGTCCGGTTACGAGGACGAGCCCGCGGGGCTTGTCACACAAGCCCTTTACGACCAGAGGCAATCCGAGAGCGTCAAAACCTTTGATTTCCCAGGGAATTGTACGGAAAACGGCGCCGACGGCGCCCCGTTGATTGAAAACGTTGCCGCGGAACCGCGCCAGGTTTTTCAAACCGAAGGAGAAGTCCAGCTCCAAATTCTCTTCGAAGCGATGTTTTTGCGCATCCGTCAAAACGCTATAAGCAAGAGATTTGGTGTCCGCTGCCGTCAATGGAGGCATATCGAGAGGCCGCAGCCGGCCATGAACGCGCACCCGAGGCGCACTGTTCGTCGTAATGTGAAGGTCGCTGCCCCCCATCTCGATCATCTTCTTCAGCAATTCGCTAAGCGTGATTCCAGCCATCACTCACCCTCAATTCTACAAAACCGTTTCGCGGAGGACTTCTTCCATGGTGGTCTGTCCCAGCGCGACTTTTATCAAGCCGCTCCGCCGTAGGGTAATCATGCCCTGCTCAATGGCCTTCTTCTTCAATTCCAGGGCCGAAGCGCCCACAAGAATCAATTCGCGAAGCTCATCGTTGATTTCCATGACTTCGTAGAGGCCGGTGCGGCCCTTGTAGCCGCGCTTGTTACAAGTCGTGCAGCCCTTGCCGTGGTAGATCTTGGTGGTCTTAACTTCTTCGGGGGTGTAACCGGCGTCGATCAAGGCCTGCTGCGGGACGTCCAACTCTTCCTTGCAATTCGAACAGACGCGCCTCACGAGGCGTTGCGCGCAAATCAGGTTCACTGAGGTGGCCACAAGAAAAGGCTCGATACCCATGTTCATCAAACGGCTGATGGTCGAAGGAGCATCATTCGTATGCAGCGTGGACAACACCAAGTGGCCGGTCAACGCGGCTTTGACTCCAATTTCCGCGGTTTCAAAGTCACGAATCTCACCGACCAGAATAATATTGGGGTCCTGACGCAAGAAAGCGCGGAGCGCAGCGGCAAAGTTCAGGCCGATCTGCTCTTTCATCTGCACCTGGTTGATGCCCGCCAATTGAAACTCGACGGGGTCTTCCGCGGTCATAATGTTGGTGTCAACGGTGTTTAACGTGGCGACCGACGAATAAAGAGTGTTCGTCTTACCTGAACCGGTAGGACCGGTTACCAGCACCATGCCATAGGGCTTCAAGATGTTGCGCTCGAATTTCTTCAGCGACTCGGGTTCAAACCCGAGTTTCGTCATGTCCAGCCGGAGGTTTTCCTTGTCCAGCAACCGCATGACGACTTTTTCCCCATAGAGGGTGGGAACGGTCGAAACACGGAAGTCCAATTCTTTTTTCTTACCGTCGGCCTTGTACTTGATCATGATGCGGCCGTCTTGCGGCAAGCGCTTTTCCGCAATGTCCAGCTTGGCCATGATCTTCAAGCGGCTGGTAATGGCATCCTTCAAGCGCAAAGGGGGTGTCATCACCGTGGAGAGTTGTCCGTCAATGCGGAACCTGACGCGCATTTCAAGCTCGTAAGGTTCGATGTGAATATCGCTCGCGCCACGCTTGACGGAGTCCGTCAAGATCAGGTTGACGAGCTTGATGATCGGAGCTTCCTCCGCCGCTTTCTCCAGCGTGGCGGTGTCCAACTCTGATTCTTCGGCGGCCAACTCCAGCTCGTTGTCTTCATCAACGAGGTCTTTCATCAAATTGCTGATTTCCTCTTGATTCGTTGAGGTCCCGCCATAGAAGCGCGTTATGGCGTCGCCGATCGCAGATTCCGAGGCCACCACCGGTTCAACGTTGAACCCGGTCATAAATTTAATATCGTCCATCGCGAAGACGTTGGTGGGATCCGTCATGGCAATGGTCAGCACAGAACCGACACGCGAAAGCGGGATCACTTGGTAGCGCGACGCCGTGTCCTGCGGGATAAGCTTTATTACGTTGGGGTCAATTTCGTAATACTTGAGATTGATGGAGGGAACGCCGTACTGGCGGGAGAGCACGCCGGTGATGTCGTCATCGGTGATAAAGCCCATCCTAGTCAGGCAGCTTCCCAGCTTGCCTCCATTAGCGCGCTGAAACTCGAGCGCCTTCTGGAGCTGGTCCTGCGTGATCAGGCTTTCTTTAACTAAAATTTCGCCCAGACGGACGGACATCCACAGTACTCCCGGCGGGTTTGCACCCAGCGTTCACCTTAACAAATGCGGCAAGGGAAGGTAGCCAGAATTTCGTGCGCCGTTCTGAAATGGCTAATACCTGCCCAGAAGGGCAGGTTCTGTAAACGAAGAACAGGTAGAAATCTTGACTTGCTTCGGTGCGCTGGCTATCGTGCCAGAGAGATGTTTGAGCAGCCAATACGGACAGATTCTGTCCACGAGCTGGGACTGTTGACGGAGAATGTCCGCGATGGATGCGCCGCATGTGGCTTCCGCGCCCGGATGCATTCTTCGCTTCGAGATTTAATGATTGCTAAATCATGAGCCGCTTGGACAACAAACAGCGCTGGGGTCTCGCCATTGGCGGAATTCTGCTGACGCTGCTCTTGGCCGCCGTATTCACATTCGGATCACTCAATGTGCCGTTTGAGCCGAAGAGCTGGCGCGCAGTGATGGTGCTTTATGCGGTCTCCAGTTTTATCACCGCCGCTTTTCTTATTTTTGGCTTGATCCTCGCGCGGACCACCCTGCGATTGTGGGCGGAACGCAGCCGGGAGCAACTCGGCGCCCGCTTCAAGACGAAGATGGTTGTCGGAGCAATGGCTATTTCCCTTCTGCCGATCATCTTTATGTTCATCGTCAGCTATTCGTTGATCAACCGCAGCTTGCTGCTCTGGTTTCCCAAACCGCTGGAGATCGCCTCCGATGAAACGCAAAAACTTCTGAACGATCTGGGGCGAGCGCAATTGCCGCGACTTCGTGGGATTGCTCTGCAAGCCAAAGCTGAAGCATCGCGCCCCGGCCCCGATTTCCTGCAAAACGTCTTTGCGACGGGGGCGGACGCAGCATGGATCCTGGATCGGGACGGCAGAGTAACGCGAGGCGGAATCGTCTGTGACGACCAGCCGGAGGATCGATCTGGAAAGATATGTGTGCAGCAGCAAGTACCGGGACACTATTTACGAATGTTGCCGAGTGGAGTGGAAATCTGGGAGGCCGGTGGAAGAAACTACTTCGCCGCGCGCGTCCCCGCTTCCGAGGAAGGCCAGCCGGGAGGATTTGTCGTTGCGGCCTATCGTACGAGCCCCGGGGTTCTTGAGCGGCTGACAACGATTCAGTCTCAGACCCGCGAGTATTACCAGGAAAAACAGGATCTGCGTGCGCTCAAAAGACAAATGCTCCTGATTCTCCTTTTTTTCACGGTGTTGCTGCTGTCCGCGGTCATGTGGGTGGCGTTGTTTCTCGCCAAGCAGGTTACTATTCCCATTCAAGCGCTCGCGGAGGGGACGCGGGAAGTCTCCTCCGGCAATTTTGGCTACCAGGTTGCGGAGCAAGCCCAGGATGAGTTGGGAATCCTGGTGCGTTCCTTCAACACCATGACCACGCAGCTGCGCGATAGCCGCTCGCAAATCGATCAATTCACCAGGAACCTCCAACAGGCGGTGCAGGAACTCGAGCGCCGGCGCCAGCTCATGGAGACGGTTCTTGAGAACATCCCAACAGGGGTCATTTCACTCGACGCCGCTGGAGCCATTCTTCGAGTCAACACTTCCGTTTCAAGAATGTTTGGAGTGACCAGCGCTGATCCACACTCTCAGTCCCTCGAAGGCCTTCTCGGAACAGATGCGGCCCGTATTGTGAATTATCTTATGCGCAGATCCCTCCGCATGGGAGTGGTTTCGCGGGAAATCGAAACGGTGGCTGCTGGGCGTGTGGTGCACCTTGCCGTCACCGTGAGTTCTCTGGGGCCGCGCCGCGCGAACACTGGTTACGTGCTGGTTCTTGACGATCTGACGGAAGTGCTCCGCGCGCAGAAATCGGCGGCGTGGCAGGAAGTAGCCCGGCGAATCGCGCATGAGATAAAAAACCCACTGACTCCGATTCAACTTTCGGCGCAACGCTTGCAGCGATTCCTCGAACGCAGCGACCCTTCGCAATCGGCGGCGGTGCGCCACTCGGAGTTATCCAAGCTGGTCCAGGAATGTTCCCGTTTGATCGAGCGGGAGGTCTCCACGCTGGCGGAACTGGTCAACGAGTTCTCTCAATTCGTGCGCTTCCCTGCCGCCAAACTTGTGCCCATCAATGCCAACACCATCGTCCATCAGGCTGTGGAAGTATTCTCCGGGCGCCTCGACGGCATCGCGCTGAAGACCATGCTGGCCGAGAATCTGCCGGCGGTGCGCGCCGACGGCGCGCTGCTTCGCAGCGTGGTTGTCAATCTCATCGACAATGCCGCGGAAGCTCTGGAGAACTCTGCATTCCGGGAAATCCTGGTCTCTACCAAAGCCCATTCCGATGCGGAAACTGTGGAGATTTGCGTCTCGGACACCGGCACAGGCATATCGCCGGAAGACAAGGACAAACTTTTCTTGCCGCATTTCTCGACCAAGGACCGCGGCACCGGACTCGGCTTGGCCATCGCCGCCCGCATCGTGGCTGAGCATGGCGGCAGCATCCACGTCGAAGACAATCTTCCGATCGGTTCCCGTTTCCTCGTCGAGCTTCCCGCCGCGGAATTGACGCCTGCGTCCGTGGCCGACCACAATGGATCGGACGCTACTCGATGACATCTGGACCGCATCTGCTCGTCGTGGATGACGAAGCCGGCATTCGCGAATCTCTCTCCTCGATTCTCCAAGACGAGGGCTATCACGTGGAAGCCGTGGGATCCGCCGAAGAAGCTCTGGAACGCTCGGCCTCCGGCGACTTCGAGGTCGTTCTGCTGGACGTGTGGCTTCCGGGAATGGACGGCCTCGAAGCCCTGAGCCGCTTGCAAGCATCCCCGCGGCCACCGGCAGTCATCATGATTTCCGGTCACGGCACGATCGAGACCGCCGTCCGCGCCACAAAGCTTGGCGCCTTCGATTTCATCGAGAAGCCTCTTTCACTCGAAAAGATAATCGTCCTGGTTCGCAATGCCATTCAACAGCGGCGTCTCGAAGATGAAAATCAGTTGCTGCGAAGCGAACTCGGTTACCGCTACCAGGTGATCGGCGACAGTGTGCCCATGAAAGCGCTCCGCCAGCAGATTGCCGTCACCGCGCCGACCAATGGCCGTGTCCTGATTTACGGCGAGAGCGGTACAGGCAAGGAGCTTGTAGCTCGCGCGCTGCACGCTGCCAGCCTCCGCAGCAAGGGCCCTTTCGTGGAAGTCAATTGCGCGGCCATTCCGGAAGAGCTGATCGAGTCCGAACTCTTCGGCCACATCAAGGGCAGCTTTACCGGCGCGACGGAAGACAAGATTGGCAAATTTCAGAAAGCCGATGGCGGGACGCTTTTTCTCGATGAAATCGGCGACATGAGTCTCCGCACACAATCAAAAGTTCTGCGCGTTCTCGAGGAGCAGCGTTTCGAGCGCGTGGGCTCCAACGAGACTCTGAGCGTCGATGTACGCGTCATCGCGGCAACGAACAAGCATCTCGAACAAGAGATCACGCGCGGCGCGTTTCGCCAGGATCTATTTTATCGCCTGAACGTAATTCCATTTTTCGTGCCGCCCTTGCGCGATCGCAGGGAAGACATTCCTACGCTGGCAAAATACTTCCTTGGCGAATTCAGTTCGGCCTACGCAAAGAAGCCGCGCGAGCTCAGCGGCTCCGCTATGGAAATTCTTATTCGCTATCCCTGGCCTGGTAATGTCCGCGAGCTGCGCAACCTCGTCGAGCGGCTGGTCATCGTCTGCCCTCAGGCGCGTATCGAACCGCATCACCTCCCGCCGGAGCTTTTCCGCGGCGCAGCCGAAAGCCCGCACCACCCTTACTCCACGCTACACGAAGCGCGCAGCGCCTATGAGCGGGAATTTATTCTGCGCAAATTGCAGGAGTACCGCTGGAACATGACGCAAACAGCCACCGCTCTGGGGCTGGAACGCAGCCACCTTTACCGCAAAATGAAGTCGCTGGGAATTGCCGCCCCCGATTAAACTTAGGTAACCGGCCGAGTTGCCGACAGCGCCAAGCACCGCTCTCTTTTTCCCATGAGTCACCGAATTCAGTGTAGAATCCGCGAAACCTGGGTCAATCATTTCGCACCACTGACTGGATCTGCGGTTCTCGCGCGGACGTTCTCGGTCCACCGCCGCTTCACTCACAGAAATTCTGACCGTACTACGCAGGTCGACCAATAGTTTCAATAAATTACTCCGGAATGCGAGGGACTCCGTTGAAGAAAACTATTTTGCTCTTGAGTGCACTCTTGACCGTCTTTGCTGTTGCATCATGGTCCCAGACTGCCACCGTTGCAACCGGCCACGCGGCAAAACCGCCGGCACAAGCGCGAACATTCTTCCCGCATAACTGGGTCCGCGGCTATACGGACTTCTCCGTCGCGCCGTCGCACAACGAACCGGACCTTGGCCGTTGCGCCTTCCCCCAACCAGCCAGTGCGGGCGGGACGGCATCATTGTGCACCGCCTACGGGCGTTATCTGTTGAGCGGATACGTCGAACTGCAGCCGTTCGGCCGCACTCCGGCGCGGCATTTCTTTCTTTTCTTCGAACCCAAATTCAGTTTTGGAAGAAACATTCCGCAGCTCACCTACACGGCATCCATGTTGCCGATCGCCTACGAGCGTTCCATAGGAGTCGGTTTTCAATTGCCGAAGAATTTTGAATTACGCGCCACGCAGCACCAGGTGGATTGGCTCGGACGCTACAGCAAATCCCTGGGCACGGCGGATCTCCACACCAATGGCCCCTATGGTCTTTACGCTACGTTCGGCGTGCGCTGGTCCTTCGGTGGATATGGACACCAGGGAGCCGCGTCAGACCATTGATCCCGCAATTCAAGAGCCCTAACTCTTTTAAGATAGCGAAACGCGGAACCTACGATCCTTTGTGGTCAGGCGTTTCTCATTCTTTTTCGTCCAACTCTTCGGTCAGCCCTTCAAGCTGGTAACGCCAGTCCAGTTCTCGCACCTTCTGGGGATTCTCACGCCAATTCGGCGCGACTTTCACGAACAGCCCCAGGTAGATCTTACTGCCCAGGATGGCCTCGAGTTCTTTGCGAGCTTCCGTGCCGATCTTCTTCAGCATTTCGCCCTTGTGGCCGATCAATATTTTTTTCTGTGAATCGCGCTCCACGTTCATCAGCGCTTCGATGCGCAGCAGCCTCGGCGTCTCTTCGTATTTTTCAACGACCACTGCCAGCGCGTACGGCACTTCGTGGTACATCAGTTGAATGGCTTTCTCTCGAATGATCTCCGCGGCCAGAAATCGTTCCGGCTGGTCGGTAACCTGATCTTCCGGAAAGTACGGAGCTCCCTCGGGCAGCTGTTTCAATATTTCGTCAAGAAGCTCTTCGCATCCCGCTCCGCGCAATGCGGAAATCGGCACAATGGCGCTGAATTCAAAAGCCTTGGCAAACGATTCAATCAGCGGCAGGAGTTTCGGCTTGGGCAAACGATCGACCTTGTTCAATGCCAGAATCGTTTTGCCGCGAAACCGCTTGGCTTTCTCCAGCAGCAAATCATCCGCATGCGGATGTATGCTGCTGGCATCGACCATAAGCAGCAGCACGTCAATGCCCTCGAGCGCAGCCGCCACTTCCTGCATCATTTGCCGTCCCAGCGCCGAATCCGCTTCGTGCAAACCTGGCGTGTCGATAAAGACGATCTGCCCTTGCGGCTTGGTCACAATTCCCTGAATGCGGTTGCGCGTCGTCTGCGGTTTTGAGGTGACGATGGCGATCTTCTGCCCGACCAGGCGATTTACAAGGGTGGACTTACCCGCATTCGGCCGGCCCACAATAGCCACAAATCCGGATCGAAACTCCTGCTTTTCCCCGCTGTTTTCGCTGGCAGTGTTCAAGGTTTCACAACCGGAAGCTCCAGCACGCAAGGATGTTCCTTATCGTGCACCAGTGAGATATGCGCGGTCTTGGCATCCTTGCCGGTTTCCGACGCGACAATTCCGCCACTGTTGTAATTCTTCTCGGAGCCTGTCGAATTGATGCTGCGCACCACCAGCCGCAGCCGGCTTCCCTTCCCGATTCGCCGCGCGAAAAAAGTAAAATTGTCGAACACGTATTTTTCAATCTTTCCGGGCATCACCGGCTTGGCCTCGCGCAACGACTCGCGGTATCTCGCTCTCATCGACGCGCCGGTGAGCGCCACCGATCCCCCGTCCGGCAAAATCTCGTAGAGATCCGCTTCCAGATCGGTGTCCGGCACATCCATCTTCAGCCACACCGTCAGCTTCGCGAATCCAGCGATCTCAGTATTTTCAGGAAAGATCTCGCTATGATAAATCACTCCCTCGCCAAACAAATTCACTACCGCGCGCTGCGAAGTCAGCGAATTACCGTCGTCCTCGGGTTCGGTACTCCCCGGCCTAGTATCGAGCGGGTCATACGTCCACGAATCCGTTCCCGTTGACGCAGCGGAATTCTCCTCCGTCAGCGCCCCGGATCGAAACACGTCACCGGCGCCGCCACCCGAACCGAGATACAGCGTCTTCGTCGCGTTCGAGATGCTCTCGAGGCCGTCCGCGTACTTCCACTCCTCCGCTCCCACCACGTAATACGCCACGCGCTTCTTCAGAAATTCGGGCTTGGTTCCGCTTTTCATCGCCCAGTCGTACCATTCGGTGTGCAACTTGTTCAAGTCGACCAGGCTCGCCTGGCCAAATTTCAGTCCTCCTACTTCCGCTTTCGGTGTGCGCGTACCCGGATGGTCCCATGGCCCGATGATCAAAAAATGTTTCGCTTTGGCCTCGGCAGTTCCATACTGCATGTGCCGCTTGTAAAACGTGAACGCACCCGGCTGATCTCCGTCGTAATGTCCGGTGATCGTGAGGATCGGCACGTTCATCCGTTTGTATTGCTCCGGGCTCGGCGCCATCGCGTCATAATACGCATCCGCAGTCGGATGCTTCACCCATTTCTGAAACACTGTCGAACCGTTCCCCACCACTTTGTCGAAATCCTGAAACGCCGAGTGCGCCATATACATCTCGCGCGCTTTCGCCGTCCAGAAGGCGTTGTTCCCAAACAAGCTGCCGTTGCTTGTCACGCCGCTCGTAAACGTCAGCCACTGCATGTCGTACGGCGCGAAAATGTTGTATTGAAACGGAAAATCCACGCCGGGATGCGCCGCTGCCGCCGGCACGATCGTAGCCAGATGCGGCGGAAATTCCTTCAGCACTGTCCACTGATCGAAGCCCGCGTACGAGCCGCCCCACATCGTCACCTTGCCATTGCAATAGGGTTGCTTGGCCAGCCATTCCACGACGTCGTAGCCGTCTTTCCCCTCATTCACGAATGGCTCGAATTCGCCGCCGGAATTTCCGCGTCCGCGCACATCCACTAATGCATACACGTAGCCATGCTTCGCAAAGTACACCGCGCGGTCCGTGTACGAGTCTCCGATGTACGGCGTAAACGTGAAGATCACCGGCAGCGGATCTTTCTGGCCGTGCGGCGTGAACACCGTCGCATTCAGCTTCACTCCATCCCTCGCCGGAATCTTCACCGCCCATTGCATGTCGATGGTCGGCTCTTCCGCGGCAGGCTTTTGCTGCGCACTCGCGGTGACTGTCCCCAACAGGATCACCAGCGCCAATCCGGCTGTAGCCGCACTGACCCTCTTCCATGTCTCAACGGGCATTTCTTCCCCCTGCGCTCCAATGAATTGCCTTTTACTCTATCGTCCGAAAACCAGAAACCTGGGAGTCTACCGCTTTGTGAGAACTGCTTTCATCTGTTTGCGGATCCGCACGCGCAATACTTTTCTCTGGTTCGCTTCCAGCACCTCGAAGCGATGATCCGCCAGATCGATCTTGTCACCCGGCGCTGGCACTTTGCCGGAGGCATGACTCAGCAAGCCTGCGAGCGTGGTTACCGCTTCATCGGTTTTGTCGCCGAACTTCACGCCCAGTAATTCCTCGACGTCCCCGATAGGCATGCTGCCGCGCATGATCAGTCCGCCGTCCGCTTCGCGCACCACATCCGGCGATGGAGGCTTTCCATCGTTTCCGCTTTCGCCGACGATCTCTTCCACCAGGTCTTCCACGGTCGCGATGCCCGCCACCGTCCCGTGTTCGTCGATCACTACCGCCAGCGGCTGTCCCTTCTGACGCATTTCCCGCAGCAGTTCCGAACCAACTTTCGTTTCCGGTATGAAAAGAACCGGCTTGACCAACTCGCGCACCTTCCGCTTTAGCAAATCCTGGTCGGCGATTTGCAAAAGGTCCTGCGAGTAAACCACGCCAAAAATATCGTCCAGCGATTTCTCGTACACCGGAATCTTGTTTAATTTCGTCTCCACCACTCTCGCATGCAGGTCTTCGAGCGTGGCATCCGCGGGCAGCGCCACGATATCGGGCCGCGGCGTCATCACTTCCCGCACGCGTTTGTCGCTGAACTCAACGACTTGCTCGATCAAGTCCGCCTGTTCCGGCTCGATGATACCTTCTTCTTCCGCGGCTTCCACCAGCGCTTCGATTCCTTCTTCCGTGCGCTGCTCTTCGGTCTTCTCGGCCTCGTATTCGGAAATTCGCGCCAGCGATTCCGCGCCCTCCAGAAATACGCGCACTGGCCAGACGAACCACATCGCCCCGCGAATCAGCGGCAATAGCGGAAGCAGCCAGCGCCCCGTGGTGCGGTACAGCAACATGTCTGGAATAAAGTGCATGGCGATGACGACTTCCAGCACCAGGAAAACGCAGAACTGCACGAAAGACTCCCACGTGCCCGGGACGAAGTACACCACGCCTCGCGTCGTCTCCAGCACCAGGAATGCCAGCAAGAAGTGCCCGAGGATTCGGAAGGTCCGACCGCCACTCCGCCGATTGATCCGTAATTTTGGCTCGATCTCCGCTTCAAAAATCTCCAGATGTTCATGGACGCGGCCCGTGGTCATGCGGCCTAGTTCGCGGTAAATCAAAGTCAGATACGAGAAAATCGGCAGGGTGAAACCTACCAGCACGACGCTCAGAGCATAGAGCCAGCTTAGGTTCATCACGCCAGTCCGAGCCGTTTTCGCAGCTTCCGTTCAACGCGGTCCATTTCGCCGCGATCGGTTTCGTGGTCGTAGCCCAATAGGTGCAGGACACCATGAAGAATTAACACTTGAAGTTCGCTCGAAAGCTTCCGCCCGTTTTTTCTTGCATAGCGCCGCGCCGTCGCGGGAGAGATGGCGATATCACCAAGGTATTCGCTCGGGGTCCCTCTGTTGTAGGGCCCGCCTTCCGAGGCGGGCCGTTTTCGCCTCTTCCGCTCTGCCATCGGAAACGACAGCACGTCGGTAGGACCCTTCTTCCTGCGAAACTTCTCATTCATCCGCGCGATCTCTGCATCGCTCACCAGGCAAACCGTCAGGCCCGCCCCCTCCAGCCCCAGTTCATTCTTCACGCGGCGCAGGAACAATTCAAGCGCGCCACGCGCCAGGCGAACGGCTCGCTGCCGGTTGTTGACCGCTTGGCGGTCACCATGAAAATTGACCGCTTCGCGGTCACCCTGAAAGAAGTTCATCCCTGCTGGATTTCTTTTTCTCGTTCTTTGCCGGACTCTCTCGCCGGCGCCACCGCTTTGCCATTCGCGGCGTTTCCGCCGCGCTGCGGGTGATCTACATCATACTCTTCATAGGCGCGGATAATCTGCTGCACCAGGTTGTGCCGCACCACGTCCTTCTCTCCAAAGTGCATCACGGCAATCCCGTCAATCTTGCCGCAAACTTCCAGCGCTTCGATCAAGCCGGATTTCTTTCCTTGCGGCAGGTCGATCTGCGTTATGTCGCCGGTAATCACCGCCTTGGAGTTGAACCCCAGCCGCGTGAGGAACATTTTCATTTGCTCGCTGGTGGTGTTTTGCGCTTCGTCAAGAATGACGAACGAATCATTCAGCGTGCGGCCGCGCATGAACGCCAGCGGAGCGACTTCAATGATTCCCTTTTCCAAAAAGCGCTCGAGTTTGTCCGCGTCCAGCATGTCGTACAGTGCGTCGTACAGCGGCCGCATGTACGGGTCGATTTTCTGCTGCAGCGTGCCCGGCAAAAATCCCAGCCGCTCGCCCGCTTCCACCGCCGGCCGCGCCAGAATGATGCGGTTGACCTCCTTCGTCAGCAGCGCGCTCACTGCCATGGCCACGGCGATGTATGTTTTGCCGGTGCCGCCCGGCCCGATGCCAAACATCATGTCGTGCTTCTCGATCTCTTCCATGTAGCGCTTCTGGCTGGCGTTCTTCGGCGTGACTTGTTTCTTGCCGAAAGAGCGCACGCGGCTGTGCTCAAACATCCCTCGCGGCGATTCGTGCGGCTCCTCGGTCGCCACGCGCAGCAGCGACTTCACCTCCGCCGCCGAAAGCGCTTTCCCGTGGCGTGTCAGGTGGTTGTATTCTTCGACGATTTTCACCGCTTGGTCGACGCTGTCTTGCTCTCCTTCTATGGTCAGCCGCGTGTCGTGCAGATGCGTGCGCACGCGCAGCGAATCCTCAAGCAAGCGCACATTTTCATCCAGTGTGCCGAAGAAGGGTTCAATTTGTCCGGAAATGTGAACGGTACGTCGCATCCAATTGGAAGGTCTTCCTGTTACAGGAGCCGGGTGGCCGATGGGATTCCTCCAGGTTGTACTTTGTAGCTTCGTGAGCCACTCAGGGAGAAACTCTTTACACCCTAACGCAGCACTCCCCCGCGGTCAAGTTAACTTGTCCTAATCGGTTGGGAATCAAGATGAAATTTCCATTACAACGCCGAAAATATTTCGTCGCGAAGTCCACCCATTGATTCGGCCCTTGTTGTTTCCAATTTGTATTCGGTCCCCAGATATCGCCTTGACCAAATGGAGATACTGAATCCCATTCACTTTGCAAAGGACAATATCACCAACAGCTATCTTGCGGTCTCCGACAGGGCCACCGTCACAAGCTGACCGCCCTCGATCTTTCCGCTCATGCTGTTTCCACGAGGACGAAACTTCACAAACTCTCCTCGCTGCAGCACCTCTATGTATTTACTTGCCCATCCCACGCCTGCCTCCTTGCATCTTTCTTGCAAGGCTTCAGTGTCAAGCCAACCCATGAACTTATGCAATTAGTAGCCGCCCCCAATTACTAAAATTCTTAGGTTGCCCACAAGTTTTCCTTGACTTTCTGCTAATCCCTGTTATAATTAGTAGCGTAGATAACTGCATTTGGAATGCGGGAGCTTGCTCCCGCTTTCCTTTTTTAGGCAGCCATTTCACGACTTGCAAATCCAAACCAACCAAAATCGCTCCCTTTAAGATCAATCACTTACGAAATGCAAATTTCTTAAGCCTTTTCCTTTGATATTCATGCAAATTGCCGGGGTGGGGCACAGCCAGTCCTCTTAAACCGCGGCCACTGCGCGGGTCCTTGCCCATCACCGATGGCTTGCACTTCAAGGCATTTTCCGGAACTTCCTTCTCGATTGGTTCCGGCAACTAGCTACAATGTTTGCCTATGAAGTGCCCCGGTTGTGGAACCGAAATGACTGCCATGACGCTGGAGGCCCGCTTGGGCGCACAGGTCGCCATTGATGTGTGTGCCGGTTGCCAAGCGTTCTGGTTCGATCATTTCGAGAGCTTGCAGCTCTCTGCCGGCTCCACACTGAAGCTCATGAAATTTATCGGTGAACACTCGACACCTGGGAAGCCTTCCCTGCCGGACGCGCTCCACTGTCCGCGGTGCGCCACGGCGCTGCGGCTGGCGCACGACATGCAGCGAAACATGCCGTTCACGTATTGGCGATGCGCGACCGACGACGGTCACTTCATCAGCTTTCTCGAGTTCTTGAAGGAAAAGAATTTCATCCATCCGCTGTCACCTGCGCAGATCGAGGAGTTGCGGCAGAACGTTCAGTTTGTGAATTGCTCCAACTGTGGAGCGTCCATCAACTTGGAATCCAACTCTGCCTGTCCCTATTGCCACTCGCCCATCTCCATGCTCGATATGAAGCAGCCGCAGCGTATGCTCGAGCAGCTCAAGCAAGCTGCCGAGCCGAAGCCGATGGATCCGGCGCTCCCTATGAAACTCGCTTCCGCAAAGTTGCAACTGGAAACCTCCTTGGCCGATCACGATCGCGGTCCCGAATGGTGGACCGATGCCGCCTCGTCCGGCCTGGTCTGGGCCGGCCTGAACGTCGTCGCCCGCTGGCTCAGCGACAAGTTAGTCGATTAATCGCTATGTGCCTCTGACATAGGAGGATCGAAACGTGCGTCCGAGCACAAAAGTGTTCAAACCTCACCCGCAGTCTGAGGCACGCAAACGAAGCGCAGTCACTCTTATCAAATGTCTGCTGGCGCAAAAGAAACCGGAGGTATCATCTGCCCATTGCCGAGCATTACTGAACGTGTTGCTTTTTAAAATCACCGAAGCTGATGGAAAATATAAGACTCGGTTTCGAGCACAGACCGCGTTGCACTGCAGCGACAAGACCAATTTGCGGCATGATCATGTATTCCAACGAGCGAAGATGATTGCGGCTCTGGAGAAGGCCGTACCGCGCAACGCAGATGCCATTCTGAAAAGAGCATTCGGTTGCACAGTTACGAAAAAAGAACATACTCGCATATCAAAATTCGACAAGAGATACGACGGTTGGGCGCGATATGCGAAGCCGGAATAAGGTCATCAACACGCAGACTCGCAAACGAGTCATTTAGTAAGAAGGCGGCTTGTTTGACAAAGGCGTAAGGCTCGTTTAACGTTAGAAGTTTGAGCGAGACGAAAAAGGAGCAATAGATGGCGCAGGGACAGGCTACCAAAGTTAAGAAGAAGAAGAAGTCAGTTTTGAAGCGGGCGGCGCAATCTCTTCAGCGCGCCGAGGTCAACCGCGCCAACCGCACGCGGGTCCGCACGATGATGCGCAAACTGCGCACTGCTATCACCGCCGGCGATGCCACCGCCGCGGGCAATCTTCTGCAACCCACGATGTCGGCAATCGACCAGGCCATTGCCAAGAACGTTTTGCACGAGAACACCGCCAACCGCTACAAATCGCGCCTCACGCTGGCCTTCAACGGCATCAAGGCGAAGGCCGCAAAGTAGCAAGGGTTTTCCCGCTTTTCGATCTAGTCTTTTTCTGTAGGGGCGCCCGCCGCGGTGGGCGCCCGTTTTTTTCTTCCTGTGAGGCCCGACGCCAGCACGGCTCCCGGTTTCGCGTCTCGCTTCACGCAAGTACGTCGAAGAGGTGCCCGCGATGAACTACTACGCTCTGCTCTACGAATTGGTCGACGACATGGTCACGCGCCGCGTTCCTTTTCGCGAAGAACACCTGTGCCTTGCCCGCGAGTCACGCGAACGCGGCGACCTCGTTCTCGCCGGCGCGCTCGCCGAACCCGTCGACCGCGCCTTGCTCGTTTTCCACGTAGACGACAAGAGCAAAGTTGAAGCCTTCGCCCGCAAAGACCCTTATGTCATCAACGGTCTCGTCAAGAAATGGGAAGTCCGCCCCTGGAACGTAGTCGTAGGCAACGAGCCACCAGCTTCCTCATCTGTGGCAAAATCCGAAACCATTCTGCGCCGCTGGACCGCACGCGCTACCGCATCGCAACTTCCCAAGTATCTCGAACACTTTTCCAAAAATGTGTTGCCCGACCTTCGCCGCGTCCCCGGCTATCTCGGAGCCACCGTTTCCACTCGACGCCTCCAAGACGAAGTCGAAGTCGCCGTCGAAACCACCTGGCACTCCCTCGACTCCATTCACAATTTCGCCGGTCCCGACCTCGAAGCCTCCGTCGTCCCCGACGAGGCTGCCGCCTTGCTCACCAGTTTCGATCGCCGCGTCCGCCATTCCGAAATTGCCTTAACCGACCACCCATAGATCATCGCACCAAGCAACTTCTTTTTCGTTAACGCGTCGATTCCCGCGTTACCTGCATTTTACAACGCGGCAATCTCTGTGTAACACGCTCCCGCCACTCTCGTTCTGCCCCAGCGCGCCTGCAGTCCAAACAAGGAGAGGTGATTGCATGTCAGTGAAGCAATTCGTTTCAAGCTGTTTCCACGGTCTGCGCGTCGCTTTTGTCGCCGTGACCGTGTTTCAATTCAGCCTGGGTGGCCCGCTCGCCGGCTCACTACAAGCTCAAGAAATGCACACCCGTACTCCCATCAAACACGTCATCGTTCTCATTGGTGAGAATCGCACCTTCGATCACGTTTTCGCGACGTATGTCCCGAAGAGCCATGATTCGGTCTCAAACCTCCTGTCAAAAGGAATCATCACTGCTGACGGCAAGCCCGGCGCACGTTTCTCCAAAGCCGCGCAATTCCAGGCGGTTGCGCCATTCAGGACAAAGTATTTCATCAGTCTGGACGATTCGGAGAAGGCTCCGTACCAGACGCTGCCGGAGCCGACGTTGAATTTTTCACCCAGCCCCGCCACGGGAGAACCGCCTCCGTTTCCAACAGGCACGCCGACCCCATTCCTGGCCTTAATCGAGCCTTCGCTGGAGAACGGCGATCTCAACCTGCTGACCACCGGGGCGTCTGGGGCGGCACAAACTGCCGAGCTCCCCGATTTCGATTCGCGAATAAACAATTTCGATCATTTGCAGAACGGGCCGTTCCCGCTCGAGGGAGCAACTCTGCCCTACGATTCCTACACCGGCGATACCACGCACCGGCTCTTCGAGATGTGGCAACAATCGGATTGCAATATCCGCAACGCCACACGGCGGAATCCCTCGGGTTGCCTGAACGACCTGTATCCGTTCGTCATCACCACGTATACGAGCGAAATTGATCCCTTCAGCTTTCCCATTGCCAACCAAGTCGATGACAATGGCGGCGGCAACTCCATGGCCTTCTACAACGTCCAGGCCGGAGATGCTCCGGTCCTCAAGCGCCTCGCCGATAATTTCTCCATGAGCGACAATTTTCATCAATCGTTCATGGGCGGCACCGGCGCCAATCACGTGATGCTCGGCTCCGGCGACGCCATTTTCTGGTCCAATGGTAATGGCGTTCCCATGATGCCGCCATCGCACATCGCCAATCCCGATCCGCTGCCAGGCTCAGACAACCAGTACACCGTGGACATCAATTTCGACGGCAATTTCACCGAGTGCGGCAGTCCATCTCAGCCTGGTATCGCGCCAATTCGTGATTACCTTGCTTCCCTTCCGTACCATCCCAATCCAAAGTGCGAACTCGGACACTTCTACATGATCAACAATGACGCGCCCGGCTTCCTGCCCGACGGCACTGTGGACACCAAGGGAATCTCCAAGGGCGGCTCCATCCCACCGGTCAATACCCGCACCATCGGCGAAGCTCTTAACGAAAAGGGCGTTTCCTGGGCTTACTACGGCGGAGCCTATAACGCTGCAGTCGCCTTGCAGCACGACCCCAGTAACCCAAGTCCGCTCGTCCAGATCGGGCGCGCCTACTGCAACATTTGCAACTTTGAGTCCTACAGCAACGCCATCATGGGCGACCCGGGGCAACGTGCCGCGCACATCAAGGATGCCACGGATTTCTACGCCTCCATTCAGGCAGGCACCCTTCCGGCGGTTTCGTTCGTGAAACCGGACGGCTTGCTCGACGGCCACCCGGCTTCTTCGAAGCTCGATCTGTTCGAGGGCATGGTGAAGAAAATCGTCGACCTCCTCCAAGCCAACCCCGAACTGTTTGCAAGCACCGCGCTCATCATCACCTTCGACGAAGGCGGCGGTTACTATGACTCCGGCTACATTCAACCTCTGGACTTCTTCGGCGATGGTCCGCGTATTCCGCTCATTGTGGTTTCGCCCTTTAGCCGTGGCGGGCACATCAGCCACTCCTACACCGACCACGTCTCGATCCTGAAGTTCATCGAACGCAATTGGAACCTGAAGCCTCTAACGCATCGCAGCCGCGATAATTTCCCGAACCCCATCGTTGAAGACGATAACCCCTATGTGCCGCTCAACAGTCCCGCACTCGGCGATCTCTTCGACCTCTTCAACTTCGGCGACCAAGACGGCAACAGTCAAGGCCAGAACAACTGACAATCGCATCGTCCCAACAACAAAAAAGGGCGGCCTCACGGCCGCCCCTTTTTTTCGTTTCATTGTTTCTTCTCAAAATTCTGTTCTCTGCTAACTCGGCGTTCTTTGTGAATCGCACTTGGCACCACCGGGCCGGTGCGTCGATTCTTCTTTCTATTTTTCTACCCGTGCGCTGCTTTTGCCTCTCCGCCTGTCAACTGTGTAACTAAAAATTCCATTACCGTCCGCGGCTCGGCTCCGCCGCCCTTCAACCGGTCGTCCGCATTTCGCAGGGCATGCAGTCCAGCCAACAGGCGCGGCTTCGAAATTTTGCGCGCATTTTGTAGCGCCAATTCCGCCTGCTCCGGCCGCATCCCCAAGGCGCGAGCTGCTTGCCAGCCATTCGTCACGCCTTTCACTTCGCTTGCTTCGATCAATTTGCGGTACATCCAGGTAATGGCGCCGAGCATCTGCAGCGGCTCCTCGCCGTCGCGCAACAAGCGATCCAGAAACTCCAGCGCCTTCTTCGATTGCCGCGACGCCAGCAAATCCGACAGTTCCCAAACCGTCGTGGTCTTCTCCGAAATCACAAGCGCGCTCACGTCCGCGCGCCCAATCACCTTTTTCGCCCCCACGTATGTCGCCAGCTTTTCGATTTCCGTTTTCAACCGCATCAAGTCCGCCGCCACAAACTCCGCCAAATCTTCCGCCGCGCCTTTTTCAAACTCCACTCCCTGTTCTTTGCCAAGCGCCTTCGCCAGGTTTGTCGCAGCCGTCAGCCTCTCTCCTGCGTTTTCGCCAAGGCCGCATTGCACTACCAGCGTCTTCTCGCCAAGCAACTTCCCCAATTTCATTCGTTGATCCAGTTCCGTTGCCTCCATCACCAGCACCGTGAACGGCGCGGGATCTTCGAGATACGCATCTAGCTGCTCCACCGCTTCGTCCCGGTTTTTCTCGCCGAGCTTTTCGATCGCTTCCACATCCTCGAGGAAAACCACTTGCTGCGGCGAAAGCATGGCCATCGTTTGCGCTTGATCCAGCGCCGCTTGTGTCTCACCACGATCCGCCGAATACCGCGACACCGCCCAGGTCCGCGAAGCTTCCGGCACGAATCTCTCCATCAATAGCACGCGGCAGGCGTCGCGCAGGTACGGCTCTTCACCGAGCAATAGAATTGCCGGAACGGGCTTCCCCTTCTCCAGCCGCCCCACCAATTCCTGCTGCGAAATCCGCGCCATCAATAGTTCTCCACGATGGCCGCCACCAGCCGCTCCGCAAAGTCTCGTGCCATGCGGTCCAGTGCGGGGTCCTGCTCTTCAAAAAAATTCTTTACGCTGTCGGGGTTCCCAGGGTCGGTGGAAATCTCGTATTGGTTGCGAAAAACAAAATTGTCTGTGTGGTAGAGGACCTTTCCCGTTTCGCGCTCTTCGAAAGTGATCTCGCATTTCAGCGTCACGAGCATGGCGGTCGCGCGCCCCGTCGCCGTATCAAACAGCAGCGGTACCGCTTCCAGGCTCAGTACTTTGCCCCGCAGCACCGCGTCGCCGCTGGCGGGGTCGGGCACCACGCGGTAGGAAGTCTTGGCCAAAAATTCATGTACCGTGGCCGTCGTCAATCTCTGTTCGATGCGGTAGCTGGTCGTGTTGTTTTCCAGTGCCGGCACCGCGATTACATGGATGCTCTTCGGCAACGAGTTGCTTCGCCCCGCAACGTGATACCCGCAGCCCGCGCCCCACGCCGCGCACCCAATCAACGCAAAAACGACTCGCCGCCTCATGGCACCAATTTCTCCGCCAGCTTCACCGCATTCCAAGCCGGCAGCCGAATATTATCCGCCGCTCCCCATAGCCAAAAGGTGCTCATCTCAGAAGGATCATTTTCAGGCTGCGCCAGGAAAATCGACTTCTCTCCCGCCACGCTCACATTGCTGGGCCCCGGCTCATCTTCCGGTACGATCACGAATTCTGCGCCCCGACACACTTCGGCGATTTTCTGCCCCGCAAGAACGTCAACAGCCGCACAGACGCTGAAAGTGGCTCCGTAAAAAACGGGCGCATGGAGCACTTGCACCGCTGGAAGCGCAACTTTCTTACCCACACATGCCCTGACTTCCGCACGAATGCGCTGCACGGAATTCTGGAGCTTCTGACGGCTCCCCCCGCCAAAGCGATCAAGCATATTGAAGGCTACTTGCGTGTCGAACACGAGCTGGCCAAACGGCTGAAACGAAAGCAATTTTCCCGTTTGCGCTTCCAACTCTTCGATCCCCGCGCGGCCCGCTTCGGATACCGGCAGAAAGTGAACCGCGTTCATCCACAAAAGCCCTAGTTTAGAGAGCGCCAGAGCCAGAGCCGCAGTTGCCGTAGCTGCCGCGGATGGCACTCCGAGGAGCTTTCTATCCCCCGAGGATTCCTCACCTCGCAACGAATCGAGTTTCGGAAACCAGGCCGCCACTGGCGCATCGTCCGCATCTTCAAGCGCAGCGCCGGAAAGATCGATTACGCGGGCATTGGTGCTCGCTGCGACCTTCAAATTGGCTCGGGTGAACTCCGGCGAACCCGTAAAGAAAATCAATCGTGCTCTATCGAAGCTGCCCTCTTCCACCGGCTGAATTACCGCCGGTTCTCCGCCGGCTTCCGTCAACGTTCCCGCTGCCACTTCCTCATCGACCAGCCGCAAATCCCATCCCGCGAAACGGCTCTCTTCGAGCAACGACTTCAGCTCCGCTCCCAGCAGCGAAGACGCGCCCGCAATCACAATCCGGTTGGGATCCCGTTCAAACGGAGGCATGAATCACGCGGTCCGCGAAACCATACGATGCCGCACGAAACGCACGAGATGTAGCGTGACACCGATTACCGCGTACGTACCAGCCAGAAGCACGAGCACCACTTCCGAAAACGCCCAAATGACCGCGCCCAGCGTAATCAGAAAGAGAATCAGGATGGCCGGTTGCTTCCGCGTCCATGGAAGATCCTTGAAACTGTAATAACGAATCGTGCTGACCATCAGTCCGCCCAGCCCCGCTGCCATCAAAAGCCACGCCACCGACCAGCGCCAATCTTGAAGCGGCCCTATCCGATGCAAAGCGTGTACCACCGCCGCAATCACTCCGGCAGCAGCCGGCGTCGGCATTCCTACAAAATACTTTGATCCTCCCGGCGCCATGCCCTTGACGTTGAAACGCGCCAGCCGCCACGCGCAACAAATGAGGAAGAACAAGCAGCACACCCAGCCAAACAGTCCAAGCTGGTGCAGCGCCTCCGGGTTCATAGCCGTCACGCTTCGAATGCCCCACGCGTACGCGAGAATCGCCGGCGCCACGCCAAAGCTGACGACATCCGCCAGCGAATCGAACTGCACGCCAAACTCCGTGTTCGTCCCTGTCATTCGGGCGACACGGCCGTCCAGTGAATCAAACAGAATCGCCAGGCCAATGGCCTTCGCTGCGCGGTTAAAATCATCCGGCGCACCCACCAGCGATGCCACGATGGCGTAGTAACCGCACAGAAGATTCGCGGATGTGAACGCCGCGGGAAGCAGAAAAATCCCACGCCGCAATTTCGGATTCCGGAAGCGCAAGCGCCGCTCTTTGAAAGGAATCTCGTGCTGTTCGGGCTCGCCCATGGTTACGATCGTTTCCCCGTCGCCGTTAAATTTGCGTCCGTCTCTGCTGAAGTCGATTGGCTCAATTTAGGTACTGCGGGTTTCACCGGCCACTGTGCCAGCACACTCGAACCGCCCTTCACGTTCTCTCCCACCTTCACCAGGATCTCCGCCTCTTTGGGCACCCACAGGTCCACGCGTGACCCGAATCGTACCAGTCCAATGCGCTCTCCGCGAGCCACCTTTTCGCCGGCTTTCTTCCAAGAGACAACCCTTCGAGCGATCAGTCCGGCAATCTGCTTGAACACTATTTCTCCCGCTTCCGTCGAAAGCGTGAAAACATTCTGTTCATTTTCCACCGAAGCCCGCTCCAGCATCGCCGCTAAAAACTTTCCCGGGCGGTATTGCATTTTCGTGATTGTTCCCGCTGCCGGCGACCGGTTCACGTGTACGTTCCACACCGCCAGAAAAATGCTCACCCGCTTCCCGGGCCGGCCCTCGTATTCCTCATCCGTAACCACCACCACTCGGCCGTCGCCCGGAGACACCACCGCCCCAGGTTCCGCGGGAATCACGCGTTCCGGATCGCGAAAGAAAGAGAAGACAAAGAGGGCTAGCAACACCAGGACAACCGCCGCCACATACCATTGCAGCAGGTAAGCAACGCCGCCCAGCAGGAGCGGCGGAATTCCGAAATAGTAGCCTTCTTTGACCATGCTTCCTGGAGTAGACCCCAGCATTCCTGCGCGCGGCCTTCGCGCCGCGTGCACGCATGGTCATTCTACGACAAAATCGCCTGCGATAAAGTCGTTATTGGGCGTAACTGGCGCGCGCGCGTATGATACGCGCGGCAATCCGCTCCATCTCATCCTTGCAGTGGAGCTTCATCTTCTTTAGCTTGATTTCTTCCAGGAGGTCTTCCGAATTCAGGTAGGGCGACTTGGAGATTTTCTGAAGTTCTGCTTCGTATTGCCGGTGCTGCTCTGCCAGACGCTGATACTCGGCGTCTGCCTCGAAGGGTATGTCCCGAGGTGTCCGCTGCGCACTTGCCATGCGTTCCTCCTGACGATTCCGTGAATGAGACGTGAGCACTACATAAACGCAAGATAGCACTCTGGTTCACGGCGTCAAGAGGGTATTTATAGTATTTCCGTCCTAGCCCGCGAGTTTTTTCTCCATCGTAATCGCGGCTTCATCGGGATTGTGGTAATAGCCGGCGCGACGCCCCGTTTTCAAGAATCCATGCTTCTCATAGAATGCGATGCCGCCCCCATTGGACTCGCGAACCTCTAAAAACAAGCGACTTACGCGACGGGCATGGAATTCATCCATGGCCGCATTGAGCAGCGCACCCCCCTGCCCTTTTCGCCGGTTGGCAGGAGTGACAGCGAGATTCAGAATCTCGGCCTCCTCTCCCGCTTGCCGTCCGACGATGAAACCACCAACCTTACGGCCGTCTTGGCTGACCAGTGCCACAACGCCGCTCCAGCCTAGCAACTCGCTAACGCCCCATTCTGTCCATTGCGCGGCTTCCAAAGATCCCTTCAGAATCTCCGTCGCTGCCGCTGCGTCCGTTTTGCGAAACGCCCGAATTGTCGAAGCAGTTGGACGGGGCATGGTTTCAGCGCCTATGCGCCGCGTTCCCTTTCCACAAAACCTCCGCGTCCGACCGTCGCACGTAATTCGCATCCAGCGCAAGCGCATCTGTGAACTGCCCCGCCGTCACAGCGTTCCGCGCCATTCGCGCGATTCCTATCCCCAAGAAGCCGGAAACCAGTTCGAAGCCTTCATTCAAGACTTCGCGCGCTTTCCATTCCTTTTGCTCGAACATGCAATCCACATCACCCGAAGCCCACGCGATCTTTTCACCCCCCGCAAGCTGCGCTGCCTTCTCGACAAATTTCCCTGGCTCCATCACCATTTCGTCGCCAAGCCTCTCAAGACCATTTTCCTTTCGCCGATACACGGCTCCAAATACTTGCCCACGCCTCGCGTCCGTCCACGATGCCACGTACTCCGTCCCTCCCCAAGCTTGCCAGGCGATCAACTCCAATCGAGAAACTGCAACGATCGGCTTTCCGTAGACCTCTCCCCAAGCCTTCACCGTGGTCAAACCAATGCGTGATCCGGTGAACGAACCCGGCCCGGAGGCCACCGCGAACACGTCCACGTCACGCATCTCCAAACCCGCTTTCCTCAACACTTCGGCCACGGCAGGCAACAACCAAGAGGAGTAGTCCTCTCCGGTCTGATGATTCGCCATAGCCAAAGCGACGTCGTCGCGCAATAAGACCACGTCGCCTCTCGAATCGCACGTATCTATCGCTAGTACAATCACATCCGGTGCCTGTTCAATCACATCCGCATTCTACAGTACACTTCCATGCCTCGGGGAAGCCCCCGTCGGGACAGCCGTCCTTCCGTCCGGGGTGCGATCTCGCCGAGTTTCCTCCGATTCCATCTTGGAGACGGGCCACTTCTTGGTATGGAAAGCACTATCGCCTCAGCGAACGGTCGATTTTGGGCCTCGAAACGTCGCTATTTGCATCGAATGGCAAGCAAAAAATCGCGGCCGCAAGCAATTCCGTTGCCAAATTAGTACCTAATTTTCTCTAACCTTCTGATTCCACTGGATATACCTTGACTCTTGCAACACACCGTTATACACTCTTTATGCATCTCCTAGGGGGAATCCAAAACATTATGGATTACAAGATCGGCGACAAGGTCGTTTACCCGAACCACGGTGTGGGCATTGTTGAACAGATCAGCTACGGAGTTTTGAACGGCAGAACCGAACGTTACTTCATGATCCGCATTGTTTCCAGCGGCTTGCGTGTCATGGTCCCGCAATCAAACGCCATGACCGTTGGCCTTCGTTCCGTCATTCGTTCCGCGGAATCCAGCAAAGTTCTGGGCTTTCTTGAAACCGGCAAACTCAATTCTCACCACGACTGGAAGCACCGCTTCAAAGAGAATTCGGAGCGCATGCGCACCGGGTCCCTCCTCGAAGTCGCCGTCGTCCTCAAGAGTCTGGTTTCCCTCAGCCGCAGCAAGCCTCTCTCCTTCCGCGAAAAGAAAATGCTCGAACGCGCGAAGTACCTGCTGGTCAGCGAGATGGCTACTTCCCGCAACACCACTGCGGAAAACGCCGAGGCCACCGTCGTCAAGTCCCTGGCCAAAGCCAAGCTCACGTTCCCAGTAATGACCGAAAAATTTGAATAGCCCTTGCCGCCTCCGCGGCACTTCCTTCCCCTGCGGGCAGCTTCTCTAGCTGCCCGCTTTTTTTATTCGGGGCTCAATCGTTACATACAGCCGTCAAGATGGTGAAAAATCGTAATCCTCTTAAGTACGTCGGAGTCATCGGCGCGGAAGGGACTGTGAGGATCCATGGCAGTGAATTGAAACGCGACATAAACGTTGTGCTCTTCGCAGAACCAAGGGTGATGTTCTTTCCCAATTTTCACCAAGTCCGCATACACAGACCGCTCGTCAATGCACATAATTGCCTAAAAGCGGTTTGATGCGCGTTGAGATAATCTTCCACATCCTTGCGCGTCATCCCTTCTTTAATGACTTCAAGATAAGACAACAAAGCTGACTGATATCTGGCCTCGCGCTCGTTTCGAGCCTGTTTCCTCCACGAACACCCAAAAGGAGTCGCCAAAAGCACAAGGAAAGTCAAAGTCCTAATCAGTCGTCGCCATTTTCGCATGACGCCTCAATTATATTTGTTCACCCACTAAACGGGCACTCTGAGCGCCCCGTTCCATTCGTAAGGGCTACCGAGCAATTATGCTCATGCTCCTGTTTAAGAGAGCGCGCCGGGCTCGATGCCCGCTTCGCGCAGAGTCCGCGCCACCGTTTCGGCAATCTTTGGCGCGCCGGGAGTGTCGCCATGAATGCAAAGCGTCTGCGCGTCTACGGAAACCTCGCTCCCATCGCTTGCAATGACTACCCCTCGCTCCGCGATGCCAAGCGCCTGCCACGCGGCTTCCTCGGGATTGCGAATCAGCGCATCCTCAAATTTGCGCGAACGCAAAGTTCCGTCTGCCTCGTACCGCCGGTCGGCGAACGCTTCCGCAGCCACCGCGAAACCTGCCTTCCTAAACACCTCGAGCATTAGCGATCCCGCCAGCCCAACAAGCACGACGTCCTGGCGCCAACGCGCGACACCTTCCGCAATCGCCTCGGCGAGCTTGCGATTTTTTACCGCTTGATTGTAAAGTGCACCGTGTGGCTTGACGTGAATCACGCGCGCTCCGCATCTGGCGGCCACTGCAGCAAGCGCCTTAACCTGATCGAAAATGGAAGCTGAAATCTCGTTCAGCGGCAGCTTCAACTCCAGCCGGCCGAAATTCGCGCGGTCGGGATAGCCCGGATGCGCCCCAATCGCCAGCTTCCACCGAAGCGCCTGCTCGATCGTTGTTTTCATGGTCTGTTCGTCGCCCGCATGCCCGCCGCAAGCGATGTTGACGGACGTGATCGAACGCATGAGCGATTCCTGCGTGCCATCCGCAATCGCCTCCGGCACCTCGCCCATGTCGCAATTCAGATCAATCGTTAGCTGACCGCGCCTCATTCCAAGAACAACTCCTTCGACGCCATCAGTTCTTCCTGCTCTTTCAGCAAGGCCCGTGCCTTTTCCACATCCACCCTTTCAAACCGAATCTCATCCCGCGGCCGCAGCTGCCCAAGACTATGAAAATCCGCAGAAATCACATTGGCAATCTTCGGATACCCGCCTGTTGTTTGTTGCTCCACAAAAAGAATAATGGGCTTCCCCCCCTCCGGCACTTGAACAGCCCCAAGCGAAACGCCCTCGGAAATCATCTCTCCGCCCGAAGACACCTCAATCGGCGCGCCTTCCAGGCGAATCCCCATGCGATTCGATTCTTCCGCCACGCGATAGGTGCTCTCATAAAATATTTTCTGCGCCGCTTTCGGAAACCAATCGCTTTGTGGCCCCGGCGTGACGCGCAGCACCTTCCGTGGCGCAAGCCGCTCCCAAGCCGTCGCGGCCAGCGCTCTCGGGCGGAACAAATCCTTCGCTTTCGCTGCCCCAATCTTCAGCACGTCTCCTACTCTCAATGCCCTGCCTTCATGCCCCCCAAGCCCGCTCAAGAGATGCGTTGACGCGCTCCCCAGAAAATCCTGCACCGCGATCCCGCCTTGGACGCACAAATAACAGCGTGCTCCAGCCTGTGTCGGCCCCACTCTCAGCGTTTGCCTCGACTTCGCTTGGTGCGATGCCCACAACGGAACGGGCGCACCGTCCAGCGTTGCGCCAAAATCCGATCCCGTTAGCGCGAACACCGCATCTTCCCAAAACACAAATCTCCCGCCAAGTAGGGTCATTTCCAATCCCGCGGCGCCTTCTCCGTTTCCCACCAGCCGGTTTCCCAGCCGCAATGAAATTGCATCGGCCGCTCCTGAAGGCGAGACTCCCATGGGTCCGAATCCCTCACGCCCCAAATCCTGTACCGTCGTCAGCAGTCCGGGCGCTTGCACCTCCATTACGCGCATGCCTTCTCCAGCCGCCCGAAAGGAAAAGCTGTCATCCCGACCGGAGCGGCCGGCTTTTTCTTCCGCTCGCGAAAGCGAGCGCCGGCCGCGCAGTGGAGGGATCTGCTTTTTCCTTCGCTTATCATTTTCGTTCCCGCTCGAGCTCCCCAAATCGTTCAGCCGAAATCGGCGTGAATCGCACGCGATCTCCGATGGACAGCAAGCTCAACCCATCCCGGTCTGCCCGGAACATTCTGAGAGGCGTCCGCCCAAGCAATCTCCACCCGCCCGGCGTGGCAAACGGGTACGCGCCAGTTTGATTTCCCGCGATTCCCACGCTACCCCCGGGCACCCTTCGCCTTGGTGCCGCTAGCCTCGGCGTCACCAACTCTTTTGGCAATTCCCCGAGGTACGCAAATCCCGGCACGAACCCCAAGAAATAAACCAGATACTCCACCGATGCGTGCAGCTCGATTGCCTGCGCTTCCGTCATTCCGCGCATCGCGCACACTTCCGCCAGGTCCGGCCCAAACTCTCCGCCGTAGCACACCGGGATTTCTACGCGCCGCGGCTCCGGGAGTTTTACCTCCTCAAGCCGCTCAAGATACTTCCGCAGAATCGCTTCCACTTCCTCGTGCCGCAGCTGAAGCGCATCAAACTTGATCAACAAGGAGCAGTACGCTGGATGCAAATTGCGAATGCCCGCCACAGGCTCCGACTCCAGCAGCCTCAGCAACTTCCTAACATTTTCATTTGCTTGGAGGGTGGACTGACTCTGTGGTGGCCGGTCTTCAGACCGGTGTTGCCCTACCTGCTCATCGAAATAAACCAGCAGCGACTGATCGCTGGCAAACTGGAATCGCGCGTTCGTGCCTGCCGCCAAGTCCATAGCCGCGAAAGTATATCCCACGCCTCAGCATCGCAGGTGAGTCAGCCTTCGTCTCGCGTTATCCCGGGATGGACCGCCCGTGTTTGTCGTACACGTGCATTTCCACAACTGGTGCTCCCCCGCCATGCGCCGGTACGCTGACGCTGGTGATTCTGCGTTCCTTCTCATTCATCCGCGAAAAGGAAATCCGCCAAGCCGCAGTAATTTCAAACATGTCATCTCGCATCGGCAATCCAAGCACTTTCGCAGCCAGGACATTCGCCCGGCCCGAGAGCTCAAATTGGCCCTCTGTATTGGAATCGGCCGCATCTTTCTCCTGCGCGGCCGCCAAAGCCGCGCGCGCCGCCTCATCGGAATCCATCCACCCGTCGCGCAATATCTGATCTACATCGCTAGGCCAATGCCGCCCCGCAGGCGCATCCAGCCTTGTCTGCGTCACCGGCCCATGGCAAGGAACGGTCACATAGAGATTTTCGTGCTTCGTTCGCGAATGGAATTGCATCCACCATCCGCCGTTCTTCGCCAGGCGCCCCTTGCCATTCGTCACCGGCAGAACAACTGGGAAAGAAGAAAGATACGGCGCGGAGATCATGTTTGAAGTGATGCGCAGCAGGCCCGCATCCCCTGCCCACGCTTTAACGATTGGCCGAGCCAGCACATACGCCTCTTTCGCGCTAACTTCCCGTGGCCCCTCAAATTCCTCGATGCGGCGTTCGCTGGCCTTCCGCATCAGGGCAGTTTCCGGCTCAAAAATCGCCACCACCCGATGCAACAATAACGCTGCTCCCTTCAGAGCCTCGCGCAAATCCGCTTCCGTGTGGTACGTCCACTGCATCGGCAACGGCCAAATTCCAAACAGCCGGAAGACATTCACCGCCAGCCGGAAAGGGCGATCCTGCGTCGGAGCGAAACGCGGCGAGGTCAATCCCACTCCAACTCCGATCGTAAATTCCTTGCTGAACGCCTTGCCGCGCTTGTCGATACTCACTTCAGCCACCACGCCGTCTGCAATCTCTTTCTGCAGCATCTCGCCGTCCAGGGCACCTGTGCTTCTCGCGTAGTCCGGGAACTCCTCCTTCAGCCACTTGCGGGTAATCCGCGTGAAATCCACGCGCACCGATTTGCCTAATTTGCTCGGGTGAAATAAGAAGGCGTGCGCCTCGGACGTCGTCATCAAGTGCGGCACGCCCGCAAGCGAGATTTCCTTGCGCACCTTTTCGCCAATCCGTTCGATCAACTCCGTCCAGACCAGCGTAGTAACAAAAAGCTCTTCTGGAGTCGCACGCCCCTGCTCGCCCTTGCCGACGCGCATAAGGCTCGACTCCAGTTGAAACCGGATTCCTGTTGCCTTGGCAATTTCCGCGAGCATTTTGCCAATAAACGGTTCGCTTGCGTCGGCCGCTTCAAACGACAGGAGCGCAAGTAGGTCAAATCGCCGCTTCCTCTGCAATGATTTTCCATCGAGCAAACTCACTTGAGCAGACGTACCCTCACGCGAGCCTTTCCATCGAAAACCCTCCGCACTGAGAAGAAAATGGAGGCTCTTAATCTTTGCCGTTCCCAGCGCCGTCAATTCCTCAGTGATCGCCAGCGCCTGCTCAAACCTTGCTCCCCTGGTTCGTTCCGGCCGGAATTCTTGTACGACCGTCTTTCCGCGCGCCGAGGTGGCAATCAAATTCAAATTGACCTCAGCCCTACTGGCTTCGACAGCGCAATTTTTCAAGATTCGAACGAACTGCCGGACGGCCGGTACCGGTTCGTCCTGCTCCACAAGAATTGCCGCATGACACTGTATTTGCATCCGAATCCTTTCCACGCATTCGCCTGCCGACGTGCCTATACTCGCGAAATCATACCGCACGCGGCGGCACCGCTAACGCGAGAAGCATTCTTACGTGTGTCAGCTAAACCGCGCACGCTCGCGCGCGGTCGAGAAGGAATTCGCGTTCGCGTAAGTTACGCGCGAGCGATGCGGCGCGCTCGAACTCCAGGTGTGCCTCGTCGAAGCGGCCTAGTTTGAAAAGAAAGTCTCCGCGCACGCTGGGCAGGAGGTGGTAGGTCTGGAGAGACGGCTCCGAGACGAGCGTGTCGATCAGCTCAAGCCCCGCTGCCGGGCCGAAGGCCATGGCCACTGCCACCGCGCGATTCAGTTCCACGATCGGCGACGGCGTGACCTGCGCCAGCACTTCATAGAGCGCCACAATGCGTGCCCAGTCCGTTTCGTTGGCGTTAAGCGCTCGTGCATGACAAGCGGCAATCGCTGCCTGGAGAGCGTACGGACCCCTCATACCGCCGAACTTCTCAGCACGATCAAGCGCCGCGAGACCACGACGGATGAGGAGGTGGTCCCAGTGCGAGCGATTTTGCTCCAGCAGTAGGATGGGCTCTCCTGACGGGCCCACGCGCGCTTTCGAGCGCGACGCTTGAATCTCCATCAGCCCCACGAGGCCGTGGACCTCCGGCTCCTCTGGAGCGAGTTCGGCCAGGATGCGACCGAGGCGGAGCGCCTCTTCGTAGAGCGCAGGCCGCATCCAGTCGTCGCCGGCCGTCGCAGAATAGCCCTCGTTGAAGATCAAATAGATGACTTCGAGCACCGAGGCCAAACGGGCAGCAAGCTCCGGCCCGCGTGGAACTTCAAAGGGAACGTGGGCTTCGCTGAGAGTGCGCTTGGCTCTGACGATACGTTGGGCGACTGTCGGCTCCGGGACCAGGAACGCGCGCGCGATCTCGTCGGTCGTCAAGCCCCCCAGCAGCCGAAGCGTCAGCGCAACCCGCGCCTCCGTCGAGAGAACCGGGTGGCAGGAGATGAATATGAGGCGCAAGAGGTCGTCGCCGATGTCATCATCCAGTGCGGCGTCGAAGTCTGGCACAGCCATCTCCTGCCTGGTTTGCAGTTCGCGGCCAAGCTCCTCGTGCTTGCTCTGAAGCCGCTTGTTGCGGCGGAACATGTCGATCGCGCGGTTCTTCGCGGCAGCCATGAGCCAGGCGCCCGGATTATCCGGGATGCCCGATTCCGGCCATTGCTGGAGTGCGGCAACGAGAGCGTCCTGCGCAAGTTCCTCGGCAAGACCGACATCGCGAACAATCCGGGTGAGGCCGGCGATGATTCTGGCCGACTCGATTTTCCAAACCGCGTCGATGGCCTTATGTGTGTCGGTAGCCGCCATGGCTACCCATCACACCATCTTCGATTGGCCCGCGCAAGTCGGGCGCGCCGCAGCTATCTCTTCGCGGCCATCCGTATGCGCGAGGACACCTATGCTTTGGGAGAGAAGTCTTCCGGCCCGAGTAGCTGGCGAACTTCGGTCTCGCCCTCCCAACCCGGCCAGTATTTCTTGTGAAGTTCCATGAAAGCAATGGCCCCCTCGAGCGCCTCTTTTTTCGACTTGTACTCAAGAACCGCAAACCCGCCGACGACTTCCTTGGCCTCGGCGAAGGGCCCGTCGATCGCGCGCACTTGCCCGTTTGAAAGCCGGACGCGTGTACTCGCCGCGGTTGAAGCCAGCCCGCCGCTTACGACCATCGTTCCCGCTTTGACAGCTTCCTCACCAAGCTTCGCCATCACATCCATGAATCCCTTGGGCGGGGGGCCCTGGTTCTCGGAGTGCTTGACCATCATCATGAATCGCATTGCGACACCTCTCCCGTGTATTTTTGTCTTTCCACTGTGAGTTGCATTCCCGGGCGGCTTCGACCGGGAGTGCAACGCTGCTCTACTGTTACGTCGAACTCAGGCCCACAAAATCGACCGCTCGAACAATCTTTTTCAAGACCGAGGCACGCCAGGACTACGACGCCGCAGTCTTCTTCTGCAGTTCGGGCGGGAAGTCGTAATTCTCAAACACCTGCCGAATCTCGATCAAGCCGCCCTCCGGCGGCGGGCAGCGGTTGGCCCATTCGATGGCTTCTTCCCGGGACTTCACCTGAATGATCCAGAAGCCGGCAATCAATTCCTTGGACTCGCTAAAGGGGCCGTCGGTCACGACGCGCTTGCCCCCGGACACGCGGATGCGCGTCCCCTTGGAACTCGGGTGCAGTCCTTCAGCCGTGAGCAGCACGTTGGCCTTTGCCATTTCTTGGTTGAACTTCCTCATCGCGATGACAATCTCTGTGGGTGGAATCGCGCAGGCCTCCAGCGCTTGCGCTGGGGCCGGCAATAACATCATGAATCGCATCGTCAAATCTCCTTCTTAGTTCTGGATTGGAGGCTGGGCGCTCCGGACAGCTTCAACTGGCGGACCCAGCCTCCATGTGAACGTCGAACCAGGGACAGTGAAATCGACACGAACGCCCGCATTTGTCAGCGCCGAAATGCGCCCGAAACCGAGGCACGCGGCGGCTATCGCAACTAGACCGTCGCGGACTTCTGAACGCACGTGTCCGCTTCATAGATCTGGCGAAGCTCGCACTCACCCTCGCCAACAACCTGCAGGAAATCCTTCGCTAATTGAATGGCCTCCTGCTTCGAGTTTGCTCGAAGTATCGCGAACCCGCCGACGACTTCCTTCGCCTCTGTAAAAGGCCCATCGGTCACCGTCACCTTCCCGCTCGAGTTGCGCACCCGCGCGCCGAGAGCGCTGGGCAGGCAGCCCTCCGTCGCCAACAGCCAGCCGGCCTTAAAACCTTCCTCGACCAGTTTGCCCATTCTGGCCATTTCCTCTTGTGAAGGAGGAACGCCTCTTTCCACAGACTTATACATGCTCAGGAATTTCATTTTGTCTTCTCCTTGCTTTGAGTTTGGAGCCGCGTCCTGCGAAACGGCCGCGATCCCCTACAACTAAACCTGTCAGACTCTGGCCTGAAAAACCCGGCCTGTACTAGCACGTCGAATGGCGCCCTGCGAAATCGACACGGCCAAGACATTTTTTTCCATGAGTCCACTGGCTCACGATCCCTGGCGCTGCTTGGACTGTTGCATTTCGGGAAACCCCGCGGCAGCCTTCTGGACATCCGCTGGGAAGTCCGCAAACTCCTGCACCTGGCGAATCTCAATCACTTCGTTATCCGAACCCGGGCACCGCTTGGCCCATTCCACTGCCTCTTCTTTTGACTTCACCTGAATCATCCAGTATCCGCCGAGGACCTCTTTCGCTTCGGTGAAGGGGCCGTCGGTCACTCTTGCCTTCCCTCCGGAAAACGAGACCCGCGCGCCCATCGAGGGCGGATGCAAGCCATCGAGCGCGAGCAGCACGCCAGCCTTTTGCAAGGATTCGTTGTACTTCATCATTGCTTCCACGGCCTTTGCGTCCGGCATGGCGCCCGGTTCGGCCTTTTCGTATCCCTTTGGGATCATCAGCATCATGAATCGCATCGCTTTGTCTCCTTTAACTGACGGTTGGAAACCGGGTTTCCGGGGCTCGACCCGATAAGCCCAGCTTCTCCACTAACACGTCGAACGAAGGGCTGCAAGATCGACACGAACTGCAGTTTTTCTTGAACCATTTTCAGCCCGGTCGGCATTCCTCACCTTTATCTGCGCAAGTGCCCACAACTAGGCCGCTCCAGCCACGACTTGCAGCAGCGACCAGCAGGATACCAACATCTGAAGATGGCACGGAGAAAACCCTTGGTGATCAAAGACATAGCTCTGCAAAGCCCGCCAGGCCGGGGGAACGATATAGGACAGTAGGCCGATCGTCTCCCTTGCGACGCAGCTCAGGATGCTATCCACCTGCGCCGTGGGGCCACCCAATTTCCCCAACAAAATAGCCAGCCCGAGCCCAACTAAGGCTACTGCCGCGATGGACTTCAGGTTCTCAAGAGTTGCCTGCTGCCGTCCCATATTCGCCTCCCGACTAAGCTTTTCTTAGCTCTACCTGTTCGTCGAACGAGGGGCAGCGAGATCGACATGGTCAGAGTCCTTTTTGGGGAGGCTTAACTTGGGTGGGAAACCTGAATTCTCCGAAAGGGGGCCAGAACGAAACGCTTTCTTCAGGACGAAGGGCCGGCTTTTCTAGGCGAGGGCGAGGCTGGGGTCCGCGTTGAGTGTTGTGTCAGCGACAATGCCTGCCCGGAAACGGGAATACGCCGCCGCCGCGATCATCGCGGCGTTATCGGTGGAAAGCGCCCGGCTCGGGAAAAATACTTCGACGCCCGCGGATTTCCCGCGCTCTTCAAACGTCGCGCGCAGCTGGCTGTTCGCCGCCACCCCACCGGAAACCAGCACGCTCTCGACCGCCAGCTCTTCCGCCGCGCGAATGGTGCGCTCCACCAGATCGCGCACCACCGCATTCTGAAACTCGTGCACCAGCGCCAGCGTCTTGGGCGAGCACAGCGGCAGCAATTGCTCGAACTTCCTCTCGCCGCGTTGCAGCGCTTCTTCCCGCGCGCGAATCTCGCGTGAGTACTCCGGATGTTCTCGCACATGATAGAGCACTGCTGTCTTCAACCCGCTGAAGCTGAAATCCAGCGCGTTCCCTTTCATCTTTGTCGGACCGAATTTCACCGGGGCAGGCGCGCCATTCCGAACCGCAGCGAGCCTGTCCAGAATCGGTCCCCCGGGATATCCGAGTCCCAATAGCTTGGCCACTTTGTCGTACGCTTCGCCTGCAGCATCATCGCGCGTTTGTCCCAGCTTTCGATAAAGCAGCTTCGCGCCCGCATCCTGCGCATCCGAATCTTCCTGCTTTACTTCATACAAGACCGTGTGTCCGCCCGAAACAATCAAGCACACCGCCGGCAATTTCGCCGCCCGCCCCGCTTTGTGCGCTTCCAGAAAAACCGCGTGAACGTGTCCTTCAAGATGATTCACCGGCACCAGCGGCTTACCCAGCGACTGCGCCAGCGTTTTTCCATACGTAATTCCAACCAGCAGCGCGCCAACAAGCCCAGGCCCCTGCGTCACGCCAATCGCGTCCACATCGGCAAGCTTCATCCCTGCTTGCTCAAGCGCTTCCCGCACCACCGGCACGATCTGGCGCAAATGCTCGCGCGAAGCCAACTCCGGCACTACGCCGCCATATTTTCGATGAATGTCGATCTGCGAAGCCACCACGCTGGACAGAATCTCTCGTCCGTCGGCCACCACGGCCGCCGCCGTCTCGTCACAAGAAGATTCAATCCCCAGAATTCGCGTGCTCATCGATCTTGTAGTTCCTACAATTTCAGATTCTTTAAGTATTCGCGGAAGTCGCCGCCAAACTCAGGATTCTGCAAAGCGATTTCCACCGTCGCCTTAAGAAATCCCAGTTTGTCGCCCGCATCGTAAGAAATTCCGTCGTAAATGTATGCCCACAGGCCGTCTTCCTGCGCCAGGATGCGCAGCGCGTCGGTCAACTGGATTTCGTTTCCCGCTCCCGGCTTGGTGCGCGCCAAACAATCAAAAATCTGCGGCGGCAATACGTAGCGCCCGGTAATCGCCAAGTTGGACGGTGCCTTTTCCGGCTTCGGCTTTTCCACCAGATCGCGGATCCTCAATAACCGCGCTCCGAACGGCGGCTGCGGCGCCGGCTCACCGTCCACGATTCCGTACAGATGCGTCTTCTCTTTGGGTACTTCTTCAACGGCAATCGCTCCGACGCCCGTCGCCGCGTACACGTCAATAAGCTGTTTCGTTGCCGGATTCCCGCCGGGAATCAGCACATCGCCGAGCAAAACCGCGAACGGCTCGTCGCCCACCAAATCTTTTGCCACCAGCACCGCGTGTCCCAGGCCCAAAGGCTCCTTCTGCCGCGTGTAACTCACCTGCACCATGTCGCTGATGCGCCGCACCATCGCGGCTTGCTCTTTCTTCCCCTTTTCTTCCAGGAAGCGTTCCAGCGTCGGCGAATGGTCGAAGTGATCTTCGATAGAGTTCTTCCCTTTGCCGGTCACGATGATGATGTGCTCGATTCCGGAGACCACGCACTCTTCCACGACGTATTGAATCTGGGGTTTGTCGACGACCGTCAGCATTTCCTTGGGCTGCGCTTTTGTGGCCGGCAAGAAACGCGTCCCCAGTCCCGCAGCGGGCAGAACCGCCTTGCGCACCCTGCGTCCTGCGCCGATCTTCGTCTGCGTTGCGTCGGCCATCGGTTTCCTCGCTGGACTTACTTTTTCTTCGCCGGCTTCTTCTCTTTCGCTTCGCCGGAAGTCGTTTCCTTCGTCGCCGTTTCCTTGCTTGCCGATTCTTTCTCCTTGCCCCCGGTTTCTTTTGTTTCCGTGGCGGGCTTATCCGCTTTGTCCCCGTCGCCGCCGCTGGTTTTCTTCCCGCCGTAGTCCGTCACGTACCAGCCTGCTCCTTTAAATTGAATTGCAGGCGCCGTAATCACCGATTCCACTTTGCCGCCGCAGTGCGGGCATTTTTTCAAGTGCGGCCCGGAAACGTTTTCAATTTTGTCTGTGTGACGGCCGCACTTCAAGCATTTGTACTCGTACAGGGGCACTGACGCTCCTCCAATGTGGTGCTCAAAACTCAAAGTATAGCATTGCTCTCGCGCCCCAGCGCGGAGCGGCCCGTAGTAGCGGGTCGGAACCTGTCCCGACTGGATCGGGAGACCCGTGCTTTGAACTTTTCTTCTGTGGGGCCGGGTTGCCCTGAGTCGCGCTGAAGGGCATCCCCGCCGGCCTCTTTCCCAATCTGCTTCGCGCGCGTGGTGATTGTCTACCGCATGCTAGACTCGTCTGCATGAAAGCGAAGACTCCTCCCGCCCAGCCCGCAGACATCGCGAGTGCCGCGGCAGCCGGCGGCAGCCTCTATCTTGTTGGCACGCCCATCGGCAATCTCGAAGACATCACTTTGCGAGCCTTGCGCATCCTCAAAGAAGTCGATCAAATTGCCTGCGAAGACACGCGCCATACGCAAAAACTTCTGACTCACTACGACATTCACAAGCCGCTGGTCAGCTACCACGAACACAATGAGGTCACACGCGCGCCGGAACTGGTTGTCGCCCTCGAGCAAGGCGCGAGAATCGCCCTGGTCAGCGACGCCGGGATGCCGCTCGTTTCCGATCCCGGCCACCGCCTCGTTACACTCTGTTTGCGGCACCACATTCCTGTCGTTCCGATTCCCGGTCCATCTGCGGTGCTCGCTTCCCTATCAGCTTCGGGCTTGCCCAACGAAGAGTTCCTCTTCGTTGGTTTTTTGCCGGCGCGAAGCGGCGAACGCCGCCGCGCCCTCGAACGCCTGCGCATCGAAGACCGCACCATCATTCTTTATGAAGCGCCGCATCGTGTCGCGGAATGTGTTGCCGACGCGCGCGAAGTGCTTGGCAATCGCAGCGCGTGCATCGCGCGCGAAGTGACCAAGCTCCATGAGGAGTTTCGCCGTGGCAAACTCTCCGAACTCTCCGCTTCCCTCGAGGAACGCCCCGCGCGCGGCGAAATTACGCTCTTGATTGGCCCTGAAGCTCCCGCCGACGCGCGCACCCACGCCAATTCCACGCAAAGCCTCGCCGACCGCGTCGAAGAACTCATCCGCCAAGCCAAGCTCGACCGCAAAGAAGCTCTGAAACTCGCCGCTAAAGAGCGCGGCCTGACTCGGCGCGCGGCCTACGACGAGATCGTAAGCCAAAAAGAGTGACTTTGGGATGTGCAGCCGTAGGGCCGCTTCATAGCGTGCTCTTATTTGGCAAGGCTGTCGGTTGACTGGAGCTCGCGGGCGTGCGCGATCAGTTTCTTGAGCTTGCCTTCGATGGAGGCGTCTCCGATGTGTTCGTCCTGGAGTACCCCGTCGGCATCAATCGTGAAGGTGTGCGGAATGGCGTTGACGCCAAACATCCTTGCTATTGGACCAGCGAAGGAACCGTCGCGGTATTGCGGCCAGGTCATTTCGTTCTTCACGATGAAGTCTTTCCATTTTTGCTCTTCAGAATCCAGGCTCACGCTGAGGATTAAGAAGGGCTCTCCCTGAAACTTTTTTGCAACCTTTTGGATATGCGGCAGCGCCTCGCGGCAAGGCACGCACCACGTAGCCCAAAAATCGAGCAACACAACCTTTCCCTGTAAATCGTCCATGGAAATGTGCTGTCCGTCGATGGTAGTAAGGGAGAAAGGCGGCACCATCCTGGCGCGTGCGAGTTCAGGACGGCTGATGTAGCGGAGAGCGCGCCGGCGGTTGGGATCTTCCGCCGGGCTACCCTTCACAAACTTCTCAAAACTGGCCTTGGCTTCATCGTCGCGCTTCAACTGGGCAAGCGCTCTTCCATCCACGAAGCATGCGTCCGGAAAATTGGAGGCAGCGGCCAGCGCTTTGCCGATCTCCTCGTGAGAGCGAACGAAAATATCGTCCTTGTGCCTTTGCATCCCCTCGTTCAGCAGCACAAGTGCTAATTGATAGTGTGCCAGGGCCGTATCCTTGGGTCCCTGGGCCTGCGCCACGATTTCTTCGGCGCCGAGTTCGGCGGTTTTCCACTCGCCGAGTTCCTCCCCGTACTTGATCATCTGTTTCTGGCAGGCAAGGCAATGCCCGCCGTCCTGTTTGTCGGCTTTCTTGAAGTCGTCCAGAGCCTCTTCCTTGCGGCGTTCGCGCAAAGCCTTTTGCGCCTTCTCATACGTTTTTAGGGCCTTCTCATCGCTCGGCCCGCCCGTACTTTCCTGGGCCAAGACGGGCGTCAGGAAACAAAGGAACATCAAGATGGCGCGGACAAGTCGCATTAAAGCCCTCCCCCCGATGCGTTCACCGCACGGCATCGTGCCCCGCTTCTCTAATTTCGAGTTTCTAGTTTCGAATTTCTAGGTCAGTGCCCGCCTCAAACGCTTGGTAGCCGTCTGCAATTGGCGCTTCAACGCATCCACTTGCTTCGATATGTCCGCCAACTCTTTCTTGGCGAGCTTTCCGGCCTTAACAACCTGATGAGCCTTCCGATCCGCCCTGCCTATGGCGGAGCCGATTTTCACAGCTACTCGCGTCAGTCTGCTTTTCTTGGCCATCGAGTCCTCCCATCGCCACCGAGTCTTCCCTTGGAACGGCTCTCATCCTACAGCGGCACTGCGGTCCTGCCAATCTTTTCCAGCATGTCTCGCCGGGATCGCGCCTTGCGGCTTGCGTGACCTTTTTCGCGGGCGGTAGTTATATTGTTAGAGCCAAGATGGCCACACGACGACCGGTGCGCAAGGGTTCGGCGAAGGACGTGGGTGAAGGTGTGCGCCTTGGCACTGAGCAAAGCGCGGGCGAGCGCGGGCTGGTAGAGGCGGCGCAGAGCGACCCGGCAAAGTTTGAGGTGCTGTACAAGCTGCATTTCGAGCGCGTGTATGCGTTCGTTGCGAGCCGCGTTCGAGAGCGATCGACCGCGGAAGATGTGACATCGGAAGTGTTTCATAAGGCGTTGGCCAGCCTGCCGAGTTACGAGTGGCGGGGCGTGCCATTTGTGGCGTGGCTTCTGCGGATTGCGGCGAACGCGATCATTAATCACGCCAAACGCGCCGCGCGCGAGTTCCCTGCCCCGGACGATCCGCCGGACCGGGCCGTCGCTCCCGAACTGCAAGCTTCCGAGATGCGGGCAATCGAGTATCGCGCCCAGTTGTTCCGGCTGGTGGGGCGGCTGCCGGAGGTTCAGAAGCAAGTGGTCTACGAGCGATTTGTGGAGCAGCGAAGCATTCGAGAGATTGCTCAGCGGCTGGGGAAGACGGAAGGCGCTGTAAAGCAACTGCAATTGCGCGCCGTACAGAATTTGCGGGCGCAGATGGAGGGCGGCCATGGCTAAGCGCTCCCTCGCCTTGCAACTCAATGAAGTGGTGCAATGGATGCTGGTGTCGCTGCGGCCTCGGCCCGAGGAATCGCCGGATCGCGAGCTGGCTTCCCTGACGCGCGTGGCACAAGTATTGCGCGAGCTTCCACGCGAAGAGTTTCGAGTAGCATTAAAATCCGATTTGCAAAGGAGAGTATCCATGAGCGAAGGCACAGCAGCTGTACCAGTAGGAACGGGAGAGACGAAGGCGAGTGCGGTTCATTACCAGCGGCCCGGATTGACGGGCATCACGCCATACATCATCGTCCGGCCCGCGGCGCAGTTCATCGAGTTTCTGAAAAGTGCATTCGAAGGCGTGGAGCGGATGAGGATGCCGGCGCCCGACGGCTCCATCATGCACGCGGAAGTAGCGATCGGTAACGGCGCGATCGAAGTCAGCGACGGGAACGAGCAGTATCCGACCGCGCCGGGAGCAGTCCACCTGTATGTGGATGACCCTGACGCCACGTACGCCCGTACCCTGCAAGCCGGCGCCACTTCCTTCTACGCGCCGACCGACGACCATCCTTCAGGCGATCGCTGGGGCGCTGTCAAAGACTCCTTCGGCAATCACTGGTACATTGCCAAGCCTCGTGGATGGACGCCGGGACCAGAGGGGCTGCGCTCCGTACAGCCATACCTGCACCTACGCGAGGCGCACAAGATGATTCCGTTTATGGAGACGGTGTTCGGGGCGGAAGCGATAGGCGTGCACAAATCGCCAGAAGGCATCGTGCACCACGCGACCATCCGCATCGGAAACGCCACGCTGGAAATTGACGAAGCGCACGCCGAATTCCAGCCCATGCCCTGCCACTTGCATGTGTACGTACCGGATACGGACGCAGCGTATGCGCGGGCGATGGATGCGGGCGCGACATCGATTGATGCGCCACGAAACGCGCCCTATGGCGACCGCGCGGCGGGCGTGAAGGATGCGTGGGGGAATAGCTGGTTTATCGCAACCTATTTGGGGCAGTAACAGTCTTTAGAAACGGAACGGAGAGGCGACGAAGCTGTTTGCTGGAAAACTTCGGGAAGAAACTGAAGAAGAGGGCGCAACCGGATTATAACGCTTGCGCTACATCGCAGGGCATCTGCGAAACCGCGGCGCGAGCGTCCGCGTCTCATAGAATGCGAGTGGAATTCGTTAGGGGAGGTGGTCGATGAGGCTGCCTACACCGGCCGTATTCCTTGTCTTCCTCGTTTTGGTGAAACTTGCGCCGGGAAACGTGGCAAGTGCTTATCCGAACTCTTCGGACGAGCAACAATTCGCAGATATTCAGAGCGATAAACCGAGCGGCACTGTTTTGGCCACTTCCCTTCCTGGGGATGGGGGTCGCGAGCCCGCGACCGCACCGTCTGAGACCGCAACCATCACGCTTCCGGCTGGAACAAGAGTGACCCTGGCGCTCACCAGTCCGATTTGGGCCAAGCGCGCTAAGCCAGGCGACGCCGTCTACACTGTAACAGTCTTCCCCGTAGTGAGCCGTAACTCCATGGCAATTCCTATCGGAACGTATGTCCTTGGCGAGATTGACGCTGTGACGAAGCCAAGCTGGCGAGACGCGCGAGCCCTGTTTCAAATGCATTTCAGCAAGATCATTTTTTCCAACGGCTACACCCTGGAGCTAGAGAGCGCGCCGGTGCAAGCAGCCACGGCGACGGTTCACGCGGAAGTGACGCCAAGAAACGACGTTCTGCTTGATAATGGCGCGCAGTTTGACATGGTCGTGCAAGCTCCGCTAGCGCTGGAAGCAAAGCGGATTGCGGAGGCTGTCCGCCGCACGCGGCCGTTGCCCGTGGGCTCCGCAAAATCCGCATCGCTGTGCCGCCCGATTCCCGCGACGCCAGGTACTTCGGACACGGTGATCCCGGGAACGTCCGGCTCGCCCGGCACCCCGGACATCGTCATACCGGGAGCAGGTGGAATGCCGCCGACTGTCATACCCGGCACCCCGGCCACTCCGGGAACGCCGCCAACGATTTTCCCAGGGAGCCCGGGAACTCCCTCCGTGCCGTGCCCCGCGCCGGGTGCAGTGATCCCTGGCCCGAGCGGCCCGCAAATTCATACGCATATTTTTCAAATGACCAGTGAGCTGACAGTCTCGGGTACGAAGCTCTCCCCGGAAAGCTACCAGGTGACGTGGTTAGGAACGGATGTTGCCGTCCAAGTGGATCTGCTCCGCAACGGTAAGGCCATCGTCCGGGCGGCAGCGCACATTGCGGCGTTGCCGGAGAATTCGCCTGCCGACAAGGTTCTGACGCGCACGAACGCCGATGGCTCGGTATCCATAGCCTCGCTCGAGTTTGCAGGCGAAAGCTTCGCGCTGATTTTCGACTGACAGTGTTTGCAGAACAGAAGAGCAAAAAGTCTGTTCAGGAGGCCACCGATGCGAATGTTTCTGATGCTGGTATTGAGCGCGAGTTCGTGTCTGGCGCAGGAAACGCCACCGGGCCCGCCGCAACCGGCGACCGAGCCGCGGCAACAAGCTCCCGCTGATCAGATGGAGGAAACCATTACGGTTCCCGCCGGAACGCGCCTGCAACTGGCGCTGGCAAACCCGCTTCGGACAAGCGCTGCCCGCACAGGAGATACGGTACGAGCGGTTACGACTTTCCCCGTGACGGTCGCCAAGGATTTGGCGATACCCCTGGGAAGTTATGTCGAGGGAAGCATCGTCAAGGTGGGGAAGCGAGGCTCAACACGCTTCGACGGATTGCAGGTCCAGTTCCGGCAAATTGTTTTCGCCAATGGGTATAACGTGGCGCTCGATGGATCCGTTGTGGATGCAAAGGTGATAGCGCCAGGCACAACCCCAAGCGGTTCGTCGGGAATTTCTGTGCCCATGGCGAATGGCTTGCAGCAGCAGCCGCCCACCCCACCGCCGCTGCCGCAAGTCGGACCGTCCAAGGGACTGGTGATTGGCGTGGGGACGGCTGCGATGGTGGGACTCATGGCCACCGTGGCGATTCTGGGGCACCGACACGCGCACGATCAGAGCAGAGACTTCGATACCGGATTTCAGTTTGAGATCGTATTGCAGGCGCCACTGACGCTGGAGCGGGCGCGGGTCACTGCCGCGCTGAGTGGCTCCAGCGGCCTCTAATTCGCACTTTCCAGGGTGGTTCTTAACCCGCCGAGCGCGGCAAGGCGCTGAGATTCAGGCGGCGGATTCGGAGCGGAAGACACGCTGGAAGCGCGGTCCGGTGAACTCGACCCCGACGAGTTTTTCGCCTCGAGAGTCCGCACCGCAAACATGGACGACGCGGCCGTGGGTGGCGAAATCCGCGTCACTATTTCTGACTGCCGAAAAACGGTTTCCATTCGCCGAGCCAGCATGCCGTTCGCGCTGGGCACGGCGCGAACCATATTGTGTCAGAGGAATGCGGATTTCGAGATCGGAACCGATGGCGACGTCAAAACGCGTGACAAAAGCGGCGCCGTTGCGGCAAAGATTTTCGCTGGAGGTTTCTTCTTCGAAGGCGAAGCCGTGGGCGTCGCGCCCGCGAACTTTCAGCGGCAGGCGGACAGCGATTCTACGTTCCGAACGTTGCTTCGAAACGGTGGTGCTCGCGAGCGGGACCATGGGCTGGGTCCTCGATTCTGGCGACTCCGACCGTGTCGGAGTCAACGATTCTGGCGGCTCCAATTGGATCGGGTCCGACGTTTCCCGTGACCGCAGCGGCCCGGCCCTCGAAAAAGCGTTCGACGCTTTCGAGAATTTCCGCGGGTGTGCGCGCCGCATGTACAAGGCCACGAAGTTCGCTGCCGTTTCCCACGCCATGAGTGAACCAGCAAGCGAACTGCTTCATTTTGCCTACGCCATCGGGCAGGTGGGCAGCATTAATTTGCCTATAGTAGCCCATCAGTAAACGGTAGCGCTCCTCGTCAGCCGGGATGTCGTAGCGACCGGTTTCCGCGTGCTGCTGCATCTGGGAGAAAATCCACGGGTTAGTGGCGGCGGCACGGCCGATCATAACGGCGTCGCAGCCGGTTTCGCGGACCATGCGCGCGGCGTCTTCGGGCTTGTTGATGTCGCCGTTGCCAATAACAGGAATTTTTACCGCTTGCTTGACGGCGGCGATGAGGCTCCAGTCCGCGGCGCCAGCATAACCCTGCGTGCGCGTGCGGGGGTGGACAGCGACGGCTTCCACGCCGATGCTTTCGGCCATTTTCGCAACGTCGACGGCAACGATGGAGTTTTCATCCCAGCCGGCGCGCAGTTTGATGGTGAGCGGGATTTTCACCGCCGCGCGGACGGCTTTGAAAATATCTTCGAGAAGCGGCAAATCGCGCAGCAAGCCGGAGCCGCCGCACTTGACGACTTTTTTGGCGGGGCAGCCAAGATTAATGTCCACGGCGTCGTATCCGAGGTCCTCGACCATTTTCGCGGCTTCGGCCATAACGGCGGGATTCGCGCCGAAAAGCTGCGCGGTAATCGGGTGCTCGTCTTCCTGATAATAGAGATAGCGCAAAGTTTTCTTCGCGCTGCGCGTGATTCCTTCGGAGCTGGTGAACTCCGTCATCAGCAAACCGCAGCCGCCGAGGCCGCGAATGACGCGGCGGAAAAGCGTATCCGTCACGCCCGCCATAGGGGCGAGGACCGCCGCCGGGCGGATGGTCAAGTCGCGAATTTGGAAGCGCGCCGGAATCATCTCTTTCAGTTTAGGCCCATGCGCGCGGCTGGGCAAGACACGGCTTTATCCCTGGTTTCGTAACAGGTTGGCAGGCGGCATTTTAATCCGTGCGTGGCGTGGCGCTGGCGAGCGCGAGAATCGCTCCGGCAAACAGCAGCGTGTCCGCAAAATAGTTGATCCCCTCAACCTTGACCGCGGTGCTCGGGTCGGACATCTGCACGATCAGGATCGGCCCATAGATGAACAAGACCAGCAGCACAATCCAGGTACCGAGATAAGTTGCCGCCATGCGCGTCTTCCTGGCCAGCAGAATGCTTGCCCCGGCAACGAGAAGAATTGCGCCCGTCAGATAGCCAATGAGGAGGCGCCCCGGAATCCACGCGGGCATCAGTTTTTCGAGCGGGACTCCGGGGCATGCCGCTGGGTGCAGAAAATGCTCAACGCTAAAAAATATAGCGGCGATCGCGATCAACACGCGGCCCACGGTGATGAGCTTGCTCTTGCCTGGCCCGTGCATCGCGTTTCCCGCAAGAATCCAGCCTCCGCCTGCGAATGACATTTCGCGGATGACAATGGTCCATGCAAACCTGTCTCCGGGGCTGGCAAGAACTCGCGGGATATGCACCATCGCCACAAAAAGAAACATCATGATCCCGAACAGCAGGCCGGACCAGCGCGCCTGAATTTTTGTGGCAATGCTCAAGGAAGCGGACAGCAACGCAAAGCCGACGAAATACGCCCAAAACAAACGCCATGGCATATACGAAGGCACGTTGAGCATGATGAATCTTGCGGCCGAGAGATGCTCCGCGCCGAAGACCGCCAAAGGGATGGCGAAACACAAATTGCTGAAGACTACGAACTTGTCCAAGCCGCCGGCCCGAGCGATATCGGTCTTCGCAGCCCACAGCGCAATAAGGAAAAGCAGGATGCCGGCGCTGCTCGTCGAAACCACCGTGCGAGAGATCTCAAAAAATGTGGCAAGAATGGTTGGGTGCATGTGGATGCCTGGCGTAAACTCGCGTGCTCTATCTAGGCCGGAATCTCCTTTTTTGGTTCAAAAACGGTCAGAAGTATACACCCACCCTGCTGTTCGCTTAGGGTGGGTAATTCTTTGCTTCGCTTTAACCAACCGCCGACGATAAGCCCGAGGCATCCAGCGCTGGCGACCTAGCGCCCTTGATGACGAGTCGAACTGCCCCAGTGCCCGGTAGCGGGTCAGTTTCCGGTAACCGACTTACCAGGCACTACTTCAGCCCACGGGATAGTACGTGAGCTTCCGTGTAGCAGTTCTCTCCGGTTCATCATTTCAAATGAAACTAATCCGGGCGTTCTATCACTACTTGTAGACTAGGGGTTGAATGAATGCCCAGCTTTCCTGTCCGCAAATCTGCTCAAGCCCTTGCCCAATTCTTGGGGCTTGACAGCAACTCTCTTCAAAGAGCATATTTTGCCCATCATCTTCTACATCTGAAAGGTGGCGTTCCGCGCGAGGTTGCCTCTAAGCCCTCATTATTCATTCAGACCCCATGGCGGACGCGGGACTCACGTTTAGTGATTTGCAGCCTTCCGCCGTGGGCAGACAAAGAGGCTCCCATGAACACCAGGATTGGGGCTCTTGTTCTACTCGCTCTACTCGTTGTGCTGACGGGCTGTGGCGGAGGGGGTACCGGAGGCGGTACGACGAACCCCATCGTAGTTTCGATTTCTCCTCCAACGGCAAATCTTAACCAAGGCGCGACCCAGTCATTCACCGCCAACGTCGCAGTGAACTGGACCGTGCAGGAAGGTGCAGCAGGAGGATCGATCACCAACATGGGGGCTTACACCGCCCCGAACATAGGCGGCACTTTCCATGTGATTGCAACCAGCCAGGCCGACACAAGTAAGTCAGCGACAGCGACGGTGAACATCGCTGCAGTTGCAATCTTCTTGAACCAACCCTTTGTGACTATTGATGTCGGTAATCAATTCACGTTTGTCGCGAACGTAACAGGGACGGTAAATACGGCCGTCTCCTGGGCCATACAAGAAGGCGCGTCTGGCGGCAGCATCACCAGTTCGGGCGTTTACACGGCGCCCGGGACTGACGGAATGTTTCACGTGATTGCCACGAGCCAGGCGGATAATACGCAAAAGGCAACTGCGGCCGTCACCGTGGCGCCGCTCATGGTGTCGGTCATCCCGCCGAGCAACTTGTTAGGACTACTGGGGGTTCGCGACTTCATCGCAACTGTGAATACTTCTTTAAACGCGCATGTCACCTGGAGCGTGCAAGAAGGGGCTGCGGGTGGCGCCATTACCGCCAGTGGCCAGTACACGGCTCCAAACACGACCGGGGGGCCATTCCACGTGGTTGCCACCAGTGTCCAAGACTCCACCAAGAATGGGATTGCTAATGTAACCGTTGGTGGTTCTGGATTCCGGCCCACTGGGGATATGAGTACTGCTCGCACGGCCCACACGGCCACTCTCCTGCCGAGTGGAAAACTGCTTATCGTTGGCGGGGATACCTGCCTTTTCACTGGTTACTACTACGAGTTTTGTCCACTGTCCTCCGCGGAGGTGTACGATGTCGGCGCAGGCACATTTGCGACTACCGGGAAAATGTCGGTGGCGCGTGTTTTTCACACCGCTACACTGCTTAATAATGGCAAGGTGCTGGTAACGGGAGGACATGACGCGAGCGCAGAGCTCTATGATCCGGCTTCCGGGACGTTTGCTGTCACGGGCAGCATGAGCGTTGGTCGTAATTCCCACACGGCGACGCTGCTCGCCGGCGGAAAAGTGCTTATCGCTGGTGGCCAGGGCGTCGGTGTGCTCGCTACCGCCGAACTATACGACCCAACCAGTGGAACCTTTACAGCTACGGGTAGCATGGCGGCGGCGCGCACCTCGCATACCGCAACTCTTCTAATAAACGGGAAGGTACTTATCGCAGGCGGCTTCAACTCCGCAGGTGCTACGCTGGCCACAACAGAACTGTACGACCCGAGCAGCGGGACCTTTACAGCCACAGGTGCCATGGCAACGGCGCGCACGTCGCATACCGCGACTCTTCTGGCGAACGGGAAAGTGCTCGTAACTGGAGGAATAGCCAATATGGCCAATGGGGGTTCGTTGTCGAGTGCAGAGGTTTACGACGTTGTCGCTGGCACCTTCAGCGCCACTGGACCCATGATGACTGTGCGCGATTCCCATTTTGCCATCCTGTTGGCAAATGGAACTGTGCTGGTGGCCGGCGGTCCCTTCGGCTCCAGCGGCGGCTTGACGGCTGAGCTCTACAACACGGGGAACGGAACCTTTACCGAAACAGGAGGTATGGAAACAAGCCGGGCGCTTGCGGCTGCTGTGTTGCTGCCAGATGGTCGAGTGTTCGTGAGCGGTGGATCAGATACAATTTCGGCGGAGTTGTACGAATAGAAGGGCGAGGCGCGGCCGATGTCTAGAGGAATCGCTATACCCTGCAATAAGAAATTCCTGATCGGCCTGGTTGCTTTCCTAATGGCAGCCATTCCTGTTGGCAGCCAAACCATATCGCGGCCCCATGTGATCGTCGTTGGCGTCAATGGAATGGAATGGGACATCATTCGTCCCTTGTTGTTGAGGGGTGAGCTTCACAATTTTGCTGAAGTCATCCAGCGTGGCGTGTATGGGAAAATGAGAACCCTCTCCGCCCCCAACTGTCCCAAGGTCTACAGCTCCATCGCCACCAGTACCCCCCCGGAGGAGAACGGTATCACCGGTTTTGTTGTTGCTGGAAAGACCGCCAGCACCGCTATGCTGAAGCGGGAACCACTATGGTCGATTCTCTCAAAGCACAGCGTGACGGTCGGCATGGCAAACGTTCCTGCGACCTTCCCGGTCATGCCAATAAACGGCTACATGATCAGTGGCATGCTCACACGGGGCCAAGGGTGCGAGGACGGAATCCTATGTTCGCCGAAGCTGTCGGAGGTGAAAGGCGGAGAGGCGGTGTATCCGCCCAGCATGGTTGCTGAGTTGGAGATGAATGT
>Ga0137415_10000192_pt1 | contig 52601 bp, 39 predicted proteins | sample CZODoug3_1_1_16f_FD_183082 | JGI IMG/M metagenome (GOLD analysis project Ga0137415, IMG submission 183082) | Vadose zone soil fungal communities from Angelo Coast Range Reserve, California, USA - CZODoug3_1_1_16fungal (Hybrid Assembly) | ecosystem: Environmental > Terrestrial > Soil > Vadose...
TCGAGATTGAATAAGGCATTGGTTACAATGGAATCGAAAGATCGCAAAGGATTATCTTGGGACTGACGAAACAACAAGCTCTGGAAATGCTCGAATCCGATGACCTCGTGGGCCTCGGCATGGCCGCGCATCAGATGCGCCTGAAAAAAAACGATCCCCGCGTCGTCACCTACCAGATCGACCGCAACATCAACTACACAAATTTTTGCACCGAGTATTGTTCCTTCTGCGCGTTCTACCGCCCGCTTGGTGCGAAGGACGGCTACATTTTATCGTTCGAGGAAATCTACAAGAAAATCGACGAAATGCTGGAGCTCGGCGGCACTGGAATTTTGCTCCAGGGCGGGCTACACCCGGACTTGCAAATCGGCTATTACGAAAATCTATTGCGTTCCTTGAAAGCGCGCTACCCGCAAGTGCATTTGCATTGCTTTTCGGCACCCGAAATCCTGTGCATCGCGGAAGTCAGCGAACTCAGCATCCGCGAAACGATTCAGCGCTTGATGGACGCGGGCCTGCAATCCATCCCCGGCGGCGGCGCGGAAATTCTCGACGATGAAGTGCGCGCGAAAATTGCACGCTTGAAGTGCACCAGCGACGACTGGGAAGAAATGCACCGTGTGGCCCACTCGCTTGGCCTGCGCACCACCGCTACGATGATGTTCGGCTGCGGCGAAGAGTTGCGCCATCGCGTCAACCATCTCGAAAGATTGCGGCGGATTCAGGAAGACACCGGGGGGTTCACAGCGTTCATTCCGTGGATGTTCGCCGCCGAAAATACCGCGCTTGGAAAAAAAGTCCAGGAAGCCACTGCCGTCGATTACCTGAAAACGCTGGCCGTCAGCCGCCTGTACCTCGACAACATCGACCACATCCAATCAAGCTGGCTCACGCCCGGAATTAAAGTTTGCCAGGTTGGTTTACAATTCGGCGCTGACGATGTCGGCAGCATCTTGATCGAAGAAAACGTCGTCTTCGCCGCTGGCGTGAAAAACCGCACCAACGAAGGCGAACTCCGCCGCGTCATCTCCGACGCCGGTTTCATCCCCGCCCAACGCGATACCCTCTATCGCAGCTATGCGCTGAAATGAGTTCAGAAGTTGCGGAACCATGCGGAGCGCTGGAACTAAGCGGGAGGTTTCGGGCGCAGGTGAATGGAAACGTCGACGACCATGCCATCGGGCAATTCGACGTCTTCCAGAAGATAGAGAACTCCACCGCGGAAACGCGCCTGAATCTTTCGCGGTTCGGGTTTGGAGCTCGGCGGCTCGGGCTTGGAATTGGCAGGTTCGGATTTAGCAACGGGCGCTGCAGTTTTCTTTGCCGCGGCCCCGCCAGGAGCCTTGTTTTCGGTTTCATCGAGCGCTTCGTTCGCGAGGGCATCGGCTTCGCGGTTCTGTTCGCGATAAACATGCTCGATGCGGAAGGAATCGAAGGCCTTGGACATTTTTTGGGCGCGCTCGAAGAGCGGTCGCAGGTCTTCGCTCTTCACTTTGTATTGCCCGCGCATTTGTTTGACGAGAAGCTCGGAATCGCTCTCGATGCGCAGGGCGCGAATGGCGTGAGATTGCGCGTAGTCCATGGCCGCAATCAAGCCGTAGTATTCGGCCACGTTGTTGGTCATGCGGCCGATATATTTCTTCAGCCTGGCGACGATTTCGCCGCGGCCATCGCGGATGCTTACGCCGTAAGCGGCCGGCCCGGGATTGCCGCGCGAACCGCCATCAATGTTGGCGCGATACGCGGCAGCGGCGGGCTTGGACTCCGCGGGAGCTTCGCCGAACAAATCTTTTCCACGAGAAGTTGGCGGGCGGCGCGGCATCAGGAATTTGTCGAAGCCGCCGAAGTTGAATTTGCAGAACCAACCGAAGAATTTGCTACAGGAATCGGTTCCAGAGTGTAGAGAATCAGACCGCAGCTTTCGCAGCGGAAAACCTCTTCGTTGGTTTCCGTGCGCAGTTCCTGAAGAATATGCGGCAGCACGCGCATGCCGCAGCCGCGGCACTGCCCATCGCGGGCTTCGGCCATGGCCGTGCCGTTGTGGCGTTTGGCAATTCGCGTGTAGAGTTCGCGCAGATCTTCCGGGACGGGAGCGATGATTTTTTCGCGTTCGGCGGTGGCGGCGTCGAGATGTTTCTTTTTCTCCGCGCCTTGCGCCTGAATTTCTTTTCGCTCGGCAGCGACAGCTTGCTCGGATTCTTTCAACCGGGACTCCGCGATTTTCACGCGGCGTTCGACTTCTTCCGCGGCCATCATCACTTCGAGCTGGCGGTCGTCGGCTTTGGCAACTTCAGCCTCGGCGTTGGCAATTTCATGCTGCAAAGCTTTAAAGGCTTCGTTGGTTTTTACCGCGCCGCTCTGATCGCGATATTTGCGCGCGCGGTCTTTCCACTGCTGGGCATCGAATTCAAATTTCTTGCGCTCCGCGACGACCTGGGCGTGGGCTTCTTTCGCGGAGGCGACATCCGCGCGGGCGCCGCCAAGTTTCGTTTCCGCATCACGGATACGCTTGGGGAATGCTTCCAGTTCCGCGCGCAAGACGGCCATCTGGTGGTCGACGCGTTGCAGCTCGATAAGGTGAGGAATCGCCGGGTGCATGAGCAGACAATTCTAGCACAGGGACGCGGCAGGCTTTGCGGGAACCGTGACGCCGGATAGAATGCCAGCGCTTAGCATGCAAGATATGGACAAGAACTCGTTTTAGGGAGGAGGGCATATGCCGCACGTGCAAATTACCTGGGTGGAGGGCCGGACCCCGGAGCAAAAAAGGAAAATTGCGGAACGCGTCACAAATGTGTTGATCGAAGACGGCAAAGCCAAACGCGAAAACATTCACGTGTCGTTTCACGACGTTCCGTCGACGAATTACGCCGAAGCCGGCGTGCTGGTGGCGGATCAGAAACGCACGCCGTGAGCCTTGGCGTGCGGTAGGATGTTTCTACTTGCTTCGATCGAAGACCTGCAGTTTGGCGCTGTAGTGGCGAAAAGTAGCTGGGCGAGAGGAGGACCTCGCATGGCGAACGCACTGGACAAACGACTCGAGCGATGGGTTTCCGCCGGAATTGTGGACGCAGGGACCGCCGCGCGCATTAAGACATTTGAGGAGTCGCAGAATTCAAGCGAACGCCTGCGCTGGCCGGTGCTGTTGGCGGTAGCGCTAGGCGGAGTACTACTTTGCGCCGGAGTCTTGCTGTTTGTGGCCGCGCACTGGGACGAACTCTCGCCGGCCTGGCGTTTCACGCTGGTTCTTATCCTTGTAGCTGTGTTCCCTATTGCCGGGGCTCTAACAGAGGAACGGTTCTCGGCGCTGGCAACGACATTCTATGCCATCGGAACGGTCTGTGTCGGTGCGGGAATTTTTCTGACGGCGCAAATTTTCAATCTTCAGGAGCACTGGCCAACTGGGATTCTGATGTGGGCAGCCGGCGCGCTTGCAGGCTGGCTTCTCTTGAAGCATTGGACGCAGGCCGCTCTGCTTGCTTTGCTGGTGCCCGGGTGGCTTGTGGGCGAATGGGAAGTGCGCACTCAGAGATTTGCCGTGAGCAACCGGCTGATCACCGAAGGGTTGGTGCTGATCGCGATCACCTACCTGAGTGCCAGGACGAGCCAAGAAGATTCCAACACGCGGCGTGCGCTGGCGTGGATCGGCGGACTAGCAGTGTTGCCACTAGCCGTGTGGGCGTTCTTCGAAGGGCGGGAAACCTGGGGATGGTGGCAGAATCGCACGCCAGCCTCATCTCTATTCCAAATCACTGGGTGGGCCATCGCGATCTGTGGACCACTTGCGCTGGCCTTCGTGCTGCGCAAGAACGCGGCGTGGACAAATGCAATCGCGGCAGTGTGGGTCTTGGTGATCGGAACGTTTGGCGCCAAGCATGAGGACGCCGGTGGAAGCCTATCGTTATTTGCATGGAATTCAATTGGCCCCTATTTTTGGGCCGGGGTCGGCGCGCTCGCCATGGTGGGCTGGGGATTGCTGGAGCGGCGGCGTGAACGCATCAACCTGGGAGTCGCCGGGTTTGCGCTCACGGTCATCATTTTCTATTTTTCGGATGTCATGGATAAGCTGGGCCGCTCGGCAAGCCTGATCGGGCTGGGAGTACTGTTTTTGTTCGGCGGATGGGCGCTGGAGCGCACGCGGCGGCAATTGGTCGCCCGAGTCGCGGGAGGAAATCAATGAGTCCATCTCGGAAAGGAATCATTCTCGCGGCGCTGCAATTGGCAATCGTCGTGAGCTTGGGTGCCAAGTATGCGATCGATCGCGGTAGGTTCCCGCGCGTGTGGGCACAGACAGCGGCCTACGATCCTGATCTGCCAATTCGCGGCCGGTATTTGAGTGTGCGAGTTCGCGTGGATGCAGACCGAGTCTACGCGGGTTCGGAACTGCCCAAGGGCAACGTGGCCAATTTTTGGAGCGACCAACGAGAGGTTACTCTGGGCGCCGATGGCGGACATCTGGTGGCATATCCTGCTCCTACCCCGACTGGCGTTCGCGTGACACGATGGAAGACGCGCAACGGAGACATAGTGGCAGGCCTCACCGAGCCAGTGGATTTCTTCTTGCCGGAACACGCCATCGATCCGTCGCGGCGCCAAGCAGGGGAAGAATTGTGGATCGAAGTGACGGTTCCCGCAACAGGACCGCCGCGGCCCATCCGCCTGGCGGTGAAGAAGGGAGACACATTTACGCCGCTCGAAATCAAATAAACTGCGGACGGGCCCTTCGCGGGAAACGTGAGGACCGATTCGCACTAGTCATTAGAATGGCGGCTGAGTTCTTATTGCTATCAGGCGCGAGCGTCACGCCGGATCATGGACCAGTCCAGGAAGTACCCGATGCCCACCGCCAGAGGAATTATGCCGAACGCGGCCACCGTCCAGATGTCGCGATCCGCCTGGATGCCTGCAATCAATCCAAAAGTAGCGATGTAGCCGAGTGCGCCGCTGACGAGGAGGACGCCAGCGCGGCGAGAACGCCCCGCCTGGTTCAATTCGGGCTCCATCGGAATGTCGACTCCGCGAGCGATCGCCGCGAGGCGCTCTTCGCTACGCAATTTGCGGACCCGGTAATAGGTGTACAGCGCGCCTAGTGGAACGCCCATCCCCAGAACCACGGCCACTAATCCAATCAATTCTCCGCCCATGGATGCTCCTTCTTTCTTCTTGTAGGCGCCCGCTGCGGCGAGCGCAAATTTGTTGGGGGAACTGCTTTCACTAGGAGGTACGCGGAACCAGCGGGAAAAGTTCCCGGAATTTTGGATATTGCGTCAAATTCCGATCACGCAACTAGTCAGGACTCGAAGGTCGCGGTCGGGCGCCCTCAAGTGATTCTCTGCATCAGAAACACTGCAGGATAGTCCAGGCTTTTTCGAAATTCTGCGCCGCGAGGTCCTGGCGGCGAATCCAAACATACAGCATGCCGCCGTCGCCCCACATCATTTGTGCGTTGTCGTCCGAATCAATTTGAAACAGGAGTGTCCAATCGTCAGCGCCGGGCTCTAGCTCTTTGCGCCGCGGGTCCTCATACCCGCTGAGGTCGCCCAGGTACAAACCGTTAGTCACGAGTTGGCATTCGAGCTCCATCTCATCTTGGATAATGTGCGGCCAGCCATGTACTTGATGCTGCGGCGCCGGGCCCGCCCGTTTTCCGAGGAAGTTGCGATATTGTTCACGATCCTTACGCTCGAGAAGGAGGTCCCTTGCCGACTTTGCGGAAGGATCAGGGAGCGATAGGAATGGCTCGAAAGAAAGCTGTGCGCAAGGAAAGGTGGACGGTTCGGATTCCGCAGTGCGAATGAGCTGCGATACTTCCGGAAAATACCAGAGGCGAAATCCTTCTTTATGCTGCGGATCAAAACCCCACGCAGATTGGTCGGGATCATAGAAGAATGAGAGCATACCGACATTGGGAAGCAATTCACTTCCGGGGAGCTCCGCCAAATTCACTTGCGCTACAAACGTAAGATAACCGGTTTTCCACGTCGGCCATGCGAGACCGGGAGGAAGGTCCGGCAGACCGCCGAGCTTGGATGTGCCTGTGGAAATAGTCTCGTTTGCGCGTGGCGCGCTGCGCATCCGAATGCACTCTTTGGAGAGTTTAGCCAATTCTGTGCTGATGGGGCTAAGTCCACCATTACTAAACTCCGACTGCAGATCGTCCCGTAGGCTCATCGGGCGCTCAGTCGATTTCGTGGACTTCCAGGGAGGAGTCGATGGTGAGGTTGGGATAGCGAATGGGGGAGCCGGCGGGGGCAGGCAAATGACGCGCGGTGGCAGTGAAACCGGCGCCAGAACACTCGACGGTGTAGGAATAGCCGTCGCGTTCGGTGCGGGTGATGGAAAGGGAGCTGGAGGAGATGAGTTCGTCGAGCGAAGCGCACTGGCCGTTAGTGGCGATGTAGACGCGTTCGGCTTGGGCGATTTGCAGAAGATCGGCTCGAACACCAGTCAGGCTGATGGCTTGCGTCGCAGCCGTACCGTTATCCGTGGTGGGCATCCTCTTCAAAGAGAATTCATAGACTACAAAGAGAAGGGCTGCACCGACCAGAAGGCCAACGAGAGAGCGCATGAGAGAATTGTGGCGCAGGCATTGTTGCACTTCAAGCGGGGGGCACGACGAGTTGCGTTAGGAAACAACGTCTCCGTTTTCGCCCTGAATCCGAGTTTCCTCCTGCGCCGCACGATTCACCGGCCGAACTTCTCGGCCGCGCTTTTGAGGCGGTTGAACGTTTTTCTCAAGGGTGGGAGCAGCATGACGGTATGGCCGCGGCAGCGATTCTTTTGCAGTTGAGTGATTGTCGGCGGCTCGTGCTCACAAGGGCATGTAGAGAGTGGGCAAAAGGTTCCTTGTTTGGCGTTGACAGTCCAGGCGCTCTCCAGTAACTACGATAGATACAGGCTGCAACCAGGAGAGTCCTTGATGAAGACGAAATCCCCGTATGCCTTCGGGCTGGCGCTATTGCTTTCGATTCTAATTGCGATTCCGGCAGACGTTTGGGCCGCCCCCCAAGCCGCTGGGCAACGCGCGGGAGAAGTCTCCCGAGTAATTCCGGCGGTCAGCATAGCTCGCAGCGGGAAAACCATCACGGCATCGGCAAAAACAGCCATCGATTGGCAAGATCTAGTGAATACGCAGGTGAATGCGCGAGCGCGCATCGCACTGGATGATGGGTCGGTGCTGAATGTGGGATCGGAATCGTCCATGAAAGTGGTCAAGCACGATGCCGGAGCGCAGCAGACGGAGCTGGAGCTGACCTACGGAAAGCTCCGGACGCAAGCGCAAAAGATCGCCAAGCCGGACGGAAAGTTTGAAGTGCGCACGCCCGCAGGGGTCGCCGGTGTGGTGGGAACGGATTTCTTTGTGGCGTTCGACAACACAACCGGCACGATGAACGTGATCACCTTCGAAGGATTGGTGAAGGTCTGCAACCTCGCGGGAGTTTGCGTGCTGGTAAAAGCCGGGCAGATGACCAGCGTGCGCAGCGGAGATAATTCGGGGCCGCTGCCGCCGCAACAAGCCACGCTCGATCTGCTGGTGGCTTCCGGCAAGGAGACGGATCCGGGAGTGCCGTCGGGAGTTGCCGGAGCAGGAGCGCACCTTGGCGTTTGGGGGACGGTGGGAATCGTTGCAGGGGCTGTCGGTGTCGGCCTGGGGGTAGGGTTGACGCGCGCTGGAGGCACAAGGGTGATAGGAAAGTGCCCGCCGACGCAGGGCTGCACCTGATCGCTGCGGCAGCTCGGCGAAATTGTGTTTTTCTCAGGCCCCGGCAACTTGCTCCGCCGGGGCCTTTCGTTTGTGCGCAGATGCAACGAATGGGGCGGAAAAGCCGTCCAATAAGTGTTACCAGAATGGCGAAGACGCGCGTGTTCGGCACTTTGTGAGCCGCCGCCCGGTGGCGTACACTGAATGTTTCGAGGTTCCGTCTAATTCCGAGTGAGGCACCCTTTGAGCAAATCAATTCGTAATAGCGCGATTCCTTACCTTTGTGCGCTGGCGTTGTTTTCGGGTATCGCGCCATCGACGTCCGCTGCGCCACCGGATGCGCAGGCGAAGCGCTCGCCCGTGCTGGCGGCGTTGCAAGCGGAGATGGAACGTTCCATGAAGACGCTGAGCACGCTGGATCCTCCGGCTTATTACATGGGGTATACGGTCACAGAGACGCAGCGAGTGGATGTGTCCGGTTCAAACGGGGCGCTGCTCAACAGCAACGAAACGCGGAACCGCTGGCTGGAAGTATCAGTTCGGACAGGATCGTACGCGCTGGACAATTCGCACAAGGTCGGCGAGCGACAGCAGCAGAGCGGCGGACCGGGCGCGCCAGTACCAATCGACGATGATGCTGAGGTGCTGCGGCGGACGATCTGGCTGGAGACCGACAAGCAGTACCGGGCCGCATCCGAAGCGTTGATCAAGATCAAGACGGGCAAGGAAGTAAAGGTAGAGACGGCGGAAGGGCGGGCGCCGGATTTTTCGCGGGAAGAACCGCACGTTTCGATCGGGCCGCAGGTTTCGATCGCCGTGGACCGCAAACCGTGGGAGGAGCGAGTCCGTGCGTATACCAAGGCGTTTCGCGAATCGCCGGCGATCATCAATTCCATCGTGACGTTCGCGGCGCAGGCGCAAAGCGCGTACCAGGTAACCAGCGAAAGGACGCAACTGCAATACGGACAGATTCGCTACCGGCTGGAGCTGTTCATCCAAGGCAAGGCGCCGGACGGAATGGACATCGACCGCTACTACAATTTTGATTGGGTAGACCCCAAGGACGCACCGGACGACAAAGCGGTGTACGCGGCAGAAGCGACGATGCGCAAGGAGTTGGAAGGACTGGTCGCCGCGCCCATCAACGATCCGACCGTTGGACCGGCGCTGCTGACGGGACGCGCCGCGGCGGTATTTTTCCATGAAGTCTTCGGCCATCGGGCTGAAGGCCACCGGCAGAAAGACGTGACCGAAGGGCAAACGTTCTCGAAAAAAGTGGGCGAGCAGATTCTGCCGGAATTTCTGAGCATTGCTGACGATACGACGATGAAAAAGCTCGGGAAGCAGGACCTTCTGGGCTACTACCAGTTTGATGATGAAGGCGTGCCGGCGCAGCGCGTGCCGTTGGTGGATCACGGCGTGTTGAAGAGTTTCGAGATGTCGCGGTCGCCGCTGGTCGGATTTCCTCATTCAAACGGGCATGGGAGGCGGCAGCTCGGTGCAACGCCGGTTTCGCGGCAAGGCAACCTGATCGTGCAAAGCAGCAAGACGGTAACCAATGCGCAGCTGCGCGCCAAGCTGATCGAGTTGATCAAAGCGCAGGGCAAGCCGTTTGGGTTGTTGATCGATGACATTGCCGGCGGATTTACGTTTACTGGACGGGGACAGCCGCAAGCTTTCCAAGTGCTGCCGCTGGTGGTCTACAAGGTATTTCCTGACGGACGGCCGGATGAATTGGTGCGCGGAGTGGACATTGTGGGCACGCCGCTGGCGGCGCTGACGAAGATTGTCGCGACAGGCGATACACCGGAGGTTTTCAACGGCTATTGCGGCGCGGAATCGGGATCCGTTCCCGTGTCTGCGGCGTCGCCCGCGATTTTGACTTCGGAGTTGGAAGTGCAGAAAAAAGAGAGTTCGACGGACCGGCCGCCGATCTTGCCGCCGCCCGCGCACGACGCGATCAAGACGGGAGGCCAGCAGTGAGGCGCGCAGAAAGAATGGCGGGACTGATTTTGCTATTGGTGACCACGGCCGCCGGAACAGCCAAAGGCGCTCAGGTTCCGCAGGATAACGACCACACGCTGCAGGCAATGCGCGATGAAATGGCGCGTGCCAAGACCCGGCTGGAATTGAAAATTCCGAACATTGATCAGCCAGTGCGTCCGTATTACGTCGAATATCGACTGCTTGATCTTGAGGTACGCGAAGTCGTCGCGGAATACGGCACGTTGCTCTCCAGCACGCACACGCGGAACCGCTTTATGGATGTGGAAGCGCGCGTAGGCAGCCACAAGCTGGATAGCTCGAACTTCGTAAGCGACGAGGGATTCCGCGGCTTCATCGGGCCGACCGGCTCGGTAGGGATCGACCGCGACTACGATTCGCTGCGGCAGGACTTGTGGATTGCGACGGATCAAGCGTTCAAAGAGGCGGTGGAGACCTATTCACGCAAACAGGCGTATTTGAGCAGTTTGGCGCGGCAGTCGGATATCGACGATTTCGCGAAAGCCGAGCCGGTGCAACTCATTGAGCCACTGGTGACTCCGGATTGGACCAACCGCGACTGGGACCAAGAAGCGCGCGACACTTCGGCGACATTGCGAGCGTTTTCCGAGATTCACGAATCGCGCGTGACTTATTACATCGTCTACGCGACGGAATATTTGCTGACCAGCGAAGGAACGGAAATACGTCAGAATCGTCATTTTGCAGGGATCGAAGCGGGAATGAGGACATTTGCCGACGACGGAGTGCCGCTGAATCATTTTTATGCCACGTATGCGGCGCGCCCGGCCGACTTGCCGAGCGTGGAGGCGGTGCGCAAGGGATTGAACGTTGCCGGCACCGAACTCATGACCCTGCGAGCCGCGCCAACCGCGCAGGACTATACCGGGCCTGTGCTCTTCGAAGCGCGGGCTGCAGCGCCAATGCTGGCGCAGGTGCTTGGACCCGCGGTGAACGGCGCGCGGCCTCCGATTTCGTTTAGCCCGGTGATGGAACAGATGCTCAGCGGTTTGGGGGGGAAGAGCGACTGGGTGTCGCGAATTGGCGCGCGAGTTTTGCCGTCCGGTGTGAATGCGGTGGATGATCCGGGCGCGAAAGAATTCAAGGGCACGCCGCTGATCGGCGGCTACGCCGTGGACGACGAAGGTGTACGCGCGCAGAGAGTTACGCTGGTGGAGAACGGCAACTTCAAGAGCGCGCTGATGTCGCGGCGGCCCGGGCCAGACTCCGATCAATCCAACGGCCATGGTCGCGCCGCGTTCTTGAACGACGCCAAGCCGACGATGAGCAATCTGTTCTTCTCTTCGGCACAAACCCTTTCGGCAGCGGAGTTGAAGAAGAAGTTTCTGGACAGCTGCCGCGCGGAAAAGCTGGCTTATTGCCTTGTCGTGCGCGAGATGGACAATCCCGCGATAAGCCTGCTGCACCAAGAGGATTTCTCGGAACTTCTGGCCAGTTACGGCGGGGGCGCCGGGACCGGCGATCGTCTCCCGTTAGTCGTTTACCGCGTGTATCCGGAATCCGGCCGGGAAGAAATGATCCGCGGCGCGCGCATCATCGGGTTGAATTCGCGCGCGCTGCGCAATCTCGCTGGAATCGGCGGCGACACATTCGTTTTCAATTACATGCAAAGCCAAATCAACGGATTTGCTGGCACGGCGCTGGGAGCGTTTGGCTCGGCACAAAGCGGCCTGCCTGCCTCGGTGGTGGCACCGTCGCTGCTGTTTGAGGAACTGGAAGTGCGCGGGGCCCGCGGGGAAGCCAAGCGGCTGCCGCTCTTGCCACCGCCACCGATGAGTCCGGCAAGGTAAGTTGCATTCGGGAACTGCTTCCATGAATGAAATCACGCGACGCGGGTTGGTCTTTGGCGCGGCCACTGCCGCGGCGTACGGCTTGCTGGTGGGTGTGGAGCGTGTTTGCCTGTCGGCTTTCGCCGATGACGCTGAACTGGAAGGCAATCCGGCCCCGGTCAAGATTGTGAAATTCGGGGACGATGGTGCCCGGCTGGGTGTTTACACCGTGGCGAAAGTGCACAAGAACAAATCCGAGTGGAAGAAGCAGCTTACACCGTTGCAGTATGAGGTCACGCGGCGTGGGGCGACCGAATTCGCTTTTTCCGGTGCGCTCTACGATCAGCACGCCCCAGGAGTCTATCGCTGCGTGGATTGCGGCAACACGCTCTTCGATTCGAATGCGAAATTCGATTCCGGGACGGGCTGGCCGAGCTTCTGGGAAGCCATCGCTGCCGAGAATGTGCGCGAGAAAAAAGATTTCAGCGCGGGGGTATTGCGAACAGAAGTGAAATGCGCGCTTTGCGACGCGCATTTGGGGCACGTTTTCACGGACGGGCCGGAGCCGACGGGCTTGCGGTACTGCATGAATTCCGCGGCGCTGCTCTTTGTCCCTCGAAAAAGCTAGGTGGTGAAAAATATCTCAGTAGGAATGGATGCTGTTCCTCTCGTAGACGCATGAGCATGCGACCCTTCCTCGGTGCCAAGGAACAATCTGAGGTAGTCTAGGCGGGCGATGGTCGCGACCTATCCAATCGAAGAAGGACGGGAGAAGAAGCGGGCTGCGCTGTTAAGCGTGGGCTCAGCTTTGCTACTGGTCTCGCTCAAAACGTTTTTGGTGGTGCGGACGGGAAGCTTGGGTGTTCTTTCGGAAGCTTTGCACTCGGGTCTTGACCTGCTTGCGGCGATCATTACGTTTCTTTCCGTGCGCATGTCGGACCAGCCGGCGGACGAGAAACACCCCTATGGTCACGGAAAGTTCGAGAACTTCTCGGCCTTCGTGGAGACCGGCCTGCTGGCTCTGACGGCTCTCTATATCGTTTATGAGGCGTTTGACCGGCTGTTCTTTCGTAACGTGCACATTCAGCCGAGCGTCACAGCGATCCTGGTGTTGCTGGTGGCTTTGTCAATCGATCTGACGCGGGCGCGGGCCCTAGGTAATGTGGCTCGAAAATACTCCAGCGACGCCCTGGAGGCCGACGCGCTACATTTTTCGACCGATGTTTGGAGCACAATTGTCGTAATCGCTGGCATCGCGCTGGTCTGGGCAGGGGAAACGTGGAACTTGCCGTGGCTGAATTACGCCGATGCCCTGGCGGGGTTGACGGTTGCCGCCGTAATTCTCTGGGTGGGCGCGCAACTTGGCAGACGCACGCTGGATGCCTTGCTGGACGCGGCACCGCAAGGATTGCAGCAGGAGATTGCCAAGGCCGTTGCGCACATGGATGGCGTGCTGGATGTTGATCGCGTGCGCGTGCGTCGCGCCGGCAATCGCCACTTTGTGGATGCCACGGTGAGCGTGGCGCGCACGGCAAGCCTCGAGCAGGTGCATGCCCTAAGCGACGCTATCGAGAAGCGCATCGGCGAGATCGTTCCGTCGGATGTGATGGTTCACGCTGAGCCGCGCGCTCCCCAAGGCGAGCATCTCTTTGAAGCCATTCGTGCCGCGGCTCAAAAGATGGGCCTGGCGGTTCACGATTTGACCGCCGTGCAGCAGGATGGCCAACTCTTCATCGAGCTGCACTTGGAAGTGGACGAGAATTTAAGCTTGGGCGAAGCGCATCGCCAGGCCACGGAGCTCGAGGAAAAGATTCGTGAGTTGCGGGACGGCTCCGTCGAGGTGAACATTCATATCGAGCCGCTGGGCAGGCACATTGCGACGCCTGACTCTGGCGCAGGTGAAATGAAACAGCTTTCGCGGGCGATCGAGGAGTTCCTCAACAGCTTGCCTTCGGAATTCGACGAGTTGGTGAACTGCCACGATGTTCGGGCCCGGCAGGTGGAGCACCACATACTGGTTTCCTGCCACTGCACGATGAAAGGCAGCTTGCCAATCACGCAGATACACGATGTGACCGCGGTCTTGGAAGACCGCGTGAAGGAAAGATTTCCGCAGATCTACCGAGTAACGATTCATCCTGAACCTTTCGAGGAGAAATAGTGGCGCAGGATTTATCCTGTGCGTTTTTTGTGGTGGAAAAGGCAGAACAGACTGAAGTCTGTTCCGCTAAACGTCAGAGCAGTGTGTGAAGACCTGGGCGCCCAGGGCGATCAATGCCGGAAAACAAACCAGAACATAGCGTGGTTCGGGGGTTTCCAGCGTAGTCAGGAACGCCGTGCGGAGCGCCATGAACAGCGCCAGGAAGGCGATCGCAGCACGAGCGGCTGGATTCGAAAGCCAGAGCCTCGCGGCTCCCCAAATCCCGAGCCCCACATAAAAAACATTCAGCACAAAAAACAGGCTGGTGACTTCCTGATCCACCGGATCATCCTCGCGCATTTGCGCCAGCGGAAAAACGTGCCCGGAGACTGGCAGCAACTCAATCCGCGGCGTAAACCAGATGGTGCCGGCGCGTGCCGCTGGTAACCATAAATAAGTTCGCAGGGGATGGCGCGAAGAGCGTTCGCTTGCCAAGTGCCCGAATGCAGCGTCTTCTTCCGGCGTAAGCGTCAGGTCATTGTTGTATTGCTCGAGAATCATCGCCACTCGCGCTTTTTCTTCTGGCGAATCAAAGGCACGAGCTGGTATATCGTCCACGAAAATCGCTTCTTCGTTCAGTCTCCACGGCACCAGGTAACAATCCCGGACGCGGAACAGCCAGGTTTTTTCCCAGGCCATGAAACCGAGCGGCACAAGTTCTCCCGGCAAATTGGAATTCTTCGGGGCAAGGAATTGCGGCTCGCCCAAAGTCACCATGTTTCGAATGGCCCATGGGGACAGAATCAACGCGCAACCAAGTGCCAGGGCGAGGCAAACCCACACCCATCGCCGGTAATTTCCACGTAGAAAAAGCAGCCCGCCAAAGACGCAGGCAGCAGCCACGAGCAACAAGGGAGCCTCAGGACGAAAAAGTGTCCCAACGCCAACAATGAGCCCTGCGGCCAGTACCATATACTCCACGCTTTTCCGCAAAGGCAGGTGGGCGCTTTTCAAGAGAAAGTCCGGCTTGGAAACTCTTCGCAGAGCTATTGCCAGTGCGCAGCAGGCTAGCGCTGTCCAGAACGTTGCGAAGACTTCGGTCAATGGGACGGCCGTGTAATTCGCGGTGAAAGGGCACAATGAGGCCAGCCACAGCGAAATGGATTGCACACGTTGGTCTGGCGCAGAATCTTCCGAAGTGCAAACCAAAAGCGAAGCTAGCCGCGCAATCACCAGGCATGTAAGCAAATCCACGGCAATCTGAGCCAGCATGACCCAGAGGCGCGCGTCCGAGCCCGTGCGTCCCGTGAGAGCGTAGATGATGGCAAGAAACGCTGGATAACCAGGCATGCGCAGATCAACCGGGGTGATTTGGCCGCCAACGGTCATGCCGTAGATGTGGTGCTTCAACCAGTTTGTTGCGATTTCCTCGTACAGGACGGTGTCGCCGGAGTTCGCAGGGAACCTCAGCACAAAATAGAGACGCAGGCAGAGGCCTGCAGCTAACGCAACAATGGGATTCGAGAAAACTCGCTTCATCAATGCCACGCATCTTACAATAGAGCTGACGGAATCGCGCAGACGGACTCAGCCCCAGCTTGATGTATATTTGCCTGCCGTGCCGCCAGGTTCAAAGGTGAAATGAAGGAACGCAAACCCATTTTCTACGACTCGGACCGTGTGCGGTGGCGCCGCACGCGGCGTGTTATGGAAATTACCGGCGTCTTTCTGACCCTTTTGCTGGCCTATTTTTTCGTTACCATCGCCGTCAGCGTTGAATTACCCGCCGGTCTTCTCCCGGACACCAAGCCCGGATATCGCGCCGTCAAGTCAAAAAAGAAACCGCTTACTCGTGAAGGCCGCCGCCGGCGCGTGGCGAACATCGGAAAGCTCCCGGCCAGCTATGATCCTGTGAGAGCTGCATTTTTCGTGAGCTGGGATCCCAACAGCCTGGCCTCCCTTAAGAAGCATTACAAAGATATCGACCTGCTGATTCCCGAGCAGCTCCATGCCGTCTCTGCCGATGGCGCGCTGACTATCGTGGATTACGAGCGCGGCCAATACACTGCAAAAACTACACCCGCCGAGGCTATCTCGATATTAAAAGAAGACAAGTTGCACCAGTGGATGAAATCCCTCAATCCTCCGGTCGAGTTGCCCATAATGGGCCTCGTCAACAACTACGACGGCGTGGAGTGGCGCATCAAGGAAATGGCGCAGATGCTGGCGAGCTCCGCTGCAAGGCAGCGACTGGTGCGGGATGTTGTCGAATATGCGGTTGATTCTCATGAAGCCGGCATTGTCGTTGACTTTGAAGAAGTCCCCGACGCCAGCCAGGCGCACTTCCGCCAGTTCATTGCCGCGCTCGCGCCCGCGCTCCACTCTGCCGGACTGAAACTAATGATCGCTCTGCCGGCGCGCGACGACGCGTATGATTACGAGTTCTTCGGCAAGGAGTGCGACGCCATCGTGCTGATGAACTACGATCAGCACTGGCTGACTTCCCCGCCCGGCCCCATCGCCGCCCAGGACTGGTTCGTCGAAAACCTGCGCCAGGTATTCGACGTCGTTCCTCCTCAAAAGATCATCGTGGGAATCGCAAACTACGCCTACGATTGGCCCGTGAATTCCAAGAATGGAAAAGAATCCGCGGCGGAGTTCAGTGTCCAGGAAGCATTGCTGCACGTCGAGGAATCAGATACGGACGTCGAGTTCGACAGCAATTCGCTGAACCCGCACTATTCGTACTACGACGAGCACAATCACCTGCACCAGGTGTGGATGCTGGACGCGGTTACCGCCTATAACCAGCTTCGCGCCAGTGAGCGATTGGGAGTGCAAGGCACGGCACTCTGGCGGCTCGGTTCTTCAGACACCTCTTTGTGGCCAATTTGGGATGCGACCCACGCCGACGAGGCAGCCCGCCAAAAACTTTCTGATCTGCCGCCGGGCCCAGATTTAATCCTCGAAGGCGATGGCGACATCTGGCACTTTACCGATACACCCAAACACGGCAAGCGTTCCTTCGAGTACGACGCGGGCAGTGACTTATTCACCGATGAGTCCTACGACGCGATTCCGCTTTCCTATAATATCGACCGCATCGGCGGAGCAAATAAGAAAATTGCCATCTCCTTCGACGATGGTCCCGACTCTCAATGGACGCCCAAGATCCTAGACGTCCTGAAGGAAAAGAAAGCGCCGGGGATTTTCTTTGTTGTCGGCGGCGAGGCAAATAAAAGGCCGGATATCCTAAAGCGCGAATACGCCGAGGGTCACGAAATTGGGAACCACACTTTTACGCATCCGAAGTGGGATGAGATTTCACACACGCAAATCCGCTGGGAGCTAAACCTGACGCAGCGGCTGATCGAAAGCACGCTGGGAGTGAAATCCATTCTCTTTCGGCCTCCTTATGGCATCGACCATCAGCCGGAGTATGCCGAGGAAGTGGCGCAACTTCCGCTCGCTCAGGAAATGGGTTATTTGATCGTGGGCCAGCGCATCGATCCGGACGACTGGAGCCTTCGCGGTGGCAAGCCCATCCCAGCAAAAGAGATCGTCGACAGCGTGCTGAGGCAGGCCGACAACGGGAATATCATCCTGCTGCACGACGGCGGCGGCGATCGCACTCAGACCGTTGCAGCTCTTCCCCAAATTATCGACGCGTTACGCGAAAAGGGATACCAGCTAGTCTCCGTCTCTGACTTGATTGGAAAAACGCGCGCCGAAGTGATGCCGACTCTGTCCCCCGAAGAGCGTTTAGAGGCGCGCGCCGACGGATTTATCTTCACACTGTTTCAATGGATTCGCTTCATCATTGGCGCTATCTTCTTCCTCGGCATCGTGATGGTCAGCGGGCGGGCCGTGATCATCGGCCTGCTTGCCCTGATCGAAAAACTTCGCCCCGATCATGCCGTGATGCCCAATCCTCCACCGAGCGTGACGGTTCTAATCCCTGCGCACAATGAAGAGAGCGTCATCGTGCAGACGATCGCCTCGGTCCTTCTTTCCGATCTGAAGGACTTGCACATTATCGTCGTCAATGATGGCTCCTCGGATCGAACCGGCGAGTTGCTGGAAACAAACTTTTCGCACGAGCCTCGCGTCCGGATCATTCATCAGGTCAATCGCGGGAAAGCGGCAGCCCTGAATGTGGCCATGTCTTTGGCAGACACTGAAATCGTCGTAACCATCGATGCGGACACGGAAATTGAAGCGGATGCCATCGGCAAACTCGTGCGCCATTTTTCCGATTCCACGGTTGGCGCCGTCGCCGGTAACGTGAAGGTCGGCAACCGCTCGCGCTGGCTCACGCGCTGGCAGGCGCTTGAATACATCACCAGCCAGAACATGGAAAAGCGCGCCTTCGACTTACTGAATTGCATCACCGTTGTGCCCGGAGCGCTCGGCGCCTGGCGCAAGAAAGCCATCGAGGCGGCCGGCGGGATCACTGCGGACACCGTGGCGGAAGATGCGGACTTGACGATTGCCATCCGGCGCCTCGGCTGGCGCGTCAGCTACGACGAAGAGGCTATCGCCTGGACCGAAGCTCCAGAAACAGCCGGCCAACTGATCCGCCAGCGCTTCCGCTGGACCTTTGGCACGCTGCAATCCTTTTGGAAGCATGGCGACACCCTTCTGCGTCCGAAATACGGCACACTCGGCTGGATCGCGTTGCCGAATATCTTCGTCTTTCAGCTGGTTCTGCCGCTGATATCCCCGGTCATCGACCTTATGTTCTTTGGCTCGTTGCTTCTTTGGGGTCTGGCGCAGTTCCGCGTCACGCGGCTGCCTCAACTCTGGACTACCGCGGACGTGGAAAAGTCGGTCTTCTTTTTCCTGGGCTTTTTGCTCATTGACATATTGACCTGCATGGTGGCTTTTGCCTTGGAGCGCAAGGAAGACTGGACGCTGTTAATTCCCGTGCTGTTGCAGCGTTTCTATTACCGCCAGTTGATGTACGTGGTGCTGTTCCGTTCCGTGAAGGAGGCGGTCAGCGGTCGTCCCGTAGGCTGGCGCGGCGTCGAGCCGGAAATCCCCCAGAAAGCTCCCAAAGCTCCGCCCAAGCCCGCCACCGCCTCCGTCGAAGGCAATTGAATTTGCTCACGCCCTGCCTGACGGCGCGTCTGACCCGGGGGGATGCAAGCGGGCCATCGCGGGTCGCTTGCCGCCCCGTTATCTATGACTTCATTGTGCTGGCCCTATACGGGATTCTTCGGATTTTCATCCACCCTGGGGTTGTTGTAGGATATCCGTCTGCAATAGGAGGACTCCATGGCCATCAGTTTTACCTTGAACGGCAAATCGCAATCCGTTGACGTCAGCCCGGACATGCCGCTGCTCTGGGTGCTTCGCGACACGCTGAACATGACCGGCACGAAGTTTGGCTGCGGCATGGCGCTCTGCGGCGCGTGTACCGTGCACATCAACGGCGAAGCCACGCGTTCCTGCATCACCGCGATCTCCAGCGTCGCGGGGAAGAAAGTCACCACGATCGAAGGCCTCTCCGCGGATGGCAGCCATCCGGTGCAACAAGCCTGGATGGAAGAAGACGTTCCGCAGTGCGGCTACTGCCAGTCCGGACAGATCATGTCCGCCGTGGCGCTGCTTTCGAAGAAACCCAACCCTACCGACACCGACATCGACGATGCCATGAGCGGCAACATCTGCCGTTGCGGCACGTACCAGCGCATCCGCAAAGCCATTCACCGCGCCGCATCCATGCAAGCGGGCAAGGCCTAGTCCCCCGTTTAACTGTCTTTAACCGCAGTTGTCATTAGAAATTCAGAGGTGTCCCATGGCAATCGCTCCAGTTGTAAACCGCCGTGATTTTCTTAAGACCGGTGCCGCCGGAAGTGTCGCGCTCGTCGTCGGTTTCCATCTCTCTCCGGCCGCATTCGCCGATCAGGCCCAGGATCAGGAAAAGAAACCTCCCAATCCCTTCGACGCCTGGGTGCGCATCACTCCGGATAATCGCGTCACGCTGATTCTTGGCAAATCGGAAATGGGCCAGGGCATCATGACGGCGCTTCCCATGATCCTCGCGGAAGAACTGTGCCTAGATTGGAAGCAAGTGAGGGTCCAGCAAGCGCCCACCAATCCGAAAATCTATGACCTGGGCACAGGAGGGAGCGGCAGTGTCGCCGGCTCCTGGCTGCCCTTGCGCCGGGCGGGTGCCGCCGCTCGCGAAATGCTTGTCGCTGCCGCGGCCAAGAAATGGGAAGTCAGTCCAGACACTTGCAAAGCACAGAATGGGCAAGTGGTTCACGGCCATCCCCAGCGCTACCTGTCTTACGGTGAACTCGTCGAAGCCGCTTCAAAGCTTCCAATTCCGAATCTCAATACCGTTGCGCTCAAGAACTCCGATGATTTTACCGTTGTGGGCCACGACACGCGGCGTTTTGAAGGCCGCGATAAAGCTACCGGTGCCGCCAAGTTCGGCATCGATTCCCGCGTTCCCGGGATGCTCTTTGCCGTCGTCGCGCGCTGCCCGGTTTTTGGCGGCAAACTCGCCTCGTTTGACGCCACGAAAGCGAAAGCCGTGCCCGGCGTTCGCGACGTCGTTCCATTTGAGACCAGCGGACGCGGCGCTTCGACCACCGGCGGAGTCGCTGTACTTGCCGACAATTCCTGGGCCGCGATCCAGGGCCGCAACGCTCTCGAAGTGAAATGGGACGAAGGCACCGCGGCGAAGGAATCGACAGCAGAGCTTCAAAAACAGTTTCTCGCGAACGCCGCCAAGCCTGGAAAAGTTGTCCGCAACGAAGGCGCGGCAGACTCCGTTCTCGCGTCCAGTCCGAAAAAGATCGAAGCGGTCTACGAGCTTCCTTTCGCTCCCCATGCTTGCATGGAGCCAATGAATTGCACCGTGCAAATCCGGTCCGACGGCGCTGAGGCATGGATCCCAACGCAAGCGCCCCAATGGGCGCAAGGCGTTATTGCAGAAACCGCTAAGTTGCCTCCGGAAAAAGTGATCGTGCATACGACGCTGATGGGCGGCGGATTTGGCCGCCGCTATCAGGCGGATTTCGTCATGGAAGCGGCGCAAGTGGCCTCCAAGTCCGCGGGCAAGCCGGTCATGGTTCTTTGGACCCGCGAAGACGATATGCAGCACGGTTTCTACCGGCCCGCGTCTTATCACAAGTTGCAAGGCGCGCTGGACGCCAACGGAAACCTTGCGGCTTGGAAACATTTTCAAACCTCAACCTCCATCGCCGCGAAGTGGAGCCAGAAAGGGGCAGAGGATTCAGGGCTGGGCGAATTCGGCACCGGAGCTACTGTTCCGTACACGACGCCGAATCTCCGCATCGAGTACATGCTTGCGGAATCGAGCGTTCCCCGCGCGTGGTGGCGCTCCGTGGAACACTCCAGCAGCGGCTTCGTGGTGGAGAGTTTTATTGACGAGCTTGCCGCCGCCGCTGGCCAGGACCCGCTGGCCTTTCGTCTGAAGCTCATCGGCGGCGACCGCAAGATCCCGCAGTTCGGGGGCGAGAAAGAGCCGCCGCTCGATACCGCTCGGCTCAAAGGCGTTCTGCAACTCGCCGCGGATAAGGCGGGCTGGGGGAAGCCGCTACCCAAGGGCCAGGGACGAGGCATCGCAACGTTTTATTCTTTTAATTCCTACACTGCGGCGGTCGCGGAAACGAGCGTGAAGGACGGGTCTGTGAAGGTGCACCGCCTCGTTTACGCTGTCGATTGCGGCCGCCCCATCAATCCGGAAGGAATCCGGGCGCAAGTGGAAAGTGCGGCCATCTATGGCCTTTCGGCGGCTTTGCATGACGCCATCACCATCAAGGAGGGCCGCGTTGAGCAATCGAATTTCAACGATTACCAGATGCCGCGGATGAGTGAAACTCCCCTGACGGAAGTCCACGTGGTGATGAGCAAGGAAGAGCCCACCGGCATCGGCGAGCCCGGATTGCCAGTGGTCGCCCCTGCCATGTGCAACGCGATTTTCGCCGCGACCGGGAAACGCATCCGGAGACTTCCCATACGCTCCGAAGATTTGGCCTAGCCCAAGCCATCTGCAGGCCACGCCGCCGAATCGCTCCGGCGCTTGTAACGCTATTTCGGCGGCTGCTGACAAGCCCGTCTGGAGACTCCCCCTTCGGGCGGAAGCTCTGGCATAGCGTTTCGTTCCCGGCTTATTGCAGAATAGCGCGTGCCTTTGACTTCAATTCTGCTCGCAGCGATCCCGCTCACGATCTGGATTTATCTCTTCCTCGGGCGAGGCAATTTCTGGCAACTAAAGGAAGACGACGCCCAACCACAACCTCTCGCAAGCTGGCCTAGCATAGTTGTTATCGTTCCCGCCCGCAATGAGGCCGAAACCATCGCGCGGACAGTCACCTCTCTCGCAAAACAGGACTATCCTGGAGAGTTCCACATCACTATTGTGGATGACCACAGCGAGGACGGCAGCGCTTCGCTTGCGCAGCAAGCCGCTGATGAAGCGGGTGCCTCGCAGCGCGTGAGAATTTACTCTGCCGCTGCGCTCGCACCAGGCTGGACCGGAAAGCTCTGGGCGTTGAATGAAGGCATTCGAGTTGCCGCGAGCCAACCGGCGGAATTCTATTGGTTCACCGACGCAGATATCGGGCATGCGCCGGACACGTTGCGCCGCCTGGTTTTCCGTGCTGACAGAGACGCGCTTGACCTCACTTCATTGATGGTATTGCTTCAGGCGAATACATTTGCCGAACGCTTGCTGATTCCGCCGTTTCTCTTTTTTTTTCTGATGCTCTATCCGCCGCGCTGGATTGCCGATTCGAAAGCGCGCACGGCGGGAGCGGCGGGCGGCTGCATTCTGCTGCGCCGCAAAGCCCTGGAACGCATCGGTGGTTTCGCGGCGATTCGAGGTGAAGTGATTGACGACTGCGCGCTCGCGCGTGCTGTAAAGAAAAGCGGCGGGAAAATCTGGATGGGCCTCACGCGCAAGAGTATCAGCGCGCGTGGCTACGGCAGCTTCGCCGAAATTCGAAACATGATTGCCCGCACCGCCTTTACTCAACTCCACTACTCATTTTTTCTCCTCGTCGTGGCCCTGGCCGGCTTGTTCGTTACCTTTCTCTTGCCGTGGTTTTCCTTCCTCGCCGGCGAAGACCCGGCCTGGTTTCTCGCCAGCACTTCCATTTGCTTGATGACTGTAACATTCGGCGTCACGGTCCGGTTCTACTCCATGCCCTGGCCCTGGGCTCTCGCCCTGCCAATCGCCGCCGTCTACTACGGTTACTCTTCCTGTGTTTCTGCCGTGCGCTACTGGCTCGGCCGCGGCGGGCAGTGGAAAGGGCGCGATCAAGCACGGCAAGGTGCAAGAAATCCGCAAACGCCTCAGCGTTCCTAATTAGCAGAGACCGGCCACTTATCGAAGTTCAGGCAATTGGATGTTCCCGCACGCTCACGTTACACTGTGCGGTTGATTTTTCTGGGGAGGGTGCATGCGAGCGGTGGTGACTGGTGGAGCGGGATTTCTGGGGTCGCATCTTTGCGAACGGCTGCTCGCGGAAGGATGGGACGTCCTTGCTTTTGACAATCTCGTTACCGGCGTGGATTCAAATGTCGAGCATTTGATCAAGCAGCCGAAATTCCGCATCGCGCGCGCGGACGTTTCAAATTACATCGACGTGGCTGGCCCGGTGGAATATGTGCTGCATTTCGCTTCACCGGCCAGCCCCGTTGATTACCTGAAGCTTCCGATCCCCACGCTAAAGGTTGGCGCGCTGGGCACACACAACGCACTGGGCCTTGCGCTTGCGAAAAATGCAAAATTCTTCCTGGCTTCGACCAGCGAATGCTACGGCGACCCGGAAATCTCGCCACAACATGAAGAATACTGGGGACACGTCAATCCCGTCGGCCCGCGCGGCGTATACGATGAAGCGAAGCGCTACGCCGAGGCCATGACCATGGCCTATCACCGCTATCACAAAGTGGACACGCGTATCGTGCGCATCTTCAATACCTATGGGCCGCGCATGCGACTAAACGATGGCCGGGCCCTGCCAAACTTTGTGTATCAGGCGCTTAGCGGAAAGCCGTTGACGATCTACGGCGACGGGAAACAGACGCGCAGCTTCTGTTATGTTTCCGATTTGATCGAGGGTATCTACCGTTTGATGATGTCCGATGAACACCTGCCGGTGAACATTGGCAATCCACAGGAGATCACCATTCTGGAATTCGCCGAGCGCATCCGTAAACATTTTGAAAATGCGCCGCCCATCGTTTTTGAGCCGCTGCCGCAGGACGATCCCAAACGCCGGTGCCCGGACATTACCAAGGCGAAGCGCATTCTTAAGTGGGAGCCCAAGGTGGGATTGGAAGAAGGATTGAAGCTAACGCTGGCGTACTTCAAGGAAATTTTCCCGAAGAATTAAAGAAAAATGAAAATGCAACTGCTGTAGCCGCGAAATTAGGAGGGAAATAGGCTACTTCAACGCTCGAACGCAATTACTCGCGGCCGAAGGAGTAGTACTCAAAACCTTTTTCGCGCATGCCCTGGGGCGAATAGAGATTCCGGCCGTCAATCACCAGCTTGCGCGCCATTACTTTTCCAGCGCGATCCCAATCAAGCTTGCGGAACACGTCCCATTCCGTGCAAACCAGCGCGGCATCGGCGTCCTGCAAAGCTTGGTAGGCGTCTTCATGATAGTGCACCTGCGGATAAAGGACCTTGGTGCGGAGCATCCCTTGCGGATCTGTGGCGTGCACCACCGCGCCTTCTTCCAGCAAGCGCTTGACAACTTCCAGCGCCGGAGCGAAGCGAATATCGTCCGTATTGGCCTTGAAGGCCAAGCCGAGAACAGCCACGCGCTTGCCTTTCACCACCCACAACGCTTGGTGGATTTTTTCAAAAAACCTGTCGATGCGTTGCTTGTTGACGCGCTCGGTGGCTTTCAAAATGTCGAAGTCCACGCCAACCTTGGAAGACAAATGGATGAACGCTTGCACGTCCTTTGGAAAACAGAAACCGCCATAGCCAAGTCCGGCTTTGAGGAACTGTCCGCCTATGCGCGCGTCGAGCCCCATGGCATGGGTGACTTCCTCGACGTTTGCGCCGATTTTTTCACAAAGATCGGCGATAACGTTGGCGTAGCTGATTTTCAACGCAAGGAATGAATTTGAGGCGTGCTTGATAAGCTCGGCACTATTGATGGTGGTGACCAGGAATTCGGCTTTGTGGCCCGGGGGGCAGGTTCCGTTGTGCACCGGGCAGCGGAAACTCTTCTCGAGAATAGGACGGTAGATTTCGCGGAGTTCCGCGGCAGCGGAGGGATCCTCGACGCCGACAACGATGCGGTCGGGGTGAAAAAAATCATAAACAGCGGTGCCTTCGCGAAGAAATTCGGGGTTGGAGGCAACGCGATGTTTCACGTTGCTGTTTTTGGAATAGGCCGAAAGGGCGCGGCTGAGTTCGAGCCCCGTGCGCGCCGGAACAGTACTTTTCTCAACGACAAGTTTGGGCGTTTTCGCTTCGGCGGCGATTTGGCGGGCTACGTTGTCGATGGCCGATAGGTCAGCTTCACCGGAATCTTTCGGCGGCGTACCTACGCAGATGAAAATAGTGTCTCCGGCACGGATGGCGTCAGCCGCATCGGCGGTGTAGGAGATCCGTCCAGCCTTGTGGGCGGACGCGAGGATCTGATCGAGATGATGCTCGTAGATAGGGACGGCGCCGGTATTAAGCTTGGCGATGCGCTCGCGATCGATATCCGTGCAAACCACCTCGTGCCCCGCCTCAGCGAGACAAGCTCCGGTGACGAGACCCACGTACCCACAACCGATGACTGAAAGACGCAAGGCGAACTCCCTATGATGAGCCCCGAAGGGCAGGACCCTGAGCGAAACGAGATCTCAAGCGCTCATTGTGAAAGACTGGATAGAGGGCAAAGCGTTTCATCGAAAGTTGCTGCCGTCATCAGCCCTAGTCACCACTATTCTAGTTTAGACTAGTGAATTCGCAAGCCGCGGCAGGAGCTAACTTCTCTCCGTTTTTCCCATCAACAAGCCACGCAGACCGAGGAGCACCAAGCGCGGCTGGCGGCGCACCACGTTCCACAATAAACGAGTCGACTCATCTCGGTTGATTTCGCCGAGCGATTGACGCGTGGAAGCGTCGAGTAGATCCACGAGCTGTGAATAATCTTTTTGCTCAAAGTGGTGCAACGCGCGACGGATTAGCCAGTGAGTTCCCAATTCACGCCGCAGCGCCCCAAGCTCGTGGCTCTTGCCATTCTGCAAAAGTGCATGCGCAACGCCGAGCGCGCCGCGAAAACCGGTAACGATGCCCCCCACCGTCGAAACTTTGACCTGCGCCGCAGCGTCCCCGACCAGGTAAACCTCGCCGTTCCCGATTTGTCGCCGCACCGGAACCCAGCCGCGATAGACAGGGATGCGCGCACCCTGCCACTCGAGTGGTTCGATATGCTTTTTTTCGAGGAAGCGTTCGAAGCAACGTTTCGTGTCGCTACCGTGCTCGCCGATCACGCCCAGCGCGCCGCGTTCGGCTGATTCAGGGATCAACCAGTAAAAGTAGGGCGTATCATCGGGCACGAACCACACGCGGGTCGTATCGGGAGGGCAATCTTTCGGCATCCGCACGATGGCTTGAACGAGCGGCACGGTTTCGATTGGGGGCCAGCCGGAAGCTCGTGCCACGCGGCTCGCTGCGCCGTCCGCGCCAACTACGCTATCGGCATGCAACTCCCCGCGCTTGCCGCCGGTTTCGACCTCCAACCGCAAGCCCCGCGCATTCGGCCCGATTCCCAGGAACCGCGTGTCGAATGATAACGTAGCTCCGGCTTGTTCGCCCTCGCGAGCCAACGCCGAAATCAGGCGCGAGCGTTCAATGATGAGGTCAGGCTTAGTGAGCGCGACCTGCGCCGAACGGCCATCGGTAAAGAGCTCGAAGCGGCGAATCTCGTTGATGATGCTTTCGCGCGCGGAAGCTCCCATTTGCTTGCGGAAGTGATCCGTGACGATTAGCGTGCGCCGCGCCGGCTCAAATTGCGGTTTTGATTCCAGCACGCGGACGCGTCGGCCGCCTCGGGCCACGCTAGCGGCGGTGAAAAGTCCCGCAGCGGAACCTCCAACAACGATAACCTCCCGCTCGCCCCGTTGAGGCTGTGCTTCTATCTTTCCCACAGTTTCCGCGGTTCCCAAGGACGTACGTTCCCCCGAGGATCCTGTTCAGCAGGAATCCCACCCCAAGAAATTTACCGGCTTCCCGCTCGACCCCTGGAGGTTGCTTGAAATATGAGTGAGAAGGTCCTGGTAAGTATAGCGAATCCACTAACGGCGGCCAACACGCGGAGAGTTTTCAAAACCAGCGATAAGCGATGTTTTCGAACCGCCAGATATCCTAAGAAGTCGAGGAGGTCTTACTTGTCTGGCGTTCATACGGTGCGCGCTCAAGATACGCGACGCCAGCGAAAATAACCGCCAGCGCTAAGGCGCCAACCAAGATGGCCAGTCGCGCCGAAAGATAACTGACGAGAATGGCCGCACCGCCCCCGATGGCGCCGAGCAGATAGAGAGTGAGAACGGCGCCGCGGTGCCCTAGGCCGAGATTGGAAAGGCGGTGCGCGGCATGGTCCTTGCCCGGTGTGGCGAAAGGCAATAGCCCGCGGCGCGACCGCGAAATCGTGACCAGCGTGGTGTCGAAAATCGTTACGCCCAAGATCAGAATCGGCGCGAGCCACGCGGACAAATAATTCGAGTTCTCGAGCCGCAGCTTCAAGCCCAGCGTGGCCATCAGGTATCCGAGAAACATTGCGCCGCCATCGCCCATGAAGATCTTCGCAGGCTTGAAATTCCAGCGGAGAAACCCGGTGGCCGCGCCAAGAACGGCCGCAGCCAGAGTGGTCACGAGGGTCTGGCCGCTCAGGTAAGCGAGCATCGCGAAAAACACCGAGGCCATCGCGGCCACGCCAGCGCACAAACCGTCCATGTGATCGAGGATGCTGAATGAGGCGGTAATCCCCACGACCCAAACAACCGTCAGCAGCGCGTCCAGAAAATCTCCACTGCGGCCGCCCAGCAGCACCGCGAAAACTTGCGCGCGAATTCCGCTAACCAGCAGGATTGCCGCCGCCAGCGGCATGCCCACAAATAATTTGATTTGATGGTGGAGTAGTCCGCGGTCGTCGAGGATGCCGACACCCGCGACGAGCGTCGCGCCGATCAGGATACCAACAATCTGGGCACGAGCCGGCCCGTTGAAGGCCAATAGCACCGCGATCACTACAGCGGCGTACATCGCCAGTCCACCTAGAAGGGGGATCGGCTTGAGATGAACTTTCCGCGGCCCCGGCAGATCGACCATCCCCACGCGCAAAGCAAGGGCGCGCACCGGAACGACCAGCGCCAACGACGCAAGCAGTGCAATGAAAAAAGCTAACAGGCCAGCGGCCATGCAACCTCGTCTATTACGCGAGCAGGATCGAGCCAGACTACTGTGGCTGGTTTCTCACGCAATCCTCGCCGGATCGGGAGTCCGGCTCCCAAGTCGACCAACAGATGGCCGTCCCACGCAGCCTTAACACCATACTGCGATTTTAGTTGCGCTTCAATCGGGATGGTTCAGCAAGTACGCAGGTTACTTAGGGAGACCTGGCTCACCGCTCTGTCAACATGCGGTTGAAGATGCGCTGCACTTCCTCTTTGTCGCGCGTGGCGTAGTACCAGTCGATGGTGCGCTTGAGGCCCTCGCGGAAGAGCACCTTCGGTTCCCAGCCGAGAAGCTTTTTGGCAAGAGAATTGTCTGCAACGCGGTTGAGCGGGCCGGTAGGCATATCCTGCCGGAGTTTGATCTCGGCTTTGTGCCCAGTGAATTCGCACACCATTTTGGCGCAATCGATGACGCGGATACGTTCCATCGTTCCAAGGTTGATTGCGGTTCCGTCGTTGATTTTCTCTCCCGCGAGAATCGTACCCTCAACAATGTCATCAATGTAGGTCCAGTTGCGGATCTGCGTTCCGTCGCCCCAAACTTCGAAGGGATTCTGTCCAAGAAAAGCGCGCGCGATCATGGCGATGACGGCATGATTCTCCACGCCGCGCGGGCCATACACCGTGAAGTAGCGGCAGGAAGCGGCGCCCATGTCATGTTCCTTGGCGTAAGCCTGTAGCGTAAATTCGCCCATCAACTTGGCCCAGCCGTAAGTATTGTCGGCATCATTCGGGCCTTTGGTGAGATCTTCCGTGAGGTAAAGCTCCTTCTTGGTGTCCGATTGCATAAAATTCGGATACACGCAGCCGGAAGAAGCAAAGACCACTTTTTTCACTTTGGCTTTGAGCGCTTCGGCGAAGACCAAACCGTCCAGAAAAAAATTCGAGGCTGGGCCTGCTTGGTGAAGGTCTACATAGCCGCGCCCGCCATGATCCGCGGCGAGATGGAAAACGGTGTCGACCCCCTGCATCGCGGCTCGGGCAACGCCGGGCTCCCGTAAATCGGCCTGCAAAAAATCGACCTTGCCGGTGCCCAGGTGCTGGCGGACGTTGTCGAGATGGCCGCTGCTCAGGTCATCGACGATGCGAACCTTTTTAGCGCCTCGTGCCAGCAGCTGATCGGTAAGCGTCGAGCCAATGAACGACGCTCCGCCCGTCACAAAAACAGTCTTTTCTGCCCAAAACCCGTCCGCAGTCGTCACCCTCGCGCCGCCTCCTCATTTTTCTATCCGACTTTCAGCCGATTAATTATTTCTGCGAATTTTCGCAATTCCTTGACTCTATCATAGTCGGGGGCAGCGGCCCGCGCCGCCTCGCCCATGGCCTTGAGTTTAGTTGGATCGGAAGCCAATGCGCGCACAGCGCTCGCCACTTCTGCGGGGCGGTCCGGATCTGCAGCGACTGCGAACCCGCGCCGAACCCCAAGCGATACGGCATCGGTCTCATTCGGCGCTACAGCCATGATGGGTTTTCCCGCCGCCAAGATCCCGTACATTTTGCTGGGCACCACCACGCCTTCCAAACCGCGCTTCACGGTAATGACGTGCACATCGGCAGCTGCCAGCACCGAAGGAATCTTGCTTGCCGGGAAAAACTCCAAGAATCGAATATTGCTTGAACCTGTCGAAGCTTCTGCGATTTGCGCGCGCTGCGCGCCGTTACCAACAAACACGAGTCCCACACCCTCGTTCGCGAGGCTGCGCGCGGCCGTGATCAGCGTGTTCCATGCGCCGTAAAAACCAAGATTTCCTGCATGCAGCAAGACAAAGGAAAAATTCCCGCGAATCGCCCGGACAACTTCGGGATCAGGAAACGGAAGTGGAGTGTTCAGCGGGAGGATTTCGGCTCCATCGCGAACGATTGACACCCGGGCTAGGTCCACCCCTTTGGCTACAATGCGCGCACGCATGTCTTCCCCAAGAACAACAACGCGCGCGGCGCGGCGAAGCGCCCAGCGATGGAGTTTTTCCCAGATTTTCGCGAGGCTGCCGGGCTCGACGATCGAGCCGCCCACTGCCATGTCCGGGTACAGGTCGCGAATGTTGTAGACGTATGGCTTGCCTTTCAGCGTTGACACGATCGCGCCTGCTATACCCTGGAAGGGGGGATCGGTCATCGCCACAACGGCATCGCACGGCACAAAAAGCGCCCGCGGAATCGACAGCGCGGTGTAGCTGAGATAATTCGCCACACGTTTCTTCATATCCAGACGGGGAAAGTCCGTCGAACCTGCGCGTACGATGTGCACGCGGCCTGTGATTTCCGTTTGGTAGGGGCGCCACGGGAGCCGCTCTGTGGGATCGTAGGAGGGCCGCCCGCATAGCACGGTAACGTCGTGCGCACTGCAAAGGGCCTCCACGACGCTGCGCGCCATCTTCGCAGTCGCGGAAGTGTCCGGTGGGTAATACTGATTCAGCAGCAGGATTCGCACGGAAGGATTGTACCGAGTTCCGTCGCTGCACGGGGTGAAGCCGGCCAGCGATTTCAGGCAGGCTTTTTGAAGACCGGCGCAGAAGCGCGCGCCAATTCATGGGCGGTTGGCTTCTTCTTCGGCGGCTTTTTGACTTCGCGTTTTCCTCTGTCTTTGTTTCCCATGCCCGATAGCTTGCCACACTTCGCTGGCCCTGGCTAGTGGCTCTGAATTCCGAGCTGGATGAGCGAAAGTTACGAGCGCGAGATTAGGAAATCGCCGAGGACCAGAGCATCCATCTGAGTGCGCAGGAAGCAATCGATGGCTTCTTCGGGGCGGCAGACGATGGGCTCGTTGTCGTTGAATGATGTATTCAGCACTACAGGCACGCCGGTGAGATCACGGAAAGCAGAGATGAGCGCGTGATAGCGCGGATTGGCCTCGCGGGTGACGGTTTGCAGCCGCCCCGTACCGTCCACGTGCGTCGGCGCTGGGATCTTATCTCGTTTTTCAGCCCGCACCGCGTAAGCCAAAGTCATAAAAGGCGAGGGATGCGATTTTTCAAAATATTCCGCAGTGTTTTCCGCGAGGATGGAAGGCGCAAACGGGCGAAAAACTTCCCGGTGCTTGATCCTGCGGTTCAGAATTTCTTTCATTTCCGGACGGCGCGGGTCGGCGACAATGCTTCGATTGCCAAGGGCGCGCGGGCCCCATTCGGCGCGGCCCTGAAACCAGCCGAGAATTTTTCCATCCGCGATGATTGCAGCGGCACGACGCGACAACTCCTCTGCTTTCAGTTCGCCGACAGAATAACCGCTCTGCGCCACGTCATTCGAAGCAATCGCGCGGCGAATCTCCTCGCGAGTATAGCCGGGCCCCCAGTAGGCATGATCCATCACGAACGAGCGAGGCTTGCCAAGCTTCTGATGCCACACGTAGTACGCGGCGCCTACAGAGAGGCCCGCGTCCCCCGCCGCCGGATGAACGTAAATCTGTTCGAAGGGTGTTGCGTCAAAAATCTTCCCGTTTGCCGCGCAATTGAAAGCCACCCCACCTGCCAGGCACACAGCCTTAAGTCCCGTTCGCTCTCCGAGCTTTTTCAACATGCCCAGATAAACTTCTTCGAGGCGTGCCTGCAGCGAACTAGCGAGATTTCGGTGCCGTTCCTCCAGCGGTTCCTCCGGAGCGCGAACGGGCCCAAGGCGATTCGCCATTTCGTCCGAAAACATTTTGCCGAGTATCGGTGTCTTATCGGCCTCGGCCCAGGACATCTCCGGGCCCGTACGGTGATGCGAGAAGTAGTCGAGTCCCAGTCGGAAGCCGTTGCCGTTGGAACTGCTATCGAATCGCACGATATCGCGAAAAGCGTCGAGTTGCTCAGGATGGCCGTATGCGGCGAGCCCCATTACTTTGTACTCGTCGCCGAACTTCACGAACCCAAGATACTGCGTCACCGCGCTGTAAAATAGCCCCAGCGAATGCGGAAACACTACTGCGCCGTCAACGTTCATGCGGCTGCCGGTGCCGGCGCCCCACATCGTGCTCGCGAAATCGCCGAGTCCGTCAGCGGAAAGCAACGCGGCCCGTTCAAAGGGAGAAACGAAAAAGCTGCTCGCGAGATGCGCATGGTGATGCTCGATGCGATGAAACTTTGCCTCGATCTTCTTGGGATCGGCATCAAAGGCCGCCGCCAGGGCCTCAGGAATACCTGTGAATTTCGCGAGCACTTTGACACGTTCCCGCGCGAAAGAGGGCATGCGCAGAGCGTAAAAAAGTTTCGTGCCCAGCCTCGCGTACGGATTTCGCGGCACGGCAACATGATCGATGTCCGCGAGTGTGAGTCCTGCTTCCTTCAAGCAGTAACGAATGGCTTGCGCCGGGAATCCCGCGGCGTACTTCACCCTGTTGAAGCGTTCTTCCTCAACTGCGGCGATCAGCTGTCCGTCGCAAACAATTGCTGCTGAAGCGTTCCCGTGGTATGCATTGATCCCCAGAATATTCATCGTGTAATTTGTCAGTGTACCTCAGCCGTAAGATTATGCGGCGAGGTGTCGGCGGCACCACTCGTTCAAGACGTATAGAGACCAGGGACGCGACCAGCTGGTTTTTCCAGCAAGGAAATCCGCCCACACCAAGCGCGCGCCTCCCGAGCGAAGGTAAGCAGCCAGCGACGGCTCAGGATCAGCGAAACTAGCTTCCATACGCGCGCGCAGCGGCTCTCGTAACCATTCTTCCCAAGGCAAAGTAAACGTCCGTTTGCTCTGCGCAAGAATCTCCTGTGGCAGCAAATCGCCAAGCGCCTCCACCAGCAGGGCTTTCTGCGCATGGGGGCGGCGGCGCGCTGCATCCGGCAGCGAGCCTACAAATTCCACCAACAACGTGTCGAGGAGGGGCACGCGGATTTCCAGCGATTGCGCCATGCTCACGGCATCCGTGTCACGCAGCAGCGTGCTCGTCATATACGTGCGCATTTCCAGCCAGGAAATTCCGGCAAGGGGCTCCAGCTTCCGTGCTTCGTCGGCCGTTCGTCCCAGCCAGCCCAGCCAGGTTGGTTCGAGCGTGACTCCATCCGCGCTCACTGTGCTCGGGCGAAACCGCGGCTCGATGATTCTTTCAAGCTGCCCAGGTGGGAAAAGCGTCCGCGCGTAAAAATAGGGATGTGGCAAAATGTCTGGGTAAACCCACGCAGCTGCCGCCTTGCGGCCTGCATCCAGCGAACCTTGCCGCGCGCCAAGGCCGGCCACTAGCGGAGCCGTCATCCGCCGTAGCGCCGCGGGTACGAACCATGCGCATCTGATCAATTTCGATAGGCGCGGCGTATCGGCAAAAGTCGGATAGCCCGCGAACAGTTCATCGCCACCGAGACCCGATAGCGCAACTTTCAGCCCAACTTGCCTTGCAGCCCAGGAAACGAAGTACGTGTTGATCCCGTCCATAGTCGGTTGATCGAGCGCGCCAAGAGCTTCATCCAGCCGCGCAAGGACCGCTTCTCCGCTCAAAGGTACTTCCTTGTGCCTGGTTTTGAATCGCTTCGCTGCCAACTGAGCAAGCTCTGCTTCATCGAATCTCGTGCCCGGAAACGTCAGCGTGAAGCTCTGGATTCCTCCTCGTGCCCGAGAGGCAAGCGCTGCGATTGCACCGGAGTCTAGCCCGCTTGAAAGAAACAGGCCAACAGGCACGTCAGCGATCAGATGCGCACTTACGGCATCCTCAAGAAGTGGACGCAGCTTTTTAGCCGCCGCGGGAAGATCGCGCGGCCTACCGGTATCGCGAGCCGCGGGCGAAACTGCAGGGTCCCACCAGGGCCGCGCGCGTGGCACGCGCCGCCGCTCCGGAACATGCAAAAGCATCCGATGTCCCGGCGGCAGAGAAAACACTCCTTCCAAGAGTGTCACTGGCTCCGGGACGCTGCCAAAAAGCAGATAAGCGGTGACGGCGTCCTGTGACAGGCGTTTGGGCACCGCGCCAGAAGCGAGAAGCGCGCGAACTTCTGAAGCGAACGCAAATCCCTCCGCCGTTTGCGCGTAATAGAGAGGCTTGATGCCCAGCGGATCGCGCGCCAAGAAAAGAATCGGGGCCGTCGCATAACGCTCGCGAAGATCAAGCAAAGCAAATGCGAACATGCCTCGCAGTTCGGTCAGCGCGTCTTCGCCCCACTCTTCCCACGCGTGAACCAGAATCTCCGTGTCCGATTGGGTGGCAAAGCGGTGACCGCAGAGCGACAGCCGCTCGCGCAGATCCCGATAGTTGTACAGCTCGCCATTGAAGATGACCGCTACGTCCTTGGTTTCGTTCCAGGCGGGCTGATGGCCGCCGGCCAGGTCGATGATGCTCAGCCGGCGCATTCCTAACGCAAGTCCAGGCGCCCGCGCATCGCCGGCAAGAAAGCCTTCTTCGTCGGGACCTCGATGACGCATCGCCGCGGTCATCGCACGCATGCGCGACTCTGCTTCCGTGCTGCGTGAAGCGAAGGCGACGCCGCAAATACCGCACACGCTACTGTTTGATCTCCGGCGCAGAGAAGAAGGCGGCGCCGGCACGGATGGCATGCTCCCTTAGATGGAAGCGCGGGATTCTAAGCAGGCGGTCTGCATACCAGGCAAGAACGGCCCGCACCAAGAGCAAGAATATTGCCGCCAAAGCGGAGAGCACGAGGTAAAAGAAAGATTCGCGCTCCAGGAGTAGGCTCCAGTCGGCCGCTTCATCCCAGCCCGGGTAAAGTCGATCCAATAAGCCCCTCAGATGCAACCCATCAAGCGGCAGCCGCGCCAGCCGAACATGGGCGAACTGGTCGTAAGTGTACTCACGCGGATAGTTGGGGATGGCTCCGATAGCCTCGGAAAATACGATTGGGTCCCGGAGTTCGCTGCGAGTCAAATAGCGGCCCCGTGCATCCTTCATGATGACGCGATAGGTTGGATCGACGATGATCCACCGTCCATCCATGAGAACCTCCGCAACCACGTGCTTTGTGCTGCGGTCGGGAGTCAAGAGCAGCAGGCGGCGCACTCGCAGATCGGAACTTCTTGCAAGATTCAAGAAGGCATTCGTCGCCGTCCCGCACACGTTCAACAATTGTTTATACGTGAGCGTCGTCTCCGGATCACGCTTGGAAAGTGTGTCCAGATCGGTTGCGATCGCGCGCGATGGCTCGGCACGCATCCAACTCAAAATGGCCTTAACCTTTTGTTCTTCTGGAAGCGAATTAGGCACAATGGCGTCCGAGAATCCATCGAGATACCGGCGCACGGAGTATTCCCGGACGCAAGAGTAAAGCATCGCCACGAAAGTGGTGGCCAGCAGCAGATTGCTGCTCCACCAGATGCCGCGGAAAACTCTGTGTCTACGCGTTTGCAAATGCCTACTCCGCTCGCTTAGATTCTGCCCTCACCGCCTGCCTTGAGGCAAGCGTAACGTACAGCGCTTCCATGTTGCCAACAGGCTCGTCCCAGCCCAGACGCGAAGTCACACCGGCACATCCTTCCGCGAGCCGTGAGCCTAGGCCCGGTTCGATTAGGATTCGTTCGAGCGCATTCGATAGCTCCGCTTGGTCGTGGCGTACCACCAAGCCGGCCTCATTTGCAAGCAGCGGGGCTATTCCACATTGTTCGGTCACGATCACCGGCGTCCCCGCAGCGACCGCTTCCGCTGCGGAATTCCCGAAATTTTCATTCTGTGACGGTAGCACGAAGACATCCGCATCTCTGTAAGCCGCCCACTTCATCTCACCAAAAATAGGCCCCGCAAATTGAACTTTTGCCCGAATACCCAGTTGCGACGCCATTTGTTCCAATTCCGATTTTACAGCGCCTTCGTCAGGCCCCGCGAAGACCAGCCTCATTAGTATTCCCGACGAGCGCTGCGAGAGTTCCGCGAATGCCTTCAAGAGTAAATCAGGACTCTTCTTCGTGGAGAGCCGCCCCAAGAACAGCACCAGCTTCTCTTCTCGCGAAATACCCCGCGATTTCCGAAATTTGCCCGGCTCGGGCAAGGATGGAGGAACTTCCACTCCGTTGTGCCGCAGCACCACGCTCGTGCGAAGAAGACCACCGGCCACCAATTCCTCGACTTCCTGCTCCGACGTGGCGATCACCGCGCTTGCGCCTTGCAGTAGACGCGTTCCCCAGACCGCATGATACATCCGCTTTAGCCAGAGATTTCGCACAATGGGCACAAACATCCCGATGGGTTCAAGCACGTAAGCCAGGTTCCGCTTACGGCAAGCTGCAGCCACGGCCGGACCCAGCAGGTCGTAAAGCCCAAAAATGTGCACGATATCGAAATTTTGCAGGCGCGCCCGGCAATAGCGCTTGACCGCGGGATTCCAGCTCACCGTGCGGTAACGCATCCACGTCGGCACATAGATGGCCTGCACTCCATTTTCTGCCCGCCTCCATCCGAAGGGCGATCGCTCCGCTGTGGTTTTCTGTTCCTGCGTTTGCAGGCGTTTTTCGAGCCCCCAGTCGGCTGTCAGAACCGTGACTTGGTGGCCTCGCCGCGCCAGCCCTTCGGAAAGAGCCCGTACCTTCACCGGTGGCCCGCCAAACTCCAAAAAGGGAGCGTACGTTTCCGTGACGTTCAGGATTCGCATTGTTCGCGCAGGATTTTTTTGAATGATTTGGCGAAGACATTGAAGCGGAACTCGTTCTCCGCCCGCTGCCGCCCCCGCGCACCCATCTCCTTCGCAAGGGCGGGATCCGCAAGTAGCGCCTCGATCGAAGTCGCCAGCTGAACCGCATCGCCGTGCGTCACCAGATACCCAGTGACGCCGTCTTGAATCACTTCCGGCGCGCCCCCGTGCAGACCCCCGATCACAGGCTTGCCGCACGCCATTGCTTCCAGGTACACCAGACCGAATCCTTCTCCCTGACTGGGCAAAGCAAAAATCTCGCACGCCGTATAGCACGCCGCAAGTTCGGAGTAGCTCAATCCCGCCAAAAAATGGACGTGGCGGTTTACTCCGTTTTGCTCCGCAAGATCCTCCAGCCAAGCGCGGTCATCCCCCGCGCCCGCCATCACCAACTGGACCTCCGGCCTCTGCGTCAGCAGCCGCGGCAGGGCGGTGATCAGAGTGTCCATGCCTTTGTACCGCTCCGTCGCAAGCCACCGTCCTACGGTCAGAATCACCCGTCCCGATGGAAAGCCTTCCGGCAGCGCGGGACGAGAGCCTGGGCTGATCAACGCTTCAAATTGAGGATCTAATGCCCAAGGGAGGACGCGAATTCGCTCGCGCTTGACACCTTGATCCGATGCAACGTGTTCAGCAGTATCTTTGCTGGGCGCCAGAACCAGGTTTGCGTGACGCAGCGCATGCCGGCGCACCCCCCCGAGAGGTTCCGAAACATCAATTCCATGCGTGCAGATAATGCTCTTCATCCCCGGTGCTGCAATCCGCATCGCCTGCACCACCGGTCCCAGGTTCGGATGAGCTGCCAAGACGAGTTTGGCTTTGCGCCGCGCTGCCTTCAGCGCCGTCACTGTGAATCGTCCCTTGGCCCGCTCGCACCCGGTGAAGACAAACTCTCGTCCTGCCAGCGTCATCCGGTGCAATTCCGGGGAATCATTTAAGCTGAGCAGACGGCACTCCATGCCGCGGCTGGAGGCGAACTCCGTCAGCACCGCCGCCAGATGGCGGCCCGCCCGCTGCACCCCGCCGGGTGCGTCTAGCTCTGGGAAGAGGCCAATGAGCACGGGCAAAGTCTGCCAAGTGCCGCGCCCAATGGCAAGTGCGGATGCATCAAATTGTTAGGATCACAAGGTCAGAACGCCAACCCGCGCCAGACAGAATCGCGGGACACCCGCGCTCTCTTGAGTTTCAATACCCGCCCGGCGGAGTGGGTTTGCCATCGGGGGGCGCCGGCGCTGCGCTGGAATTGGCCTTCTCCGCCTGAAACGCCTCTTTCTTTAGCTTCATGTCCCCGTCAACGTATGCCGTGAATTCAGTTCCCTGCGCGAATACCACGTCTTTGCCGGAAGCCAGGGGGAGAATTGCTCCCGCCGCTTTGTTTGCGCCACTGCTCTCCTGGAAAGAGCGCACCGCCGCCTTTTCGTTGTCTTTAAGACGGACAGAGTCGATGCTGAAAGCCAGTTTTCCGCCGTGGCCCAACCGCTTCCTGGGCTCCACTTCTTTCACCAGGCCGGTGGCCGCTGCGCCTTGTGGAATCACCGCAAGGCCATCGACAATCACCTCTTCGGCGACTCGCAGATCCACTACATCGCCAACGTGGGCTGTCGCGGAAGAAATCGTCTTGCTAAGTTTTAGGTGGATCGCTATGCCGTTGTGCAAAGCAAACTCGGACGGAGAGGAGGGAGCGCTCACGGCAGATTCCCCGGGTTTTACGGGTGCATCGTAGGGAGTGCGCTCTCTCGCTGGCTGGACCGCCTTTAGTTCCAGTGCCTTCGTGCCCGGCTGGTCCTTCAGCAGGAGTAAGCTCTCCACCGGGACAAAACCTGTCTCGCCCTTGGCCGTGCGCACACCGAGGTAGCGGTCGTACCGTCCGGTGATCTGTACCCGCTCTCCGCATTGTAGCGTCGTGCGCACGTCTAGAGTGGTCATGGAGCTGTATAGATAAACATAGTCACCCGCACGAGGGCACTCCACCTGACCAACGCTCTGCGCTCGGGCGATCCCCGGCAACGCTAGACATAAAAACGCGGCGATGTACTTGGCACTCGATCCCATGCTGCACCCTCTGGTCGCAAGAGTAGAAGATCCCACGTCTCTATCTCAGCGCAAGTTGCTTCTCCCTGACAAGGAAGCGAATGACTGCACATGCATAAAGAGATACGGTGTGCCGATATGCTAAATCCGAAATCTTTGCTGATCGGAATTCTTGCCGAGGGGAAAATTGAGTGCTACGCTCTGCGGTAAAGTCAATGACCCAAAGTGAATACGAGGAATATCGCGTCTGGCCAAACCAGTTCAATTCTTTCTCTAATGGCACACCACGCAATTACTAGTGATCATCTCCTCTTTTTCAAGTGGCCCGCGGTCAGCGCACTCGTTCTGATTCTTAGCATTAGTCGGCCGCTGGCGCACTCCAGTGTCAACCCGTCGGCCCGCGTGTTTTCACAAGCTGCCAGGCCGAGAGAAGCCCTCCACGGAGTGCTTTCGCGCCGCCCCCTAAAACCGCCGTTGCGGAGCGCAGCCGTCTGGCTGCGGTTCAGTCCAGACGGCAGGTACCTGTTCATCCAAGATCCTGCCGGCATCTTCTTATTTTCTCGCGACCCACTCAAGCTCCTGGGGTATATCGAAGCAGAAAGGGTCATCCCAGCCTCTTTTTCCCCCGATTCGCAGTCGCTCAGGATTGTCTCGCACGATCTGAGGTTCGCTACTTACAAGATCGAGAACAGCCAGGGACTGGCGTTCAAGGAGCTACCCATAAAGGATGGTTGTTTGAGCGCCGCAATCTCGCCGGATGGCCAGCTCCTCGCTTGTTATCAGCTTGATCTCGCTCTCAATGTCTTTGATCTAGCTGCGGGTGGAGAAATAATTGGGAATCCTCTCAAGAAGGACTCCACGGATCGACTCATGGTGCCTCTACCACTGGATACAGACGGAGTTTATGCCGGGCCAATCGGATACGTCATGGTGGATTCCTTTGCACTCCTTGCGAATCGTGGCATTCCTATTGCTCCCCTTGCCTTTTCTCCCGACGGACGAGAGCTCATTGCCGGTGGATTCGGACGCGACAACTTTCGAATGGATCTTCAATCGCGGAAGAAAATGAATCTCCCTGAACTCCCTAAGAAACATTCGATTGCAGCGTTGACCTGGCTGGACAGAAAACGTGTTCTGGTTCTGGAAAAGGAAAAACGGGGAGGTCCCAAGATTGTCTCTCTCGAAACTGGAGCAGAAGAATCCAGCCCGTCGTTCGTCGCGGATTATGTTCGGAATTCGAGTAATCCGCGCTATCTATTGCTTTATGACAGTGGATCCTCGGGTGCTCGCGTTTTCGACCTTGTGGAGAATCATATCTTGGAAGTTCCCCCAAACATCGGCGTGGATATCCAAGGTTCGGAAATGGCGCTCTTCATCGAAGATGGAGATATCTATCTCTACCATCTGGGTGAAAAGCTGCCTTACCGCATGGCACATGTGCCAGTGGGGAATTTGCCGGATTTGCGCGCCGCTTCTCTCGATTCCACCCTCGAGACGCTGGCCCTTGCTGTGGACGGCCAGGGTGCGGTTTATAGCCTCACGGCGGGCGCCCGCATCGAACGCTTCACCAGATTTCTCACTGGAGCTTTTGCACAGTCTCCCTCCGTATTCCTCACCTTTCCTCGAAGCGCGCAAGGGCCTGCGCATATTGTACGTTTGAATACGGCGTCCGGAGCTTCCTTTGAGGTTTCCTCCCTGGGTAATGAAACCCTCCGTTCCGGCGGGTCCTCACTATTTGAATACTCCCTCGAAAGTCCTTTTGGCAGGGGTATGGTGATAACGCAATCCGGTGCGATTTCATACCGTTTGCGCGCCCTTGATCCGGCTTCGGGACATGAGCTTTGGAAACGCAGCTTTGCGGAGGAGAGCCCCGTGGCATTCCCTGATCCCCAGGGTGCGCGGCTCGTGTTGGGCTGGAAAGCCAAGAGTGATGGAGCGCGCGACGCCGCTAGGCGACATCCGGCTGCACAACAGACTCTCAAAAAGGCCAAGCTTGACGAGCACGACACATTCTTTGAAGTGCTCGACGCTCGCTCCGGCAAGTCGCTTGGCGCGGTTCTCGCACAGGTTGGCAGTCACGCTTCGAGTTTTGACGCCGCTTTTTCGGCCGGAGATTCGCTAATCCTTCTCAAAGACGGCTTTCGCGTATCTCTCTTTTCGTTGAGCGAGGGCACTCTCAAGGCCAAGCTCGTCGGTCGCAAGCCTGCCGCAAGTGAGACGAACGATCTGCTTGTTCTCGATGAAGGAGCTGGCAAACTTGCTTTGTACGATTCGCGTACCGGCGTCAAACTGGACCAGCTTCTCTTTCCCGAGGAAATCGCTTATTCGCACTTTTCTCCAGATGGTGGCCGCCTCTTTGTTCTCACTCAGCACCAGATTGCATTTGTGCTGGACGTTAGCGGGATCCGCCGATTGCCTCCTCCGGCAGCTGCACCAACGCGGCCGTAGCAAACTACACGTTAGTTCAGTTACAGGCCGCTTCCAATGCGAAGTGCAGCTTGATCCGCGAGGCCGTCGAGATACTGTTGGCCAAGTAGGCGCGAGCTGCGGAAAATCGTTTTCACCCACTCACGGAAAGGCAAGTGGTGTAAAATCCACGCCGTTTGCCGATCCAAAAGACAATCCCTCTCAGTGGGCGAGGGCGAATTCTGAAAGGGCGGGTACGCAATGACCGCGAACCCGCAACGCGCCGCACCTGGAAGTGGAGGAAACAGTGACGCACAAATTTCGCCTTGTCGCCGCTTTTCTAGTACTTCTCACCGGACTCGGCATCGTTTCCGCGGTCCTCGAGAAACGAGCCGCCGTCGCTGCTGCCGCCGTCGAAGCTCCTCAGTTTGAAGTTGACCCACTTTGGCCGAAGCCGCTTCCCAACCATTGGATCCAGGGTATGACCGTTGGCGTATCCGTGGACTCCCAGGACCACATCTGGATCGTCCATCGCACGAATACCTACGAACCCATGGAGATTTACGCCGCTGCGAAACCGCCCGCTGCCGAGTGCTGCATTCCGGCTCCGCCCGTTCTTGAGTTCGATGAAGAAGGCAACCTGATTGGGCATTGGGGCGGCCCGGGCGCCGGTTACGATTGGCCCGATTCGAATCATGGCATCACCGCCGATTACAAAGGCAACGTCTGGATCGGCGGCAACAGTCGCGGCCCGGATCCCAAGGGCTACCATGACAACATGGTCCTGAAATTTACGCAGAGCGGCAAATTCCTCATGCAAATCGGCCACCCGGGCAAGAGCCAAGGCAGCAACGATACCGAAAACCTGAAGGGTCCCGCGAAATTGTTTGTGGATGGCGCCACCGACGAGCTATATGTAGCCGATGGTTACGGGAATCACCGCGTGATCGTCTATGACGCGGAAACCGGAAAGTACAAGCGCCACTGGGGCGCCTATGGTAAGAAGCCCGATGACACCAACCTCGGCCCCTACAATCCCGATGGGCCGCCTGCGCAGCAATTTCGTAATCCAGTGCACTGCGCCGAGCTTTCGAACGACGGCTTCCTCTATGTCTGCGACCGTCCGAACGACCGCATCCAGGTTTTCAAGAAAGACGGGACTTTCGTCAAAGAGGCCTTCATCGCCACAAAAACTCTGGGTGACGGGTCCGTCTGGGACATCGCCTTTTCCAAGGATCCCCAGCAGAAATACATTTTCCTGGCTGACGGCTCGAATGAAAAAATCTACATCCTGCTTCGCGATACGCTTGAAATCCTGACCAGCTTCGGCGATGGCGGACGTCAACCCGGCCAGTTTTATGCCGTGCACAGCATCGCCGCCGATTCAAAAGGCAATCTCTTCACTACCGAGACCTATCGTGGCCAGCGTGTGCAAAAATTCGTCTACAAAGGCCTGGCCCCGGTCACGAAAAAAGACCAGGGTGTCGTGTGGCCCAAATCAAGCAAGTGAGCGAGCTACGCTGCGAAGTCGAGAGACGGAGTAAAGAGAAAAGATATGCTTCGAATTCACCGCTTGCTCCTCGTGGCCTCGCTCTTGCTCCTTCCGTGGCGCGCACCGGCTCACGACATCCCCAACGACGTTACCGTCCATGCATTCGTCAAGCCTGAGGGCACGCACCTTCATCTGCTCGTTCGCGTGCCGCTCAAAGCCATGCGCGATGTTAATTTCCCCGAACGGGGACCAGGCTACTTGGACCTCACGCGTGTAAACGACGTGCTCCACGGCGCCGCGACGCTTTGGATCTCCGATTTCGTCGAAGTCTACGAAGGTGATATCCCCCTTTCGAAACCTCAATTCGTCGCGGCTCGCGTTTCGCTGCCGTCGGACCGCTCCTTCGTTTCTTACGAAGATGCCTATGCCCACGTCATCGGGCCGCCGCTTTCGAACGACACCAACGTCTATTGGGATCAGACCATGCTCGACGTGTTGTTCGATTACCCGATCCGGTCGGAACAATCCCGCTTTTCTATTCACCCAGCGTTTGCGCGCCTGGGCCTTCGCGTCGTCACCGTTCTACGGTTTCTGCCGGCCACCGGCGGAGTTCGCGCCTTCGAATTCAACGGCGATCCCGGCTTGGTACACCTCGATCCGAGCTGGCGTCAGTCGGCCGCGCGCTTCGTGGACCTGGGTTTCCTCCATATTCTCGACGGCACCGATCATTTGCTCTTTCTGCTTTGCCTGGTGATCCCATTCCGCCGCCTTGGCGCACTCATTCCCGTCGTCACCGCGTTCACCATCGCGCATTCCGCCACGCTGATTGCTTCCGCTTACAATCTCGCGCCGAATTTCCTTTGGTTTCCGCCGCTCATCGAAACGCTCATCGCCATTTCCATTGTTTACATGGCGCTTGAGAACATTGTTGGCGGCAGCAGCCTGCAGCGCCGCTGGATGATAGCTTTCTGTTTCGGCCTGGTGCACGGGTTCGGTTTCTCGTTCGCCCTGCGGCAATCATTGCAGTTCGCTGGATCGCACTTGCTGACCTCACTTTTGTCATTCAATGTTGGCGTTGAATTGGGGCAACTTCTCGTGCTGATCCTGCTCATCCCGCTGCTACAGCTCCTCTTCCGTTACGCTGTCGCGGAACGCATGGGCACCATCATCTTGTCTGCGCTCGTAGCTCACACCGCTTGGCACTGGATGCTGGACCGCGGCCACATTCTCGCCCAGTTCCGCTTCGCGTGGCCGGCCTTCACAACCCTTTTACTCGCAAGTGCGCTGCGCTGGTTGATGCTCTTCTTGTTTCTTGGCGTCCTGCTCTGGTTTTTGCAAAAAACGGTTCAGCGCTGGAATGACCGCGCTCCGGGGATCGGCTGGAAGGCCCTCGCGAGAAAATTCCGCATTGGCGTCAGCTCCATCGCGCGAACAGCGCTCAGTGGCGATTCCCAAGAAGCGGGACGAGGTCGCTGAGGCTGTTCAAATAAATGTCCGCGGGATGGGCGGCGCGGTCGTGCGTGCCGAATCCGTAATTCACGGCGGCCGCAAAAGTGCCGGCGTTGCGTGCGGTTTGCACGTCCACTTCGGAATCGCCGATCAGCATCGCCTCAGCCGGCGCGGCGCCCAGGTCGCGGAGAATCGTCAGCGCGCCTAGCGGGTCCGGCTTTTTTGTTTCAAAACTGTTGCCTCCGTAGACCGCGCGAAAATATTTTGCCAGGCCCAGTCCATCCAGAATCCGTACGCTGATGCGCACCGGCTTGTTCGTCAAAATTGCCATCGGAAAAGCGGCAAGTTTCTCGAGAGCTTCCGGAACTCCCGGGTACGCGCAAGTCGAATCCATTTTGTGGTCTTCGTAGTAGGCGAGAAAATATTTCAACGCGCGCTCGCGTTCCGCTTCCGTGGCGCCATTGCCTAAAGCCTGGCCGACCAGTTGCGGCGCGCCATGGCCGATGTAACCGGAAATAGTGTCTTCGTGAAGCTGCTCGCGGCTCATTTCCTCCAGCATGGCGTTAACGGAGAAGATCAAGTCGCGCTTTGAATCGATCAGTGTGCCATCCAGATCGAAAATCAGCGCGCGCACGGCGGAACAATTCGGGGCGGTCATGAGCAGACAATTGTAATATGCCCTCGTTTTTTGCAACATTCATCAATCTCACCCCCAATTTCCATCGAAAATTAATATGGTGTCTTTTTCGGAATTCCGGCTTGTTCGCGTAAAATAGAGGTTTCGGCAAGCGGCACAAAACGATTCCGGAGACTCCATGGCCCAGGTTTATCCCTTCCGCGCTTTTCGCTACGATCCCAAGCGAGCGCCTTTCGACCGCGTTCTGACGCAGCCATACGACAAAATTTCGCCGGCGATGCAGGAAAAATATTACACCGCGGACCGGCACAGTCTGATTGCGGTGGAAAAAGGTCGCGCGTATCCCAGCGATGCGCCGCAGAACAATGTTTACACGCGCGCGGCGGCGGCCATCGAGAACTGGATTCGCGATCAAATTGTTGTGCAAGATCCGGCGCCGTCTTTTTATTCTTACACGCAGGAATACACCGCGCCCGGCACCGAAGAACGCCGCACGCGGCGCGGATTCATCGGCGCGGGAAAACTCGAAGAGTATTCGGCGGGCGTGGTTTTTCGCCACGAGCACACCCTCTCCGGGCCGAAAGCGGACCGGCTGGAACTTCTGCGGCACACAAGAACGCACACCGGACAGCTTTTTATGCTGTATTCGGATGCGACCAAGCGCATTGACGCGATTCTTGCCGAAGCCGAATCCGTGGCAGCGCCTGCCACGGAGATGCGCGACGAGTACGGCGTCTTGCACCGGCTTTGGGTGATCGCGGAGCCGCAGCGCGTGGCCTCAATTCAGAAAGCGATGGAAGACCAGAAGTTGGTAATCGCGGATGGCCACCACCGTTACGAGACGGCGCTGAACTACCGCAACGAGCGCCGCGCGCGCGCCGGAAAAATCGATCCTGACGCACCATACGAGCGTGTGATGATGACGTTCGTCAATACAAAGAGCGAAGGATTGATGATTCTGCCGGGGCACCGCGTGGCAGCGCACGTTCACGATTTTTCCTGGAGCGGTGTGCGGCGGTATCTGGAGCCGTGGTTCGCGGCCGAGGAATTTCCGTTCTCCGGCAGCGGTGAGAGGACCGAAGCGAAAAAGAAATTCCTTGCCAAGCTTATGAGCGCGAGAGAGAAGCGGGCGATCGGCGTTTATCCCGCTCCGGGTGCGCAGAGGCGCGCGTTTTACGTGCTGACGCTGCGCCACGGAGTCAACCTGGCGCAACTGCTGCCCAATGTTTCGCCGCTGCAGCGTGAACTGGACGTGGTGCTGCTGCACGAAGGAATCCTGGAGCCGGCGCTGGGCATCACGCCGCAAGCGGTGACGACGGAAGCAAACCTGACCTACGAACGCGAAGCCGAAGCAGCACTCGAAGCCGTGGATAGCGGGCGCGCGCAAATTTCGTTCTTGCTCAATCCCTGCGACGTCGAGCAAGTCATGAAAATCGCTACGGCCGGCGAAGTCATGCCCCAAAAATCCACTGATTTTTATCCCAAACTAATGAGCGGCATAACCATGTATCGCGTGGACGATTGAAGTCAAAGTTCTTCTCGTCGGACATGATCGCGCAGGGCACGAGGAACCAGTCCCGACACGGTCGGGAACGTGCCCTCTCCCTGCCGCTGTAGGGCCCGCCTTCCGAGGCGGGCCGTTGCTCTCCTGTAAGTCGCCCTGTCTTCACCCAGCCCCCTAGCAAGCCGGAAATAGGGCAAAATGTTGGAAACAATTAGCGTTGTTGGCCGTCCTAAGCGTTGTGTGGGGGTGACATTATGGCTGGAAACTTCCAACAGGATTTGCGGGGCGGGTTGCGCATGCTCAAGAAGAGCCCCGGGTTTACGTTCGTGGCGGTGCTGTCACTGGCACTGGGCATCGGGGCCAACACCGCTATCTTCACCATTATCAACGCGGTCTTCCTACACCCCCTGCCGGTCGAGGAGCCCTCGCGGCTGGCGGAGATGTTCACCCGCGACACCCTCACCTTCAACGCCAACGCCAACTTCCAGCTCACTGGCACTTCGCTCCCCAACTACGAGGACTATCGCGACCAGAACAACGCCTTCACCGGGCTGGCCACCGTCACGTTTCCCATCCCCTTAAATTGGGGCGGCCAGGCCGAGCCCCAGCAACTGAACGCCTCGCTCGCCAGCGGGAACTTCTTCGACGTCCTCGGCATCAAGCCCTATCGCGGGCGCACTTTCATCGCCGATGGCGACAAAAAGGTCGGCGGCAACCCGGAAGTGGTTTTGAGTTACAGCTTATGGGCGCGAAAATTCGGCTCTGACGACAAGTTCATCGGCCAAACCATCCTGCTGAACGGCACGCCCTACACCGTCGTCGGCATCGCGCCACCGAGTTTCAAAGGCATAGTCTCGCTCGGCCGTCCGGACTTGCTCTGGATTCCCATCACCATGCGCGACTACGTGCTCACCGGGCAGCTCAAGGACTGGGAAAACAACCGCCGCTTCCGCTGGCTCTCCATCGTCGGCAGGTTGAAACCGCAGCTTGACCTCGACCAGGCCCGCGCTGCCATGAAGACGATCGCCGTCAGCCTTGAAAAAGAGTACCCGCGCGACAACAAGGGCCGCACGGTTGAACTCTTTTCTCTGAACGAATCGGCACTGGGCATCAATCAGCGAAAGCAATTCTCTCTTGCCGGCGGCGTGCTCATGAGCGTCGTCGGCCTCGTCCTCCTGATCGCCTGCGTCAATCTTGCCAATCTTTTGCTTGCGCAAGCCTCCAAGCGTGAAAAGGAGCTGAGCATTCGCGCTGCCATGGGCGCAGGCCGCGCCCGTCTTGTCCGCCAGCTCCTGACGGAAAGCACGGTGCTTTCGCTGATGGGCGGAGTGGCTGGCCTGCTGGTGGCCTACTGGGGACGCAATTTGTTGTGGTCCTTCCGGCCTCCCTTTCTTCTCGACGGCTCGATTGATCTTTCTTTCGATGCCCGCGTGCTTGGGTTTACGTTGCTGATTTCCATGTTTACCGGCTTAATCTTCGGCATCATCCCCGCCATCAAAGCGTCTGGCACGGACATCAATGAAGTATTGAAAACCGGTGGCCGTGGCGGCGCCCTCGGCTGGACGCACAATCGCTTGCGCGGCTTGCTGGTGATTTCGGAAATTGCCCTGGCTCTTGTGGCGCTCGTCGGCTCGGGATTGTTTCTGCGCAGCATGCAAAATGCCCAGAAATTCAATCCCGGCTTCGAGTCGCAGAATCTTCTGCAGATGAATTTCGACCTTGGCGCCCTGCGTTATGACGCCGATCACGGCCAGCAGTTTTTCCGCGACGCCATCGAACGCGCCAAAACTGTTCCCGGAGTCTTGAGCGCTTCCGTGTCCTCGAACGGTGTGTTCGGCGGCGGCCTCGCGGGCACCATTTTTCGCGAAGGCGAACAGACCGACCCCAATAATCGCGGCACCCTCGTCGGCTTTGACGACGTGACACCCGGCCACTTCGCGACCATGCGGATCCCGCTCATCAGCGGCCGCGACTTTACGGATTTCGATCGCGAAAAAACCACACGGGTAGCCGTCATCAATGAAGCCATGGCCAGGGCCATCTGGCCGGACCAGGACGCCATTGGAAAGCGTTTTGCCATCGTCTCCGATCCAGTCTTGCTGCAGGTTATCGGCGTCGTGGGAACCACCGTTGTGGGACAAATCGGCGAAGATCCTCAGCCCGTCGCATATCTCCCCATGCGCCAGCAATACTCGCCCTTCGGCACGCTCGTCGTTCGTACGAACACCAACCCGGAGCCGCTGATCGGCCCCGTGCGCGCGCAGATCCAGCCGATTGACAAAAATCTGGCGTTCACCAACGCGCAGACCGTCCAGCAAATTCTGGGACAAGGACTCTGGGCCGCGCGCATGGGTGCAGCTTTGCTCGGCCTCTTCGGCGCGCTCGCGCTCATCCTCGCTTCGATTGGAATTTACGGCGTGCTGGCCTATTCCGTGGCGCAGCGCACCAGTGAAATCGGCTTGCGCATGGCGCTTGGCGCCCAACCGCGCCAGGTGCTCGCGCTGGTCCTCAGGCAAGGCATGCTGCTCGCATTGATTGGCGCGACCGCGGGAATATTGGTGGCCTTGCCCGTCGCGCGCCAGGCTGCGGGCCTGCTCTACGGTGTCAGCGCCACCGATCCGCTCACGTATGTGGGCATCACGCTGCTGTTGATGGCCGTCGCGCTGCTGGCGTGCTACCTTCCCGCGCGACGCGCCACGCGCATCGATCCGCTCGTGGCCTTGCGCGTCGAGTAGCCCGCGTTGGTTGTGCATCGATTGGACGTCATCTCGCTCGCTTCACAGGGTTGAACGCCGTCGTGTTGTGTGTAAATTAGCGCCCGCTGTGCTGCATGGAAATTCGCGGCTGGTTGTTTTCGACGCGCGTCTCCATTGACATGCGGCGCTAACCAGCATACCTTTCGGCACCGACGAAATCTTTCGTCGAGCCCCGATGAAAAACAAACTACTCGCCGCAGCAGTTGTTACTGCAACGATTGCCGTCGTGGCGTCGTTGCTCGACGGGACGCACGTGCTCCCTCTGCCCGCGCTTGTCCCCGCGCTCCTGCGCTGGCTTGCGATTCTGCTCATCGCGGCGTATGCCACGTCCCGCCGTTCGCTGACGACTTGGATTTTCGTTGGACTTCTCGCCGGCGCCGAGTTCGGCCACGACTGGCCTTCGGTCGCCGTAAATTTGCAACTGCTCGGCACGATTTTTCTTCGCCTCATCAAGGTGATCATCGCGCCCCTGCTCTTCGGCGTCCTCGTGGTTGGCATCGCGGGCCACTCTGATTTGAAAAAAGTCGGCCGGCTGGGAATCAAGTCGCTCATCTATTTCGAAGTTGTTTCCACGCTTGCGATGCTCGTCGGCTACGTGGCCATTCATATCAGCCGCGCCGGAGAAGGCGTGCACCTGCCGCCGTCCTCAACAGCGCAAACGCTGAATGTTTCTCCGCACACCGCGACGCAACTCATCACCGATATTTTCCCGGAAAACATCGCCAAATCCGTTGCTGAAGGCCAGGTTCTGCAAATCGTCGTTTTCAGCGTGCTCTTCGCGATGGCTCTGATTCTAGTTCCCGAAGAGAAACGTAAGCCGATGTTGGCGTTTGCGGAAAGCCTCTCGGAAACCATGTTTAAATTCACCAACCTGGTGATGTATGCCGCGCCGCTCGGCGTCTTTGGAGCGGTCGCTTACACGGTTGGCCATTTGGGATTGGGAGTCCTCCTGCCGCTTCTGAAACTGCTTGCGACGATGTACATCGCGCTCGCATTTTTCATCTTATGCGTTCTTCTTCCGATCGTGATATGGGCGCGCATTCCGCTCAAGCGCTTTATCGACATTGTCGCCGAGCCCGTCACTCTTGGATTTGCCACTGCGAGTTCCGAGGCAACGCTTCCCCGCGCCATCGAGCAATTGGAGTCCTTCGGCGTGCCGCGGCAAATCGTCGCGTTCGTTCTGCCCACCGGCTACAGCTTCAACATGGATGGCGCGAGTCTCTATCAATCCTTGGCGCTGTTTTTTGTGGTGCAGGCCGCGGGGCTGCACCTCAGCATCGGCCAGCAAGTCATGATGATTCTGACGCTTCTGATCAGCAGCAAAGGGACCGCTGGCGTTGCGCGTGCTTCTCTGCTGATTGTTTTTGGCGTGGCAACTTCGTTTCACCTGCCGATGGAACCGTTATTCCTTCTTTTCGCGATCGATCAGCTGATGGATATGGGACGAACGGCGGTCACGGTACTTGGCAATTGTGTCGCGTGCGTGGTGATTGCACGCTGGGAAGGCGAATTCCCCGCAAAGCCCGCCAGCTCCGGCTAGAGTGGCGCCAGGCCTTCGAATCGCCGCAGTCGCGCGACCCCATCGGACTGACTCATCGCAACCATGAGCTGACAACTGTTGTATATTGCCCTCCGCACGCACAGGAGGGTTTCCGATGGAACTGTGGTCACGCCGTAGATTTTTTCTGACTTCGCTTACGGGGAGCGCCGTCGCAGGAGTCAACAAGCTCCTCGGGCAAACCGGCTCACAAGTTGCCGAAGGCAAGCAGCCGCCGGTCCGCTATACCGATTACGTGGTTGCCCCGCGCGGAATGGCGGCGCAGGGGAAGCGGCCGCTGATTATTTCCAGCGCCAACGGGCTCCACGCGCTAGGCGCCGGAATGGACATTCTGAAAAAAGGTGGCGACACACTGGACGCCGTCGTGGCCGCTGTAACGATTGTCGAGGACGATCCGAACGACGACTCCGTGGGCTACGGCGGACTGCCCAACGAAGAGGGTGAGGTCGAGTTGGATGCCAGTGTGATGCACGGGCCGACGCACCGCGCCGGATCGGTTGCCAGCGTGCGCCGGATCAAAAACGTTTCGCGGCTAGCGAAGACGGTCATGGAAAAGACCAATCACGTGATGATTGTGGGTGACGGGGCGCGGCGGTTTGCGGTAGCAGAAGGATTCGAGGAGATGAATCTACTCACCGAGCATTCTCGGAAAATCTGGCTGGCGTGGAAGGCAAAATCTTCCTTCAATTGGCGGCCGGGAATCGATTCGCCCGAATGGAAAGAACATGTATCAGCCATCTTCAATGGCGACGAAAAACAAATCGCCTATGCGGAGCACGTGATCGCGCATCCGCGGACGGGGACCATTCCATGCATGGCCGTAGATTCGAACAGCGACATTTCCGCAACCACCACGACTTCGGGCTTGTCGTGGAAAATTCCCGGGCGCGTCGGGGATTCACCGATCATTGGCGCGGGTTGCTGCGTGGACAATGAAGTGGGCGCAGCGGGCTCGACCGGCAAGGGTGAAGAAAACATCAAGATTTCCGGCGGGCACACCATCATCGAAATGATGCGCCAGGGCAAATCGCCGACGGACGCGTGCCTCGAAGCAATGGGACGAGTGGCGCGCAACTACAAGAATGACAAGAAGAAACTCGGAACCTTCCATCTCTATTTCTATGCCATCAACAAGGATGGGGCACACGGCGCGGCTTCGCTCTGGCGCAATGGCTATGAAGCAAACAAGCAGGCTGCTTACGCCGTGCATGACGGAACGGAATCGCGGCTGGCGGCCTGCACGCCTTTCTTTGACGCCATCGGCGGGGACCAATGAGCGAACAAGGTGACTCGTGACTGGTGGCACTATTCTACTTTTTCCATTTTCTATATTCTGAATTCATGGACCAGGCCAACATTTTGATCATCGGCGGCGGCGTGATCGGCTGCGCCATCGCCAACGCCGTCTCGAAGCGCTGGCAGGACGTTTTCCTCGTCGAGCAATTTCCCAAGCTGGGCATGGCTACCAGCACGCGCAACAGTGGCGTGAACCACTCCGGCATCTACTACCCAAAGAATTCCTTGAAGGCGCGCCTGTGCGTTGAAGGCAACCAGCTGACGTACGAATTCTGCGCGAAACACAAAGTTCCCTTTCGCCACTGCGGGAAGCTTGTCGTCGCCGTGGATGCTCGCGAAGTGGAAGAACTCGCGGCGCTGAAGAAACGTGGTGAAGATAACGGAGTGGAAGGACTCCGTCTGATTGACGCGGATGAGATTCGCAAGCGCGAGCCGCATATCAAAGGCGTCGCGGCGTTGGACGTTCCTTCGACCGGGATCGTGTCGGCGGAGGAACTGGTTCATGCCTACGCGCGAGTGGCGACCAATCAGGGAGCGAATATTGTTACCTACGCACAGGTTACCTCACTGGAGCCTTCCAGGGAAACCATTCGCGTAGGCTTGCGCATCGGCGACGAAGAGGACGCACAGAACGAAACGATCGAGGCGCGCTGCGTCATTAACGCCGCTGGACTCTTCGCGGATGAAGTGGCGGCGATGCTGGGGAATCATTCGTGGAAGATTTATCCGGTGCGCGGAGAATACTGCGAGGTACGTGGGCCGCGTTCCTCGCTGATCAACAATCTTGTTTATCCGCTGCCGCACAGCGATGGATTGAGTCTGGGCGTGCACTTTACGAAGACGCT
>Ga0137415_10000193_pt1 | contig 52525 bp, 44 predicted proteins | sample CZODoug3_1_1_16f_FD_183082 | JGI IMG/M metagenome (GOLD analysis project Ga0137415, IMG submission 183082) | Vadose zone soil fungal communities from Angelo Coast Range Reserve, California, USA - CZODoug3_1_1_16fungal (Hybrid Assembly) | ecosystem: Environmental > Terrestrial > Soil > Vadose...
TGTTATTGGCATCGTAGGTGAATGTGCTGGTCTTGCCCAGTGCGTTCGTCTCGCTTAACTTGTTGTCGCGAGCATCAAACGTTGCCGAGGTGACGCCGCCCAATGCGTCCGTTTCCGCGACGATATTTCCATCGCTGTCGTAAACGTAGGCCGTCGGATTCCCCAGGAAATCAGAGACCGTTTCCGTGTTGGCCGCGATGTTGTGAGTGAAGTCGATGCTCTGGCCAAAGGCGTTTATCTGCTGGATCAGGCGTCCGCTGGCCTCGTCAATGAACTTGTAAACCACAATGTTTCCCGGCTGCATCTCGACCAGGATGTTGATCAAATTAACTTCAGCCTTCGGGTGCGTTTCCACGCGATCAACGACCGCACGCGCTGCCGCGGGGGCATGGACCGCCTTTGTCTCCCGAGCGACCGGCTGCGAGACCCTAAGAGGAATCGGGCTGGGACCATCAATGCGCATGGAGGATTACCGTGACCTCGCCCCGGCGGGGCTTTTTGCGCCCCGCCGGTGCCGAGTGCGAGGTTATTGCAACAGCTTGAGTACCGACTGCTGCATCTGGTTGGATTGCTGCAGTGCGGCCATACCGGTCTGCTGCAGAATGGTCAAGCGGGACATATTCGCGACAGCTGAAGGAATATCAGCGGCGCGGATGCCATCTTCTGCGTTGGTCAGGTTCTGCACCTGGTTGGTGATAACGCTGGACGCGCTCTGCAGGCGGTTGGTTTCCGCACCGAGTGCGCCACGATCGCCGGCAACGTTGGCGATAGCGGTAGTAAGGTTACCCAGCGCCGTCTGAGCATTGGCTGCAGACGTCAAATCGTTTCCGCTGATGTCCACCGGAGTGCCGCTGAAGCCGATGGCCGCGCTGGATAGCGCACCGGTCGTGACGGTGATGGCGCTCGAGCCACCGCCCGTGCCGTCGCTGAGGTAGATGGCGGTTGCGGTGGCGGTAAATACCTGCCCACCGTTGTAGTTGGTGCTGCTTCCGATGCGGTCGATTTCAGCCTTGATCGCGGTGAACTCGGCATTAATCGTGGTGCGCTGAGGGTCGCTCACCGTGCCCGTGGAGGCCTCGGTAGCCAGTGTCACAGCGCGGTTCAGAAGAGCAGTGACCTGGGCCAACGCGCCGTCCGCCACCTGCAGGGAACCGACGCCATCGCTGGCGTTGCGCGCTGACTGAGTGAGGGCGGTAATGTTGGCATGCAGTCCGTCTGCAATAGCCAGACCGGCAGCATCATCCGCACCGGTGTTGAGCCGGGAACCGGACGAAAGCTGTAAGAGTGTTTTCTGCAGCGACGCTTGGGTCATCGACAATTGGTTCTGCGCCGCAAGGGACGAAACGTTATTTAAAATACTTAGTGACATTTCAAAGCTCCTTTGCTTAGGGTTTCCGCCTTGTACCGAACCCTGCGGCCTTACCGATTGCCAATATCACCGCTTCGGTCGATCAGGTGGTGCTGTTTGCTGCGGGCCTGTGTATCGGCATTCCCGCTTCGCCCCATCATTTGAGCTCAGTGACGTTAGTATCAGTGACGTTAGTGCTAGTTACCAGGACGGTGTTGGGGCTTCCCTTAATGGTCCACCGTCTGAGTGCCGATAAGGGTGGGGCCGGAACTCCATCCGGGCCCGGAAAGGCACCTTTGTGATCCAACTGACACGCCTAAACGGCAACCCCATTGCGCTGAACTCCGACTTGATCAAGTTCGTGGAGAACGCGCCGGATACCGTGATCACCCTGATCAATGGGGAGAAGGTCATCGTCCGCGAGAACTCAAATGATGTGATTCAGCGGATTGTGGATTTCCGGCGCTCGGTAATGGCCGGATTGCCTTCCTGGGGCACGGACGTCAACTCGGCAGTCATACACCCTCAGGAATCCAATCCAAACCGTTCCCCGGAGACTTTCCGTCGTGGATAAGAGCACGATTGGCGGAATCATTCTCGCGCTGGCCGGGATTCTCACCGGGCTGATTCTCGAAGGCGGAAAGATCGCCCAGATCCTCCAGCCTACGGCCGCAATGATCGTCTTGGGAGGCACGATTGGGGCAGTGATGATCCAGTTTCCGCTACCGATCGTGATTGGTGCAGCCAAAGGTTTGGTGCACGTCTTTTTTGATCGCCGACAGGAACCCAACAAGCTGATCAAAGAACTTGTCGGCTACGCGAATCGCGCCCGCAAAGAGGGCATAGTTTCTCTCGACACACAGCTGGCCACGATCCAGGATCCTTTTTTGAAGAAGGCTTTGATGCTGGCAATTGATGGTGCCGAACCCCAGGAATTGCGCAAGATGATGGAACTGGAGCTTGACAATCAGGAAGAGTATGGCGAAAGGCTGTCGCAGGTATTCGAGGCTGCCGGGGGATTCGCTCCGACCGTCGGCATTATCGGTGCGGTGCTGGGGCTGATTCAGGTCATGCAGCATCTGGAGGATATCACCGAGGTTGGCAAAGGCATTGCCGTGGCTTTCGTCGCGACCATCTACGGCGTCGGCTCGGCCAACATTCTTTTTCTTCCCTGGGCGGGAAAGCTGAAGATCAAGTTTCGCGAAGAACAAGTGCTGCGTGAGATGAAACTGGAAGGTGTGATCTCCATCCTCGAGGGCATGAATCCGCGTATGCTCGAGACCATGCTGATGGGCTACTTGCAGGAGCACGAGCAGCAGCCGCAGCAGAAAGCAGCGGCCAGCGCGTGAGCCGTCGACACAAGAAAAAGGCCCACGCCAACCACGAGCGTTGGCTGGTTTCCTACGCCGATTTCATCACCCTTCTCTTTGCGTTCTTCGTAGTTCTTTATGCCTCCTCTCAGGCCGACAAAAAGAAGGCAGCCCAGGTATCCGCTTCCATCAAGGGAGCCTTTCAACAATTGGGTGTATTTACCGGCTCGGCGACCGACGATGTCGGTATACCTGGAAGTCCGGGCATACCGCGCCCCGACCTCATGGAAGCTCCCGTCAGACTAATCAAAGTCGCCAGCTCCTCGGATAACGATCACGGTTTGTCTGGTTTTGGCGTCGACGTCGATGAACTAAGGCATCAACTCGAGAGCGCTCTCGGAGATGAAATCCGCCAGCACGAAGTGCAGATGCGCGTTACTCCCGAGGGACTCGTGGTCAGCTTGCGTGAAGTCGGATTCTTCAGCAGCGGCCAGGCTGAGCTGCTGGAGAACGGACACACGATTTTGACTCGAATTGCCACCGTTCTGGGAGGGCGGGGTTTCGAAATCAGGGTAGAAGGTCATACCGACAACGTGCCCGTCCACAATTCCCGCTTCAAGTCGAACTGGGAGCTCTCCGCCGCGCGCTCCACTACGGTGGTGTCCTTGTTGATCGAGCGACACCGGTTCGATCCGTCGCTGATCTCGGCTGCTGGGTACTCCGAATACCGCCCCCTGGCAGATAACGATAGTCCACAGGGGCGCGCGGCCAATCGGAGGATCGATCTCGTGGTCGTCGGCCACGTCCCGGATAAGGACAAGCTGGCCCGGGGCGAGGCGGCTCCAGCAGGGACGGAGTGAGGGGAAACCATGCCATTTAGGCGGGTCCCCACTTTCACCTCGGTCCTTTAGGCGATCATGGGCGTGATTCTCAGCAAATTCAGCGATTGGCTAAGAAACACCACAATTGCATCACAGGCTGCCACTCGACCACAGAAGCCATGGTCCTCATCCTTCCCACGTTTTACGCGATGACGGGGCACTGATTCTGCAATGGCTGCTCGGGTACAACCTCACTCTCTATCCGCGGCCGGCTGAAACCGCCGATCCTTCAGGTTCCCTTCATGTTTCCCGTGGTTAAATCCTGACGGTGCTCTTCGTGATTGCGTTCACGTTGTTGAATACGTAATTCGTAATTCTGACTGGAGAATGATGATGAGCATCCCACGCGCTTTTATATTCACTGCTATTGTCCTCACACTCGCCGCCGGCGCAGTGGGGATGGCCCGGGAAACGAAAATCAAGCGTTCCGATCTGCCCGCGGCGGTTGAGAAAACAGTTGCAGCTCAGAGCAAGGGAGCCTTTTCTGAAGAAAAGGAAAATGGAGCAGCCATTACGAAGCGGAGTTCATGATCGATGGCCATAGCCAAGATGTTTTGGTTGATGGCAATGGCGCCATCGTGGAAGCGGAGGAACAGGTTGCGATCGAATCGCTCCAGCCCGCGGTGAGAGAGGGACGACAAGCCGAGGCGGGGAAGGGCAAGCTTCTGAAAGTAGAGTCCCATAGCCAAACACGAGAAGCTTGTTGGGTATGAGGCACAGATCATCAGCGACGGGAAAAGGTCTGAAGTTCAGGTTGGCCCGAGGGAGATTCTCTGGACCACGAAGAGTAGGCGGGGAGTCCAAAATCAGGTTAAGATTTGCGCGCACGAGCAGCGCTCTTCGTGATTGCTGAAAGATACGGTAGATTCAGATGGCTGGACCCGGGAGGTCCCTATGCGGAAATTGCTTCTGATGGTTGGATTGGTTTTGTTTACATGCTCACTCGCGGTACAAGCGCAGCAGTACACGATCAGCGGACGCATTCCGCTCGAGGGTGAGGGTGGCTGGGATTACTTGTTCGCCGACTCTGCGAATGGGAAGCTCTACGTGTCCCACGGCACGGAGGTCGACGTGGTGGATCTCGCCTCGGAGAAGGCGACCGGTAAAATCACCGGGATGAAGCGCATCCATGGGATTGCGGTTGCCAATGATCTCAACCGGGGCTACATCAGCGATGGCGGCGATGATGCCGTCGTCATTTTCGACTTGAAGTCGCACGCGGTGCTGCAGAAGGTGCCGGCAGGCAAAAATCCGGATGGTATTTTGTTCGATCCGTATAGCAAGCGCGTGTTTGTCTTCAACGGCCGCAGCAATGATGTGACCGCCATCGACGCCGCCTCCGGCAAGGTTGCAGGCACCATCGCCCTGGGTGGCAAGCCAGAGTTTCCGGTGAGTGACGGAAAAGGGAACGTCTATGCCAACATTGAGGACAAAAGCGAGATCGTGCAAATCGACCCCCAGGCCTTGAAGGTGAAGAAGACCTGGTCGCTTTCTCCTTGTGAGGAACCTTCAGGCCTGGCCATTGACCTGGAAGCCAGACGGCTGTTTTCAGTGTGCTCAAATAACAAGATGGCGGTCGTGAATGCGGACTCCGGCCAGATGATCACTACGGTCGCGATCGGGAATGGACCGGACGCAGCTGCTTACGATCCTGGCAGCAAGCTGATTTTCTCTTCGAATGGCGAAGGCACCTTGACGATTGTGAAGCAAGACAGTCCCGACAAATACACCGTGCTCGCTACCGTCCCAACCGAAAGGAGTGCCCGAACTATGACTCTGGATACAAAAACTCGCAAGATCTACTTGTCCGCAGCTCAGCTTGGCGCTACTCCGGAAGCGACTGCGGACAATCCCCATCCGCGTCCTAAAGTGGTGCCGGGTAGTTTTCATGTCCTGGTGGTCTCGCCACAGTAGAGATCGTAACCCCGGGTAAATTTTCCGTAGAGACGTAGCTTGCTACGTCTGGGCTCGTGGCGGGAGGCGTAGCAGGCTGCGTCTCCCGGCGAACTGGATTTCCGCAGCCCGTTAAACGACCTTCTTGTGAAACACCTTCAGCTCTTTCGGGATAATGAACACCGCTTCATCCTTGGCCAGCTGCAGCTCGCCGAATTTTTCCTGGGATAGCTCGACGTGAACCGGGGCTCCCCACTCGGTAAGGGCTTCGATCTTCACCAATGGCCCGGCCGAGTTGATGTGTTTGATGGTGGCGCGGAAGTTGGCTCCGCCGTTAGGCTGGCGATGAATCTCCAGCAAGTGGGGACGCACATAGACCAGGTCTCCGGTCGCCGCGTCGTGGATGGCCGGAGTGTCCTCATCTTCATTAATCCGGCCATGGAACAGGTTCACGTTTCCCAAAAAATTGTAGACGAAGGGAGTAATCGGACGATGATAAACCTCGTCTGGGCTCCCCACTTGCTCGATGCGGCCTTCATTCATCACCGCGATACGGTCAGAAACCTCCAGCGCCTCATCCTGATCGTGAGTGACGAACACGCTGGTAATATGAACCTCGTCATGCAACTGCCGCAGCCAGCGGCGTAATTCCAGTCGGACTTTCGCATCCAGCGAGCCAAAAGGTTCGTCCAGCAGCAGGACGCTGGGTTCGACCGCCAGCGCCCGCGCCAGCGCAACCCGCTGCCGCTGGCCTCCCGAAAGCTGGGAAGGATACCGCCCGGCCAAATTTTTCAACTGGATCAGCTTAAGCAGCTCGTCAACCTTGGCGCGAATCTTCTCTTTCGACGGCCGCATCGAGCGCGGACGGACTCTGAGGCCAAAGGCGATGTTCTCAAACACCGTCATGTGACGGAAAAGCGCGTAGTGCTGAAACACGAAACCCACGCGGCGATCGCGTGCCGTCTGGTCGGTGGTGTCCTCGCCATCGAAAAGCACGGTTCCAGAATCGGCAAATTCCAATCCGGCGATGATGCGCAGCAGTGTCGTTTTCCCGGAGCCCGACGGGCCCAGCAGGGCCACCAGTTCGCCGGAGGGAATCTCCAGGCTCACGTTGTCCAGCGCGGTAAACTGTCCGAATTTCTTGGTGATGTTTTGCGCTTCAATGCTCATAGCTCATACCGCTTCCCCATTCCATAGCGCGGATTCCGCCAGCTGACGCCGCGCTCTCCATTCGACAACGGTCTTGGCCACCAGCGTAGCCAGAGCCAGCAGGGCCAGCAGCGAGGCCACGGCAAAGGCGGCCGCGAACTGGTACTCGTTATACAGAATTTCTACATGCAGGGGCATGGTGTTCGTGCGTCCGCGAATATGGCCGGAAACCACGGAAACGGCTCCAAATTCCCCCATAGCGCGTGCATTGCAAAGAATCACGCCATAGAGCAGTCCCCATTTTATATTGGGCAGGCTCACCCGAAAAAAAGTCTGCCAGCCGCTGGCGCCAAGGGCGATCGCGGCTTCTTCCTCTTCCTGTCCCTGCGCCTGCAGCAATGGGATCAGTTCACGGGCAACAAAGGGAAAGGTCACGAAGATCGTGGCCAAAACAATTCCAGGCACCGCGAAGATAACTTGCAGGTCATGCCGAGCCAGCCACGGCCCCAGCAAGCCTTGAAAGCCGAAGAGCAGGACATAGATCAGGCCTGACACAACCGGAGAAACGGAAAATGGCAGATCGATGAGCGTGATCAGCAAGCTCTTGCCCGCGAACTCGAACTTGCCGATGGCCCAAGCTGCGGCCACGCCGAACACAAGGTTCAACGGTACCGCAATGCCCGCCGCCAGCAGCGTCAGGCGTATTGCCGACAGCGCATCCGGCGTGCGCAGGCTGGCCCAATACACGCCCAACCCCTTGGCGAAGGCTTCCGAAAAAACAATCGCCAGAGGCAAAAAAATAAAGAGCCCCAGAAAGAACACAGCAACGCCGATCAGGATCCAGCGGACAGCCGCCGACTCGCCGGTTGCGGCGGTCGCAACCCGCCGCATTGCCGGCAGCCTTCCCCCAGTGAATGTGGTGGTTGCCATCGTCTATGCCCCGGCCCCGGGTCCGATCCTCTCCGGAACCAGTTCAGCCGCCTTCTCCTCGCGGCTGCTGCTCCACTTCTGCAAAAGATTAATGGGCAATAACAGCACTAAAGAGAAAACCAGCATCACCACAGCGATGGCGGTCGCACCGGCATAGTCGTACTGATCGAGCTTGGTGATAATCAGCAGGGGAGTGATCTCGGTTCGCATCGGCATATTGCCGGAGATGAACACCACCGAGCCGTACTCGCCGACCGCGCGCGCGAAGGCCATGGCAAAGCCGGCCAGCGCAGCGGGCAGAATGGTCGGCAGCACAACCCGGGAAAAAGTCTGCCAGCGGCTGGCCCCCAGGCTGGCTGCGGCTTCCTCGAGTTCTTTGTCCATGTCTTCCAGCACAGGCTGCACGCTTCGCACAACGAAGGGTAGTCCGATAAACGTGAGAGCGATGGCCACTCCCAGCGGGGAATAGGCGGACTTGATTCCGATCGAAGCCAGCGGCCGTCCGAGCCATCCATTGGGCGCGTAAATCTGGGTCAATGCAATGCCGGCCACCGCCGTGGGCAGCGCGAATGGAAGATCCACCAGCGAGTCGAACAAACGTTTGCCGGGAAAACTGTAGCGGACCAGCACCCACGCCACCAGGACTCCGAACACAAGATTGATCAGAGCGCCGATCAGCGACGCTCCGAAGGTCAGACGGTAGGAAGCTATTGCGCGTGGGGACGCCGCGATATGCCAGAACTGTTGCCAGGAGAGCGAAGATGCTTTCAGAAAAGTCGCCGCCAGCGGAATCAGAACAATCAGGCTGAGGTACAACACTGTGTATCCCAGCGCCAGTCCGAAGCCCGGCAGGTTGCTGCGTTTTTTGAAAGTAAAAGCCATCGCTTAATGGTTACTGACTCGGCTGATAGATCTGGTCAAACACACCGCCGTCGGCGAAGTGTGCCTTCTGCGCTTTCTGCCAGCCCCCGAAAACTTCATCAATGGTGACCAGCGTTACCTTGGGAAAAGTTGAAGCGTACTTTTTCGCCACCGATTCAAGCCGCGGGCGGTAGTAGTTCTTGGCCGCAATCTCCTGACCTTCCGGGGTGTAAAGATATTCGAGATAGGCCTGAGCAACATTCCGAGTGCCCTTTTTGTCCACCACTTTGTCCACCATCGCAACTGGCGGCTCGGCCAGGATGCTCTGTGCGGGGACGACGATTTCTACCTTGTCCGGTCCCAACTCCTTCAGCGAAAGGAAGGCTTCGTTCTCCCACGCGATCAGCACATCGCCAATCTCACGCTGCACGAAGGTCGTGGTTGAACCTCGCGCTCCCGAGTCCAGCACCGGAACATTCTTATAGAGGCGGCTCACAAAGTCCCGTGCCTTCTCTTCGTTGCCGCCAGACTGCTTGAGGGCGTAGGCCCAGGCCGCGAGGTAATTCCAGCGCGCGCCACCGGACGTCTTGGGATTGGGTGTGATGACCGAAATCCCGGGCTTCACCAGATCGTCCCAATCCTTAATATGCTTCGGATTGCCCCTTCGCACCAGCAGCACAATTGTCGACGTGTAAGGAGTGCTGTTCTGCGGCAAACGCTTCTGCCAATCCGCGGGAAGCAAACCGGCGTTCTGGGAAATTGCGTCAATGTCATAGGCGAGAGCAAGGGTCACAACGTCAGCCTGCAAGCCGTCGATAACCGCGCGGGCCTGCTTGCTTGATCCGCCATGAGACTGCTCGACGGTGACCGTCTGACCAGTCTTCGCCTTCCAGTATTTGGCAAAGGCCCGGTTGAAATCCTGATAGAGCTCCCGCGTCGGATCGTACGAAACGTTCAGCAAGGAAACTTGTCCCGCCTGCGCCCCCCCCTGAATCGACAACATTTGGATCGACAAGATCAACAGCAGACCGAGAACCACAATCGTCTTCTTCACCGTCTTCCCCTTTCCAGTTTGTATAGCATCTGTGCGATCCCCCAATCGCCGGCCGCGCCGCTGAAAAAGTAAACGGCCAACGATCTCAATCATCGTTGGCCGTTTGAGAACTTGAATGTGTGTTCTGGCTACATTCGATCCTCATGCCCACGATGACTACGACAGGAGCAGCAACAGCTCGCGCTCGTACAACACGTGAACATAGTTAGACCGATTCCCATGGACAGCCAGTATACGCAACCGGCGCGCATTAGTCTAGTAGTATGATAGACATTATTGTATTGTGTTGTATTGTTGCTTTCGGACGGATGGGATCGCCACGAAACACATAGGCTCGGACGCCCTCGTCTGGGTGGGCAAGCAAGGCTCGCCAGATTCCGCTGCGAGCTGCCGAGCTTTGCCCGACCGGGCGGGGGGCACTCACCCCTGCGTGGACCGCTGTAGGGCACGACTTAATTCTTCGAACCTGACCGTTCGCGTTTGGCGTCATCCGATCTGCCCAGATGATCGTAAGCCTGTGCCAGAAGGGAATGGGCCTCCGCGAAATCAGGCAACCGGTTGGAAGCAATCTCCAGGTGAACGACGGCAGTTTTGGAGTCGCCGCTTTTCAGCAGGCAAGACCCCATTTCATAGTGCGCCCAAGCTGACTCCGGCTGCAGCTCAATCGCGCTCCGCAAGTGCTCGATGCTCGGCGGATATCGTCCTTGCCGGGCCAGCGCTGCCCCCATCAGGTACCGCGCGAGATACATCTTCGAGGCGCCTGCCATAACCGGTTGCAGTGCCGCGACCGCCTTCTCGGGCTTTCCTTCGTTTAGCAAGCGCTGCGCCGACAAAACTTTGTTGACGGTTGCAATCCCGTCCTTCGGATCGACTCCAGCGGGAGCTGTGCTTGCGGGAGAGGCTGACTTCTGCAGCCCGACATATCCCAGGGAGGCGAGTTTCTGCATTTCACGCGAAGACAGTTCAGGCCCGCCCGCGTTGCCCGCGCCGCTGAACCGCAGGTCGAACGCATCTAGTTGGGCGGCCATCGTCTCCAATGTGGCCTTGGAACTCTGCGCCAGATTGTACGTCGCGCCCGGATCGGCAACCAGGTCATACAGCTCCGGCTTGGGCGCCCTGATGTACAAATACTTGCCCGCGCGCCACGACGCTAGCGCGCTCCATCCAAAGCCCCGCTGGGGGAAGTCACTGACTGAATAGACAGGCTGATCGGAATTCGAACCTGCTCTCGCAATCCGTAGCAAGGATTGTCCCTGCATTTGCGAGGGAATGGCCACGCCGGCAATTTCCAATAAAGTAGGAGCAATATCCACCAGGCTGGCCCTCGAGCGCACGCGCTTCGCCGCGTTTTGGTTCTGCGGCAATTTGGCCACCAGTGGAACATGGATGGTTTCGTCGTAGAGAAACACGCCATGGGTGTCTTCCCCACGCGCACCCAGACTCTGGCCATGGTCGGAAGCAATCACAATCAGCGCATCGTCATACAGCTCGCTGGCTCGAAGCGCCGCTATTAATTTTCCGCCGGCTGTATCTGCCGCGGCCACCGCGGCGTTGTAGGAAGCGCCGGGTGCGGCCTGCGGATCATTCAAATGCACCCACAGGAAGAATGGTCCCTGCGTATTGCGAGCGAGCCAAGCGGTTGCACGAGCCACGACCTGTGCTGCCGGCCGCTCGACGGCACTGGAGCGGCCCTGTGCTTGCTCCGCCGGACGAAATCCGGCGTCATACACATCAAAACCGCGGTCGAAACCCAGGGCAGACCCGTTCTTCGGATCCAGCTCGATGGACCCGACAAAAGCGGCCGTGCGATAGCCACCAGCACGAAGCAGGTCTGGAACGAATGGAAGAGCAGGTGCCAGCCGGCTTCCGAACTCGCTGGCCCTGTGCGTCTGCGGATAAGTACCCGAGAGGATGGTGGCGTGAGAGATTATTGTCAGCGGTGCTTGGGAATACGCCCGCTCAAAAACCATGCTCTCGCGTGCAACGTTATCCAAGTTTGGGGTAAGTTTTACCTTTGAGCCGAGGAAGTCCATGCGGTCGGCGCGGGTCGATTCCAGAGTGATGAGGACGATATTGGGCTTGGCGGCGGCTTGGATTGAAACCGGCCGCACAAGGACAAGGACAAAGACAGCCAATAAGAGTACTGGCAAATTCCGCCGGAACATGGAATTAGTCTACCGTACAGGTACAGAAGGCGGATGAACGTTGGCGAGTCGCCCACGGCCACGCGGCCACACGGTCGCTTGACATCAACTGTCAGGGGGGCGAGAATCACGGTCTACTTGTACTTCCGACGAATCCAGAGACTTGTTCTCTCCCTGCTGCTGTGCGCTACCGCCATACTGCTGTTTTCTTGCCAGCGGCGAAAATGGCATGGCGATCAGAAGCTCATCATTCTCGGCATTGATGGCATGGACCCTCAACTCTTGAAAAAGCTCATGGCCGAGGGAAAGATGCCGAATTTTTCGACCTTGGCCCAGACGGGTTCGTTCCGACTGCTCACCACCAGCATTCCGCCACAGAGTCCCGTAGCTTGGTCAAACTTGACCACGGGGATGAATGCGGGCGGCCACGGCATCTTTGATTTTATTCATCGTGATCCCCACACTCTAAGACCTTATTTTTCTGCCTCGAGAGTGGAACCACCGAAGCATCGAATTCATATGGGGAATTGGGTGATTCCTCTCGGAGGCGGCAGCGCGGAGCAACTCCGGCAGGGGAAAAGTTTCTGGGAAACGCTGGACGACTATGGCGTCCCTAACTTGATATTTCGCATGCCGTCGAATTTTCCTCCCGTGCATACGAAGGGTCACACCCTGTCCGGCATGGGCACACCAGATTTGCGCGGCAGCTACGGCACATTTTCTTTTTATACCGATGACCCCATGACGGCCGCTGGCGTCGTCGAAGGCGGGCAGATCGTCCCGGTCGAGGTGAAAGAGTCCCAGGTAACCGCAAGATTAATCGGGCCTGACAACACTTTTCGCAAGGGATCTCCGCCCGCTGTCGAGCCTTTTACAGTTTCCATCGATCCCCAGCAACCAGTCGCTAAATTCACCGTCCAGGATGAGAAATTCGTGCTGCGCGAGGGAGAATGGAGCGACTGGATCCACATCCAGTTTCAACTGATTCCATTCATTGGAAAAGTAAAAGGCATCTGCCGTTTCTATTTCAAGCAGGCGCATCCGCGATTTGAGTTGTACGTCTCGCCCATCAATATCGATCCCGCCGATCCCGCGCTGCCGATTTCCACTCCCACGAGTTATTCTCGCGAACTCTCAGAAGAGGTAGGCGAGTTCTACACCCAGGGCATTTCTGAAGACACCAAGGCCCGCTCCGCCGGCGTTCTCGACGATAAAGAATATTTGCAGCAGTCCCGCACCGTCTTGGCCGAACACCGCCGGATTTTCGACGCTGAGTTTCCCAAATTCCACTCCGGCCTGCTCTTTTTTTATTTTTCCAGCCTCGATCTCAATTCGCACATGCTGTGGCGTCTGATCGATCCACAGCATCCGGAATATGACGCTTCGCTGGCGGCCGAATACGGTTCGGCGCTACCGGAGTTTTATCAGCAGATTGATCAGGTGCTGGGAACGGTCCTGCGACGCATGGACGAGCACACTACTGTGCTGGTGCTCTCGGACCACGGTTTCGCACCCTACAGCCGCTCCTTCAATCTGAATACATGGCTGCTTAACCATGGCTACATCAGGTTGAAGAGCGAACCGAACCCTGATCCAAATCAGGCGTTCGCCAACGTGGACTGGAGCCGCACTCGCGCCTACGGGCTGGGCCTGAACGGCTTGTATCTGAATCTGCGCGGCCGCGAACGCGAAGGAATTGTCGAACCCGGCCCGCAGGCCGATCAAGCGCTGAAACAAATTAAGGACGAGCTGCTCGGCGTACGCGATCCGCAAAATAATGTCGCCGCGATTACCCGCGTAGATCGAGCCAGCGAGATTTACCAGGGCCCGTACGCCCAGCAAGGTCCCGATCTGATCGTGGGCTACAATCGCGGCTATCGCGCCGGATGGCAAACAATTCTGGGCAATTTTCCGTCCGACGTTTTCGAGGACAACTCCAATCCCTGGAGCGGCGATCACTGCATGGATTACACCCTCGTTCCGGGCGTGCTGCTAAGCAACCGGCCGATTGATGCCGCCAATCCGGCGCTTACCGATATCGCCCCCACCATCTTTGCGGAATTTGGAATACCCAAGCCGGGCAGTATGATGGGACATTCGGTTTTTTAATCCAGGCCGCTCAAGAATGGTGATGGTTCACAAATGGTTTCGGGAAGGGCACGGCTTCAGCGGTGCCGCTTAGAGCCGGAACGTGAGGGCTTTAGCCCTTGAGGTAATGATTTGCGTCGCCGCGTAGCTATGAATCCAGCTCAAGCCACTGAAGCAAGCAGATATGGAGACAGCGCAATGTCCTCGCAGAAAATCAAAATCGAAGGTGAATTGCTGGAAAAAGCCAAACAATGCGCGGAAGCTTCGGGCTACGCGTCGGTCGATGAATTCGTGCTGCACACGATTGAGAAAGAAATAAAGCGTCTGGCGCCCGACCAGGGAGGCACTTCCGAATCAAAGGAGAAGGTGACGAAACGCCTGCAGGGGCTCGGCTATATCGAGTAGTTCATGCCCTGGTGGTCCCTGCCGAGAGAATCCATGGTCACTCCCTCTTCAATGCCGTTCCGCTTGTTGTCTTCCGCTGTGCTTCCGGCTAGTCCGCTTCTGCTCGTACTGGCGGTTTCGATCGTGATTGGGCTGTTGATGGTCGTGGTATTTCGCTACACGTCCGATCAAAAGGCGATCGGCCGGGCCAAGGATCGATTGAAGGCACACCTCCTGGCTGTCCGCCTCTTCCAGGATCAGCTTCCCGTCGTGCTGCGCGCCTACGCACGAATCCTTCGCGGAACTGCCAGATATCTGCGGCTTGCCTTCAGGCCGTTTCTGATCGCTATCTTGCCCATCACTTTCCTGATCATCCAGCTGGATCGCTATCTGGGATGGATGCCGCTGCGCCCGGCGCAGACTTTCCTGGTGGAAGCGCGAGTCGAGGACCAAGCGGCCGGGAACGAAGTCGAACTACAATTGCCTCCAGAGTTAGTCAGCTCAGCGCCAGCAGTCCATATTCCCGGGGACAAGGAAGTTGTGTGGCGCCTGGTAGCGCAGCGTGAAGGACAATACGACATCCACATTGCTGCTGTCGGTCAGACGGTTTCGAAACAAGTGTTGGTTTCGCCGGGGTTGGCTCGTATTTCGCCGGTTCGTTTGCGAGGAAACTTCTGGGAGCGAATGTTCACTTCCGGCGAGCCTGCGCTCGCGGACAATAGCCCGATCCAGTCGATCGCAATCACCTATCCCCCACGCGTCATCAATTTCGCCTGGATGGAGTGGAACTGGATTGTGTTGTTTTTTGTGGTGTCGTTGATTGCCGGCTTCATTTTCAAGAGCGTCTTAGGAATCCAGATATGAGGCTGCTTTCCTTCCGCCAGAAACGGCTCGGACAGCTGCTCGCTGCCGTGTTGATCATCGGCCTGGTGCTGCTGTTTCCCTTGCGCAGCGAGGCGTACGCGGGCCCGGGCGCGGGATTTGCAGTCTTATCTTCCTTCTGGACCATCTTCGTCGCCTTCCTTTATTCCTTCTACGCGCTGGTCACCTGGCCCATTCGCCAGCTTTTGCGGCTGTTCCGCCGCCGCAAAGCATACGGTAAGGCGCAGGTAAAACGGGTCGTGATCGTGGGCTTCGACGGCATGGACCCTGTTCTGGTCAACCGGTTCATGGACGAAGGAAAACTGCCGAACTTCACCCAACTCCGCGACCACGGAACGTTTCGCCCGCTGAGGACGACATTTCCAGCGATTTCTCCAGTCGCGTGGTCGACATTTCAAACCGGCGTGAATCCAGGCAAACATAATATTTACGATTTCCTGGCCCGCGATCTGAAGAACTATCTTCCTTATCTTTCCTCGGCACAGATTAGAGAACCCAAGCGCCACCTGCGCATTGGCAAGTACTCGTTGCCGCTTGGCAAAGCGGAAATTAAGGGCCTGCGGAAGGGAACACCCTTCTGGCATTGGCTGGGCAAGGCGGGAGTCTTCTGCTCGGTCATCCGGGTTCCCGCGACTTTCCCGCCGGAGAAATTTCCCGGGGTACTGCTTTCGGGCATGTGCGTTCCCGACTTAAAAGGAAGCCAAGGCACGTTCTGTTTTTGTACCACACGCGCGAGCTGCGACAAATTTCGCGAAGGTGGCGTGCGCATCCCCGTCGAACGCAACGGGGCCAGGTTTCATTCCCATATTCCCGGTCCGGAGAATCCTTTGGGCACGGGCGGCGTCCTGCGTGCCGATTTCAAAATCCACCCCGACACCCGCTGCAATCAGGCCCGCATTGAAATCGACTCCGAAACCTTCACTCTCAAAGTCGGTGAGTATTCCGAATGGATTTCGGTGAAGTTCAAAGCCGGCATGGGATTCACGGCACACGGCATCTGCCGCTTCTACCTGAAGGAAATTTCTCCCGAGGTCGAAGTGTACGTCACCCCGGTGAACATCGATCCCGGACGTCCCGACCTGCCGATTTCCCACCCTGTCACCTATTCCATTTATCTGGCCAAACTTTTCGGTCCCTATGCCACTCTGGGCCTGGCGGAGGACACCTGGGCGCTCAACGAGGAAGTTCTCGACGACCAAGCATTTCTGACGCAGTGTTATGGCAATCATAAAGACCGCGAGCGCATGTTCTTCGACGCGCTGGAAAAAACTCCGCAAGGCTTATGCGCCTGCGTGTTCGACACCACCGACCGCGTGCAGCATATGTTCTGGCGCTATCTGGATAAAGATCACCCCGCGGTAAGAGATGTGCCGCAAGGTCAGAAGCCGCGTGTCATTCAGGATCTCTACGACCGCATGGACAACCTGATCGGCCGGGTCATGCAGCAGATTGACGAGCAGACGCTGCTGCTAGTGATCTCCGACCACGGCTTCAAGTCATTCGCCCGCTGCATGAATCTCAATGCCTGGCTGCACCAGAACGGCTACCTGGCTCTAAAAGCAGGCAAGAGCGAAAGCGGAGACTGGTTCGAAGACGTGGACTGGTCCCGCACCCGCGCCTACACCATGGGGCTCAACGGTCTCTACCTTAACCTGAAAGGCCGCGAGCGGGAAGGGATCGTCGAGGCCGGAGCGGAAGCGGGGGCTCTAAAACAGGACTTGCGCGCTAAGCTCGACGGGCTGGTCGACCCAGCCTCGGGCGCGATCGGCATCACGGGAATGTTTGACTGCGATGCCGTCTATGCCGGACCCTATGTGGACAACGCGCCCGACCTGATCGTCGGCTACGGCGAAGGTTTCCGCGCTTCGTGGGATTCGGTCATGGGAAAAGTAACCAGCAAGATTTTCGAGGACAACCTCAAAGCCTGGAGCGGCGACCACTGCGTGGACCCGCGACTCGTCCCGGGCGTGTTGTTTTCCAACCGTAAGATCGCCATCGAAAAACCCGCGATCGTGGACGTTGCCCCCACGATTCTAAAGCTCTTCGGCCTGGAACTCCCTTCTTACTTCGACGGCAAACCCTGGGTGGTGGCATCCGCCGCGCCTCAGCCCCAAAAGGTGGCGTGACTCAGCCATGCCCTCGGGTCTAACCAGCGATAGGCTCGGTCAGCTTCCAGGAAAGAGGTTCGCGATGTTCAGGTTGGCAATCGCCTTCGTTGTTCTTGGAACCGTTGGCGGGTTTCACGCACAAACGACAGCCGGAGCGGAGGCCGCCGCGACTCTTTCTCCCGCCCAGCTTCCGGGTAAGGGACTGATCGAGCACGACTTCCTTTATGCCGGGGAGTCCCATGACCGCAAGATCTTCATCGTGCGGCAAGGAAAGATTGTCTGGAGCTACGGCGATCCCGCGGGCAAGGGCGAGATCAGCGATGCGGTGATGCTTTCGAATGGCAACATCCTCTTCGCCCATCAATACGGAGTGACCGAGATTACGCCAGAGAAGAAGGTGGTCTGGAACTACGACGCTCCTGCGGCCCATGAGGTCCATACCGCCGTTCCCATCGGAAAAGACCGCGTGCTGTTCCTCCAGAATGGCGATCCCGCCGCGCTTCGGGTGGTGAACGTCGTTACCGGGGCGACTGAGAAGGAAATGAACCTTGCGGTGAAGCATCCTGTCAGCGTGCATGGGCAGTTTCGGCATGCCCGCCTGACCGACAAGGGAACGCTGCTGGTGGCGCACATGGACCTGAACAAGGTCGTGGAGTACGACTCCGATGGGAATGAGCTGTGGTCGTTTCCGGCGGAGCGCCCATGGGGGGTCACTCCGCTAGCGAATGGGAATGTTCTGATCACGGATCACATCGGTGTGCGGGAGGTGACGCGCCGGGGAGACTCGGTGTGGAGCTTCACACCGTCCGAAGTGCCAGGCTACCGGTTTGCCAATCTGCAGCAGGCCTGGCGATTGCCAAATGGCAATACCGTGGTCAACAACTGGGCGAGCGAATGGAGCAAGACTCCCGAAAACGCTCCGGGAGCGGTGCAGGCCCTGGAGTTGACTCCCGCGAAGCAGGTGGTGTGGGCGCTGCGGGAGTGGACGCCGCCCGCGAACCTGGGGCCCGCAACCACCATCCAGTTCCTGAATGAGCCTTCGGCCCGAGAGGATGCTCACTTCGGGGAGATACGGTAGGACGGGAGCGGTGCTGCCACGGCGACCCCCACGTCCCCCGCAAGAAAAAATCCGCCCAAGCGGGAAAGCTTTGGACGGGCACCCGCGAGAGCAATGGGTGCGTGATTCTTAAAGACGCGGTCAGACAGTATTCATCGCAATCAATTTCTGCCAACCAGTCCGGTTTAGGCGAACCCGCTCTCCGGTCGACAAAAGGATCCACCCATCGGTTCGACCATCGCGATGAATCTCCCGCACATGATCAATATTGACAATTGCGGATCGATGTAGCCGCACAAACTTGTTGGGGTCCAATTTGGCTTCCAAGGCCTTTATGCTTTCGCGCAGCAAATGCCGTTTGCCTCCTACATGCAGGCACACATAATAGTCTGCGGCCTCGATCCATTCGATATCGCTTACGCAAACAACCGAGTCTGTGTTCCCGCTTTTCGCCAGGAGCCGCTGCGGATATGCGCGCGGCTCGGCTGCCGTCTGCAGGGCTTTCAAAACGGAAGAGATCTCCTGGCGGGCGAGAAAGGCCTCCTGAAGCCGTATCCGCTCTTTCACTCGCGCTAGAGCCTCCTCCAGGCGCTGGCGTTCAATCGGCTTCACCAGGTAATCCAACGCATCTACTTTAAATGCCTCCACCGCATATTCGCTGTGAGCCGTGACAAATACTGTCATAGGCATGTTGGCCAAGCCGACGGCGTCAATCGCATCGAAACCGCTACTGCCAGGCATTTGAATATCCAGAAACAGCAAATCAATTCGAGCTGTTTTCAGTGCGGCGACAACTTCCTTGCCATTCCGGCACTCTTCGACGATTTCGATTTCCGCATCCGATGACAGGAGAAGCTTAAGGCGCTCTCTGGCCAGAGGCTCGTCATCCGCAATCACGGTCCTCAACTTCATGGATTCTTCGGCTCGTATGGGATCGTAATCAAGACCTCGAAGCCGCCGGACTCGGGCTGGCCAGCGCGAAGCTCATAGTTGTCCTGGTAGAAATGGACGAGCCGCTCTCTCGTGTTGTTGAGGCCTATGCCAAAACCTGGGTGTGACCGTCCGTTCAATCCTGGTCCATTGTCACGAACCTGAAGTTGCACTCGGCCTCCGACTCGCTTCGCTGATGTTTCGATGCGACCAACGTCTTCACAATGCGCGATTCCATGATTAATGGCATTCTCTATGATTGGCTGAAGAAGAAAGCAAGGAACAAGCCCGTCCATCGCACTGGGATCGAGATTAATGTCGATGTGGAGGCGGTCCGCAAAGCGCACCCGTTCGATGGCCAGGTAGCTCTCGACGATCTGCATTTCCTGCGCCAGCGGAATCTTGCTGGGCGTGGTTCTCTTTAAGCCCGTTCTGAGGATGTTGTTGAGGTGGGCCAAAATGTCGAGGGCATCCGGTGTACGCTCCAACTCCACCAGGGTCGTTATCGCGTTCAGAGTGTTAAAGAGAAAGTGCGGTTCAAGCTGCATCTGCAGGGCACGCAAATGGGCGCTCGAAAGCTGCCGCTCCAACTCGAGTGAACGCATCGCATTCCGCTGGGCCGCCAGTTGGGTATTGACCGCGGCGCAGGCAGACCAAATGACACCGTAGAGAAGAAATTCGACGCCAAAGCGCCAGACATTAAAGAAGTCGAGCCCACTATAAGCTGCCCGCTCCAGTTCAGGGCCCACTCGAGCGATCCAACGCGCCGCTAGTTGAAGCATCCCAAGGTGAAGCAGGGCAATTACAACAGCGACGGCTAACTGGGCTCCAATGGTGGCAGCCGATACCCTTAACGCGAAAGGCCAGCGTTTGCCGGCTTGCCACAAAAGTTCGACAACCGCCGCCCACCACAGCCAGAGGACCACGCCGTAAGCCAGTGACACAGTCCAAGAAGCGATGGAACTCACGCCTGGCGCAACGGCATGGCACACGATTGCCGTAGCCAACGCGAGAATGCAGGCGATGGCGAGCAGAACTATTCCAGCCCGCGGGAAAACTCTGATACCGGCGGTTTGACCGCGGGTTATGGCGGTCTCATCGAAAGGGAGAATGTCGGACCGCAGAATGTTGGAGGTGCTGGGCAATATGCTCCTATCTGAAGGCAGCTACGTTGATGGTACAGCCAATGCATTGGTCGCGATAGAAAGCTTTGAGGGCTTGCTGTGCGGCCGCATTGACCTGTGCGGCTTCGGCGTGCGATCCCGCTCGATCAAGCACCTGAGAAAAAGCAAGTTGTGCTGCGAAATACTTGGGATTACGGTCGCCCAAGGTGTGCTTAAGGATGATAAGGCCCTTATCCATGTCGGCCAATGCCTTCTCCGTGTCGTGGGACCGAGCGTAGGCTTTGCCACGGAGCATGTACTCCCACCCCGTGAGCCAATGCTGTTCGCCGCGGGTCCGCTTAACGATCTCGAGCGAGCGCCCATATTTGGCCGCCGCCGTAGAAGGATGATCTTCGGCCAGCGCCAGCCATGCTTCGGTCTCGCAGAGAACCGCGAAGTCGTCGTCGACCAAGTCGTGGGCCTGCTTCATCTCGTCGGCCGCTCGCTTTAGATAGTTCTTGGCTTCGCGGATCCGGTTCTGAGCAAGGGCGAATCCGGCAAGATTGGTGAAGGATCGGGTAACGCCGCTGTGATCGCCATTCTGCTGGCGTAAATGAAGCGCCTTCAGCCACATCTGGCCCGCAATGTCCTGTTGCCCAGCATTGTTGTACAGCGCAGCGTAGTTGTCCAGGGCCGCGGCATAGTCTGTCGTGTGCTCGGGGTCGTGGTCAAGAATATGCAGAGAACGCTCGAACGCATCGCGAGCCTCCGCGAATTCCCCCTCTCCCTCGTATGCGACACCGAGTGTGATGCAGGCCCTTCCTAGCTCGACGCTGCTCAATTGATTAGATTCGGTCAGAGGCTTAGTCATGGCGATAACCTTGCCGAACTGACCTTGTTGTTCAAGTACAAAGGCTTGGCGCAGCTGCTCGTCCGGATTGATCTGAGCCACAAGCGGCGAACAGGCCAACAACAGCGTGAATAGGCTTTTCTTGCGATGTCCCATGCGATCAGAATGGCCACGGGAGACTGGTCACACCAGTTGAAGTCCGCCAACCTTGGTATTCGTGCAGTAAGGGCTGGGCGCCATGCAGTGAATCCCCAAAGGGGATTTGCTTTTCGTGGCCAAGGTCGCGGCAGGCGAAGGGGGACGCCGATCGCCCAACAGTCTTATGTTGTCAGGGTTATGGAAGGGCCTCTGGTGGCAGCGATGCAGAGTGGTTTGGAGCCGCGGGAAATTTCTTGCATAAGTCTACTATTATGATAGGCTTAATAGTGTTAAAACCCGGCGTCTCGCAGCAGAGGACTCCATATGGAAACCCGCCCCAACCGTTCCGCTCAAAAGTTCACTGTCGCCGTCATCGGCGGGGGCTTTACCGGCACAACCCTGGCGGCGCAACTGGTTCGACACTCTAACCCATCCTTTTCCGTGGTGGTTATAGAAAAATCTGGCTTGCCGGGACGTGGCATGGCCTACGGCACTGAGTGCAACTCTCATCTCCTGAACGTGCCCGCCAGAGACATGAGCGCTTTCCCCGAAGACGGGGAGCACTTCCTTCGCTGGGCAAGAGCGAACCATGACTGGCAGGTCGAACCGTGCAGCTTTCTTCCGCGCATAGAATATGGCCGCTACCTTGGGACTATCCTCAGCGAAGCGGCCTTGTCTGGTGGTAAGAGTCGCCTGCATTGGAAAAGGGATGAGGCCCGCGCCATCTCTGCAACCGGCGATGGGGAAATTGAAATTCAGCTGCGCAGTGGTGCCCGAATTTTGGCGGACAAGGTCGTGCTCGCGCTGGGGAACTTCCCGTCCAGTGATCCCAACCTTCCAGGGCGGGATCCAGCAAGCCGCTCGGGCCGCTCCCGCGACCTATATTTTTCTAGTCCATGGTCGGATACAAGTTTCGAAGGCGTGGAGCATCTCGACAGCGTTCTCTTGCTAGGTTCAGGTCTCACCAGCGTGGATGTGGCAGTCGAGCTCCGTCACAAAGGATTCCCGGGCGCGATCCACATCCTTTCACGCCACGGTTTGCTGCCTCACTTCCACAAAGCGCATAGTCCGTGGCCCGTTCTCTGGAACGAACACTCACCCCGATGCGTGCGTGGTCTACTGCGCTTGGTGCGTGCCCAGGTGCACGAAGCCAAGCAGCAGGGGATTGACTGGCGGGGAGTGGTCGACTGTTTGCGGCAGGTTACACCCCAGATTTGGCAGTCGCTGCCCGAAGCGGAAAAGCGGCGCTTTCTGCGCCACGTGCGACCTTACTGGGAAGTCCACCGCCATCGTGCCGCACCCGAGATTGCTCGATTCATGGATGACCAGACGACGAATGGGAAAATTCAACTCCATGCCGGCCGGATCACAAACTACCGGGAAAACGGACCCAGAGTTGAAATCAGCTATTGCGAGCGCAAGAGTGGAGAGGGAAGCTGCTTATCTGTCGACCGAGTGATCAATTGCACCGCGCCAGAGACTGACTGCAGGCGTCTGCAAGATCCTTTGGTGACTAACCTCCTTGCCAAGGGGCTGGTGCGGCCCCATCCGCTGTTTCTTGGCCTCGATGCCTCCGTCGAAGGGGCACTCATCGATCAGGATGGATGCATTTCTGACTCACTCTATGCCGTGGGACCCGCCAGAAAAGGCAGTCTCTGGGAAAGCACAGCGGTGCCGGAAATCCGCGAACAGGTGTATCAACTCGTCCAACACTTGGTGAACGAGAGCAGGCAAACGAGGCCCCGCAATCACACTCGGCTGGTTCCAAGCCACGCAGAAATCTCGTGATCGCACCCATGTCCCGTGCCCTGCCACGCTGCAGGCAGTGCGCGGTAGCAGCGCCGAAGCCACGCCGCACTTTTGGCCTCCCGGTTCTCCGAATCTCTAGTGTTTTTGTAATATTGCTGTCCTCGGTCAATCGCAAGTAAGGTGTCCCGCATTCAGAGACCCTCGCCGGACTTCCGTAGAAGCCATTTCCTGGCAAGCGGGGCGGTAAACTGAACGGGCGGGGGCACAAGTGAAAAAGACTCCTTTTCGAGCAGCCGCGAATTTTCTTGGGTTGGTTTTGTCGTTTACTACGGTCCAGCTTTCCGCGCAACAGTTGGCCACATTGAACGTTACGGTTACAGACCCATTGGGAAGCGTCATCTCCCAGGCGCGAGTCACGCTCCGCAATGTTGAAACCGATGCGAAGCGAACTGATTTCTCCTCGGGGACCGGAGTCGCTGTGATCCCGGGCCTGCCCGCGGGCAAATATCAACTAAAAGTAGAGTCCGACCAATTCAGCTCCTATCAGGCCTCGCTTATTCTTACAGTTGGACAGAATGCCTCCGTTCCGGTCACCCTGGGCATTAAGGCAGTGCAGGTGAGTGTCGAAGTTCAGGAGACGGCACAGGGTGTGGATTCGCAAAAATCGGAAGTCAGCCAGGTAATTGATACGCAGAAGATTTCCGACTTGCCAATCTCCGGCCGGGACTTCATTGATTTCGTTCTGCTCACGCCCAGTGTAAACGTGGGCCGGAGCACCGCCGTGGGCGCGCAATCGCCGTTCCAGGAGACGGTCTTACAACTGAGTTTTGGCGGTCTGCGCGAGACTCACAGCGCATTCTTTGGGCTCGACGGCACGGACTACACGACCAGCATTTCCGGCGTGCAGCGCGTCAGTCCGTCGCAGGATTGGGTGCAGGAATTCCGCGTCGCCAATGGTCCATACACCGCCGACAACGGGCGCAATCTCGGTGCTGTCGTAAACACGATTACCAAGTCTGGCGGGAATGAGGTTCACGGCTCGGTTTACGAATTCTTCCGCAACAACAAGCTGGACTCCAACAATCTGCTCTCCGCGCCCGGCTTCAATGCGCTCCGCTTTAATCAGTTTGGCGGCAACCTTGGCGGTCCCATTCCCCGGGACAAGAACTTTTACTTCCTGGGGTACGAAGGCCAGCGCCGGGCCGAGTCACCTTTGTATTCCTCCTTTATCCTGCATTGCACCGACAATCCCGGCTGCCTGGGGCCGGGCACGCCCAGTATCAATCAGGTGAAGCAGTCGCTGGGCTTGCAGGCTGAAAACCTGGGTTCCATTCTCCAAATTGGTGACTCCGATAAGTTCTTTGGAAAGCTAACCAATGTTCTGAGTGACAAGAGCACTTTGAATATTGGATACTTGTTCAACGACGACCGCAAACAGCACATACCGGGCGCTGCTCCAGGTCAGGGCTTGCCATCCTTCTACCGCAACAACCCCGTCCGGGACCAGACCGTGTACGGCAATTTGCTACACGTGTTCGGCAGCCGTTGGACTGCGGAAGGTGTGCTGAACTTTGGGCGAAGAACGTTCCATCTTGATCCCGTGGGGGCGGGGTTTGAGCCCGCGATCCTGGTTGCCGACCTTTTTAATTCGGGGGGTATCCAAGGCGGCGTCCACTACTACAGTGAGCAGCATTTCCAGGCTGCGGGAAACCTGACTTATATCCGTGGCAATCATTCGTTCAAGTTTGGCGGAGACTTCGAACCAGTTTGGATCGCGGCGCAAACCACATTCTTCACTCCGGGCGCCGGCATTTTTACCCCGCAGAGCTTTTTCGGGGCAGCACCATTCAACGCCCCGCCCTTCGGCCCGGGAACTCCGGTGGAGTTTCTGTTTCTGCAGCCGCGCTCGTTCTTCGGCCAGCAAATTCCGCCGCGGACCCTGCCTTTCCAGACCGGTCTGTATGCCGGTCCGGCAGCCTCTGACTTCACCAACAGCACGAACTTGAAGTTCCTGCACAAACTGTCTGGTCTTTACGCGCAAGACCAATGTCGGCTCCAGCCGAACTTGACCCTTACCCTAGGATTGCGCTACGACCTGGACTTCTTCCCGTCAGCAGCCGACGTCAGAGTAAACGGTAAGATGCACCCCACGAACTATGGCAATGTGCAGCCGCGGGTCGCGCTTGCATACGCATTCCGCCAAGGAAAGGGTGTGGTCCGTGCCGGCTTCGGATTGTTCACCGGCCCGTTCGACTACAGCGACATCATGGTTTCGTGGCAAGGAGCGTCCGCGTTCACCAACATAAGCCAGCCGATTCTGCCCGAGTTTGCCGACTCGTCCAACAGCCTGGTCGGCCTTGGCCCCTCGGGAATTGTGGGCGTTGCCGGCCCCTCCCTTGCCAGTCAGGCATTCGACAATTTCGCGCACAACGGCGCGTACCCCGACCCCAGCACGCTGCTTCAGTTTCCTTTGGGATACGTGAAGCGCAAGTTCCCCAACGCCTATGACGAACAAACCAGCCTGGAAGTGGAAAACGAGATCGCGAAAGGTTTGTTCGTTTCGCTCGGATACCAATTCGTGCATGCGCTCAAACTGCCGGTGTACGACAGCATCAATGCAGTCCCCAGCGGAACCCTTCCCACCGGTGTGCAGGCTTTCACGCCGGCGGATCCTAACTTTGGTTTTGCTCTAGAGGCCACTCCGACGGGATACTCGATTTACCACGCGGGAACTTTGAGTGTGCGAAAGCCCTTTGCTCACCACTACGGCGTCTTAGCCAACTACACATATTCGAAGTCCATCGATATCGCGACCGATGTCCAACTCACCGATTCTCCCATGGATTATCTTCACCCCAACCTTGACCGTGGCTTGAGCGAAAATGACATGCGCCATCACTTCGTGCTGGCTTTGATGGGAGAGTCTCCTAACACCTGGAATCCTGTGTTGCGCAATTTCAAGGTCTCGATGTTAAACACGCTGCAAAGCCCTCGTTACTACACGATCTTTGCCGGCTTTGACGTGAACGGCGACCAGTTTCCATTTTCAGACCGGGTCGGCAATACCGGGCGGAATACATACCGCGGAGGTTCGTCATATACCACCGACGTGCGTGTGCAAAGAGTGTTCAATGTAAGCGAGCGGCTTAAGGCGGAAGCTAGCGCCGAAGTCTTCAACTTATTCAACCGCCAGAATGTCAATGGGATCGATACGGTCTATGGCGCTCCAGCTTTCCTGGGTCCGATTCCGCAAAAGTTCGGGGATGGCATCAGCAGCCCCACCAATCCAACATTCGGTAGCCCTAACTTCGTTGCCCCAGCGCGGCAGCTCCAGCTCGCGGTGCGGCTGATTTTCTAGTCAGGCAAGTTTCCCTGAGAAGTGTGTTTCTGGCAGCTAGTATCTTCCTACTATTGCTCCGCGGACTTTCCGACAGTAGATTTTCCCGCAACGGTTAGGCGGTTTTTGGTCCTTCCAAAACCATGAGGGGCATATCCTTTCTATCTAACCTTCCGGGGGTGTGGTTGTGCGCAGAGCGCTCTTACTCTTTAGCCTATTGTTAGTCTCCCTGGCGGCCTTTGCCCAGAGCAACTACTCAGTTCTGAGTGGCACTTTGCTCGATCCCCAAGGCCGTCCGCTTGCTGGGGCGGCGGTGCAGATCACCTCCCTCAGCACGCGGGCTGCGCGCCGAGTCACCAGCAACGGGCAGGGGATCTTTCAGGTTCCCGCCCTATTACCTGGCGAGTATGAGCTTACGTTGCAGGCGTCGGGCTTCACCCCCCTAACCCGCAACCTGCAACTCGAAGTTGGCCAGCAACTTTCGCTGGATTTCACGCTTAGTGTGGCCGGAGCCAAGGACGTCGTGGAAGTCGGCGCCCAGGCCCCTGCGCTGCATACTACCGACGCCTCCGTGGGTGAGGTGGTCGAACCTGTTTCCATTAAGGAACTTCCTCTCAACGGCCGAATGCTGATTGACTTGGTGCTCACTGTTCCCGGCGCGCACGAAAGTCACGGCGCCCAAACCGGCAGCATGAATCCCTTGTATTGGCGGCCGGGGCAGCGTTCCGCGGTAAGCATCGGCGGCAACCGGCCCAACGCGAACTATTATCTGCTCGACGGCGCCACCAATACGGACCCGACGTTCAACACCCTCAACCTCAGCCCGTCGCCCGATGCGGTGCAGGAGTTCAAAGTTCAGACCGGAAGCTATTCTGCTGAGATGGGCGGCGCCGGTGGCGGCCAGATCAACATCGTGACCCGCTCCGGCTCCAACAAGTTGCATGGCACGGCCTACGAATTTCTGCGCAATGGCGCGCTCGACGCCAGCACATTCGATTCCATGGGCAACAATCATTTGGTGCAGAACAATTTTGGCGCTTCCTTGGGCGGGCCCATCGCGCACACCAAGACCTTTTTCTTCGTGAACTACGAGGGTTTTCGTCATGCCATGGCTCACACCATGATTGACACCGTGCCTACGCTCGCGGAAATTAACGGAGACTTCACCCAGAGTGGGATCAACATCTACAATCCGTCCAGCTCTCACCCCAATCCAGAATTTGATCCAAGCAAGCCGGTCAGCCCGAGCAACCCGCAAGTCATTCGCGACCAGTTTCAGGACCACAGCGTCAACAACGTTATCCCGGCAAACCTGATCAGCCCGGTAGCGCAAGCATTCCTGCTGAATCATGTGCCAAGGCCGAACGCGGACATGATGATGGACGCGGGCACGATGCCTTGCGGCAGCGCCATGATGGGCGCGCCGACTGTGGTCGGCGCCGGCACCGACTGCAACAATTACGTGGACGTCAGAAACGAATACCACGTCAACAACCAGGGCACGATTCGTATTGACCATATGTTCGAGCGGGGTGACAGTGTGACGGCTCGCTACTCGCTGAGTGGCGAACACGGCTTTACCCCAGGAGAGATGGTTTCCGGACTAGGCTCCTTGCTCCCGGGTTTCGGTTCGTTCCACGACAACTTTTCGCAGCAGGGCAGTATTGCCTGGAACCGGGTTATCAATCCCCGGATGCTCAATACCGCCAACATCACGATATCCCGGTTGGCCATGCACCGCTCTTCGGAAAACAGCGACAACAACGACATCGTTTCCGAACTAGGCATTCAGGGAATAGGTTTTGGCGGCCAGGGAGCCTTTGGGGCACCGTTCTTTAATGTGCAGGGCTTCTCGCCCATGGGCGACAATTACGCGGCGACCCCAATGAAGGCGTGGGACACCGTCATCGAGGGTCGTGATGTGCTTAGTTGGCAGCGTGGGCGTCACAGTCTGAAATTCGGTGGAAGCTACCGAGATTACATTTGGCCGATGTGGGGCTTCTTCCAGAACCGCGGCTACTACCAGTTCACCGCCGGCTTTACCACGCAGACCGCAACGAACGACCGGACGGGCTCAGCCCTGGCCAGCTTTTTGCTCGGCTTACCCGCAGTGAAGCAACGCCAGGCCGGCATCCCCCAGATGCAACTTCGGCAATGGTATGTAGACGGCTTCGCGCAGGACAGCTTTCAGCTCACTCACACCACCACCATCGAGATCGGACTCCGCTATGAGTACATGAACCCTCTGGTGGACATTGCCTATACAAATTCAAACCTGACCTTCGACGACGCAACTCCGTCTGCGTTTATTGGCGGGCAGAATGGCTTTCCCCAGGGTCTGAAATATCCGAATACCCATAACTTCGCACCGCGTTTCGGTATTTCGCAGGCGATTGCGAAGTATGGACTGGTGCTGCATTCGGCCTTCGGCATCTTCTATACGCCGGTGGACATGAATACCTGGTGCAATCAGCGACACAATGTTCCCTATGTTTTCCCGGAAACGCAGCAGAGCGACAACTTTACTCCAGCGGCGGGCATTGTCGCTTCCCATTTCAACTTCGGTAACCCTGTGCTAGGGCAGACCACGGTCAGTTTCGGATCCATGGATCCCAAGGCGCCTTCGCAGTACATCGAGCAGTGGAGCTTTTCAGTGGAGAAGAGTCTGGGCCCGCACACCACTCTGGAGGCGGGATATCTGGGCTCACACGGAGTACATCTGCAGCGCGCCCACCTTATCAACAATGCGCCCCCCGGACCTGGAGCCATCGGTCCGCGCCGTCCCTTCCCGCGCATTAGCTTTGTGCCGGACACTGTGCTGCCCAGCAATGTGGTTTACACCGCCCCAGCAGCCGGTTGCCCCAACGGCACCATCTGCTTCCCAGTCAGCACGATTAACCTGCTCGAGAACACCGCGCAAAGCTGGTATGACGCCGGATACGTCAACCTGCGCCGGCGCTACGCGCACGGCCTTACCTTCCTGGGCAATTACACGTGGTCGAAAAACCTCAGCGACGCCCCTGATTTCCGCTCTCCGATGTTCGAGTCCTCGATTCCGCAGAACAATAACGACCTGGCAGCAGAGAAGGGGCCGGGTTGCGACGTAAGGCACCGTTTCGCGCTGAGCGCGGTTTACGACTTGCCTGGCCTCAGGCAGTTTGGTTGGCTCGACAGAGTCACGCGAAACTGGCGGGTATCCACCGTGTATCAAATTCAATCTGGGTTCCCATTTACCATTTCGGTATTTGGAGACACAGCTAACTCAGGCACCGTGCTGGGTGAAAACCCGATTCGCGCCAATGTTACCGGCCAGGCCATCTTCCCGGCCGGCACGCAGACGGCGACGGCTTGGTTCAACACGGCAGCGTTTGTTGCGCCCCCGGCCTTCACCTTTGGCAATGCGGGCCGCAACTCGATCTATGGGCCGGGAATGCAAACCCTCGACTTCGCGGTAGTGCGCAATTTCACGCTCAGAGAGGCGACGCGGTTCCAGTTCCGCGCCGAGTTTTTCAACGCGCTCAACCATACCAACCTGGGTATGCCAGACCGCTTCGTGAACACGCCGCAGTTCGGCACCGTCACAGAGGCTGCGACCCCGGGACGGGAAATTCAGCTGAGTGCGAGACTTTCATTCTAGGAAGTCAGGCGTCGAGAGTTACACATTCCCGGCTGGATATTGGCCGGGAATGACGTTTTGCAGTGGGGTGCTGTCTAGTACTAGGATGGTATTGACTGAGGATATTTCCTAGTGCGAACATCGATCACAGTTCGATTTGCGTAGTCCCGAGAAATGGGAGGACCTTACGGCTGTTTCGACTCCAAGTATTGGAAATATTGAGGCTACGCCAACCGCGGAACCCAGCTTTTGCGAGAAGCTGAACACTAGCTGGCACGAGCGTGCGCTTCAGTTCTTCCTGTTTATTGTGCTCGCACATTGGGGCGAGCATCTGGTCCAAGCTTACCAGATTTATGTGATGGGATGGCCTCGCTCGCAGGCCAATGGCATTCTTGGTTTGTGGTACCCCTGGCTGATTCAGTCCGAAACCCTGCATTATGGATACGCCCTGGTCATGCTCATCGGCCTTTGGGTGCTCCGCAAAGGATTCACCGGAGTTTCGCGGAAGTGGTGGACGGCAGCCCTAGTGATCCAGTTCTGGCACCACATCGAGCATTTCCTGCTCATTTGGCAGGCCACGTTCCATCACAATTTCTGGAGCAAGCCGGTCCCATGCAGCGTTTTGCAACTGGTCTTTCCACGTGTCGAACTCCATCTCTTCTACAACTCGATCGTATTCATCCCCATGGTGATCGGCATGTACTACCACATGTTTCCACCAGAGAGTGAACACGGGAAGATGGCCTGCACCTGCGAATGGGGCCACAAGCATTCAATGCAAGTCGCTTGAGCCCGAAAGGGTGGCGAAAGCTTCTGGTGCTGGCCTTCTCGACCACGTGGGTCTGGACCGGATGTTCCAGACCGCCCGGCTCGACGTCCACGGTCGCGATTGAGCACGAGATTTCCCCGGAACCCGCCCGGATCGGCCCGGTCGTCGTGACTTTCCGCCTGGCTGATTCTGCCGCGAAAGCAGTTACTGGAGCGCACATCGCATTTGAGGCAGACATGTCACACGCAGGCATGTCTCCCATCTTCGGAGAAGCGAAGGAAGTCGAGCCTGGCCGCTACCAAGCTCATCTCACGTTTGAGATGGCAGGGGATTGGGTCATCCTCCTGCATGCCATACTGCCTGGCGGGCAAAAATTGGAACGCCAGATCGACGTAAGGGGAGTCCGACCCAATTAGGCAAGCTGTTGAATCCATCATCCATCCCGGCCCTGGAAACCCCAGAATCGCTGCCGTTTGATTTAATGCGAATTCCCGGCCTGGGCCACTTGTTCCGCTGGCGTTATGCGCGCCCTTTGCTCCAGGCTCCGTTGCTCATCATTAGTATCGTAATGATCCTGCATGGATTGTTCGGGCCGACGATTGCACCGAAGAACCTGGCGACAACTCTCAGCTGGCTTCACTTTCGCGGCTTGCTGGTGCTTGTCCTACTCTGCGCGGGGAATTTTTTCTGTCTCGCTTGCCCCTTCATGCTAGTGCGTCAGGCGGCGCGGCGCTTCTTCAAGCCTCGGTTCGACTGGCCGCGGGCGCTGCGCAACAAGTGGCTTTCGGTCGTCCTCTTCGTGCTGCTCCTCTTTACCTATGAGCTGTTCGATTTGTGGTCCTCGCCCTGGTGGACAGCCTGGCTGATCCTCGCCTACTTCGTGACCGTGCTCGTGGTGGACGGCTTTTTCAAGCACGCTTCTTTCTGCAAGTTTGTTTGTCCCATCGGACAGTTCAACTTCGTGGCCTCCACGCTTTCTCCCTTCGAAGTGAAGGTGCGGAACCAGGATGTTTGTACGAGTTGCCATACCCTGGACTGCATTCGTGGTCGGCGCGAGCCCGTCTCGGATCTGGTTGTCATTCGCGGCTGTGAGTTGGCTCTTTTTCAGCCACGCAAGGTCGGCAACATGGACTGCACATTCTGCCTGGACTGCGTTCATGCCTGCCCGCACGACAACATTGGCGTCTTGAGCCGGCTGCCCGGAACCGAGTTGTTGACTGATTCCATAAGGTCGGGGATTGGTTATTTTTCACGTCGCAAAGATCTGGCGGCGCTGGCGATTGTGTTTACGTTTGGCGCCCTGGTGAACGCCTTTGGCATGGTGAGTCCTGTCTATGCCGTAGAGAGCTGGCTGGGGAGAATGTTGCACGTGAGTCATGAGGCGCCGGTACTCGGCACTATCTTCACCTTCTTCCTGATTCTGGAACCGGTCCTGCTATTGGGGATGGCTGCCTGGGTGACCCGCGCCTGGGCGGGCAGTCAACGCGCCCTGCTGCCGCTGATCGTGAGATACACTTACGGCCTCGTTCCCATGGGCTTCGGGATGTGGCTGGCCCACTACGGATTTCACTTTCTGACCGGACTCTACACCATCATGCCGGTAACGCAAAGCGCGCTTGCAAGTTTGGGATGGCCTCTTTTAGGCGAGCCACGCTGGGCTCTCACCGGTTTGCCGGAGAACATTGTGCGCGTAATCGAAATCGGATTCTTGCTGCTGGGATTTGCGGGTTCGCTGGCGGTGACTTATGGCCTGGCCGAAGACGATTCACCCCATAAGCCGATGCGGGCGTTCATCCCCTGGGCGACAGTGGGGCTGGTTCTCTGGGTTGCGTCAGTATGGCTGATATTCCAGCCCATGGAGATGCGCGCCACGCTGATGAGCGGGTAACGGCTTTCAGAATCAGTGCTGTTACCATGAGCATGACGTTGAAACGCCATTTCGAGGGAACACTTTCGGTCTGGTTTTTGTCTGTACTCTGGCTGATGTCGCCGACAACGGCCAACGCACACAACGGACCGCCGTTCCCCATCATTGAGAACCGCAGAGTTGGCCCCTGCGTCATTTCTCTCTGGACGCATCCCGATGTGGGCACGGGAGCATTTTTTATCTTTGTGGACCCGATACCGGGAGGCGCCGTTCCCAAGGATCTCAAGGTCCAGATCGGTGTTCAACCGGAGAGCGGACGCCTGCCCGAGGCCGTTTATACAGCCGCGCAGGATGACGGCGGAGGCCGGTTACAATACAAAGCCCTCGTCGAGTTCGATCGGGACGAGTTTTGGCGTGTACGCCTGGTCCTGCAAAGTTCGCAGGGCCATGGAGAAGAATTTTCGCGGGTGGAAGCGACTCCGACGGGTTTTGGAAAATGGGATCTTCTATTTTTTCTGTTACCTTTTTTGGCAGTTGCGCTCCTGTGGCTTCGGGGTATGTCACGCCAGCGAAATCGACTGAAGAAGCTACAGGCCGCATAGTTCATTGTTAGGGAATTGCGCCCTGGAGTGAAGCAGCTTTCGGACCGCAGCGTTCTTACGCCAGCTTTTGGGGGGAGCAGTGCTTCAGCGCTGCACTACAGGCTCTATTGCAATGGTGGCTTCAGCGGCTGGGTAACGATAGCCAACGCCTCTGCAGGTTCCGGACGAGATAACTTGATGCTTAAAGATCACCAACAGTCGACTGATAGTTTCCTCTACGAGAGCTTAAGGTCCACGACCTTCGAGGGCAGGCCCCAAACTTTTCGGCGTTCCATTCTGCTTTCTCTTTTGGCAGCTGCGATCGCAACCTCCCCAGCATGTAAGTCAACTGGCAAGCTCCCCGACAAATCGTCCAAGCAATACGGCGATGTAGTTTCGGCTTTCTACGTTGGCCTGGCGGCGCTGCAGGTCGGCGATGATGTGCATGCGGAAAGCAGGCTCTCGCAAGTCACACAACTTGTCCCCGTCGAGCCCGCCGGTTGGGCCAACTGGGGAATACTCGCCCTGCGCCAAAGGAACTACGACGCGGCGGCGCAGAGGCTCGAACGCGCGCGCGATCTGGCCCCGAACAATGATCAAATCTATAATCTGCTGGGAATTCTTGAAAGCCAACGTGGTAATTCCACGCAGGCGATATCCGACTTGCGCAAAGCCGCCGAACTGAATCCGCAAAACCTACGGGCAACCTATCAGCTTGCGGAGGAGATGGAACGACAGGGCGCCGCCAACAGCGAATACCAATTTCAAGAACTCATCCAAAAGATTCTTGCGGCACAACCGGATAATCTGGCGGCCCTGCTGGAGTTGAGCCGAATCGCCGCGAAGCGCGCTGACACCGCCACTCTGAAATCGACTGTCGCTCAAATTGTCGCCCGGTCGTCTGCCTGGCCGCCGGAGGTACAGCATCAACTGGCCGTGGTGCAATCTGCGACCGCGGGCCCAGACCTGCACCTCGCCGCGACCCAGACAACTTTTCTGCGCAACGTGCTGGTGCGGGTCCCCGAGTACCGCCAGAGTCTTAAGGCGATCAAGGCCGCGCCGGGAGAAGAGGCTGAACCGTTCACTCACTTCTTGCGATTAGAGTCTCCGGTCTTCAAACCGGCTCCGGCAGACACTGGTCTCACCTTCAATCCTCAATCTGTCGCGAACTTAGGCAGCGGACAGTGGAATTGGGTCGGAGCGATTCCCCTGGGCAGTGCGGGCACACCCGCCGTCGCCGAGGCAAGTGGTCGTGAAGTGCGTTTGTCGAGTGGTGCGAAATTCCCTTTTCCCGGCGGCCCTTCCATCGTGCCGCCGCAGCCCGAAGGAATTTTGCCGCTCGACTTCAACTACGACTTCAAGACGGATCTGGTACTTGCCGGCGACGGCGGAGTCCGGCTGTTGGCGCAGGACAGTCCGAGTTCGTTCCGTGACGTGACGGCTCAAACCAAATTGCCGAAGTCCGTAACCAATGCCCCCTACACCGGTGCGTGGGCGGTTGACATTGAAGCCGATGGCGATCTGGACATCGTGCTTGGCGCCAACAACGGCGTCCCCACGGTCTTGAGAAACAACGGGGATGGTACGTTTTTGCCGATTCACCCCTTTGCCGGAGTGTCGGGGCTGCGCGGTTTTGCCTGGGCTGATCTTGATGGCGACGGCAATCCCGATGCCGCGATCATTGATGGAGGCGGCCGGTTTCACGTCTTCATGAACGAGCGGCAGGGCCAGTTCCGCGAGCGTCCGCTCCCTGCCAATTTGCCGTTGGTTAAAGCGGTGGCGGTGGCTGACGCCAACAATGATGGGGTTCTCGATCTGTTAGTCGTGCAGAGTGACGGTATTATCCGTCGGATTTCGGATAAGAACGAAGGGCAAAGCTGGAACACGGCTGAGATTGCCAGAGTACCGGATGCGGCCAACTACCTTGCAGGCGAAGTGAGGCTGCGAGTCGCTGATCTCGACAATAACGGAGCGCTCGATCTGTTCTTGTCTCCTACGTCGCAAGTTGCCGGCAAGCGCACGGGCGGAGCGCTGATCTGGCTCGGCGATGAGCAAGAGAAGTTTGTGTTGCTGAACCAGCCAGCCGGGCCGGCGCTCGTTTTTGACGCCGCGGATCTGCACGGCGATGGCAAGCTCGATCTGCTCGGTCTGTCGGCGGATGGACAACCTGTGCAGGCAGTCAATCAGGGCTCGAAGAATTATCACTGGCAAGTTGTGCGGCCGCACGCCGCGCAAGCCGTCGGCGATCAGCGCATCAATCCGTTCGGTGTGGGTGGCGAAGTGGAAATCCGCTCCGGCTTGCTGGTACAGAAACAGCCGATCGCCGGGCCGCAACTGCATTTCGGTTTGGGCGAACAAACGAGCGCAGAGGTCGTACGGGTCATTTGGCCGAATGGCACGGTGCGCGCCGAGTTTGGCGTGAAGGCAGACCAGGAAGTCGTCACCGAGCAGCGCCTCAAAGCCTCGTGTCCATTTCTGTTTGCCTTCAACGGCAGACAGATGGAGTTCGTGAAGGACGCAGTCCCGTGGGGCTCTGCCATCGGCCTACGAATCAATACTCTCGGTTCGGCCAACATAGCCGCGACGGGAGAATGGTACAAAATCGGACGGGATCAACTCGTGGCGCACGACGGCTTCTACGACATCCGCGTTACCGCGGAACTGTGGGAGGTCTACTACTACGATTACCTCGCCCTCACGACAGTTGACCACCCGGTTGGGACCGAGATCTTTGTAGATGAGCGCTTCGTGATTCCGCCCGCGAAGCTTGCCATCACCGCGGTTGCGACACCGCACAACATCGCGCGGGCAGTGGACGACAATGGCCAGGACGTCACGGACATCGTCCGCGCGCTCGACGGAAGAGCCGTGAACAGCTTCGGGCGCGGCCAGTTCCAGGGCTTGACGCGCGATCACTATCTGGAGGTGGACCTCGGCGATGACGCGCCCAATAGCGGTCCCCTGTACCTGATCGCGCAAGGTTCGATCCATGACACCGAGTCATCGGTGAATGTCGCCATAACCCAGGGCAGCCGCTGGCGCGCTCATGGCTTGAGCGTCGAAGTGCCGGACGGCAACGGCGGCTGGATCACAGCGCAGGACAACCTGGGCTTTCCGGCGGGCCGCAAGAAGACAATCCTGTTCAATCTGACCAACATCTTTCGCCCCGGAACACCGCGCCAAGTGCGGCTGCGGACGAATCTTGAAATTTACTGGGACGCCATCCACTGGGCACAGGGTGCGCCGGACGCACCGCTGAAGGAAGTGACTCTAGATCCGGCTGTGGCCGATCTGCACTATCGCGGCTACTCTGTGATGCACATGCCAGTGGGCGCCGGTGCGCCCGAAGTTCCCGACTACAACCAGATTGAAGGAACCAAGCAACACTGGCGCGACCTGATCGGTTATTACACGCGCTACGGCGATATTCGCGAGCTTCTGACGAAAATCGATGACCGTTACGCCATTGTGAATTCAGGAGACGAGATGTCGCTGCGTTTCCCCGAGCAGCCGTCACCGCCCGCAGGCTGGGTCCGCGACTTCGTCGTCAAAGGTGACGGCTGGATCAAGGATGGCGACTACAACTCCACTTTTTCGAAGACCGTCCTGCCTTTGCCCTATCACGCCAAAAACGAGTACACCATGCGGCCTGGCAAGCTTGAAGATGAGTGGGTCTACCGCCACCATCCCGAGGACTGGCAGACGTATCACACGCGTTACGTGACTCCTGAAGTCTTCAAGAACAGCTTGCGGAGTGAGCCGCTCCAATGACCGGAGGCCGGATCGCTAGAATCGTTCTGGGCATCCTCTTCGTTGGGTTGCTGGCCACTCCTCTGGTCATGAAGCGAATTTCGGCACGGCGTGCTGAGGATCGATCGAGGGTGGGCGCGGAAACTGCCTTGGCGCGCCACGGATTCAGCCTGCAGGAGGTTTCTCACGCTGCGGGCATTAATTTTGTTCATCAAGCTCCGACCCTCGATCCCAAACTGGATCCAATCATGCCGGAGGTTGCCTCGATGGGCGCGTCGGTGTCGATCGTCGATTTTGATCGCGACGGCTGGTCTGACATTTATGTAACAAATAGCGCCAGCGCAAGCAAGAATGCTTTGTACCGCAACCAGGGTGACGGCACATTCAAGGATGTGGCCGGCGAGCTGGGGATTGCTGACGTCAATCAGGCTGGAACTGGAGTCTCAACCGGTGCAGTGTGGGGCGACTACGACAATGATGGATACGAAGATCTGTTCCTGATCAAATGGGGACGCCCGGAGTTGTTCCACAACGACCATGGCCGCGGGTTCACACGCGTAAGCGAGCAAGCCGGACTGCCGTCCTGGATCAATGCGAATACAGCCATCTGGCTTGACTACGATGGCGACGGCCTGCTGGACCTGTTTGTCGGCGGCTATTATTCCGAAGACATCGACCTTTGGCATCTCACTACGACGCGCATTATGCCCGAGAGTTTCGAGTACGCCAAGAATGGCGGGCGCAAGTATCTGTTCCACAATCTGGGCAAGGGCAAATTTGAAGAGGTCAGTGCGAAAGTGGGCATCGACAGTCGGCGCTGGGCATTGGCCGCCGCGGCCGCGGACTTGCGCGGCACCGGACATTCTGATTTGTTCGTGGCTAACGACTATGGAGTGTCGGAGCTTTACTTCAATGACGGGAAGCGGTTTCATGAAGTAGGTGAGCAGACTGGCGTAGGTTTTGCTCCCAAGAGTGGGATGAATGCTGCGTTTGGCGATATATTCAACCAGGGCCGGTATTCCGTCTATGTCTCCAACATTTCTGAAGATGGCATCCTGATCCAGGGAAATAACTTGTGGGTGCCCACAGATGGAACCGTGGGCGACGCCATTAAGTACGAGAATCTGGCGCGTGACTTTGGTGTCGAGCTCGGGGGCTGGAGTTTTGGGGCGCAGTTTGGCGACTTGAATAATGACGGCACCCTCGACCTGTATCTCACCAACGGCTATATCTCGCTGGATCGGAACCGAAGCTACTGGTATGACTTTTCCAAGGTCGCCGGCGGCAACAGCACCATCATCGGCGATGCCAGGAACTGGCCTGCGTTTGAGGGCCGCAGTCTGTCGGGCTACCAGAACAAGCGGGTCTGGCTAAACGACGGCGCCGGGAAATTTGTCGATGTCGCCCAGGCCGTCGGAGTCAGCGACACTTACGACGGTCGTGCGGTCGCGCTTGCCGACTTGTGGAACCGCGGCGTCCTCGACGTCGCGGTCGCCAACCAAAATGGGCCATTTCTGGTGTACAAGAACACGGTGACGCCGGAGAACGAGTGGATCGAGTTTGAGTTGGAAGGAACCGCCAGCAACCGCAGCGCGATCGGCGCTCGCGTCGCGATGTTCTGGAATGGCCAACAGCAAGCGCAGGAAGTTTCCGGTGGCAGTGGTTTTGCCGCGCAAAATCAGCGGCGGTTGCACTTTGGCCTGGGCAAATATCCACAAATTGAAAAGGCCGTGATTCGCTGGCCGTCGGGCAAAGTACAAATCATCGACAAGCCCACCGCTGACCAGTTGCACAAGATCAAGGAGCCGGCATGAGCCAGCAGACCAGCCAGCAGATTAGCCAGAAAACGATCACGACTGTCACGCCGCCGCCGGCCCCGGCCAGTCGGTGGAAGCAGTGGATCAGCCTCGACAACCGTTACATTGCGCCGATTTTCATCACCTGCATCCTCCTTGCCGGCCACCTTTCGTTCGGCATTCTTGAAAGCTATCAGAAGACCTTGCTAGCGATCGTTGTAAGTATCACGACTGAGCTGGTGCTGGGCCGTATTTTCTTTCACAAATGGCTGCATCCAGCGAGCGCGTATATCACCGGCATCAGCGTCGGGATTCTGGTTCGCTCGCCTGCGTTTTGGCCTTACGCCCTGTGCAGCGCGGTCTCGATCATGTCCAAATACGTGTTGCGAATCAAAGGCCGTCACATCTGGAACCCGTCAAACTTCGGCATTTCGGCGATGCTCTTCCTGGTTCCTGAGACTGTCGCGAGTTTGAGCATCCAGTGGGGCAATTATCTCTTGCCCATGATTGTGATCTGGGGGTTGGGCTCGTTGATTATCTGGCGCCTGCATAGGTTCCACATCACCGGCATCTATGTGGCGTCCTTCCTTGCTTTCGCGTTTTTGCGCAGTTGGATCACTGGCAGTCCCTGGCAGTCCGAGATTGCGCCCATCACCGGACCCATGTACCAGCTTTTTATTTTCTTCATGATTACCGATCCGAAGACCACGGTGCGATCGAAGCTCTGGCAATGTGTTGTCGTATTCGTGATCGCGCTGGTTGAGATGCTGATGCGTTTGCAACAGATCGTTTACGCTCCTTTCTATGCGCTGTTCATGGTGGGGCCCACCGCCATGCTTATTGAGATTTGGATGGATTCGCGCCGTGCCCGCACCGCGAATTTGGCGGCCCATTGAACTGGGTGAAAACGACCGTCCGTAAAAATGACCGTCTGTGAAAGGGAACCTGGATATCTTGATGCTCCGAAGCCGGATTTTCTACTGCCTTGCCGCGCTCATCTTGTTGGCAGGCTGCAAACAACAACCTTCGAACGCTCCTGAAGACATTTCGCCGAAACCCGCGACGGAATCTGCAGCGCCCGCGCCAACCCCGGCCGCCGCGTCGCTTGCGCCAAGTCCAGAGGCGAGTTCCGCGCGCCCCTCCGGGCCCATCGAGTTCACGGATGTGACCGCGCGAGCGAGCATCCATTTCAAACACAACACCGGTGCTTTTGGAAAGAAATATCTCCCAGAAACCATGGGCAGTGGGGCCTGCTTTCTCGACTACGACAATGATGGCTGGCAGGACATCCTGCTCGTCAATTCAATGGATTGGCCCGGGCACGAGTCTGGTAACTCTTTCCCCGCGCTCTATCACAACAACCAGGATGGCACCTTCACGGACGTGACGCGGCAGGCGGGACTCGCCACAGAAATGTACGGGCTTGGCTGCGCCGTCGGCGACTATGACAACGACGGCAAGGTCGATATCTACATTACAGCTCTTGGTTCCAACCATCTTTTTCACAACCTGGGCAATGGCAAGTTCGTGGATGTGACCCCGAAAGCCGGCGTGGCCGACGTGGGATTCTCCACCAGCGCGGTCTGGTTTGACTATGACAATGACGGCAAGCTTGATCTGTTCGTGGTTCACTACATCGAGTGGTCGATTGAGACGGATCAATATTGCACGCTCGACAATAAGAACAAGTCTTACTGCACACCGCAAACCTACAAGGGTCAAAGCTCGACCCTGTTCCATAACAGGGGAAATGGAACGTTCGAAAACGTGACACGCCGCGCCGGTCTCTACGATCCCACCAGCAAAGCGCTCGGCATTGCGCTTCTGGACTATGACAACGATGGCTGGCTGGACCTCCTCGTCACCAACGACACCGAGCCGAACAAGCTCTACCATAACAATCGCAACGGAACCTTCACCGACGTTGGTGTCGCGGCCGGAGTTGCTTACGGCGATGCCGGCACTACCCGCGCCGGTATGGGGACCGACGCCGCGGACTACGATAACTCCGGTTGGCAAAGCCTGGTAATCGGCAATTTCACCAACGAGGGCATGGCGCTCTATCACAACGATGGCTCGGGCCTGTTTACAGACGAAGCCCCCGCTACCGGGATCGCCCGAATATCGACGCGGTCGCTCACGTTCGGCACATTCTTCTTTGACTATGATTTAGACGGGCTGCCCGATCTTCTTGCTATCAACGGCCACGTTTCCGACGACATCAGCGTGGTGCAGCCAACCATCAAATACGCCCAACCGCCACATCTTTTCCGCAACCTGGGGAAGAAGAGGTTCGAGGAAGTAACGGCAAAAGTTGGACCAGCGCTGCAACGGGCCGTGGTTGGCCGCGGCGGAGCTTACGCCGATTTTGACAATGATGGCGATCTGGATCTGCTGATCACCGCCAACAACGGTCCGGCCCGATTGCTGCGCAATGACAACGGAAATCAAAACGATATGCTGCGTGTGAAAACCGTCGGTACGCGATCGAATCGCGATGGCATAGGCGCAAAAATTACGGTCAAAACCAGCACGGGAGCGCGCCTTTTTGGCATGGTCAAGACAGGTTCCAGCTATCTATCTCAGAGCGAACTACCATTGACCTTCGGCTTGGGCAAGCCCGAGGAGGGCAAAACGGTAAGCATGACGATTGTATGGCCCAGCGGCCAAAAGGACTCCATCTCGCACATCAAATCCAATCAATTCGTTACCGTCCAGGAGGGAAAAGGTATCGTCACGGCCCGGCCAATTGTGTTTACCAGGATAGCGTCGCAAGGCTCGCTGCCTCCGCCGACCAGCGCCCCTCCACATTGAACTCGCTCGGCCTCGGCGTTTTGATGAACACGCGTGCGCTGGTGGAACTAGTAGAACTGGTAGTCCTGAACGCCGCGCTGGATCTGGGTGTCCTGTCGCCTGTTCTGTTGACCATGATGGTTCTCATGGCGCTGGTCACAACTTTCATGACCACTCCCATTCTGACCACCCATGAAAATCCAGCCGTTCCCGGAATAACAAGCTCGCTGCATTCTTCAACCGGGTAATCGTTCTGACAATAGCGCAAAACGCAGGTGTAAACGTAGTCTCAAATAATCGACCAGAAGCATAACTCTGGGAGTGATGAGATAAAGCACGCGCGGGGTGAAAGCCGGCTCGACGGCGACACGAAGCCTACGCGACCGGCGGGACCTCTGATTCGGGGAACTTGCCATGAACAAACTCCGCTTTGTGGTTTCGCTGATCACTAACGACAACGACTACCAGCGCGAACAAGCCGCTGCCGCTCTGGAAGCTGCTGTCCGGCTGGATGTGGAAGTGCAAACCCTGTTTGCGGATAATGACGCGATCAATCAAAGCCAACAGCTGCTGAAGATCATCCAGACAGCCGATGCGGGCGTTGATGCGATCCTGGTGGAGCCAGCAAGCCGAACCTGCTTCCCCAAGGTCGCACACGCTGCGGTGGCGGCGGGGATAGGCTGGGGTGTTCTCAATTGCGAGCCCGACTACCTGAGGGAACTGCATTCTCCGAGAAACGCCCCAGTGTTTGCGGTCAGCGCCGACAACGCGCAAGTGGGCCGTATCCAGGGATGGCAGCTTGCAGCCATCTTGCCCAAGGGTGGTTCTGTCTTGTACATCCAGGGTCCGTCCGGAAGTGCCGCGACGGAACAACGCGCGGCCGGCATGTATGAAAGCAAGCCGGAAAACGTGAAGATCAAGGTGTTAAAAAGTGGCAACTGGACCGAAGATGGCGGTTATCAGACGGTTGCGTCCTGGCTCCGCCTCTCCACTTCCCACAAGGAACAAGTTGACGCCGTACAGGCCCAAAATGATTTCCTGGCGCTTGGGGCGAAGAAAGCAATTCAGGAACAGACCAGCGGAGAAGAAAGGAAGACCAAGTCGCGCCTGCCCTTTCTCGGTGTTGATGGTCTTCCCAGGACCGGCCAGGAATGGGTACGACAACATTTGTTGACTGCGACCGTAGTTGTCCCGGCGATCACCGCCACCGCTCTGGAAATCGTTGTTGCCGCCATCCGAGAACAGTCGCAACCGCCCGAGCGTACGCTACTGCCGCCTCGATCGTTTCCTGAACCTGACGCGCTGGCATCTCGGATCTCGGTTCGCTTCTGAGGCGCGTCCCGCCGCACCACCTTCTTCAGCTTGACCCGTGAACCGTGAAACCGACGATCCACATTTTAATTGTTGCGCTCGCGCAACGACCATTTTCAACCCTTTCGGTAACATCTCTGTCGTGTGCTCAGTCCTCCCCTGATCCAACGGTCGTGCAGTCCTTAGCGGGGGTTGAAGCATGGGGTTTCTTCAGGCTAAAAGAGGAGAGCGTGTCAGCTACATGGGCCTAAATCGGAAGGTGATCAACGAGATTCAGAAGAGACTAGATGAAATCCAAACCGAGGCTACGCGACTCATGGTATTCGCCCATAGCGCTCCCGATGCCGCTCTCGGGGCACGTCTCAAGAAGAGTGCCAAGGTGATATTCAAGAGGACCATGGCCATTGAAAGCTGCCTACAATTACGGAAGCCCACCAAGAGTGACAGACGTAGGGGACCTCAGGGCTAGCCGACGCTCCGGGTGCACCTGACTGCGCTAGCGCAATGACCGCTCTCAATTCTTAAACTACGATTGTTGGGGAGACGGGCATTGGTCATGGTTGCTTCGGCACCGGACGATTTACGCGCCGCTTCGAAATGACTATCTTTCTGGAGTGATTTGTATATGGCGAGAGCTGTTCCCACTACCACCTTAATGAGCGTTTTAACTCCTCAACAATTCCGAACGACCATCCTCGTAACGATTGGTCTGAAAAATAGCGAGATTGCAGAGTTTCTTGGCACTACTGAGCTTGTCGTTAAGAACATAATGAGAGCGATCTATGACCGAGCGGGCTGCTGGAACAGAGTCGAGTTGGCTCTCAGGTTCGTTTTTGAATCCGAGAGCAGCATGTATGACCAGACTAGACTTAGGAACGAAGTGGCAGACCTAGAGACGAGAGCTTCTCAGGTACTACACCGTCGTCCCTGGGAAGCGATAATGCAGGCGTGAGCACGTCGCGAGCAGGTCGGATTTCCAGGTGATGACTACTGTTTCTTCTTGCGGCCGAAGAGATTCATCAATTGATCCGCGGGATTCTGTTGTTGCTGCTGTCCTTTGGCAGGCTGCGCCTTCTGTCCCAGGAATCCTCCGAGGATCGAGGAAGCCCCCCCGAGAGGATTATCCGCAGTGGGCATAAGGCCTTTCAATCGCATCTGCGCCATTCTCTTGGGATCAGGCGAAAACTTGGGATTCTGGAAAGTCCCGGTGACATTCGCCGGTATTACGAGCTGTCCCTGGCTGTTCGCCAAAGCCGCGTTCATATAATTGCCGACACTCGCGCCGCCGATACTTTGGCCGCCTACCCCTTGGCTGACAGCTTTAGAGAGTACAGCGGTTAATTGCAAGTTGAGGGCTTGGCTGGCCAGGTCGGCCGTGCCCGTCGCTCCCACGTTGGCGATGTCGAGCGCAGCTTGCAGATTGTTCGTCTGGGCGATTCCATTTTTGACCGGGATGTTGCCGGTCATCTTCAAGATGTTTGTGAAGCCTTGGTCTTTCTGCTGAAGGCCAGCCAGGGAGGCCAGTTGGTGAGAGATGTCCACTCCGGCGTAGCGTACGTTATTGAAATTGAGGCCAATGTTGCCGTTTAGTGCCCGCATGATCTGATCGGAGCTGAAGGAGTTCAACGGGCCCGCAGCATGCATGTCGAGACTGAGATTTCCTGCGCCGCTGAGCTTGTCAAGTCCGGTCACGCCGTAGGCTTTGGCCATGGAAAGAAGTTCTGGGAGCGCCGCTTGTGGTGCGCGCAGCGTCGCATCGATATTCGGGGAACTTGACGTGTACTGTTTCAAGGCAAATTGCACGGCCGCCTTGGTCCCACCCGACGTGACGTTGAAGGTGTCCGAACGGATTTCTGCCGGAGTAAGGGATATTGTGGCCGACTTGACCAGAACCGGCTTGGGGATGTCCTTTCCGGTAATCTGGATGTCGTGTCCGGCAATCGTTCCGTTGAACGCCGGCTTGTCCGCCGCTCCCCGCGCCTGAATATTTGCGTTGACCCGTCCGTTCACGTTTGTGCCGGGAGAGAAAGCGACCCCTGCGGCCGCTGCCAACCGGGAGATTTCGGCGATCGAGACCTCATTGGCCCTTACATTCAGGTCCAGCTGTGCGGGGGTTGGTTTGGAATCCACCGTGCCAGTGATCTCAAGAGGAGTCGGCCCCAGTTTGATCGCACCTTTCCGGATCCTCAGCAACTGGTGGGACAGATCGTCACTGAGGTCGTAGTCAAGGTCAATGGGATATCCCACCTCGACGCCATGCAGGCGCGGATTGGCAATATTCATTTGCCCGGACGCAGAAAGCTCGCCGTTCTGGTTGGCGATATTTGTATGTCCCGACAACACTCCATCGGTGTTGACTAATGCCGCAGTTTGTAGAAATTTCTGCAGCCCAGCGATCTGGACGGCTTTCAAATCCAGCTGGCCCTTAAACGGTGTTGCTGCGGGATTCGCGTGTGACAAGGGACCACCGTAGCCTTGTAATTGCACCTCCTGGGTTCCCGGGCCGGCTAAATGGACAGAGGCGTCGAGATTGAAAGGAGCGTTGGGGGCGAAGTCGGTGAGCTTGAGGTTGATGTGGTCGTACACGGTTCGCGGTTTTCTGTCCTCTAAATCGGTGATGGCGACCTGCCCATCCTTAATGGCCAGCTCAGCCAGTGAAAACTGCCCCTCGCTGGAAGGTGCCGGCGCGCTACTCGGGGGCTTAGTGGCCGATCCTATATTCGATGTAGCAGGGCTTCCCGCCTGCCCGGGAGCGCCTTGCCCCAAGCTGGCGAAGTTCCAGGCGCCTTGAGCATCCTTGATGAGCTCAACACTGGGGCGCTCGAGAGTCAGCGAATTGACCTGGAGGGACCTGCTTAAGAGCGGAATGAGTTTGACGGAGACGCTCAGCTCCTGGGCCTGGATAAAGGGCAGGGTATTGTTAAACTTGGGATCATCAGCGATGGAGAGGTTCGCCACTCGAAGACGAACCGGGAACAATCCCAGGTCCAGGTGGCCGAGAGTCACCTTCCGATTCAACTGCTGCTCCAGCTTTCCTTGGATCGTCCCTCGGTAGGAGTTAGGGTTGAAAGTCGCTACGAACACGGTTGCTGCGATAACGATGACGACGACCACGATTCCGACCATGATTGCGATCTTGCGCATGGGATTCTCCCCTGACACCAGGAGTTACTTTCTTCCGCCGCACGAATCCCGGGACTGCATTGCTTCTTGAGGATTCGCTGCTGTCCTGAGACTCCTCTGTCTATTTGAACGCAATTCCCAGGTCCCGAAGGAATGGGTCTGCGGTCTGCCTTGATCACAGAGGGTCGCGCGTCTAGTGTCTATTATAGCGATGGTGCTGTGGGTTGTGTGTGCGCTTAGAAATGTGTTCCGCGAGGCAGAAAAGCCGCTGCCCGCCCAGACTGATACCGGCCAATCACGCGCCCTTACCAGACCTGGCGAGCTTTGCCAAAACTCCGACCGCGAGGCCAATTAGTTCTTCACAAAGCAGATTCTGCTAAGGCCGCTCGGTAACCAATCGGCACGCGCTGGCGCTACTGGCAACATTGACAGCACCGGTACAAGGACTGAGTTCTCAGAAAAGGGATGAGGTTGGGTCTCGAAATCAGCCTAGTCACGCCTAAATGCCGGGTGGGCGTCGACGTGAACGGCGGAAATGCCCAACTCAAAACGCACCGAGTTTGAACACTCAAGACAGCGAGGGAAGGTGCCCTCGTAGAGCACCGTCACATAATGGGCCGGAATGTGCTCTTGCGCATGGCTGCTCTTATACACCCCGGAAGCGGGGGCTTTCTGTCCAGGCCTAAAACTATCTGACATCTAGAATCGTTCACTCCTTATGCACTTGCTCTGTCGTACCTGACAATGTGGCCAAACTGTTCGTATCCGAATCTAGTTAGGGGGGAGGGCCGCTCTTACCGTGATTGACTGATTCGCCGACGCGCGTCTTTCTTTCGCGGCACACGGAGCCAGCACAATGAGAATCGTAGCAATTGAAGGGGGGAGAGTTCGTTGCTCCAGCGCAATGAAGGCGAGCGGGGAAGACCCAACAGTAAGGCCATACCAGTAGGAGGCTACAGAAGAAGTTCTCACCCAGGAACCGATATCGTTGAGTTCGGATTCATGATTGCGTTCTCCGAGTGGTCGTGGGCCGGCCTAGCCCGAGGATCGTATGACGCGCCTGCGCCAGATGATGATCATCATGTTCAGCGACAAAATACGCGAAGTCCAAGATCCGCATCGGCTGTTGTAAGCGGGGGTGGAGCGCAGTGCGACTTATCTCTTCCTCGGTCAGCGCCTCCAGCTTCCGTACCCAGTCGAAGCGGCGACTACGAAGACGCTTGAGAAGGTGAGCCATAGGCACTTGATTGTGGCCGGCGGCTTCGGTGACGCGGTTAGCCATGTCGGCGGCCGAGAGGATCGCGGCGCCCGAGAGGAACTCGCGAAGTCGGAGTTCCTCAAGAGTTCCCAGGTCAGCCAAGTGGCCGAGATGCTCCTTGACCGACCATTTTCCGTTTAGTCGCATACTCAGCAAGTTCTCCGCTGCACCGGAGATCAATTCTGTAGCCCGAGCCGGTGTGCGACGCAGACGCTCGAGCACCGCCGGAAATGCGCCGAGAGGCAGGTCGAATGTAAATGTCCGGGCGGTCCATGCGACGAGCTTAATGCTTAGATCTCCCTCTTGAGGCCCGACAGCCGGCTTGGTTCGGTGGTCATCCGACATAGAGAACTCCGGTGGTGGATGAGGTTTCGCTAGATCAGCCAGATCAACCATGAATTGCAATCACGCTTGCCCAGGCCACAATAGCCGTAGGACATGGGCACACTGCTCAAGCAATCGCTCCGTCGCCTCGTCAAAGGCATTTGGGTTTTCGCTCTCGATGTCGATGGTACCAACCACAATCGCATCCTGATTGACGATCGGTACGATGATCTCTGATCTGGTCGTGCCGAACGCAGTTAGATAACGAGGGTCGACCGATACATCTCCGACATTGACAGTCTTTCGCTCGGCAATTGCACTGCCGGTGAGACCCTTCGTCGTTGGAAACTCCGGAAATTCCGGCGCCCCGGGACCGTCCCAGACGATATTGACAACCTTTCCGCCACGGCGGTCCACATCATATAAGCCAACCCATCGGTAGCGGCCACTATCCCTTAGAAGCGCCGCGGCGCTCCTCAACCGGTCAAGCCGAGAGCCCGAAGTAGTCGCCAAGCTTGTCAGTGCGGCCAGCAGATCGGATGCTCGTTGATTCACACGTCCTCCCGACAATTCATCGATATGCGCCTATCCAGCGCCAACATCCCCTCGCTAGCTCATGAGCTTGACCAGTTTCTCGCTCACGGGCAAACCACAACGTCGATTGTTCAGTCATCGCCAGTTCCTGCGCGTTCGCTACCGCTGTCTGGTCGTATGCGGACTATTGCGGGTCAGGGTCGGGCGGCGCAATGTCTCACGTTCACGCAGCAGCTACAAGCCTGAGATCTTCGCGTTCGAGCGCAGATGGTTGAACGAGTTTCATACTTACATTGCAAAAATATCATTGTGTGCGATTCACATCAAGAAACTAGGATGGTCGCTGTTAGGTTCGGCAGTCAAGGTCACCAAGATGAGGGGCGATTTCGTGTAGCATTTCCACGGGGCTGAGGATGAGCTCTTCCTGGTGCTCCCAGGCAATCTGCTCATGAAGCTAAGACACGGGGATCTGTTGGTGAACAAAGGCGAGTTCATCGTCGCTCCGAAAGCAGTAGAACACCGCTAACCGGCAGCGTCACAGATATTTCGGAAGCTCATCGAGTGGAGCGAAGCTCAATGGCCAACTGGAATAGTACAAACACACGAGCAGGCAGAAGCTGGCCGAGGAGAAGAGGCGAATTCTCGGAGAGCATGTGCGCAACCTCCAGCTGTCGGAAATTGCGACCTCTACGGTGAAGGTGGGAAGCAAGGCTCCGAATTTCATATGGCCTGACCACGAAGGCAACAGCTGTGGGTTGGCTATTCTATCGGGGCACTTGGTGCCCTTACTGCAACATCGAACTGCGTGCGTATCAGTCACCGCCGCCGGAGTTCCGCAGACGAGACACATCGTTTGTCGCAAGTTCTCCGGAGAAACGGAGAAACCGGATTTCAGCGAAGCTTTTGTGACCAAAAAACAGATCGAGTACCCGGTGAGTGATTTCAGGAATGTCGTTGCGCGTCAATTTGGCTTGGAGTTTGCGGTTGACGAAGCTCTTCAGAACTTGATGAAGGAGTTCGGCAACAACCTGGCAGACAAGAACGGTGAGGACAGTTGGACGCTGCCGTCCCCGGAACCTTCGTTATCTCAAGCGATGGGGCGAATCGAGTACGGCTTCGCAGCGCCGGATTTCATGCTCCGTGCTGATCCGGAAGGGCTGCTTTGGACCAGCTGTAAGAACTGTCGGTTCACTGGTTTCCCTAAGATGCAGCCAATTCACCCTTAGAAGGCTGCTTCCCCTGTCAAGGGGCTCCCCTTAACTCTTCAGCACGACATAGGTACTGTAGCTTTCGTCGTTGATGCTCATGAAGGGGCGCATCGAGATTGACTTCCCATCCGCTGAAGTAGCGATCGAGTCTCCGGCGGCATTGTTCGCCAGGTGCGCCCGGAGCAATTCGGCTTTGTCGAACGCCGGCTGGGAATCTGCCATGGCGAACAGAACCAGCGGCCCGCGCATCAAGGCCACCAGGTTCGGGTGATTAGCATCCACGGGCTCGAGACGCAACGGCATGGGCAGTTCGAGTTCTACTCGATCTCCATCTTTCCAGACGCGATGGATCGCAGCGAAAGTCCCCGGCTGAGCTGATTGGGAAACTCGTGTGCCGTTCACCGAGAGCACTCCGTCCGAAGTTGTCCAGCCTGGAATGCGGACATAAACCGTGTACTCCGCGGGGCGCGAGCCCGCGACTTGTATCCGGACCGCGTTCTCCAAAGGATATTTCGTTTGCTGGGTCAATCCGTATTTACCCCCGCCGTCCGTCCAGTTCACGGAGGAGGGAGTAAACAGATTCACGTAGACGCCATCGGTCGAGCGCAAATACGTGCTGATGTGGTAGTCAGCGGCAAGCTGGGGGAAAGTTCCCGAGCAGCACGGCCATTTGTCTCTATGCCAGCCTTTCTTTCCGGTGGTGGCGTAGTCCGAGTAGTAAAACGAAGTGCCGTCGGCCTGAATCGGCCAGGCGCCTAGGATCGTGTTATACATCACCCGCTCCATACTGTCCCCAAAGTGCGCGTCCTTGGTCACGCGCAATAGATACCGCGTGATCTTAAAATGCCCATAGGCGCCGCACGGTGTTTCAAAGCTGGCATGGGTCGATGCCAGGCTGTTACCTAGCTGTCCGACGCCGGGTTCTCCGAAAGCCTCATCCGGACCCCAGCCGCCAGTAGCAAAACTCTGCGTGGTCTCCAGCATGTTGAAACCGTTCTTGGCGGCGCGAAGATGCAGTTCGCTGCCCAGCGTGATGTAGGCCTGCATGGCGGAACTGAACGCATTTACATGGCTGTACGCATGTTCGAAAGGAAGCACGTTGTTGCCCTGGGAAAGTGGACCAAAGTAGCTGTCATCCTGCAGATAGCGCCGAGCAATATCGCGGTAGAAGGTCTTGCCGCTGCGCTGGTAGGCGAGAAAAAGATTTTCCGGGAGGGTGTAGGACTCGTCCCAGGTGTACGACGTGTCCTTGTGGGGGCGGGAGCGTTGCTCGGCGCGAGAAAGCGCCTTCTCCGGCAAATACGTCATCATGGCGCGAGTCAGCGTCTCGTGGACATCCATCGCCATGGGATCGTCGGCAAACTCGTGCGCGTCAATTAATCCACAGGAGAGCTTGTCGTAGGTGTAGGCGGGCAGGCGATAGTCCACAAAAAACTTGGCTTTGGGATCCAACGTTTCCGCGTAACCCTTGACGAGGCGATTCACTTTGGCTCGGGTCGCTTCTGAGCCGGTGATAGCGCAGGCGCGAGCCAGGCCCGAAACGTACTGTCCGAAGGTGTGTCCGGCAATGAATCCGTGAAAATCATTGCGCGTCAAGCTGAAGCCGGTTAGATCGTACCAGCCTCCCATGTCCTCGCCCGGAGCGGGCAGGCCGGCGACTTGCCGAAAGACTTTCAGCAGGCGGTCATCGTCGAGATTCAGGAAGCGGGCATGGTTTTCCTCAAACTGCCGCCTCATGGGGCCGTCGAGCAACCGCACGTCAGCATAGGGAAAAGTCGCCAGGGGTGTGGTGACGGCTACCAGGGCTTTGTCCGCCGCCGCCGCCGCGGGAAGTGCTCGCGCGGCGTAGGTTGCTGCGGTCGTGGCCGCAGCGGTTTTGAGGAACGTTCGTCGGTCCAATCTCCTTGGCACGCTAAGACCCTCCCGCAGCAAACGTTTACTTTTCAACACGATTTAACTCCGCTGTAGCTTAATTGTCAACGTCCGTGCCCCCGAACGGCAGCGGCCGACTGGCCTGTCTGCCGATTTAGGGTGAGCGAAGGGTCGGAACCTTCAGTTCAACCCCTGGCGGTCACCGAGTTGACCCATCCAGTGATTCTTCCTCGTGAAGTAATCGAGATTACGTTTACCCAAAAGACTTTAAAGGGCGGACCATACATTCCGAGTGGAAATCGTCCTGGCTTCGCGCTCGAACCGCTGTTTGTGCGTGAGATCAGAAGAGAGTTGCACCGGAAGAATTTTGATGGCGAGGGTGTGGTCCAGCCGCATGTCCCTCGCGCGATAGACTTTGCCCATGCCTCCCGCGCCCAGTGCCGCGACGATCTCATACGGCCCGAGTTTGGTGCCCGATGCCAGACTCATGGGTGGCGAGAATTATAACCTCATGGAGGAGAGTTACGTTCCTGCACTGCCATTGCCTCACTCGGCATTTCGATTCGAGCCATCCGCGATACCTCTCTGTTGTCCGTCATTTGCCTCCGGTCAGGCTCTGCTGCGGAACTGGATGATTTTCCGGCGATCGCGTTTTGATGGTCTGCCTGCGGGTAACTCTTCGAACTGCTTCATCGCCTTACGCTCCGCTGCTACCTTCAGGCGCAGCTCCCGGCTCAGCTCGGTCTCGCGGTAGAGCGTTTGCGCAACAGAAGCCGGGCCGCGCACTTCGTTGAGAAGCAAGACTTCCACCTGAAAGTCGCCGCCGTCGTTTGTAACTCGCAACATGTCTCCAATCCGAACCTCACGCGCAGCCTTGGCAGGCTGCCCATTGGATTGAATCCTACCGAGTTCACAGGCTCGTGCGGCCAGGGCTCGCGTCTTGAAGAATCTGGCGGCCCAGAGCCACTTGTCCATTCGCACGGAGGTCATAATCCATTTTCCTATACGAATGGGTTTTATGGCCATCCGTTTAGCGCCCCTCAGGCAAGCCGCGAAGAACTGGCAGCTATCCGGATTCCCAAACTGAAACCAGGACCACAACGGAACAACCTCGAATCGCGCCAGGCAGATTTTTGATGAACACCTGCGCGGAGCATGCCTCCAAGAGCTATATCTTCTGCCTCAGCCGGAAAAGGGAGGGCAGCCATGAGCGACACCGGACAGAAGGATTTCTCAGAGCTGAGCCGGCAGGTTTCAGAGAGGCAGGCTAGGGCTTTTGTCGAACTAATCATCGACGTTTTGAATGCGCTGGAAAATCACAACCAGCATTCCGTAGGTAGTGACCCGCAAACTGCAGATGGTAGACCGCCTGTACTTAAAGGCAAGGAGAATTCCGTGACTAGTCAGAGTCGAGTAAGAAGTTTATTAATGCTGGGCCTTGGCACCGGTACTGGTAATTGTTTAGCGTAGAGGTACTTCCCCCAGAATATTATTTGTCTTCGTTCGCAGAGTAGTTAATCTGGCGTG
>Ga0137415_10000194_pt1 | contig 52375 bp, 47 predicted proteins | sample CZODoug3_1_1_16f_FD_183082 | JGI IMG/M metagenome (GOLD analysis project Ga0137415, IMG submission 183082) | Vadose zone soil fungal communities from Angelo Coast Range Reserve, California, USA - CZODoug3_1_1_16fungal (Hybrid Assembly) | ecosystem: Environmental > Terrestrial > Soil > Vadose...
ATTAGCGCGAAAAAGTTCGCGCGGAGCCCGGGTTCTTTGCCGCCGGGCTGGGCGCCCCCGCAAAAAGCGCGGCCTTCTTCATTGTTAACCTGGGCCGGCTGCGCGGCGCGCTGCGCCTGCGGCGCCCAGGCGATTTTGAGATGGGTTCTAGCCGGCCGCGGGCACTAGGCGCAGGCGCGTGATTTCCGATGGCGCACCAAACCGGTTCGGCGGGCCCCAATAGCCCGTCCCCCGGCTCACGTACACCCAAAGTTTGTTCAACCGATGCAACCCCGCCGTGAACGGCTGCTGGAAGCGCACAAACAGGTTCCAGGGCCAGAATTGCCCGCCATGCGTATGTCCTGACAGCTGCAAATCGTAGCCCGCCGTAGCCGCTGCGGGAGCCGAGCGCGGCTGGTGAGCGAGCAGGATCCGTGCACCCGCTTCTGCCGGCGCACCGGCGAGTGCGGCGGCCGGATCGCTCCGTTGCGCCGGGTTGAAATGGTGCGAGCTGAAGTCAGTGACGCCGGCGACCACCAGCGAGCTGCCATCGTGCCTCAACACTGCGTGCTCGTTCAGCAACACCTTCAAACCGAGGCGCCTGAACTCGGCGATCCAGGGGCCCGCCCCAGCGTAATACTCGTGATTGCCGGTGACGAGAAATGTCCCGTGGCGCGAGCTCAGCCTGGCGAGCGGCGCTGTGTGACTCTCGAGCTCGCCCACCGGCCCATCGACGATGTCGCCGGTCACCGCGATGAGGTCCGGACGCAGCCCGTTCACCGCATCCACAATGGCATCAACATACTGCTTGCGAATCGAGGAGCCGACATGCACGTCACTGATCTGCGCAATCGAGAAACCGTGCAGCGCCTCCGGCAGGTTCAGGATCGGGACGTCCACATTCACAATGCGCGCTCGCCGGCGCGCGGCAGCAAAACCCACTCCGGTCGCGATCACGGCCAGCACGGCAACCGCCGCGGCGGTTACCGAACGCAGCGTATATACATGGGCCGGTGACAACGCGAGAATGCCCGCAAGCAGCACCAGATCGCGCAGCAAAGTGAGAACCAATAACGAGGAAAAGAAGCCCGCCATGAACAGGCCGGGACCGGCCAGCCGGGCAGCCTGGAGTCGTGGTAACCGGCCCCGGGCCAGCACCGCGAGCAGCATCAATGCATAGGATGCGAGCAACACCGTCGCACCCAAAACGCGAACCGACTCACCGAGATCCGGCACCACACGCCAGCCTATATAGGCATGCAGCAGGCCGAGAAGTGCTATGAAATACATAAAACGACGCTATTGGCGCATGCGAGCTGTGTAGATGGGAGCGTCTCTGCCGGCTTCAAGTGGCCCGGATCCTCAAATCACGTCCGTCTTTCCCGACGGTTTGCCCGTCCCGCGCCGCTACTGGGCCATCGCGGCGACCATCCTCGCCATCACCATGTCGGTGCTCGACAGCAGCATCGCGAATGTTGCGCTCCCCTCCATTGCGCGCGATTTTCACGCGAGCAACGCCGCCTCCATCTGGGTGATCAACGCCTACCAGATTGCCATTCTTGCGGCGATTCTGCCGTTCGCTTCCCTCGGCGAGATCGTGGGCTACCGGCGGGTTTCCCAAGCCGGCCTGCTGGTATTCACCTTGGCCTCCGTCGCCTGCGCCTTTTCCGATTCACTGCTGACGTTGAGCATCGCCCGGATCATCCAGGGCTTGGGCGCGGCCGGCATCATGAGTGTCAACGGTGCGTTGGTGCGCTTTACATATCCCCACACGATGCTGGGGCGGGCCATCGGCATCAATGCGTTTGCCGTCGCTGTTGCAGCCGCCATCGGACCAACAGTGGCATCGGCCGTGTTGGCCATCGCTCCATGGCCCTGGCTGTTCGGAATAAACGGCCCGATCGGACTCGTGACCCTCCTCATTGCCATGAAGGCGCTGCCGGAAAGCGGCCAGGCCGCGCGCAGTCTCAACTACGTCGGCGCGGTGTTGAATGCCGCTACCTTCATATTCCTCATCAGCGGCCTGCAGGCCCTGGCGCACGATTCCGCGGAAGGCCTCGCCTTCGTGCAACTCGCGGCGGCGGCAGTGTTGGGAGTGCTACTGGTGCGCCACGAGATCGGACGCACGGCACCCATCATTCCGTTCGACCTGCTGCGAATCCGGCTGTTCTCGCTGTCGATCGCCACCTCCATCTCGTCGTTCATGGCGCAGATGGCCGGGCTCGTAGCACTGCCGTTTGAGATTCAACGACTGGGCCGCAGTGCCGTCGAGACGGGCCTTCTCATGACTCCATGGCCAGTGGCTGTGGCCATCGCCGCCCCGATCGCCGGGCGGCTGGCCGATCGCTACCCTGCCGGCATCCTGGGAGGACTCGGAATGTTGTGCATGTCAGGTGGGCTGGCGTTGTTGGCCGTATTTCCGCAAGGAGGTTCCGCGGCCGATTTTCTCTGGCGCATGGCACTGTGCGGACTGGGATTCGGATTTTTTCAGACCCCCAACAATCGGACCCTGATCTGCGCGGCACCCCGCGCGCGCAGCGGCGCCGCGGGCGGCATGTTGGGGACAGCGCGATTGTTGGGCCAGACGCTGGGAGCGGCGGGAGTGGCGATCGTGTTTCGCGCCGATCCGGGAACAGGCTCGAACGTCATACTGTGGTTTGCGGCCGTGATCGCTCTCGTGGCCGCCCTGATCAGCATGTCGCGCCTTACCGGGACGTCGCCGCCGTGAGGCCGCGGTACTCCAACAGCGGCCCGATGTCAGGCGGTCCGCCGTAGAAATTCCGGAACATGGTCTGCGGATCATCCGTCCGGCCGCGCGACAGGACCTTCTGCCTCAGCCGCTCCCCGTTGGCGCGGGTCAGCCCGCCGCGCGCATGCATCCATTGCCCGGTATCACGAGCCAACACCTCACTCCAGAGGTAGGCGTAGTAGCCAGCCGAGTAACCACCCGCGAACACGTGTGAGAAATATGTTGAGTGATATCTGGGCGGAATAACCGGGTAGTCGATTCCATTCGCCTCCAGGGCCGCTGCTTCGAACTTCGCCACGTCGACGGCACCCGGTGCCTGCTCAACGGTGATCCGATGCCACGACTGATCCAGAAGCGCTGCTGCAAGATACTCGGTCGTCGCATAACCCTGGTCGAACTTCTGAGCGGCCAACACCTTGGCCAGCAAGTCCTGCGGCATGGGCGCGCCGGTCCGATAGTGGCGTGCATAGTGGGCCAATACGGCCGGCTCGCGCGCCCACATCTCATTGTATTGCGACGGATACTCCACGAAATCCCGCGGCAGCGCCGTGCCCGAGAGCATCGCGTAATTCACGTCCGAGACAATTCCGTGGATGGCGTGGCCAAACTCGTGGAACAGGGTAATCACTTCCTCAAACGTCAGCAGGGTCGGCTGACCGGGCTGCGGCTTGGGGATGTTGGTGTTGTTCGCAACCACCGGCTTCAGTCCGAACAGCTTGGACTGACGCACGAAATTGTTCATCCACGCGCCGCCCTGCTTGTTGTCGCGGGCGAAATAATCACCCACAAACAGCGCCAGGGGCGTGCCGTCAGAATCGAAGACCTCAAACACGCGCACATCGGGATGATAAACGGGCAGGTCGTGCCGCTCACGGAAGTTGAGGCCGTAGAGCTCCTGCGCGGCGTAGAACACGCCGTCGCGCAATACGTGCTCGAGCTCGAAATACGGCTTCACCTGCGCCTGGTCGAAGTCGAAGCGCGCCGTGCGCAGCTTCTCTGAATAGAACGCCCAGTCCCACGGCTGCAGCTCAAACGACGCGGTGTCATTCGCGGCCGTTTCGGAGTCGATGAGCTTCTGCATGTCGACCGCGTCCAGCCGTGCTCGCGACAGGGCCACGGGCGCCAGCTCGCTCAGGATTTTGTGGACGGCGGCGGGATTCGCGGCGGACTCATCTTCGAGTTGGTACGCGGCATGATTGGGATAGCCGAGCAACGCCGCGCGCTCGGCGCGCAGCCGCACGACTTTCGCGATGACCGTGGTGTTGTCGGAGTCTGCATCCGAGCCGCCGCCGCGCGCCTCGGATGCGCGGTAGATCCGCTCGCGCAATGCTCGATTCTTCAGCTGTGCCAGCGGAGGCTGGTTGGTCGTGTTCTGCAGCGCGATGACCCACTTGCCCGCGAGACCGCGCGCCTCGGCCGCAGCGGCGGCGGCGCCGATCTGCACAGCTGAGAGTCCATCCAGTTGGGCGGCGCTGTCGACAATCACCGCCCCGCTTTTGGTCGCTTTCAACACATTCTGCTTGAACTGGGTCGTCAACGAGGACAGCTCCCCGTTGATGTCGCTCAGGCGGGCCTTGTCGACATCGGCCAGCCGGGCGCCCGCGCGTACGAACTCAATGTAGTACCGGTTCAGCAGTTGCAGCGATTCGCCGTCCAGTTGCAATTGCGCGCGGCGCTGATACACGGCATCCACACGCGCAAACAGGGCGGGATCCAGAAAAACCGCATCCTCGTGGGCCTGCAGCTTCGGGGCTATCTCGGAGTCGATTTCCTGCATTTGCGCGTCGGTATTGGACGCGTTCAGATTGAAAAATACGCTCGACACGCGGCTCAGCATCCGCCCCGAACGTTCCAGGGCGACGACGGTGTTCTCGAAATCCGCCGGGGCCGGGTTATCCACAATCCGCTGCACTTCAGCCCGCTGCTCGCGCATCCCTTCGTCAAAGGCGGGGCGGTAGTCCGCGTTGCTCACCCGGTCAAACGGCGGCAACTGGTAGGGCAATGTGCTGGGGCGCGAGAAGGGGTTTTCGGCCATGTCGCTAGTCCTGCTATCCTCTTCAGCCTGATCATACCCGACCGACATTACATGGGATCGCCACTGTGAGCATCAAGAAAGACTCTGTCGTCACGTTCAACTACACCCTGAAGGATGACGCCGGAAAAGTCATCGACAGTTCTTCTGCGGGTGAGCCCCTCGCCTATCTGCATGGCCACGGCAACCTGGTCCCCGGGCTCGAGCGGGAACTGGAAGGCAGGAATACGGGCGAGAAACTGACGGTCAAAGTCACGCCGGCAGACGGTTACGGCGAGCACAGCAAGGACCTCATCCAAAAGGTTCCCCGCCGCTCTCTCAAAGGGATCAACAAGATCACCGTGGGAATGCGTTTGCACGCCCAGACGGATCAGGGTCCGCGCGCGGTCACCGTGACTGCCGTCACCGGCGACATGGTCACCATTGACGGCAATCACCCGTTGGCCGGTCAGAATCTGAATTTCGACATCGCCCTGGTCGATGTGCGGGATGCAACGGAAGAAGAATTGGCGCACGGACACGTGCATGGCCCGGGCGGCCACCATTGAAAAGAAGGACTGAAATGACGCAACTCAGAAATAAGATGTTTGCACGGGGGTGTTGGGCACTGACAGCATTGGGCTGCGGCCTGGCAAACGTGAGTTTCGCTGACACAGTTGTGGTCACGGCCGACCGCATGATCGATGTCATTGCGGGAAAGGTCGTAGACCATCCGCAGATCACCATCACGGATGGCCGCATCAGCGCTGTCGGATCGCAGGGCGGCACCATTCCCGCCGGGGCGCGGCGCGTGGATCTGCCGGGCATGACCGTCATGCCGGGATTCATCGATATGCACACGCATATCACGAGCGATCCGCAGTACAGCGGCTACAAGGGACTGGAGTTCACCGACAATTTCTGGACCGTGGTCGGTGTGGCCAACGCGAAGAAAACGCTGGAAGCGGGCTTCACCACCATCCGCAACGTCGGCTCGGCAAACTTCGATGACGTAGCGATCAAACAAGGCATCGACACCGGCCACATTCCCGGGCCGCGGATCGTTCCGGCAACCTATGCGATTGGCGCCACCGGCGGCCATTGCGATTCAACCGAGTTTCCGCCGTCCATCACCGTCCCCTCGCCGGCGGTAGCCGATGGTCCTGATGCAATTCGCGCCACGGTGCGCAAGTTGCGCAAGTACGGCGCCGAAGTCATCAAGTTCTGCGGAACCGGCGGCGTGTTATCCAAAACTGACACCGCCGGCGGCCAGCAATACAGCCTCGAGGAAATGAAGGCGCTCGTGGACGAGGCCCACATGCTGGGACTCAGGGTAGCGGTCCACGCGCATGGGGCCGCGGGAATCAAGGATGCGATTCGCGCGGGCGCGGATACCATCGAGCATTGCAGTCTCGCCGACCCGGAAGCGTTCGCACTGGCGAAGCAACACGGGACGTACTTCTCCATGGACATCTATGACGATGATTACATTATGTCCGAGGGTCCCAAGAACGGCACGTTCAAGGAATCGCTGGACAAGGAACGGATCATCGGTCTCAAGCAGCGCCAGACATTCCAGGCCGCCGTCAAAGCCGGCGTGAAAATGATCTTCGGCACCGACGCAGGCGTCTATCCCAATGGTGACAATGCCCACCAGTTCGCCACGATGGTGCAATGGGGAATGACCCCGATGCAGGCCATCCAGGCTGCCACGGTGACGGCAGGCGAAGCACTGGGACGTTCCGGCGACGTCGGCGCAATCGCTGTCGGCCGCTATGGAGATCTGGTTGGTGTGACCAGCGATCCGCTCGCCGACGTGAAAGTGCTTCAGTCAGTAGCGTTTGTGATGAAAGGCGGCGAGGTCGTAAAAGGCCCCGCCAAATAGCTGCAGTCATGAGGGCTGTGACCGGTACAGTGATGGTGGGCGTGCTCGCGCTCATCGGGTCGGCGTCGCAGTCTGCGTCGTGTCCACCAACAGTCACGGCGCAATCGGCCGAGGCTGACAAGAAGGCGATCCTGCAGGTCATCTCCGACATGCAGGACGCCTGGAACCGCGGAGATTTCCGTGGTTACATGCAGGGCTTCAAGAACCCTGATGTCGTGTTTGTATCGGGCGGGCGGTTTCAACAGGGATGGGCTGGAACACTCGATCACTACATCCGCAATTATGGAACCTCGGCCGCCTCACGCGGCACGCTGAAATTCCACGACATCCAGGTCGAGATCCTGTCTGCCGACGCCGCCCAGCTGATCAGCCAGTACGAGCTCAATCGTCCTGAGCATCCCCAATATGGAATCAATACACGGCTGATGCGTAAGGTGGCCGGACACTGGGTGATCGCTTTGAATCACGTCTCCTCGAGCGAGACGCCGCCAAGGAGCCTGTCTGACTAATGGGCGCCGTCGCGAGGGCGGCCCCCAGCGAGCAGATTTTTGCGATCGTTTCGCGCGCATAGTTGAATACTATGTAAGCGAAAGGATCGCAAAAAGATGCCGCTGCGGGCCGGCCGCAGCAGGCGAACATGAGTCAGACAGGCTCCTTGTAAACGATGCGACGCGGATGATCGCGTCCAGGCTGCGCTCGACATCTTCGTCGGTAGTTGCCCACGAAGAGATGCTGGTGCGCATGGCGACACGCCCGCGCCACTCCGTAATCCCGCACCAACACGTCCCGTCGTGCTGAAGCCCACTGATGACCCGCCGTGTTTGTGGGGCGTCACCGAAAGCCACGACGACCTGGTTGAGCACCACTTCGTTGAGGATCTCGTAGCCTGCGGAACGTAAGCCGCGAGCGAACCGCCTCGCCTGCCGGCAATTTCGTTCAAACAACTCAGCGAGGCCTGCCCGGCCGAGTGTTCGCAAAGCCGCCCACACCTCGACTCCTCGCGCCCGCCTCGACAATTCCGGCGTGAAGTCACTGGGGTTGCGCTCCGACGTCTGAGTCGGAAGGTATTCCGCGGTGATCGCCATCGCTGCCTTCAACGTGTTCGGATCACGAACGAAAGTCGATGATCACTGTGATGGGAGGGGCGCCGAACAATCCATCCGCTTCGACATTCCACCCCGACCGGGCCAGCACGGCATTGCGTGCCGCGGCCAGGGCAGTGAAATTCGCGACGGTTGCGCCGGTCACGAAAGCGCCGCCGGTGCCGGCAGGCAGCTCCAGGAGCTCGACCAGCCATCGCAGTGCAACATCCTCGAGATACGAGACGCCCGGCGTGCTCAAATGCAGAGCGGCATTCTGATCCCAGGCACCCGCCAGCCAGTTGGCCGCCAGCGTTACCGGCAGCGAGCCGCCGATCACGAAACCGAAAAAGCGCGGTCCCGCCATCGCCATCGTCGCCGGCGACACCAGCCGGTCCAGCAGCGCCAACGTTACAGCGGGGTCACTCGAGTCCGCCGGTAGTGCCTCATCGAGACCCCGCAGGTTGCGGACAGCCGCCGCCGGGGGAGCCACGGGCCTCCCCTCGAGGCCCTGCAGATAGGCCCGCGCGCGGCGGGCCGCGTCATCGAGAATCGAATACACACCGCGATCTTACGTCACTTGCTGTTGACTGCACTACTAACAGAACCTTGGGCGCGTGCACGGCGTACTGGCGCTCTTGTCTCAGCCGAGCGTGCGCCCGTGCCACACGGCATCGCGCGAGAGGGTCACCAGGGCCGGCCGCTCGACCTCGGGAAGCGATTCGGCCAGTTTGAGCGATCCCAACTTCGGCAGACTCACCACCCCTCGTGCCCAGGCCGTTCCAACACTTGCCGCGAGCATGGCGCCACATTAGGCTGCCTTCAAGTTTGCCGTTTCGCTGTGCGAAATGGACGCCGGGAACGGCATCGATCTGACACACGAGGGGAACCAACTTGAATCTCGACTTCTCCGCCGAGGAAACTCAGTTCCGCGAGCAGGTGCGTGCTTTTCTATGCCGCGACCTGCCCGCGCAACTGAGCGCGAAGGTGCTGGGTCTCAAGCGCCTGACACGCGAGGACATCATCGGCTGGCAACGGATCCTGCACTGCGCAGGTTGGGGCGGCCCTTCCTGGCCGAAGGAGTTTGGGGGAACGGGCTGGTCGTCGATTGAGCAACACATCTTCGATGAGGAGTGCAGCCTCGCCGGCGCGCCGCCCATCATCTCGTTCGGCTCGCGCATGGTCGGTCCCGTGATCATGGCGTTCGGCAATCGCGCCCAACAGGAGCATTTTCTCCCGCGCATTCTCAATGGCACAGACTGGTGGTGTCAGGGTTACTCCGAACCCGGCGCCGGCTCGGATCTTGCCTCGCTCACAACCCGCGCGGAACGCCGCGGAAGCGTGTATTCCGTCAACGGGCAGAAGACCTGGAACACGCTGGGGCACCTCGCCGACTGGATTTTCTGCCTGGTGCGCACGGACAGCGAAGCGCGTCCGCAGGCCGGAATCTCGTTCCTGCTGATCGACATGCGGACGCCCGGTATCACGGTCCGTCCCATTCCCCTCATTGACGGCGAGCATGAAGTCAACGAGATCTGGTTCGACAATGTAGAAGTGCCCATTGCCAACCTCATCGGTGAGGAAAACAAGGGTTGGACGTACGCGAAGTATCTCCTCACCCACGAGCGGGTCAACATCGCGCAGGTGGGACAGGCGCGGCGCGAGCTGAAGCGACTCCAACAACTGGCGGCCCGGCAGCTGGAAGGGGGACAACGGCTGCTGGACAACGTGCGCTTCCGCCACCGGCTCGCTGAAGTCGAGATCGACCTCATGGCCCTCGAGCTCACCGTCATGCGCGTACTGTCCGCCGAGAAGAAACGGCGCGACCCCGGGCCGGAGTCTTCAGTCCTGAAGATCCGCGGCTCCGAGATCCAACAAGCCCTGTCGGAGCTCAACATGCAGGCGCTGGGCCACTATGCGCTGCCGTGGATTCCCACGGCCCTGGATGCGGACTGGCACGGCTCGCCGGCGGGCGCGGAAGTTTGGGCGCCGCTCACGGGCCGGTATTTCAATCAACGCAAAACGTCAATCTTCAGCGGCTCGAATGAGATCCAGCGCAACATTATTGCGCAGCGGATCCTCGGGCTGTGAACGGGAACGCGCATGGACTTTGAACTGACAGACGAGCAGACACTGCTTCGCAATTCCTTACAGAAGCTGCTCAGCGCCGAGTACAGCTTCGAGCGCCGGCAGGCTATGCTCCAAACGCCGTTCGGCCACAGTCCGGCGGTGTGGAAACTGCTTGCCGGGCAAGGCGTGCTCGGCGCCGGACTCCCCGAAGCCCAGGGTGGCTTTGGCGGCCCGGTGGAGACCATGATTGTCATGGAAGAAATCGGTAGGGCACTGGTGCTGGAGCCGTACATGAGCTCAGTCGTGGTCTGCGGCGGCCTCATCGCCGATCTGGGGACAGAGGCGGAGCGAAACGAGCTCCTCCCCCGGATCATTGCCGGGGACTGCTGTGCAGCACTGGCCCATCACGAAGCGGACGCCCGGTATACACTCAGCCACGTCAAAACCTCGGTGCGCCGCCAGCCCGGGGGACTCGTTCTCAACGGCACCAAGACCGTGGTTCAGGATGGCGCTGTTGCCGACATCGTCATTGTGTCGGCGCAGGACGACGAGGTGGGGGGCCTGTCGCTTTTGTTACTCGATTCGACCACACCGGGATTCGAGTGGATCCGCTACCGTACACAGGACGGACGCAGCGGAGCCGACCTCATCTGTAGAGATGTGCAAGTTACGGAACAACATGTTCTGGGTGCTCGGGGGGCAGGACTCGCGGCAATCGAGCTGGCGGTTGACACCGCGATCGCGGCCTCGTGTGCCGAAGCCGTGGGCGCGATGGACGCCCTCAATGCGGCCACTCTCGAGCACCTGAAAACCCGCCGCCAGTTTGGCCAGCCCATCGGCCGTTTCCAGGTTCTGCAACACCGCATGGCCGACATGTTTCTGCAGGCCACACAGGCCCGGTCCATGAGCTTCCTGGCGACTGGCCGGTGTCGGGAGCCGGACCGCGTGCAGCGCCGGCGAGCGCTGTCAGCAGCCAAGGCATTCATCGGCAAGGCCGCACGTTTCGTCGGTCAGCAGGCCGTGCAGTTGCACGGCGGCATGGGCATGTCGGCGCAGTTGTCCGTGAGTCACTACTTCAAGCGCCTGACACTCATCAATGCGACCTGGGGTGATGTCGACCACCATGTGGGTATCGTGGGCGACCTGTTGCTCACTGCAGAGCAATGAACACCCGGGAACCCTCATTGAGCTTCGATGTTGCGGGCCTGGAGGGCTATCTCACTGGCGTCATCGCGGGCTTTCGGGGTCCGATCCGCGTGCAGCAATTCGTCCATGGGCAGTCAAATCCCACCTATCTGCTGGAGACGGCGAGTCAGCGCTACGTGTTGCGCAGAAAACCGCCGGGTGTGTTGTTGCCCTCAGCGCATGCGGTCGACCGGGAGTTTCGGGTGATGCGGGCCCTGCTGCCCACCGACGTGCCAGTGCCGCGGACACTGTGCTATTGCGATGACGACTCCGTGATCGGCACAGCGTTCTATGTCATGGAATACATTGAGGGACGTATCTTCCAGGATGTGTCGCTCGAGACGCTGCAGCCGGCCGAGCGCACGGCGATCTATTCTGAGTTGAATCGCGTCATTGCGGCGCTGCACCGCGTGGAGCCGGCCAACATCGGGTTGGGGGATTTCGGCAAGCATGGCGGGTATGTTGCGCGCCAGGTTGCACGTTGGACGAAGCAGTATCGTGCTTCCGAATTGCAGCGGATCGATGCGCTGGAACGCCTCATGGAATGGCTGCCACAACACATTCCGGCCGAACAGCCCAGCCGCATCACTCACGGCGACTACCGGCTCGACAACGTCATTTTCCATCCGCGCGAGCCGCGGATACTCGCGGTGATCGATTGGGAATTGGCCACGCTGGGCGATCCGCTCGCGGATTTCGTCTACCACTGCATGCCATGGCGGCTGCCTCCTGGATTGGGCGGGTCGCTCCTGGGAAGCGATCTCGAGGCGTTGGGCATTCCGACCGAGTCCGAATATGTGCGCTCGTACTGTGAGCGGACCGACCGGGCCCGCTTCGAGCATTTCGACTTCTACATGGCCTTCGGGATGTTCCGACTGGCCGCGATTCTGCAAGGAGTCGCAGCGCGAGCCGTCCAGGGCAACGCCTCGAGCGCATCTGCCAAAGAGGCGGGGAAGCGGGCGCAACCCATGGCCGAAACTGCGTGGGCGCAGGCACAACGCGCCTCCTGAGGAAGCCGCATGACCGAGCCCAATCTGACTCACTGGCCCGAACGGGCGCCCAAACACCTGCCGCTGCCCCAGACCTCACTCTGGTACAACGTCGAAGTGGCCGCGACCCGCTATCCGCGCAAAACGGCCATCGTCTTTTACGACACCATGCTGTCGTATGCCCAATTGAAGCGCAGTGCGGAGCACCTGGCTGGCTTCCTGCAACACGAGTGCGGTGTGAAGCGCGGTGATCGCGTAGCCCTGTTCCTCCACAACAGCCCACAGTTCATCATTGCGTATTACGCCATCCTGCGCGCCGAAGCCATGGTGGTACCTGTCAACTCCATGAGCACGGCGTCGGAGCTGACTCACATCATTGGGGATTGCGGCGCGAACATACTGATCACGGTCCAGGAGCTTCTGCTCCACGCGCGAGCCCTGGAAGGCGTATTGCAACACACGATTGTAGCCTGCTATTCGGACTACCTCACCGCCCCCACGGACCTGAATGTTCCCGACTTTCTGAAGGCACCCTCCCTGATCGTCGCGGGACCTGCCACGACGCCGTGGAGCGATGCGCTTGCGATGCAGTTGGAGCCGGCACCGCATGTCGGCACTCCGAATGACCTTTGTGTCATGCCCTACACGTCGGGCACGACAGGCAAGCCCAAGGGCTGCGTGCACCGACACAACAGTGTGATGCACACGGCGATCGCCCTCGCCCGCTGGTATGAAAAATACTCTGAGGAAGTCATCCTCGCCGTTTTGCCGCTGTTCCACGTAACGGGCATGCAGAACAGCATGAACATGCCCCTGTACCTGGGCGCGACGATCATTGTGTTACCGCGCTGGGATCGCGAGGTCGCAGCCAAGCTCATCAGCCGTTACGGTGTAACAGGTTGGACGACAGTACCGACGATCATCGTCGACCTTCTGTCGAGCCCGAATCTCGATCAATACGATCTGTGCAGCCTGAAGAGTGTGGGCGGTGGCGGCGCCGCCATGCCGAAGGCCATTGCCGAAAAGCTCCAGGTGTTGTGCGGCCTCACCTACATCGAAGGCTACGGGCTGTCGGAAACCATGGCCCCGACACACATCAATCCTCCCGATCGCCCCAAGCCGCAATGCCTGGGGTTGCCGATCTTTGACACAGACGCGCGGGTCATCGATCCGCAGACGCTCATTGAGCTTCAGCCTGGAGAGGTTGGCGAGATCGTCAGCATGGGCCCACAGTTGTTTGATGGTTACTGGCACCGTGAAGAGGCCAACGCTGAATGTTTCATCCAGGTGGATGGGAAGCGGTTTTTCCGCACCGGTGACCTGGGCTATGTTGATGAGGAAGGGTATTTCTTCTTCGTCGACCGGTTGAAGCGCATGATCAATGCGGCCGGTTTCAAGGTGTGGCCGGCGGAAGTGGAGGCGCAGCTCTATGCGCACCCTGCCATCCAGGAGGTCGCCATCATTGCCAAGCCGGATGAGCGGCGCGGCGAGACCGTGAAGGCGGTTGTGGTGCTGCGCCGGGAGGCACGCGGCAAGGTGACCCCGGACGAGCTGACCGATTGGGCCCGGGCCAACATGGCCGCGTACAAGATCCCGCGCTTTTGGGATTTTGTGGAGACCTTGCCGAAATCCGCCAGCGGGAAGATTTTGTGGCGTGTCCTGCAGGAAGAAGAGCGTCGGCTGGCGGCAGAGGCCGGGGCGCCAAAGGTCACCTAGCGCGCCCGCGAAACGGCGCGCTCGGCTGCCGGCAGCGGTCCGCTAGGACGCCGGCGCCTCGCTCACCCAACTGCGCCACACGGCCACGAGCGAAGCCATCAACGCGGGCCCCAGGAAAATTCCCACGAGGCCGAATGACTCGACACCGCCCAGGATTCCCAACAGCACCCACAGGAAGGGGAGTTTCGCACCTTCACCGATGATGACGGGCCGCACGAAGTGATCGGCAACAAATAACACGACGCCGCCGGAAACCAGCACGCCGATCGCCGCACCCACGGCATTCTGGCTGGCTAACACCAGGGCCACTGCACCGAACACGACCGGCGCGGCAAAGGGAATCATGGCAAAGATTCCGGTGACCGCGCCGAAGAGAATGGGATGCGGGGCACCGGTGATGGCATAGACGCCGGCCATGATCGCGCCCTCGGCGACCGCAACCAGTACGATCCCATCGACAGTCGCACGAATCGCCTCCGTGGCCCGCGTCATCAGGCCTTCGACTGTTGGTCCAAACAGGCGACGGCCAACACGGGGCACGTCTCTTTCGAGCGAGTCCCGGTTGAGGTACACGAAATAAAGAGTGAGCAGCGTGAAGACCAGAGTGCTCAGACGCCTGAGCAACTGTACCCCCACCATACGGGTCCACTGGTAGATGGCAGGCCTGGCCTGGACAGTGGCCGAGGCCGCACCCGCGTGCTCAGCGGCTTTGTCAGCTCCGCCCCCACCCACGCCATGCGCGGCAACCGCGGAGACCTGGTCGAGCCAGATTCCATTCAGCCAGTCGCCCAGCCAGGGCAGCTGTTGCACCCAATCGGGCAACCCGGGCGGCCCCTTCGAGCTGTCCAGGAGCGTGCGGGCCAGCGAGATCGCCTCCCGGACCGCGATGATGCCGCCGTACACGAGGGGAACAATCAGGACCAATCCAACGATCGTCGTAAAGGTCAGTGCGGCCCAGATGTCCCGATGCTTGCCGCGGAAGTTGCGCAGCCAGCGGTCGTATAACTTGGAGGTGCCGATCGCGAGCACGATGGCCCAGCACAGCGCCGGCAGAAAGTGCTGCAGCATCCACCCGCCCAGCAGCATCAACGAGCAGATCAGCGCGTAACGCGCGATCTTCTGAGACACGGAAACGTCTGACGTGGGCACGTTGAATCTTTCTGAGGGGATACAGCTGAGTATACAGGCGTTTATACTCACTATGATGTTCTCAGAAACCGTCCCGGCCGTTCTTTGAACCATTCGACTCCGCCCTCGGCAGCCGAACGAATCGCGTGCCCGGACTGCGGGCTGGTACAGCTCCTTCCACCGCCGGCACGCGGTCAAAAATCCGAATGCGCACGCTGCCGGAAGGTATTGGCGGGCTCCGCGACCGGCCGGATCGGGGCTCCCCTGGCGTTGTCCGCCGCGGCTGCGTTTCTCCTGGTACCTGCCACCATCGCTCCCCTGATGATCGTGACCACTTACGGGGCGGACCGGGAGGCCTGGCTGCCCTCGACCGCGGCCGCGATGTGGCATGACGGCTTCGCCTCGTTGGGCGTACTCATTGCGGTGTTCAGCATCGCCCTGCCCTTTGTATTTCTCGGTCTGCTCATCTGGGTCCTGGCGAGCCTGCACTTTGGCACGGGGAGCCGGGTTAGGGTTGGGTCGGCCTTCCGCTGGACCAAGCACCTGCGCCCCTGGGTGATGACCGAGGTCTTCCTGGTCGGCAGCTTCGTCTCGTACAGTCGCATCAAAGCAGTCTCGACCGTGACAGTCGAGGTCGGCGGCTGGGCGTTGGTTGCGGCGGGACTCATGTTGTTGGTTGCCCTGATTCATCTCGATGAGCGGACGGTTTGGGAAATGCTGCGCCCGCAGCGCCGGGACCCGGATCGCAGGCCGCTACCCGGTCAGACAATCGGCTGCATCATCTGCGACCTGATCGTTGGCCTGGAGCATGACGGCCAGCGCTGCCCGCGTTGTCGCGCCCGGATCTACGCGCGGAAGCCCGGATCGATCCAACGCACACTCGCCTTCGTCATCGCCGGGTACCTGCTGTACATCCCGGCAAACACCCTGCCCGTCCTGACGACCATGCAGTTTGGACGCCAGGAGCACAACACGATTCTCAGTGGTGTGCTGGAGCTGATTCACAACGATCTGTGGCCGCTGGCCGTCATCGTCTTCACGGCCAGCATCATCCTGCCGCTGGTCAAGCTGTTCGGGCTCACCTGGATGCTGGTGGCCACGCGAGTGAAGTCGAACCGCTTTCTCGTGAGCCGGACGCAGCTATACCGGACGATCGACACAATCGGCCGCTGGTCCAACATCGATATCTTCTCGGTTGCGATGCTGGTAGCCGTACTCCAGTTCGGTTCATTGACGGCGGTGCACGCAGGCGCGGGCCTGGTTGCCTTCGCCGCCGTGGTGATCATCACAATGTTGGCCACCATGGTGTTCGACTCGCGGCTCATGTGGGACGCGACTACGGAGATTGAATGACTGAGACCCCCGAAAACGGACGCCCCGCAGAGCCCCGTAGCGAAGAGCGAGACGAGGAGCCGCGCGCCCGAGTCCGGGCCCAGCCGTTCAGCTGGGTATGGCTGATTCCCATCGGGGCGGCCGCGATTGTTATCTGGCTGGCATGGCGCAACCTCTCCGACCGGGGACCTGCCATCACCATCTCGTTCCGCAATGTGGACGGCCTGCAGGCCGGGCAGACCAAGATTCAGCATCGCAACGTCGACCTGGGGACAGTCGAATCACTGGAGCTGACACCTGACATGTCGCACGTGATCGTGCATGCCCGGATGACACGCCAGGCGACGGATCACCTGACGGCCAATACCCGCTTCGCGATCATTGCTCCCCACGTGGGTGTGGGCGGAATCTCCGGGCTCTCGACCATCGTCTCCGGCTCCTACATCGAGATGTATCCGGGTAAACCCGGCGGCGAATCCAAACGCGAGTTCGTGGGCCTGGACGAGCCGCCCGTGCTGCCACCCGACTCAAAGGGGCGCTCGTTCACGTTGTTGGCCAACGACCTCGGTTCCCTCACGCGTGGTTCGCCTATCTCGTACAAGGGCATCACTATCGGTGAGGTCGAAGACTACACGCTGCGGCCGAACAACAAAGGTGTGACGGTGACCGCCTTCATTCGCTCTCCCCACGAGGATCTGGTGCATCCGCAAACCCGCTTCTGGAACGCAGGCGGTGTCGACCTGACACTGGGGTCCCAGGGTCTGCGCATCAGGGCCAACTCGTGGGAGCAGCTGCTCTCGGGGGGCATCGCCTTTGAGACACCCACGGAGGTGCTGAACCAGCCGCCGAGCACCGCCGGCAGCGTTTTCGGGTTGTATGACAACCGGCGCGCGGCTGACCGTGCACCGCTGGGCCCAACACTCATCTATGTGGCCGATTTCACCGGCAATCAGCGGGGGCTGGACAGCGGGACCGCCGTCGAGCTGCAGGGTATTGAAGTCGGTGAGGTCACTGAAGCGCACCTGTTCTACGACGAGCACGCACACACACTGGTCACTCGAACGACGTTTTATGTCGACCCGGAGCGTGTGCAGATCAAGAACATGCTGCGGGCGCCCGACTCCAACCAACATGATGCCGTGCAACAGTGGATCGAGAAGCTCGTCGGCGACGGAATGCGGGCGCAGGTGTCCTCAGCAAACTTCCTCACCGGCATAAAGCTCGTTGGGCTCGAAATGGTTCCCGACGCGCCCAAGGCGCACCTGGAGCACGAGGGTGATTTCGTGAAGATGCCGAGCAGCGCCTCCGGCGACTTCACGGCGGTCCTCCAAAATCTGCAGAACGTGCTCAAGAACATTGATCGCGCCACAGCGGGCCCGCAGCTGGGGCATGCCCTGCAATCATTGGATGACACGCTCACACGGCTCGACAAGGTGACCCATGACATCGAGCCCGACATCAAATCCCTCATCAAGAGTCTGCGCGACACAGCTGACTCCGCCCAGAACACCCTGAACACGATTCAGGGCCTCGCCGGCAACACGGCGCCGTCAGGTACCGATCTGCCCCGCATGATGCGCGAGCTGACTGAAGCCGCGCGCTCGGTCCGCGGCCTGGCCGACTACCTCGACCGACACCCAGAGGCACTCATCCGTGGACGCAAGGGAGACGACAAGTGAGGCTACTTGCGGTTGCTGTTGCAGGAGCTGCGCTAGCGGCGGGGTGCGCGTCGAGCCCACCCATGCGCTACTACACTCTCACGGAGACGCCTGCTCCCAGCCGGCTCACTGCGCCTGACAACCTAACTCCGATTCGAATTGACCGGGTCACGATCCCTACTGAGCTCGACCGCTCACAGATTGTCCGGCGGCTCGATTCAACACAGCTGCAGATCGTGGAAGCTGACCGCTGGGCAGCGCCACTGGACGAGACGATTCGGCGCATCCTCTCCAATGATCTCGCGGCGCGGCTGCCTCCCGGCGCCGTTGCGAATCCCAACGAGCCGTCGATCGGCGAAAAGCGCCAATCGCTGGCCGTTGATATCGCGGAGTTTTACGGCGACTCCGCTTGCAAAGTCACGCTGCGAGCGGCCTGGACACTGAAGCAATCTGACTCACAGAGCTTACATGGCAACGAGGAAGCAACCGCATCCCCGCAAGGTGCGTGCACGGGCGCCGGTCCTATTCCGGCAGCCATGAGCCAGGCGCTCGGTGTCCTGAGCGATCAAATTGCGGCGGCGGTGTCAGGGCCGGGGGTACGCCGCGCTCAATAATCCGATTCCGCCTCGCTCGCTGCCGCCAGCCGACTGAAGACGTTCTCCATCACGTTGACCCTGGCTACGTACACGCGCACTTCGTGATCGCCGCATCGCTGCCCGTCATTCAACCTGAATCGATGGCGGGCAAAGATGTCGCCGGCGCCCGCTCCGCACAGGTGGATGACGGCGGCGAGATCCCTTTTCTGGCGCGGTGTTGCGTTGGTTACGTGATGGTGCTCCAGCGTGCGCACGACGGCCCGGTCGAGATACGCCGAGGTGAGCTCAATGGAGTGACTGGGTATCACCCGCACGTACAGATTGTTGAACCAACACGAGCCCCAGTCCTTCCAGGGACCGTCTTCGACGACGACGTGATCCCGGATGCAGTAGCGCTTTGCTTCGGCAAACGTGCCATCGGTTATCTGGTACATCCCCACCGCACTGGAAGCCGGCCGATAGACGCCAAACGGGTGGACTGTCCACGACCAACGCCAATAGGTGCGGGCAACCGGATTGCCGGACCCCTCGACCTGTGCCAGCGCCGCAAGCAACTCCGGCGTCATCACACTCGTTGAGTACTTTTCGAAGGCGGGTTGATACTGCCGCCACGTTTCCGCCGGCGTCTTGTTCAACGTGTTGCTGACCGGAAAGAACAGCTCGGACGGTTTGCGAACCACCTGGTAGATCCAGTTGATGGTCAGCGACAACGTTGCCGCCAACAACAGGCAGACGATGATCTGCGCGGTGCGCGGCGCGCGATCGAATGCCCGCCACCAGCGTCTGCGCAGAGCGCGACTGGGCCAGAAACGCGATAACCGGAAACGGCTGCGCTTGCGGGTCGTTTTGCGCTTGCTACCGGCTATCGCCGCTCGAGCCTCGAGTAAGCAACCCCCAACAGCCCGAACCAGAACGGCGCGACATACAGCGCCACCCGGGTATCCGGGTCCAGGGCGAACATGGCCGCGACCACCAACAGGAAAATGATCACCGCCCAATTGGCGAACGGCCAGCCCGGCATCTGGTAGCCAACCGCCCGCGCACGCCCCTCTGTCACGGCACGGCGATAGTTCTTGTGCGCGTACATGATAATGATCCAGGTCCAGAGTGTACCGATCAGCGCGATGCTGGTGACCCAGGTAAACACTTCCTTCGGCACTACGTAATTGAGAATGACCCCAATCAACATCACGGCCACGGACAGGTGCACACCCGCAACCGGCACGTGGCGCTTGCTGAGCTGTCCTAAGGCTTTCGGCGCCTGCCCTCGCAGTGCCAATGCATACAGCATGCGGCCCGTACTGAAGATTCCGCCGTTGCACGAAGACGCCGCGGCCGTTATGACCACGATGTTGATGATGCTGGCGGCGCCGGGAATGCCCATCTTGTCAAACATCATGACAAACGGACTCATGTCCGGGTTCAGCTCATCCCACGGCACCAGCGACATGATGACAATGAGTGCGCCCACATAAAACAGCAGAATACGGAAGATGATGCTGTTGGTGGCGCGGGGCAGCACCACCTCGGGATTCTCGGCCTCGCCGGCTGTTACGCCAATGAGCTCGACTCCCGAGTAGGCAAACATGACGATCTGCAGGGTCAGCAACACGCCGAGCAGCCCGAACGGCATGAAGCCGTTGTGACTCCACAGGTTCGAAAAACTCGCGGTCGCCCCCAACGCGCCCACCTTGAAGAAGATCACGACGAGTCCGGACACGATCAGGCCCAGGATGGTGATGATCTTCAACAGCGCGAACCAGAATTCCAACTCCCCGTAGACGCGCACGGCCAGAGTGTTGGTGCCATACAGAATTGCCAGGGCAATCAGCCCGGGTAGCCACTGGGGGACATCCGGCAACCAGAAATGCACGTAGATGCCGATGGCGGTCAACTCGGCCATTGCCGTGACGACCCACATGAACCAGTACGACCAACCCGTCACGAAACCGGCGAACGGGCCTACGAACTCCTCTGCGTAACTGGCAAACGAGCCGGCCACCGGGCGGTAGGTGAGCAGCTCGCCGAGCGCGCGCATGATGTAGAAGATCGCAATCCCACCGAGCGCGTAGCTGAGCAGGAGTCCCGGACCCGCTTTGTGAATGGCGCCGGCCGATCCCAGGAACAGTCCGACGCCAATGGTGCCTCCAAGCGCAATGAGCTGAATGTGCCGGCTCTTGAGGCTGCGAGTGAGTCCTTCGGAATTCTGCATTCGTAATCCTACGGGTCTGTCGATGTCGCGAAGTCTAAGTCATCACGGCGAGTCGGTCTTCAACATTTATTGGACCAAGGTCTCGACGTGTTCGGACAGCGCACCAGGTATCGCCCCGTGGCGTGCAAACACGGTAGTCTCCCGCGCCTTCCGGCCCGACATGTAGAGAGACACGATGCCCCGCCGAACGAAAAGTAAGGACACTGAGCAGTCGGCCCTTGGCCGCCGCGGATTCCTCAAAGCAGCGACACTCGCAGGTACTGGTGCAATTGCCAGTGCCGGTGCGATCGTCCAGGCCGTAGCCAGCCCGGACGACGCCTCCAAGAAGGGCGCGCCTGCTGCGGACGCTGCGGCGAAATCGCCGCCGAGCCACGCCGTTCAAATCACGTCGCGCCAATCCGAACAGGGTGCGCCGCCACATCTGGAAGGCCCCACGCATACAACCTGCGGCAGCGACTTCATGGTCGATGTGATGCGCAACCTCGGCATCGAGTATGTCGCGGCCATCCCGGGTAACACGTTCAAAGGCCTTCACGAGCCGATGTCATTCTGGGCCTCGAGCTAACCGACTTCCGGGGTGTTACCAACGGCAAGCTCGCCGCGGATGCCAAGCGGATCAGCATCACTTCCGGTGATCTGTACTTGAAGGCCAACTACCAGGACTTCGAGCGCTTCACTCCAGTGGACATTGCAATCGCGGCGGACGCCGAAGCGACGCTGCCGTACCTGATCGAAGCCATCCGCAAGTTGACGACGGCAGCGCGGCGCTCGGTGTTCAAAGCCCGGGGAGCCGGTGCCGCCCCGACAAACATCACGGAAGGCCAGCCCGGCGCTCCGCGTGAGTGGCTGGTGACGATCAAGCGCAACTTCTAAAGGCGCACAGGACTCGAGGGCGCGGAGCCTTCGAGGTTGAGAGTGGGAGGGCCCTCATGAAAGTGAGGGCCCTCTTTTTTGGGGGGGGGCCGCCCATGCAGCCCGCCCCACCCGTTCACCCCGCCCCGCCGGTTTACCCATTCGGGGGGTGCCGTTGCCGGTAGCCGGGGGCCAATCTGGCTGCAACACGGAACTACGGCGGAATCGGCACATGGCGGCGAATTCATTGTTGAAACAGTACTCGGAAGAGCGCGCGGCGCTCGTGCAGAACGCGGTGCCGAGGGCTGCCGCAATCATCCTCGGACGCCGGCGCGTTCTCTCAGGAATTCGCTGGCGCGATGACTTGATCGTAACCGCGGCCGAGGCGATCGGCGGCGCCGAGCAGGTCGATGTCCGGTTGGAGGGTGATGAGCTGGAGGCTCAGGTTGTTGCCACCGACCTGACGACCGACATTGCGATATTGCGTGTTGGCGCGGCTGGCGGCGGTGCATCGACCGCTACAAGCACGCTGGCGCCAACAGCGTCCGCATCAGCGCAGCTGCTGCGGGTCGGCGAAACCATCGCGGTCGTTGGTCGCACCCTGCGTGGACCTGCTGCCATCTGGGGCACCGTGCAACTCGCGGGACCGGCCTGGAGCTCCCGCCGCGGCGGCAAAATTGACCAGCGACTCGAGTTGGATGTCAGCTTCGACCCAACCTTTGAGGGCGCCGCAGTCATCGACACCAACGGCAACGTCGTCGCCATGGCCGTACCCGGCCCCTACCACCGCGTCCTCGGTATCCCCGCCACGACGATCGAAACTGTGGTCGCGAAGGTCGACCAGTTCGGTCACTTGCCGAAACCCTATATCGGTATCCGTCTGCAGCCGCTCTGGCTGGACGACGACACCCGCACTAAACTGGGTCGCAAGTCGCGCGGAATCGCGGCTGTCGGCGGAGTCGACGCCGGATCTCCAGCAGACCAGGCGCACATCGAACTGGGTGATCTTTTGCTGACGCTGGACAGCGAGCCCGCCGAGAGCGTCAACGGCATGGCGCGGCGAATCGCCAGCACGACCCCGGGACAAATCATCGCGCTGGAGGTGCTGCGGGGTGGCAAACCGCTGACGATCAACGTCCAAATCGGCGAACGGCCTCGGCATTGACCTTGCGGGGCCTTGCGGAACCGTCTGATCGCCCCCACGGTCGTGGCGTGAGCGCAATCCTTGCTACTTCCGACGAGCCCTTCCGCAATCGTGTCTTAGAACGACTGCTGGCAGCCGGCTATGACGATCTGGAAGTAGCCGAGTTGCCAGCCGCGCTCGCGGACCTCCTGCGCGAGGAGGCGAAGCAGACCCTAGTGGTCGTTGGGGGCACTTGGCCAGACCCGCAAGCGTTCCTTCGCATTGCGGTAAACGCCGGTGCGCTACCCCTGGTCCTTCTGGAATCGAGCGCCCTGGAGGCAGAAGGCGAGGCGCTTGCCATGGGTGCGCGGGCGGCGCTTCAGTCAGACATCCCGGCGGCGGCGCTTGCAGCAGCCTTGGCTGCAGTAGACGCGGGGCTGATCGTGTTGGAGCCCAGCGCTCGCGCGCTGCTGCTGTCAGCGAACCGGGATCGATTTTCTTCCCCGTCCGGTCGGTCCGATGAAACATCCGCCCGCGGCCCCGAAGCCACCCCCGCCGCCGAGGTCACACCACCGCCCCGCAAAGGCCGGCCGCTTACGTCTCGTGAGCGCGAGATTCTCGGCCTCGTAGCAAGTGGTACTTCAAACAAGGGAATCGCTCGCGCCCTGTCGGTGTCGGCGAACACCGTGAAGTTTCATCTCGCGGCGGTGTTCGACAAGTTGAATGCGGCAACCCGCGCGGAGGCCGTTGCAGAGGCCATCCGGCGGGGCGAGCTGTCACTCTAGCTGCCGAGGAGTCGCGTTAGACCACGCCGGCCGCCTGCGACGGTGGTCGCGCGCACCGCCGACCCGGGAGCGCCGCCCCAGCCGCGCACCGCACGTGGCGCGAGTCGGGTGCGGCCCGGGCCTACTCCATGTCGGGATACGGTCCCTTGCCCCCGTCGGCAATGAACCGATCGATGCGCGCGCCCAGCACCGGCATCGGCACCGACCCCAATTCCAACACCGTGTCGTGGAATGCGCGGATGTTGAAATTCGCTCCCAGCGCCTTCTCAGCCTTGTCGCGGGCCGCGAGAATCTCCCGCTCACCCAGGTAATACGACAACGCCTGGCCCGGCCACGCAATGTACCGATCCACCTCGGTTTCGATTTCGTGCTCCGGCAATGCGGTGTAGTCGTGCAGAAACGCAATTGCCTGCTCGCGCGACCACCCCTGCGAATGCACACCGGTGTCGATGACGAGTCGCGCCGCCCGCCAGATCTGGTACCCCAACATGCCGAATCGATCGTACGGGGTCTCGTACATGTTCATCTCGAGCCCCAGCCGCTCGCAGTAGAGCGCCCATCCTTCTCCAAACGCCGAAATATAGGTGTGCTGGCGAAACTCCGGCTGCTTTGAGTGCTCCATCGCGATCGGCATTTGAAACGCATGCCCCGGCGCCGACTCGTGCAACGTGAGCGCCGTCAGGTTGTATAACGGCCGGGCGGGCAGGTTGTATGTGTTGAGCAGGTACACCCCCGGCCCGCCGCGACCCGCCGTATAAAATGGCGCGAGATCGTCAGGCACCGGCTTGATCGCGAAGCGCGCGCGGGGCAGGTAGCCGAAGAACAATGAAGCCTTGGCATCAAACTTCTTGGCAATCCAGGCAGCCCGCATCAGCAACTCATCGGCGCTCTTTGCATAGAATTGGGGATCCGTCCGCAGGAATTGCACAAAGGCGGGGAAGTCGCCTTTGAACCCGGTCTCCTTCATCACCGCCAACATCTCAGCGTGCAGCCTGGCCACTTCCGCTTCGCCCAGCGAGTGGATGGCGGCTGGATCCATATCGAGCGTGGTGAACTCGCGGATCTTGGCGCGATAGAAGCTGGCACCGTCCGGCAGGTCTTTTGCTGACACCGTCGTGCGACAACCGGGGACGTATTCCGTCCGCATGAATTTCAACAACTCGACATACACCGGCTGCACGACATCACGAATGGTCGTGACCGCCTGCGCTCTGAGCTCCGCCTGGTCGGTGGCAGTGATACCGGGCATGTCCTTGAAGGGTGTGTAGAACAGGCTGGCTTCAGGGGTTGCCTCTGTAACGGCCGTGATCGATGAATCGCGGCCTTCCATCGTCACCTTGGGCGGTGTGAAGCCGCGCTTCAGGCCGGCGCGCATTTCATCCATTTGTTCGTGGAAGTAGCGCGGCACGTCATGCAACTGAGCCAGCCAGTTTTTGTAATCCTGCAGCGTGCGGAAGGGCCGGCGTGCGGTGTAGCCCAGGTTCGTCCAAAACGTGGTGTCAGAGTTGGCCGGCATCTCGAAGTCCCGGAAGCGCTGGTTCGCAATCAGGACCTGGATCTGCGGCCGGTAGATGTCGTAGTTGACCTGTTGCTCGGGTGAAAGCTCCGTGCGAGCAATGGCATCGAGTTTTGTGAGCACATCTTCCCAATACTTCAGACGTGCGTCCTGCGAGGCCGGGTCGACTTTCGGCAGGCGGTTAACGATGGGCTTCTGGGAGTCCTCGTCGTCCGCAAACTGCTCCTGGCGCCACTTCCATTCAGACGTGTAGAGCGCCTGGAAGCGGGTATTCGCATCTTCTTTCCGGCCCTGGCATCCCGAAACGCCCATCACCACCCCTGCTACTGCGATCAACGTCCAGACTGGACCCCTCACAGATACGAAGGTCTTCCCCATCATTTTTTTCCGCCCCAGCGCGATTTGATTGTGGCGGAGGATACTTTATACGATCCGCTCTTTCATACGAGGCCTTCGTTCAGCGTTGGGCCTCATCGCGCTGTTCCCTTAGAAAGGGTCGATCGATGTGTTGTGCGTAGAGCTCGATATCACCCGCAGTCACGCCACATTGAGCGAAATGCTCCTTCCAGCCATCGACGATGCCGGCCACGGCCCGCACTTCGTTGACGGCTTCGTCCTTTGTCAGTGAGAACATGCGGGACAGCGACAGCGCGTTCACCATAGTTGCATCCGCCTCCTGGTCACCAACGCGCATCTGTTGGAAGCCGAGCGCCTGACCGGACGGCAGAACATCGTAGGCTGGGGAAAGCGCGTATTGCTGTGAGTCGGTCACGAGCAGCGCATGGTTCTTTTCGTGATCGTCCGTGTTGTCGATCAGAATGTTGAACACCATCCGGCGAAACAATTCACGCATGTGAGCGACATAGAGATCACCGTCGACCACGCCCTTACGCCGCAGGAGTTGGGCCAACTCCGGATAGCCAAAACCCTCCGCAGCAGCCTGCAGCGCAACCCGCGCCGACAAGCTATGCAACCGCCTCCCACCGGCGCGATCAAATCGTTTGATCGCGACCGCGTGGCCATGGATGAGGCGTACGGGCCGCGTCTCTGCGACGCGGATCGATGCCTTTTGTGCCAATGTCATCGAGGCGTGCTCAATCAACGGCGTGTCGGCCGGATCGCCGTCGGCGAACTTGATCACCCACTGATCGCCGGCGATGTTGACTAGTGCTTTGGGGCGGGCGCCGCCCATGGTTGCGCCCGGGGAAATCAGTCGCTCCTGCGCTTGCGGAACGGCCTCGTTGTTTTGCACCTTGCGAATCAGCTCCTGGATCTCGTCGGCGTCAGCCAGCGCCGGCAGGGGCCCCAGTCGCCGCGGCAGGTATTCTGTTGGAGAAGTTGATACACCAAGAGCACCGAACCGATCGTCACCGGCGAAGAACAGGTATTCCAACAGCGACAGGCGCTTGGGCTTGTCGATGAATCGGATTACACGCTCGCCCCACCTGTCAGGCCTCGCGTCATCAACCGCGCCAGCGGCGGTGCCACGCTCGGTTGGCAGAAACTCCTGTCCGATGAGTGGCAGGTCTTCACTGAGTGGAAAACCATTCTGCAGCCAACTGTCCACGTAGCGCAGCGACACGCCCTGTGTGGAGCGAACGAGGTGCATCTCTCCGATCTGGATTGGCCGCGACGGTTGCGTCAGGTACCAGAGATAGAGAATGTCGACGGGTTGGTAATTGGCGAGCGCGGCTTGGTTCATGGTTTGGCCTTACTGTGGGTCATGTTCAGGCTTGGCCACGACGGCTCGAGGACCGGCCTTTTTGCGGCCCAGCCGGGCTTCGGCGGATGCTGCCGACCGGACCGCGCGACGCTGGACGGCCTCCCGGACGTCCGACTCTAGCGCACCGCGATCATCACCCGGCGCCGCCAGCCCTGGCAGCGCACTCACCCGTCCCATGAGCCACAACGCGGTGGCATAGATGCCGGCACCGACGCCGGGGTCTCCGCGCTCGAGACGAATCAGCGTCGGGACAGACACCCCCAAGCGCTTGGCCCAGGCGCGCTGGGATTCGCGGCGGCGAACCCGCGCGATGGCGAGATTTTCGCCCAGTGCCTTGAGTGCCTGGGTGGCAGCCGGTGGAAGTACCTGCAGGGCCTGTGAGCTCTTTGGCATAACAAAGAGTTTATCAATCAGCCCAATTTGGTCAAGTTTATATTATCGAAATGGGCTGTAGCTTGGGCGTTGCACCCTCGGGGCGATCGGGCTCTGGGGCGCTTGGCCGCCCGCCATTGCCGAGCCGCATGCCGCGGGGCACACCACCCGCTGGCCTCAGCCCTACTTCCGCAGACTACCCCACTGCTGGTTGAGCGCCACCCCCCCGAGAATCAGCACGCCCGCCACAGCCATGGTCACCGTCAGCGGCTCACCCAGCGCGAGCCACGCCCACAGCACCCCGAACAGCGGTACTAGGTAAGTCACCGTCGAAGCACGCGGCGCGCCAATCCGGTTGATCAACCGATAGTACAGAGCGAATGCGATACCAGTGCACATCACCCCAAGCAGAACCGCACACACCCAGGACACCGCAGGTATCGGAGTCGACGGCCAGGTAGCCAGCGCCAGCGGCGAGATGAACACCGATGCGCAAAACAAAGTCGCCGCCGCGACAGCCGCGGCCGGCAGGCCAACCAGTTGGCGACGAATCAAATTCCCGCCAAACCCATACAGCACCGAAGCAGCCGTCCCCGCGAGCGCAGCGGGCCAGACACTCACCCCGTTGGTCTTTCCACTAGCCAGAACCGCCACGCCAACAAACCCCGCGACCAATCCCATCGCACGTCGCGCAGTGATCGCTTCCCCGTAGAAAATCAGCGCCACGAGCGCTGTAAACATGACTGCAGTCGCATTGGCTATCGCGCCAATACCTGCCGGAGCATGTTGGGCACCCCATGCGAACAACACAAACGGGATTGCAGAGTTGATGATGCCGATGCCTGCAAGTCGGATCCACAAGCGCAAATTGAACTGGGTACGTGCACGCCATAAGAAGGGCATCAGCACCAACGCGCCCAGGAAAAGCCGTACCTCAACGAGTGCAAAGGAGCCGAAATCCTTTGCGGCGACCCGCTGAAAGAGAAAAGAGGCGCCCCAAATGGCGCCCAGCAGCAGCAGCTCCACTGGCGTAAGCCAGGCTTTAGCTGTCTTGGGCACCTCGTCGCCCGCAGGTCCCGCCAGCGGAACGGTCGCTACTTGTGCAGTGGACATGATGAAGCTCGTTTGTGGGTCCAGAAAGCCGGAACGCAATTGTCCGTATTCCTAAGGTTCGAGCAAGAGCGTACGATTCTGGCCAGCCACAAATCTGGCTCATGTCTCGTTCGGATACCCTTGCAATGACCCTGCGCCCCACGGCCCTGCCTGCATTTGGCGTATTTGCGGTCGCCGCCAGGCACCAGAACTTCGCGAATGCCGCTGAGGAGCTCGGACTGACCGCCAGTGCCGTTAGCCACCACGTCAGGGGGCTGGAAGCGACCCTCGGCGTAAAGCTGTTCCAGCGTCATGCAAGAGGTGTGGCCCTGACGGACGAAGGCCGCTCGCTGGCGGACGCTGCGAACGTCGCCCTGTCCGACCTCGACGCGGTCGCGGTGGCTCTGAACAGTGAAACCCAGAAAGCCACCCGCGTACGAGTCGCAGCGTTGCACTCGTTAACTTATTGCTGGTTGCTTCCGCGCCTCTCCCGCTTCGTTGCGGCGAACCCGAATATTCGTTTGAGCTTCGAAACCGGAATCGCCATCACGCGCTTCGATCACACGGGCCCCGACCTCGCGATTCGACATGGCGCGGGGTCGTGGCCCGGTTTGACGGCCGACCACATAATGGACGAATACCTGTTCCCCGCAGCTACACCAAAAATGAAAGGACTGTATGCAGTCACCGAGGCTGCGCATGTAGCAAACCTTCCGTTGGTCACCGACCTTGCGCATCAAGGGTGGCGCGAGTGGTTTCGTTCGGCCGGAGTGCGAGGCGTGCGTTTGCCGGACATGCACAGCTTCACAGATTCAACTGATGCCATGCAGGCTGCGGTTCTCGGCTATGGAGCGATACTGGCGCGTTCGCGTATTGTTGAACCGTACATACGCGACGGGAGACTGGTGCGACTGGCTGGCCCGGCTGTCAAAGCACGGTATGGATACTACGCCGTGTATCCAACGCACCGTCGGCCGACTGCGGGGGTGGCGCGGTTTCTTGCGTGGGTGCGGCAGGAGGCTGCGCTGGAGTCGAATGAGATGCCAGAGGTGTTCACTACGTCCACATCTCGACCGTAGCCTGTAAGAACGACGGGGCCTACAGTCCCGCCATGGCGGCAAGCGCTGGAATATCCAGACACCGTTCCAACTCCCCCGCAATCTCGTCCAGCGCCGCGTCCACGCGCGCAGCATGATCATCCTGACTCGGCGCCGCGCCAATCGCCGACACGAATGCCGCACGGGCCTCCGTCATGCCAAAGAGCCCGTGCACGTAGCACCCCGTAACACGCCCATCCGCGGAGATGGCACCGTCGATGGACCCGTCGCTAAACCTCAGGAAAGGCCGCGACACGCCAGCACCCGTGGTCGAGCCAACATGCATCTCATAACCGGCGAAGTGCGCACCCATCAGCACCCCCGCCACCTCCCGCAACATCTTGTCCCTCGTCATCACCGTCTCAACATCGAGCAACCCGAGCCCGGCCACGGTGCGCGGCGCCCCGTCGATTCCATCGGGATCACTGATGCTCCGCCCCAGCATCTGGTATCCCCCACAGATGCCCAACACGCGACCACCATGGCGCACGTGTGAAAGCACATCCACATCCCACCCCTGACTCCGCATGAACTCCATATCAGCAATCGTCGATTTCGTCCCCGGAATCACAATCAGCGCGGCATCCCGAGGCAGCGCCCGCCCAGGTGGCACAAACACCAACTCGATTTCCGGCTCCGCGCGCAAGGGATCAAAGTCGTCAAAGTTAGCGATCCGTGAAAGCTGAGGTACCGCAATCTTCACACGCGAGCCCGCGGCATGCGGCGCGTTGATATTCTCCAACTGCATCCCGTCCTCGGACGGCAGTCGCGAAGCTCCCTCGAGCCACGGAACAACGCCCATCGACGGCCATCCCGTGTGATCGACGATCCGCTGGACACCGTCATCGAAGAGCCGGGGATTCCCGCGAAACTTGTTAACGATGAAACCACGGATCATTGCGCGATCAGCCGCGTCCAGTACCGCGTGCGCTCCGACCAAAGAGGCGATGACATGGCCGCGATTGATATCTCCCACGAGAACCACCGGCAACCCCACCGCCTGGGCAAAACCCATATTGGCAATATCGTTCTTGCGCAGGTTGGTCTCGGCAGGGCTTCCCGCGCCTTCCACTATCATCAACTGCGCCTCCTGCGCGAGGCGTCGATAACTCTCAACAGCGACATCCAGGAGTGCGCGCTTGTCACGTCCATGCGCACTGGCGTCAAACGTCCCTGACATTTTGCCGCGCACAATGAGCTGCGCGCCCACATCGCTCTGGGGTTTCAACAGCACAGGGTTCATGTCGACAGTTGGTCTTGTGCGGCAGGCCTGCGCCTGTAGCGCCTGCGCTCGGCCAATCTCGCCGCCACCCGATGTCACCGCGGCGTTGTTCGACATGTTCTGCGACTTGAAGGGACGTACGATGAGACCGCGGTTGGTAAATAGCCGACACAACCCCGCGACCAGCACCGACTTGCCGACATCAGAGCCGCACCCCTGGATCATCAAAGCGGCCATGTGGGTCCCCATCTGAACACGGCCTGGGTCGTACCGATCACGCCGAGCGCCAACCACAATAAAGCGCAAGCCACCAGGTATATTCTCAGGCCACGACCCAACTCCCCCACCCCGGGTGCCGGGCCCGTGCCGAACACGGGTCGTTCATGAAGAACGCCATCATAGGTGGCGGGACCACCCAGTCTGACACCCAGAGCGCCCGCCATGGCCGCCTCCGGCCAGCCGGCGTTGGGTGACGCGTGCTTATGTGCATCTCTCACCATCACCCAGAGACCCGCCCAGCCGGCGAACACCAACAGTGTGCCCGCAATTCGCGCCGGCGCGAGATTGGCGACATCGTCAGCACGAGCAGCGCCCCAACCGAATGCGCGCCAACGCTCTTCTTTGTGTCCGATGAGACTATCGGCGGTATTGAGGGCCTTGTAAGCAAACAGTCCCGGGAGGCCGCCCAGGAAAAACCAGAAGGCCGGCGCGACGATGCCATCATTGAAGCTCTCTGCGAGACTTTCCAGCGCCGCAGCGGACACGCCAGCAGCGTCCAATTGCCGCGTGTCGCGGCCCACGATGAGACCTACTCGCTCCCGCGCAGCCGTCGAGTCGCCCGCACGTAGTGCCACCAACACATTTCTGACGTGTTGAAACAAACTGCGCTGCGCCAGCCCGACAGTCCCCACGAAGCCCAAAAAGAGCGCGCCCCCGATATTCGACCACCCGGCGCTTGCGGGGGGCTCCCCAACCACCAACTGCACCAGCGTCCCCACCACAAAGGCTGCGCCGACCACGAGCACCACGGCGACACACCCCAGCACCCGCCGCTTGGCAAACGAGTACTGCGCCTGATTCCACCGCCGCTCGAGCGCATTGATGGCATTTCCCGCCCACACAACCGGATGCGGGACCCGCGCATGTAGCCAGGCGGGATAGCCAACCACCGCCTCAACAGCAAGCGCCAGGAGGACAATCCACGCCTCAGGATTCACGGGAGAAGCCCGCTAGTGCCTCCGTCAAACGCCGCCAGCCCTCTGGCGCGCCCGGCAATCCAAACCGCAACAAAGTCGCGTCATGCTGAAATGGCCGAGTCAAAATACCAGCCGCCGCCAACCGCTCAAATCGCACCGGCGCATCCCCCGCGCGCACCAACCGATACAGCGACGTCCCCCCAACAACCTCAAAGCCGTGCCGGCTGAGTAACCCATCGAGGCGGCGGGCGGCAGCCGCGAGTTGTAAACGCATCCGGTCTGCCCATGGGTGATCAGCATAAGCAGCGAGTCCCGCCGCGAGCGCATCCACAGACACCGGCCAGTCACCAATCACGCCGCGCACGCGCGCGGCAACCAAAGGGCTCCCCACAACAAACCCCAACCGCAACCCCGCCAGCCCATAAAACTTACCGAACGACCGAAGCACCACCAGATGCTCAGCCTCGCTGGTGCCGGCAATGTCAGCAACACTCGCCTGCGGAGTTACCTCGGCGAACGCTTCGTCAACAACCAACACGCCACCGCGGGAGGCCACCAAATCATGCAGCTGCCGCAACCGCTCGCGACCGATGACTCGTCCATCGGGGTTGTTGGGATTGACCACAATCACCGCCGTCCGGTCCCCGATCGCTCCCTCCAACTCCGTATCAGCAACGACCCGCGAGGGCACCCCCGCCTGCGCCCATCCGTCGGCGTGTGACCCGTAGGTAGGCCCTGCAACAACCGCGGCGGCGATACCAACGCCGCTGGCACCGCCTCCCGCGCCCACATCAACGGCAGCGCGAGCCCCACCAACCGCGCCGCCTCCAGCGCGCGCGACCACCCCAAGCACATACGGCAACAACCGCAACGCCGGCTCTGTACCCCCCGTGGCGACGACCCGCGGCGAGTCGGCAACGCCGAACGCGCCAGCCGCAACAGCCTCCAGCCGGCTCAGCTCACCCGTGTCGGGCAGCCGGTTGAGCGTAACCCCGCGCGCCCGCGGCGCCGGATACGACCGCGGATTGATCCCCGTGGACAGGTCGATCCACGGCTGGGGCGCCTGGGAATAGGCAACGCGTGCGGCCCCGAGCCGCCCGCCATGATGGGCAAAGCCTGCAGAACTCATCCGGAACTTCCGATTACTCGCTGAGGAGGCGATGAATCAGTTGAACGCACACGGACCCCTCGCCGACCGCGGCCGCGACGCGCTTGGCGCTGCCACAGCGCACGTCACCGACAGCGAATATACCGGGGATCGTGGTTTCCAGGTGAAGGGGTGGGCGTGCCAGGGGCCAGCCATCCGCGGCGCCACTGTCTTCTTCCGCATCGGCGCCCGGCGAAGAATCAGCGACGTGCAAATCGGGCCCCGTGCGCACGAAGCCCTTTTCATCGAGTGCCACGCAACCTTGCAGCCACTCTGTGTTGGGGATGGCGCCCGTCATCAGGAACACGTGTCGGATGTCGTGCACCTCGGGTTTGCCATCGGGGCCGGTTCGCCACGTCACTCGCTCCAGCCGTCCCTTTCCCTCGAGAGCCGTGATTTCCGTGTTGACATGCAAAGTAATGTTAGGTGTCTCTTCAATACGGCGAATCAGGTAACGCGACATGGACGCCGCCAATCCGCCAGCACGGACAATGAGGTGTACCTTGCGGCCGCTTGCTGATAGATACACGGACGCCTGCCCCGCCGAATTGCCACCGCCTACAACAATGACATCGTCCTCACCACACAGCTTCCTCTCAACCGCCGTGGCAGCGTAGTAAACGCCGACACCCATGTAGTCAGCCAGGTTATCCAACGCGAGCTTGCGATACTCCGCCCCCGACGCAATGATGACAGTACGGCTGCGCACCGTCTGGCCATCAGACAACTCGATCCGAAAGGGCACCTGATCACAACTCAGCCGCAGGGCGCTCGTGGCAATAGCCACTTCCGCCCCGAACTTCTGCGCCTGCACGAGCGCGCGCCCCGCCAGGGCCAGTCCGGAAATCCCGGTGGGAAACCCCAGGTAGTTCTCAATCCTGGAGCTCGATCCCGCCTGCCCGCCGGGCGCCACGGTTTCAATCACGAGCACATCGAGGCCTTCCGACGCCGCATACACCGCGGCGGCCAGCCCCGAAGGCCCCGCCCCGATGACGACCACATCGCGGACTTTGCTCGCATCAAACTGTGGATTCATGCCGAGACAGGCCGCCACTTCCGCGTTGCTCGGATTCTTCAACACGATCTCACCGCGACACACGACGACCGGCAGATCGCCGCTGCGCAGGTTGAAGCGCGCCAGACACGCCCGCGCATCCTCGTCCGTGTCGATATCCTTCAACACGAACGGATACGTGTTACGAGTCAAAAACTGCACCAGCCGCAGCGTGCCCGATGAATTCGTGGAGCCGACCAGGATGACATCCCCACCCTGCTCCGTAGCAATGAGCCCCATGCGGCGCAAAATAAACGCCCGCATGAAGATCTCCATGATCTCCGAGTCGGTTTGCACCACGGTGCGCAACTGCGACTCGCTGATCGCCAGGATCTCGCCTGCCTCGACAACTCGTATGCGGGTAAAGCCGCCGAGTCCCCGCAGCGTGCTCATCTCACCCGTGAAATCGCCGGGAACCGCGATGGTTATGGGAGTCTCGCCCTGCGGTCCGGGCAGCGTAGTCTGCAGCGATCCCGACAGGACCACGTGCATGTCACGGTGGCCCTGGCCCGATTCCGACAACACCTGGCCGACCGTGGTACGGATTTTTCGGCCATGCGGCGTGAGCCGCGCGATCTGCTCCGCCGTCAGCTTCGGAAACATCTGCTCCCGGCGGCTTTCGAACAAGGTCGTCGCCATTTTGCTGCGCCTACTTGTGGTGGTGCAACGCCGCCTCGACGGCGTCGAACAGCGCGCGCATCCCGAACGAGACGTCCTGCAGCCGGCCGTTGATGAAGAATGCAGGCGTGGCCCGCACCCCGCTGCGGCGTGCACCATCTTCGTGCTCCCTGATCCGCTGCAGATACACCTGGTCGTCCATTTCAGAGGTGTAAAGCGCCATGCCGAGCTGCAAGCGCTCCGCGTAGGAGTGCAATTGATTGAGCTTCAGGTGGTCCTGGTTGGCGAACAGCAGGTCGTGCATCTCCCAGAACTTGCCCTGCGCCCCGGCGCACTCTGCCGCCTGCGCTGCGGCGAGCGCATGGGGGTGCACCTCCTCCAGCGGGAAGTGGCGGAAAACCGCGCGGGTGCGACCTGCGAAACGTTCCAGGAGCAGCTTGACTGCAGGAGCCGCCTGTTTACAGTTAGGACACTCGAAGTCGCCGTACTCCACAATGGTCACGGGTGCATGTGACGCGCCGATGACGTGATCGGTGCTCTGTACGGGAACGGACAGATCGACGGCGTGTTGTTGGTTCATAGTTTCTCTCCATATATCCAACGCGTCCGCAGGTCAACTGGCCGCATGGACGGTTGGGGGAAATGAAAAAAGAGGGCACGTTGGTGCAAGACACGCCCGCCGAGAATTGTTTCCTTCACAGGTTCCGGTGGTACAGTGACCTCCACGCGGCCGCTGCTGACGGAATTGGGAGCCTTAGAACGATGAATGCCCCGCTGAAGCGCACCACGATACTCCTTTCCATGTTGAGCCTGTTGGCGCTCGAAGGTTGCGCCAAAGCGCCGCCGCCGGCCCCGCCGCCCCCCGAAGTGACGGTGGCGAAAGTCATCAGCAAGCGGATCAAGGACTGGGATGAGTTTACGGGCCGCTTTCAAGCCATCGACACCGTCGAAATACGGCCGCGCGCCTCGGGCTACATCGACCAGGTGCTGTTTCACGAGGGCCAGTTTGTCAAAAAGGATGACGTTCTCGTCATCATCGACCCCCGCCCCTACCAGGCCGACTACGATCGCGCCAAAGCGGCGCTGGAGCTGGCGAAATCCCAGCATGAGCTGGCCAATCTCGAAGCGGCGCGCGTCCAGAAGCTGAAGGACTCCGGGGCCGTGTCCCGCGAGGAGCTCGATGAGCGCTTGAGCAACCTCAATCAGCAACAGGCGAGCGTCTCCGGCGCGAAGGCAGCCCTCGACAACGCAGCTTTGCTGCTTTCGTTCACCAAGGTACGCGCCCCGTTCGACGGGCGTGCGAGCAGGGCGGAAGTTACACGCGGCAATCTGGTGACAGGCGGTAACAACGGCGGCACGCTGCTGACGACTGTCGTCTCGGTCGATCCGATCTACGTGTATTTCGAAGGCGATGAGAACGCCTACCTGCGATACAACGAGCTGGCGCGCGAAGGCCAGCGCCCGAGCTCCCGCGACGCCAGGAATCCAGTTCGGATTGGTCTGTCCAACGAGCAGGGATTCCCGCACGAAGGCTACATGGACTTTGTCGACAACCAGCTCGATGTCCGCACCGGCACAATTCGTGCGCGTGCCGTGCTGGAAAACAAGCAGGCCCTGTTTACTCCCGGGATGTTTGCGCGCGTCCAGTTGCTCGGCAGCGGCGAATACGACGCCATCCTCATTGAAGACCGCGCCGTGGGCACCGATCAGAGTCAGAACTTCGTACTGGTGCTCGGCCCTGACAACAAGCTGGAGTATCGCGCCATCACCGCCGGCCGAATCGTTGACGGCCTGCGGATCGTCCGCAAGGGACTAAAGCCTGACGATGTAGTGGTCATCAGCGGATTGCAGCGAGTCCGGCCCGGAGCCCAGGTCAAACCGAACATGACGACCATGGGTGCGCCCGCGGCAGATGCGTCCGCCACAGCCGCCGCCAAGTCGAATTGAGCGGCCATGAATATCTCAGCGTTCTTCATCGACCGCCCGATCTTTGCAGCGGTTGTTTCCATCCTCATCCTGACGGCCGGTCTCGTGGCAATGCCACTGCTGCCGATCAGCGAGTACCCGGAGATCGTGCCGCCCACCGTCGTCATCAGCGGCACCTATCCGGGCGCCTCGCCGAAGACGATCGCGGAAACCGTCATCACGCCGCTCGAGCAACAGATCAACGGCGTCGAGAACGCGATCTATACCAACTCGTCGTCGACACCTGACGGCAACTTCGCCATCACGGTCACCTTCAAGCTGGGGACCAACCTCGACATCGCCCAGGTCCAGACACAAAACCGCGTCAGCCAGGCCGAGCCGCGCTTGCCGGAGGTCGTGCGGCAAATCGGGCTGATCACGCAAAAGCGCTCCCCCGACCTGACAATGGTGGTGTTCCTACGCTCCGAAGACGGGCGCTACGACTCGCTGTACCTGCGCAACTACGCGGTGATTCAAGTCAGAGACGTGCTCGCCCGACTGCCTGGAATGGGTGACGTGCGCGTGTTCGGATCGGGCGACTACGCCATGCGTTTGTGGCTCGATCCGGCGAAGATCGCCTCGCGCGACATGACTGTCGATGATGTGTTAAATGCGGTCAGAGAGCAGAACGTCCAGGTGGCGGCCGGCCAGATCGGCGGCCAGCCGGCGCTGCCCAATACGGACTTCGAGTACATCGTCAATGCGATGGGCCGTCTGCAGACCGAAGCCGAATTCGGCAACATCATCATCAAGACCGGTAACGCCGGCGATGTGGTCTACCTGCGCGACGTGGCGCGGATCGAGCTGGGACCGGAGTCCTACGCGCTGCGCAGCATGCTCGATGCAAAACCCGCGGTCGGAATTCCAGTGTTCCAGCTGCCGGGCGCGAACGCACTGAACCTCTCCACTTCCGTCCGCAAGACGATGGTCGAGCTCGCGAAGAGCTTCCCCGAAGGCATCAGCTACACGATCGCCTACGACCCGACCGTTTTCGTGCGTAGCTCCATTGAGGCCGTGATACACACGCTGCTCGAGGCGGTGGCCCTCGTCGTGCTGGTAGTGGTGGTCTTTCTGCAGACCTGGCGCGCCAGTGTCGTCCCGCTGGTCGCAGTGCCCATCGCCATTGTTGGCGCCATGGCCGCCTTGCTGCTGCTCGGCTTCTCCATCAACTCACTGAGCCTGTTCGGTCTCGTACTGGCGACCGGCATTGTCGTCGATGACGCGATCGTGGTCGTGGAGAACGTCGAACGTAAAATCGAAGAAGGCCTGCCCCCGCGGGAAGCGGCGCACGCCGCCATGGGCGAAGTGACCCGCCCCATCATTTCCATCATGTTGGTGCTTTGCTCGGTATTCATACCGGTCGCCTTCCTGAGCGGTATCACGGGTCAGTTCTACCGGCAGTTCGCGATCACCATCGCCGCATCCACGATTATCTCGACCTTCAACTCCCTGACCTTGTCGCCGGCGCTGGCCGCCCTCCTCCTGCGTCCGCGTCACGAAAAGCCCGACGTCTTCCAGCGTCTGATCGACCGGGTGTTGGGCATCCCTTTCAAAGCCTTCAACGCCGTGTTTGGTCGGCTGTCAAAGAGTTACGGCTCCGCGGTGGCTGTCGTGGCGCGCCGTCGTAACCCCATTCTGGTCGCCTTCGTCATTCTGCTGTGCTGCACCTGGTACATATTCAGAATCGTGCCGAGCGGCTTCATCCCCGCCCAGGACAAGCAGTACCTCATCGGCGTCGTACAGTTGCCCGATGCCGCTTCACTGGACCGCACTGAAAAAGTGGTGCGCCAGATGTCGCAGATCGCGCTGGCAACACCGGGTATTGAACACGTGATCGGCTTCCCGGGCCTGTCGGTAAACGGCTTCGTCAACCTCGACAACGCCGCGGTTGTGTTCCTGCCGCTGACCGACTTCGACAAACGCACGACGAAGGAGCTTGCGGCGGCGTCCCTCGCCGGCACTCTCATGAAGAAATTCTCGGCCATCGGGGATGCCAACATCCTCGTGATCCCACCGCCACCCGTACAAGGCCTGGGAACGACGGGTGGCTTCAAGTTGTATCTGCAGGATCGCGGCGGCCAGGGCTATGACGCGCTCGCAAAAGTGACTGCGGACGTCCTCACCCAGGCCCGGCAACAGAAGGAGCTGTTCGGACTCGCGACGTATACGACATTCCAGAATGGCGTGCCGCAGCTGTACGCGGACGTCGACCGTGTGAAGGCGAAGCGCCAGGGGATTCCGCTGTCGAATATCTTCAGCACCCTGCAGGCCTACCTGGGCTCAACCTACATCAACGACTTCAACAAATTCGGCCGTACTTTCCGGGTGTATGCCCAGGCGGAAGCGCAGTACCGGGCACATCCGGAAGATGTGGCGAACCTGAAGACGCGCAACGCCAACGGCGACATGGTGCCGATCGGCTCGATTTCGACCATCAAGTTCGTCACCGGCCCGGACCGGGTGGCCCATTACAACGTCTACCTTGCGTCCGATATCAACAGCCAGGCGGCGCCCGGCTATTCATCGGGCCAGGCCACTTCGGCCATGGAGCGAGTGCTCGCCGCCACTTTGCCGAATGGCTACGGCTTTGAATGGACGGAGCTGACCTTCCAGCAGAAATCCGCCGCCAACGCCGCGGTCCTGGTTTTCCCCCTGTGCGTGTTGCTCGTGTTCCTGATCCTTGCGGCGCAATACGAGAGCTGGTCGCTGCCCCTTGCCATCATTCTCATCGTGCCCATGTGCCTGCTGTCATCCATGCTCGGCGTAAAGTTGACCGGGTCGGATAACAACATCCTCACGCAGATTGGATTCATCGTCCTGGTGGGGTTGGCGTGCAAGAACGCCATTCTGATTGTCGAGTTTGCGCGCGAACGCTATGACCACGGGATGGGGGTGATTGAGGCGGCAGTGGAAGCTTGTCGGCTGCGGTTGCGGCCGATTCTGATGACCTCGTTTGCATTCATCATGGGTGTGGTACCGCTGGTGCTGGCACACGGCGCCGGTAGTGAGATGCGCCACGCAATGGGCCTGGCGGTGTTCGCGGGAATGCTCGGTGTGACTCTCTTCGGCCTGTTCCTGACACCTGTTTTCTTTGTGACAATCGAGACATTGTTTGGTGCCAGGCACCCACCGGCGCCCGAGACCAAACCTGTCATTGCGCCGGGCTCGGCGGGAGCGCAAGAGAATGCGTAAGCTCCTGGTCGGAACGGCCGCCAAGGTGACGACCACAGTGGCGGCGGCCGTGCTGTGCTCATGTGCCGTTGGACCCAACTATCATCGCCCGGTTACACCAGTCGCACCGCAGTTCGTGAATGTCGGTCAACCCGGCTTCAAGGGCTCCGATGTCGAGGCCAGGTTCTGGACGTTGTTCAACGACCCGCAGCTCAATCGCCTGGTCGATGACGCCCTGAAGGAGAACAAGGACCTGAAACGGGCCCGCGCCAATCTGGTGGCATCGCGCGCGGCAAGGCGCCTGGCCGGGTTCGATCTGTTCCCCACGGTCACCGCATCAGGCGGTTACACGAAAACGCGTGAGAGTCGCAACCAGCTGCCCGCCATCATCAGCCAGGAACGAACGCTGGACGACGCGGATGTTGGCTTCGATGCATTCTGGGAATTGGACTTCTTCGGGCGCGTGCGCCGCGGCATCCAGGCTGCCCGCGCTGAAGAACAGGCAAGCGCAGCCAGCTTGCGCGACGCCCAGGTCACCGTAACCGCAGAAGTGGCGCGCAATTACTTCGTGCTGCGCGGCCTGCAGGAACAGCTCGCAGTGGCCATTCGTAACGCCGACAATCAGGATCAAACCTGGAAGTTGACCCGCGTTCGGCTCGAAGCCGGCCGCGGCACCGAGCTCGACACCGCTCGCGCCGAAGCCCAGCTCAAAACGACACTGGCGACCGTGCCGCTGTTGGAATCCTCCATAGCGACAACCATCTACAGGCTATCGGTGCTGACCGGCCGCGTGCCCGACGCACTGACCTCCGAGCTGCAGACTGCACAGCCGTTGAATCAGTTGCCGGCGCTCAACTCGGTGGGAGACCCGGCGACCCTGCTGCGCCGACGACCGGATATCCGAGTCGCCGAGCGCAGCCTGGCGGCGTCCACGGCACGCATCGGCGTTGCCGTTGGCGATCTGTTCCCCAAAGTGACATTCACCGGCTCGATTGGCTACGACGCGTCGAGCTTTGGCCGCCTCGGCAAGACCGGCTCCGACACTTACAGCATCGGGCCCGGCATCTCCTGGGCCGCATTTGACCTCGGCCGCGTCGCCGCCCGAATCAAAATAGCGCACGCGCAAACGGACGCGGACCTGGCCGCGTACGAGTCGAGCGTGTTGGGCGCTCTCGAAGAGACCGAAGGCGCCTTGATCACCTACGGCCGGGCACAAACCCGCCGCGACCTGCTGACCGAAGCCGCCGCCGCCAGCGAACGCGCCGCAGACCTGGCCCGCCAGCGGTTTCAGGGCGGTCTCACCGACTTCGTCAACGTGTTGGAAGCAGAGCGCGATGCGTTGGCCGTGCAGGACAGCCTGGCGCAGAGCCACACGCAGACAGCCACATCACTCGTCGCGGTCTACAAGGCGCTGGGTGGCGGTTGGGTAGACGAGCCGCTCGAGGCGAAGAACTGAATCGCGACGCAGACGGCCGCACTTGCGTTGATCCATGCCGCGCAGCCCGCAGGCCGTTTTTCTAATCAACCAGCGGGATAAACTCCCGGTCGTCCAAGTACGGCAGCTGCATCCGTCCCGCACGCCAATCCGCCTTGGCCTGCTCGATGCGCTCCTGCGAGGAAGACACGAAGTTCCACTCAATGAAGCGCTCACCAACAGGCTCGCCACCCAACAACATCACGATGGACGGCCCGGCTGACGTCACAGTGGCATCGTCACCCTTCGAAAACACCAACATCTGTCCCGTGTTGAACCGGCGGCCGTCAACCTCAACGGATCCCGCGGCAACATGAGCCGCACGCTCGGAATACCCCGGTGGCAGCTCCACACGGGCTTTATCCTGCAAGGCGCAATGGACATAAAACAGCGGTGAATGTGTCTTCACAGGCGACCGAACACCAAAAGCCTCACCCGCAATCAACCGCGCCCACAACCCGCCTTCCTCCACCGTCGGCAACTCAACATGACCATAGTGCGCAAAGGCAGGACCGGTCTCCTCATCCTGCCCGGGCAACGCAACCCATGACTGGATGCCGTGCAACGGACCGCCGACGGCCCGGAGCTTCTCAAACCGCTCCGAGTGCGTGATCCCGCTGCCGGCCGTCATCCAGTTCACCTCGCCCGGCTGAATCGCTTCCTGCGATCCCACACTGTCGCGATGCATGATCTCGCCTTCGAAAAGATAGGTGACCGTTGCGAGCCCGATGTGCGGATGGGGACGGACATCCGCCGTCCTGGCAAAGCCAGGCGCGAACTCAGCCGGACCGATGTGATCGAAGAAAATAAACGGCCCCACCATCTTGTGGACGCCGAACGGCAACACCCGCCCGACTTCGAAGCCGCCGAGATCGCGCCGCCGCTGATCAATTACCTGCTGCAGCATGTCCTGTGAATCCCGGATAGACGCTGACCGTCAGCGTTGCAAAGTCCTGACCGTGGTTGGGAAGCTTGAGCCCGCCGTTGGACCAGTGACGCCCGACCAACTCGATCGCCAGGCCCTTCCTGGGTGTCACGCGCAATCCCACCTCTTCGTTGACATTCCACCAGGACGCCGATAACCGGTCCTGCGCGGTTTTGTACGAAGCGCCGAGGCCAACAATGAAGCGCCAGGTCGGATGGCGGAAAAACTCCAGCCGCCGCGTGAGGGAAAAGCCCCAGTAGGGGTCCGCGAAATGCACATCGACCCCGAAAGTGGAGTCGAAGAAGTCCTGGCCCTTGGTGAACCGGAAGGCCCCCAACTCCCACCGGTCGTGGTCGAAGTTGAGGATGATGGGCACGACGAGCCCATGTGAGTAGCCGACCCAATGGTACGTGGCTCCAAACCCGAGCTGCACCTCGCACGTTGCGCAGAAGTCCGAGGCCCGCACGTTGGGAGCGGCCAACGCCAGACAGGCGGCCGCCAGCAGAACGCACCATGATCGCATCTCGTCCCATCCTCCCGCCCCCGGCTGCACCTGGACCGCAAACTAACATGACGCAGACTCCGGGGCGAGTCCCCTTTGGAGGCAGAACAGCATGCAATATCGTTCACAACCCTCGGCAGGCCGAGGGATAACATGTTGGGACGCGTTACAGCCCCAGCGCGCTCAAGCTCGGATGATCGTCCGGGCGGCGTCCCGGAGGCCAGTGATACTTGCGGTCGGCAGCCGCGATCGGCAGATCGTTGATGCTGGCAATGCGCACCCGCATCAGGCCCGCCTCGTCGAACTCCCAGTTTTCGTTGCCGTACGAACGATAGTGTTGGCCACTGTCGTCGTGCCATTCGTACGCGAAACGCACTGCGATGCGGTTCCCGTTGAAGGCCCACACCTCCTTGATGAGGCGGTAGTCCAGCTCCCGGGCCCACTTGCGAGTCAGGAACGCGACAATCTCGCGGCGCCCCTGGAGGAACTCCGCGCGGTTGCGCCAGCGACTGTCTTCCGTATAAGCCAACGAGACGGCTTCGGGATCGCGGGAGTTCCAGGCGTCTTCAGCCTTCCGGGCCTTGATGGCGGCTGTTTCAGCGGTGAAGGGTGGCAGTGGGGGACGTGACATGGGGGGTCTCCTTTGCCGTCTGTTATGCATTCTACAGGGGCGATCTGCATCTGCCGAAAGAGGTGGACCGACACTAAGATATCGGCTATGAAAATCGCAAAACCCCTGCTCTTGGTCAGCACGCCGCTGGGCATAGTCACGGGACTGATAGAGGCCTACCGGATGGTGGGCGGCCTGGCAATCCTGATGTTCGCAATGATGGCAATGCTCGGCGTAGCCGTCGCAAGCGTCGTATTCACCATACGAAAGGAGAAGAGATGGACGGAATCAAAATCCTGATCGTGGTGGTGCTCTTCGGCATCGTGGCAAGCCTCGGTAAGGCTCTGTTCCACATGTCGTCGGGTGGTTCAGACCACGTAGCGCACTCAGCAATGATGGCGCGCGCGCTCACCGTAAGGATTGGGCTCTCGGTTGCGCTGTTCGTTCTGCTGATGATCGCCTGGTATATGGGTGGCATCTCGCCTCACGGCGTGGGCTGAACCAGGTCAGGTATCATGTGGCGGCAGGTACACCTTGCCGCCAATGAAGCTTTACAAGCAGCTCGCCGACGATCTCACCGTCCTCATCCGCCAAGGGGCCCTGAAACCCGGAGACCGCGTTCCCTCCGTGCGGGAGACCTCCCGCGAACGCGGCATGAGTCCGGCTACCGTCATTCACGCGTACGAGCTGCTGGAAGGCCAGGGCTTCATAGAGACCCGTCCTCGCTCAGGCTACTACGTCGGCAATCAATGGAGCACGTCCGCACCGCAGCCCCGCGTATCACGCCCCTCCCCTCGTTCCACGCTGCTCGACGTCAGCGAGCTGGTCTTCGAAGTGTTGGAGTCGTTGCGCAACCGATCCGTCGTGCCAATGGGCTCGGCATTCCCCAGTCCGACGCTCTTTCCGCTGCCCAAGCTCGCTTCGTCTCTGTGTACGAGCGCGCGTCAAATGGACCCCTGGAGCACTGTCGAAGATCTTCCAGGCGGCAACGCTGAGCTTCGCCGGCAGATCTCCCGTCGCTACCTGCGTGCAGGAGCCGCGGTGTCTCCCGACGAAATTATCGTCACTGGAGGCGCGCTCGAAGCGTTAAATCTTTCTCTTCAAGCCCTGACCCGTCCAGGCGACCTGATAGCGATCGAGTCACCAGCGTTCTATGGCTGTCTGCAAGCCGTGGAGGCATTGGGGCTCAAAGCCATTGAAATTCCCACGCACCCAACGCACGGGGTAGATATCGGCTACCTCGCGCGCATTCTGGACAAGCATACGGTCCGCGTATGTTGGTTCATGACCACGTTTCAGAACCCTCTGGGCGCGCTCATGCCGGACGATACCCGCAAGGAGCTGGTCGAGCTACTCGAGCGGCACGACGTACCTCTCATCGAGGATGACGTCTACTCTGAGTTGTACTTCGGCACGAAGCGGCCCAAGTCGACCAAGGCGTTCGATGGCAAGGGCCTGGTCCTCAACTGTGGATCGTTCTCGAAGAGCCTGGCCCCGGGTTACCGTATCGGCTGGGTTGCGGCCGGGCGCTTCGCCCGATCAGTGGGGCGGCGGAAGGTCATGAGCTCGCTGTCCACGAACATTCCGGCGCAGGATGCGATTGCGCAGTACTTGCGGCAGGGAGGGTACGATCGACATTTGGGCGTCCTGCGGCGGACGCTCGCAGATCAGCAGAAATCGGCGTTACGAGCTTTGCGTGCCCATCTGCCGGACGGATTCACGGTTACGCAGCCGGAAGGTGGCTATTTTCTATGGCTGGAATTTCCCGATCGCATCGATGCCATTGAGGCACACCGAAAAGCCCTGGCACAGGGATTCAGCATCGCGCCGGGACCCATTTTTTCGGCGCGGCGCGAATTCGCTCACTGCCTGCGGCTCAACTACGGCCATCCGTGGACCACCGCCAGCGAGCGCGCGATAAAGGCCCTTGGGGCCATCGTGCGATCATAGAGGCAGCGCAAGAGGAACGCTTACGCTTGAGCTGTTCAGGATGAAAACGTTTGTCACCAGGCACTTGGTCATCCGCCTACTCTGGATCCTGGGCGTTCTCGTTGTGGGGTTTATGGTGTATGCGTGGCGATCTTCGATTCCCCCTATCGAGTCTCCCGCGGCCGATAGCTTCGATACGGGCAGCGTCCAACGCGGCGCACAACTTGCCGCGCTGGGAGACTGCGCCACCTGCCACACAGCACCTGGCGGTGAAACCTTCGCGGGTGGACGACCTGTGGTCACGCCCTTCGGCACGATCTATTCAACCAACATTACACCCGACCCTGGTACTGGAATCGGCCACTGGTCCCAAGCTGCTTTTCAACGTGCGATGCGTGAAGGCGTGGATCGCGAGGGCGACCATCTTTATCCCGCATTCCCTTACGACCACTTCACGTTGGTTAACGATACAGATAGCGCCGCGCTGTATGCATTCGTGATGACCCGACAGCCCGTGCAAGCAAGGACGCCGGAAAACCACCTCCCGTTTCCGTTGAATATGCGGCTCCTCGTCGCCGGGTGGAAACTTCTGTTTTTCAAGAAGGGCCCGTACGAACAGGACGCTGAGCACGATGCGGAGTGGAATAGCGGCGCGTATCTCGCCAACGGCATTGGCCATTGCGGAGCCTGCCATACTCCGCGGAATAGCTTCGGCGCAGAGATTGTCGCCCAGCATTTCGGCGGAGGCGAGGCAGAGGGCTGGCATGCCTATGCGATCAACGCTGACTCGAAGTCATTCGAAACGTGGAATGCGGAAGACCTTCACATGTTCTTGAGCAAGGGGTGGCACGACCGGCATGGCGACGCTCACGGGCCGATGGCACCGGTCTCGCAGAATCTCGCGGCGGTTCCCGACGCAGACGTGAAGGCGATTGCCTCCTATGTTGCATCTGTGATGGGTAAGCGAGATCAGCCCAGCGGAAAGAGTACCGCTTCAGACACTCCGAGCAACGACACCGGCGCCGCGATTTACGCCGTCTCCTGCGCAAGCTGCCACGACGGAACTCGTCCCCTGCCCTTCGGCGGCGTCAAGCTCATGTTGAGCACCGCGGTCACCGGTGAGAGCGCGACCAACCTGATTAATGTGGTGCTAGATGGCCTACACCCGCCCGAGGGAACTGCCGGCGCGATCATGCCGGGCTTTTCCAGCACACTCACTGATGGCCAGTTGGAATCGTTGGTTGCCTACGTTCGATCCAACCTGGGCGCTCAACCACCCTGGACAGGAGTAGAGACCAGCGTGCGCGAGGCCAGGAGCCGCGAGCGTGATTGAGCTGAAGGTCAACGGGAAGTCACACAACCTGAGCGCCGATCCTGACACGCCGCTCCTCTATGTTTTGCGCAACGACCTGCAGCTCAATGCTGCGAAGTTCGGCTGCGGGCTAGGTCAGTGCGGCTCCTGTACGGTGCTGGTTGACGGGGCTCCCACCCTGTCGTGTGTAACACCCATCATGTTGCTCGAGGGTCGACAAATCACGACCGTAGAGGGACTCGGTACGCCGGAAGACCCGGGCCCGATGCAGCGGGCGTTTATCGAAGAGCAGTCTGCGCAATGCGGGTACTGCATTCCCGGGATGATGATGCGCGCGCAGGCATTGCTTCAACGGAATCCACGCGCCACGGACGCTGAGATTCGCGCGTTCCTCGAGCCGAACCTATGTCGTTGTGGCACACACATGAGAATCCTACGGGCGGTTAAACGTGCCGCGTCCCTAATGGCCGGTCCTGGCTCGACGCCGAGCACACAGACGCCTTCAGCGGCTAGCACTCAAATCGACGCATCCGATGCCGACAGCGATGCCCAGCTCGATCGACGCCGTCCCGTTCACTCGGAAAAACGCGAGCGCCCTGAACGGTGAACAAGGTCCTGTCTCGCAGGATTTCACGCCGAGCAGTTCTGCGGGGTACGGGCGCGTTGGTCTTGAGCTTTTCGTTGGCTCCCCGCGCCTGGTCGCAGGCCGCCGAAGGCGCAGCCGCCGGCGGAAGTTCCAAGCTGCCGGGGAGCCTCGGCAAAAATCCCTCGCTGGACGCCTGGATTCGCGTCGATGCCAACGGCCGCGTCACTGCATTCACCGGCAAAGTGGAGTTGGGCCAGGGGATCAAAACGGCGCTGTTGCAAGTTGTCGCAGAGGAGCTCGAAGTACCGTTTGACCAGGTGAGTCTCGTCACCGCCGACACCAGCCGGACAATCGATGAGGGTTACACCGCTGGAAGTCATTCGGTACAGGATAGTGGCACGGCGCTCCGCAATGCAGCCGCGCAGGTTCGCGAAATACTGATCGCAGAAGCGGCGCGGCGCCTGAAAATGCCAGGCGACAAACTTCACGCCGACGCCGGTGCCGTCATCGGACCCAACGAGGCTCGCATAACCTACGCCGAGTTGGTTTCAACAAACCTGCTGCACGTTGAAGCGCAACCGGTCTCCAGGCTGAAAGACCCCGGCTTCTTCAAGGTCATGGACAAACCGGTGCAGCGGGTCGACATCCCTGCAAAAGTCACCGGCGCAGCAGCATACGTCCAGGATATGCGGCTGCCCGGGATGCTGCACGCGCGTGTCGTGCGGCCGCCGAGTTATCGCGCAAAGCTGCTGCAACTCGATGTCAGCAACATCGAAAAGATGACGGGTGTCGTGCAGGTGATCCGCGACGGCAACTTTCTCGCCGTGGTCGCCTATCGTGAGTTCCAGTCAATCAAGGCAATGCAGGCGCTGAGCCGTGCCGCAAAATGGCAGGAGCAGGCGGCGTTGCCGCAACCCGCCCGTCTGCACGAGTATCTTCTGGGGCTGCCAACCCAGGACCAGGTGATCCTCGACAAACACGACCCGGCGGGGCAGGCGGCGAAAACACTCGAGGCAACCTATACGCGGCCTTATATCTCACATGGGTCGGTGGGTCCGTCCTGCGCCGTGGCGCACCTGACCGAAGGTGTCATGACGATCTGGACACATACGCAGGGCGTGTATCCGGATCGGCAAGCCATCGCCGAGATGCTCGGACTGCCGAAGGAAAAAGTGCGTTGCATTCACGTGGAAGGCTCGGGCTGCTACGGCCACAACGGCGCCGACGATGCCGCAGCGGATGCCGCTGTGATTGCAAACGCATTGCCGGATCGCCCGGTACGACTGCAATGGATGCGAGAACAGGAGCACGGCTGGGAGCCATACGGACCCGCGATGGTAGCCAAGGCTCGCGCGTCCCTTGATTCGGCGGGACGCATCGTGGATTGGGACTACGGTGTTTGGAGCAACACACACTCCATGAGGCCGGGCCCCGCAGGCTCACTGCTTGCGGCCCAACACATGGAGAAGTCGTTTCCCGTTCCGGAGCCCAGGCCCATCCCTCAGCCCGAGGGTGGCGGCGATCGGAATGCGATTCCGCTCTACACATTACCGAGCGCGAGGGTTACGAGTCATTTCCTGCGCGACATGCCGGTGCGCATCTCCGCCCTGCGATCGCTCGGCGGACAGATGAATGTCTTCGCGATCGAGAGCTTCATGGATGAGTTGGCCCTGGCGGCCGGCTCAGACCCGGTTGCCTTCCGACTCTCGCACCTCGACGATCCGCGGGCGCGTGATGTGGTCGCTGCCGCGGCCGACGAATTTCATTGGTCCGCTCGGCCCGCACCTGCGGGCGGGCACGGTTACGGTTTTGCGTTTGCCAGGTATAAGAATCTGGCTGCGTATTGCGCCGTGGCGATGCAGGTTCGTGTTGACCACGAGACGGGACGGACGCGCGTGCTGCGAGTGACCGCCGCGGTCGACACCGGGCAGGTAATCAACCCGGATGGCGTACGTAATCAAATCGAAGGCGCGATCCTCCAGTCGCTGAGTTGGTCGCTGTTTGAGAGCGTCAGCTTCGACACCACCCGGATCACATCCGTCGATTGGGCCACGTATCCCATTCTGCGCTTCGGCTCGGTCCCCGAAACGCTCACAGTGCGAATCATTGACCGCCCCGGCACGCCGTTTTTGGGTTGCGGGGAGGCGGGCCAGGGCCCTGCCTCCGCGGCGCTCGCCAATGCTGTCGCCAATGCTACGGGGAAGCGGGTGAGGGATTTGCCGTTAAACGCCGTCCGCGTTAAGGCGATCATCGGGGTATAGCGCCGCGGCGGCCCCGCTGCCCTGGCGCGGCCACTAGCGGCGGCGCATGCCGCGAGCGCGTCGCCTCAGTCGAAGAACACCAGCGTCCGCAACTCGATGCTCTCGCGCGGTGACGCACCTGACGGCGTCGTTGGATCAACAAATGCCGAGTGCGGGACAAACCTCGCGCGTCCGTCAGCGATTGAGTCGTAGCACTTGATCAACATAACTTCGTCGCTGCGCATGGCCGGCGCGTAAAACCACTTGTGCTCCGGGTTGTACTTCACGTAGTAGATCTCACCGGTGCGATCAGGATAGATGAGATCCGTTGCCACCAGGTCACCCTCGGCAACACTGCGGGCGTCACTAACAGCAAGCGGTGAATCCTGGACGGGCCCGCGAATCGGCCGCCACACATTGATGACCGCGAAGCGCTTCTGCAACAGCTCATCAGCCTCGTCGCCGAGCAGATCCCGCACCCGTTGTGGCCCCGACCTCTCCGTGTAGTCGTTATGCACACGCGGCACTGGCTGCCGCGGGTTGCCGGTTGAACGATCCGTCGCGCCCGGCACGCGGCGGCGAATCGTGTGATCGAACACAACAACCCGCGACGCCCCGGTCAACTCCTCCAGCAGCGAAATCGTCTCGGCGTAGTAGCGAGTGCGGATAACTGCATCATCATCGAAGTTTTCCACACTCGTGGGCGCAGTCAGCAGCTGGAATCCTTCGTGCTCCAGCGACAACGTCGACGCCACCGGCCGCACATCCCGGATCTCAACCGTGTGCTCGCGATAAACCGCTGTGGTCTTCGGCACGCCCGGCGGCGGATCAAACTCCAGCGTACGAGGCTTCTCGACCGGCGGCTCCAGATAGCGAAGACCGGCCGCTACGCGCGGCAAATGCTCAATGGCCGCGGTGTTCATCGGAGCTCTCCTCTGCGGCATCGAGCTTCCGGCGCTGCACCTCGGCGACCACTTTCGGGTCGAGCCAATAGAACCCGCCGATGGGTACCGCACCAAAGCTGATGCGCGTCAAAATCGACTCAATCAGTGCTTGCTTGGATGTGCTCATGGATGTCTCCCGTCCGTGGATGACACAATGCGCCGGCCCGCGCGGGGCAACAAACGGAAGTTGTTTAGCCCGATTTAGTTTTTCTTATGCTTGCCAGGAGGTGTGGCACGCCCCGAAAAATCATACTGACCTCCCTCCTCCACTCGTCTCGATACAACACCGAAGTGCTATAATTTACGGCATATAAAGAACGATCACAAAAGAGTCAACCGTTGTTTATCAGGGTCAGCGCATGAGTGCGAATTGGGCACGGAGGCTCACGCGGTGGCCTGCGCATATCAATGCGGGTCAGGTTTTCGACATGTCCCATGTACATCCGTTTCGATATTCGTTGAAACTCGCCGAAACGCCCGTCTACCCGGCACGCGAAGTCGACGTCCGAGTCGGCTTCTCGGCACATACATTCACACGGTCGTGTAAGCAGGACGAAGAACCTCACGCTGCCTATAGCCGTGAGAATGATTTACGCGTCTTCTGCGAATCTCGTTATGCGCTCTCCAAATGGGTGCCTGATGTCATAAGGAATCTGGACGGGCGCGACTGTTTCTATGGAAACCGCGACAACTATCTGGTGATAGAACTTCCGGAGATCGTTACGCCAGGTTTCCAGTACTGGATTTTTTTCGACGTGCGTCCGGTTGATGATGACCCGAACGCAATTCTTGTGTTCGTCCAATCAGCGTATGTTGGAAGCGTCGATAGGCCACCCTACGGGCGGCGGCCAAAGCGAGTCGGATTCCGGGTGCTCGTCAATTTGGCTCTTCGAAGACGTAGGCCGAAACGACCGCCCTAAAAGCAAACCCCGCCACAGGGACGGGGTTCGTACGCCGATCCTCTTAAGTTATCCCACGCTTGGTGTGGACCCTTACGGGCGGGCAGACGCGGTTTCGGCTATAGCGTCACTCAATTACTGTAAGGCCATGGCCTATGCGATTCAAGCCCGCCATGCAACCCTTTGTTTTATCTGGTAATCCCAGCCCCGTTGTCGCTTGGCCGGGGTCGTCCTCGCAACGCCTCACCATTTAGTTGGAAGGGTTCCCGCGGTCAATCGATGAAGATAGTCGCCGGGTGCTCGATCCGCTCTTTCAGCGCCTGGATCATGGCCGCGGCGTCGTGGCCATCCACGAAGCGGTGATCGAAGGAGGAAGACAGGTTCATCATGCGTCGGATCGTGATCGCGCCTTCGTAGACCATCGGGCGCTCAACTGCGCGGTTGATGCCAATGATCGAAACCTCGGGTGCGTTGATAATGGGCGTTGAAGCGATCCCGCCCAGCTTACCGAGGCTCGTCACGGTAATCGTCGACCCTGACAGTTCGTCTCGCGACGCCTTGTTGGTGCGAGCCGCGTCGGTAACACGGCGCATCTGCGCCGCCAAATCCCACAACCCCAGCGATTGCGCGTCACGAACCACAGGAACCTTCAGTCCTTCGGGAGTCTGCGTAGCAACACCCACGTGGACCGATCGATGGCGGATGATGACCCCACGCTCGGAATCGTACAGCGCGTTGCACTGAGGGAAATCGCCTAGCGCCCGTACGAGTGCGCTGACAATAAAGGGAAGGTATGTAAGAGCCGGCGTGCCCGACTCGAGCTTGCTGTTGAGATGACGACGGAGCGACTCGAGCTCGGTGACGTCAAACTCCTCGACATATGCGAAGTGAGGAATGTTCCGCTTCGCCTCGCTCATGCGTTGAGCGATCACGCGGCGAATGCCGATGACCTTGATCTCTTCGGTCTCCGGTTCCGTGGGCAGACGAAGTTCGGTCGGCCGCGACCGCACGAGTTTCGGCCCCGACCGGCTCGAAACGAACGCTTCAAAATCCTGGCGCAATATCCGCCCGTTCGGCCCGGATCCCGCCAGCTGCGTCAGGTCAACACCGGCCTCATGCGCCCGTCGGCGGATCGCCGGCGACGTCGCGACGCGCCCCGCGCGGTCAGCGTGCCCTTGCCCCTGGACGTGCTCATCCACGTGCTTTTGCCCACGGCCGTTCGCAGCACCGTTGCCAGAGCGCGCACCCGCTGCGGGAGCAGCTGCTGATGCTAGTGCGTGCGCGCCATTGGCCGGGGCCACCTGTACGGCAGCGGGAGCGACATGCTTGGCAGCTGGGGCGGGAGCAACCTGAGTATCACCCGTTGGAGCCGGAACCTTGGAGGGCCCCGCCGCAGCATCCGTCTTTAATTCAAATGATACGGCGACCACCG
>Ga0137415_10000195_pt1 | contig 52351 bp, 44 predicted proteins | sample CZODoug3_1_1_16f_FD_183082 | JGI IMG/M metagenome (GOLD analysis project Ga0137415, IMG submission 183082) | Vadose zone soil fungal communities from Angelo Coast Range Reserve, California, USA - CZODoug3_1_1_16fungal (Hybrid Assembly) | ecosystem: Environmental > Terrestrial > Soil > Vadose...
ATGGTGGGTGTAGCTCAGTCGGTAGAGCACTGGGTTGTGGTCCCAGGGGTCGCGGGTTCGAATCCCGTCACTCACCCCAACCACCAACTAGAGCCCGCGCTCGGATCACTCCGGGCGCGGGCTCTATGTGTGTCTGCTCCAGATTTCCCGAGGGTGCCCGGCGCGCGGCGCCGGGCACCCTGGGCGGCTACAGCACCGGCAGCTGCGGGGTGGCCGGCCGCTTGGTCGCCGGCGGGGCCTTGCGCCTGGTCGTCGGCGGCGGGCTGTCGTCGGTGCCGAGGTCGTCCGAACTCGAGGCGCTGTCCGGCGTGGTGTCCGGCACCACGGCGTCTGGGCTGGCGGTGTCCGCGCCGACCCCTGGGCTGGTGCCGTTCGACCGGGCAGCCGGCGGCGCGGCGGGCGGCGCGGCGGCCACCGGCGGCCTGGCCCCGGCCGCACCGGGTGCGCCGACCCCGGGTGCACCCGGTGTGCCGGCCAGCCCGGGCGAGCCCCCGGCGGCGAAGCTCGGGTCGCTGAAGGCGGGGTCGACGGGCGCGCCCGGGGTGGTCCCCGGCGGCAGGTCGGCGTTGAGGTTGTCCGAGGGCAGCGTGCTGGTCAGGTCACCGACCCGGAACGAGCTGCGCAGGTCACCGCCGCCGAACAGGCCCGGGCCGACCTGCTTGCCGAAGAAGTCCAGCGTCGCGGTGACCTGGCTGCCCGGCTGCCACAGCCCGGACGGCTGCCACACCACCTCGCGGTCGCTGCGCCATTGCGGGGCGCCCTGGATCGGCGGGGTCGAGGTGACCACCAGTGCCTTCTCCACGGCGGCCCGGTCGCCGATCGGCTTGTCGAACAACACGCTGACCGGGCTGGCCGGGTTGACCGTGCCGCCGTCGGCGGGCGTGATCTTGCCGCCGACCTGCTGGCCTGGCGAGAGCGTGGTGAACTTCGTGGTCGTGTTGCTCTCCTGGCCGGTAGTACTCCGGACCACGGTGGTCAGCACGTAGGACGTGTTCGGCTTGAGCGGCGCCGTCGAGGTCCACCGGGCGCCGTCCGGGGAGAGCGCCCCGTCCAGCTTGCCGCCGTCCTGGCTGCGCAGGTCGGCCGAGGTGAGCTGGCCACTGGCCACCACCGCGGTGACCAGCTCGGTCGGCGACACCCCGGCAGCGCCGTTCTGCGGGCTGACCGTGAGATTCGGATGGAACGCGTCCGCCATGCCCTGGGCAAGGCTCTGCTGCGCGGCGACGTCCTTGATCCCGCCGATCTGTTCTCCGGTCCCGAGCTGAGCACAGCCGCTCAGTGCCACAACGAGCACCGCTGCCGCGCCCACCCGGGCCGTTACCCGGGGATCAATACGACCCACCACGACCTCATCACCTCCGAGGGAATCCAGCCGAGGTCAGCTGACTGTGTGGTCAACGAGCGACACTCCCGGTGAGTTACTTGACCCGGCACGTAATCTCGACTAAAGGCCGTTCCGGTGCGCGCACCGACACCCGGCCCCGCCGAAATCCACCCTGGCGGGGCTGTGCTAACGTCTGGACGCGCTCAACGGAGCGACTTACTTGCGCCGCTAGCTCAACTGGCAGAGCAGCTGACTCTTAATCAGCGGGTTCGGGGTTCGAGTCCCTGGCGGCGCACCACCCAGACGCAGGTCAGCAAGCCGCTGACCTGCGTCTTTTGCTTCCCAAGGCGAATCGCCCGTCGCAATGGTCGTTCACAATGGTCGTTCGCGAGCCCGAGCCGCGCCCGAGAAGACAAGATCACGACACACGAAGATCGACAATAATCAGCGGGTTCTCGCGCGCGCAGGACTCCAGAGACACAGCTGGGCGCGAATTGACCTTTCCCCGGTCTCCCGCAGCGTGCACAACCTGCGCCGGCTGCAACATCATGATCCGTCCGCGCCCGGCTGGCGGATGATCCGCCGACTGCCGCGGCCACCGGTAGTGGTTAACGCCAGACTGGATTCGCCGCGCACCCCGCATCGCCGGCGAGCTCGACCTGCGAGCGGTTTAGACGTCCACAATCACCAGACCGCGAGGTCACGACGCCGGAAAGTCGATGGACTCACTCAGGTGACGCCACGCCGCATCGGACGCGGCAAGTACCCGAGCAGCCTCACGAGCATGCCAAACGGCGTCGCTGCCAAGAATGAGCCGAGTCGGCGGTTCCGACATGTCACTCAGGCCGACGATCACACTGGCGACCCTGGCTGGGTCGCCAGGTTCCCGCCCGCTCAGCTCGCGGAGCCGAGCCGCTACTACACCCACCGTCGAAAGATAAGGCTCGCTGACCGTCGAGACGTCGACCGACGATCCGGCCATGTCGGTGCGCAGACTGCCTGGCTCCACCACTGTCACCTTGACGCCGAAGGGAGCAACCTCCTTCGCGAGGACCTCCGAGAACCCCGTGACCGCCCACTTGGCGCTCTGATAGGCGGCCAGACCAGAGGTGCCCATCCGCCCGCCCATGGACGAGATCTGGATGACGTGTCCGAATCCCTGCCGGCGCAGGACAGGCAGTGCGGCACGCGTCACGTTCACGACACCGCGAAACACGGTATCGAGCTGCGCATCGAAAGTTGTGACAGACATGTCCTCGATGGACCCCAGGTCGGCCCGGGCGGCGTTGTTGACCAGCACGTCAAGCCGACCGAAGGCCTGCACGGCCACTTGGACGGCCTGTCGTGCGGCTCCAGCGTCGGTGACATCGAGCGCCACAGCCCGGACCTGGTCGCCGTACGCGTCGCGTAGATCGTCGAGGCGAGTGGGCTCTCGAGCGGTGGCAACGAGGCGATGTCCGGCCTTCAGCACGGCATGGGCGAGAGTGCTCCCCAGCCCGCGGGAGCTCCCGGTGATCAACCAGACCTGTGACATCCCTAGGCCTGCATGAAGCCTGCGTCGATCGGCATCGAAATGCCGGTTACGAAGCGCGCTTCCTCGGAAGCCAGCCAGGCGACCGCATTCGAGATGTCGACGACGTCGACGACACTGACCGGCATCAGGTTCCGCATCGTCGCGGACGACGACTTCGGCCGGTCCGCCAGATAGGACTTCATCCAGTCGTTGGCGATCATCGGCGTGTCGACGCCGGTCGGGTGCACTGTGTTCACGCGGATCGAGAACGGCGCCAGGTCCACGGCGAGTGTTCGCGCCAGTCCGACGATGCCGTGCTTCGATGCGGAATAGTGCGGGATGCCCGAGTATCCCTTGAGGCCGGCCACGGAGCTGGTCATGATGACCGACCCGCCATTGCCCGCGGCGATCATCGCCGGGATGGCCGCCTTCGCGGTCTTCCATGAGCCGGTGAGATTGACCGCGACCGCCTCGTCCCACTGCTCGTCGTCCAACGTCCACGCCGGGTCGGCGAACGAAACGACGCCCGCGTTGCAGCACACGATGTCCAACCGTCCGAATTCCGCAACTCCGTCCTCGACCAGCCCAGACAGTGCGGCCGAGTCGCGCACGTCGACTTCCCGGGCAATGATGCGCCGGTCCAGCTTCTCGACCTGTCGCACGGTCTCAGCGAGGTCCTCTTGCGATGCCAGGGGATACGGCACGGTCGCAAGCTGGCGGCACGCATCGAAGGCGATGATGTCCGCACCCTCGTCCGCCAGCCGCACCGCATGCGAGCGGCCCTGCCCCCGTGCGGCACCGGAGATCAGTGCCACCTTGCCTTCGAGTCGGCCGGTCACACTGAGGCCTCCTTTGCGAGTCGATCCGACAATCCTGGGTACCGTGATCCGCCACGCCGATTCGCTTAGCGATTTTTTCGATGCCTATATAAGCGATACACGAGTCCAGCGTCATGCGGCAAGGTGCAGTCTCGAAGGACCGTCGGCCCAGCATCCGTGGCGCTCACGCGAGCTTCACCACCGAGCGGACACCGCGGCCGGCGCGGATGTCGTCGAGTCCCTGGTTGACCCCATCGAGCGAACACCGCCTGGTGACCATGAGATCCAGGTTGAGCGCGCCGGTACGCCAGAAGGAGACCAGGCGCGGGATGTCGCGAGCGGCGTGTGAAGAGCCGAGCATGCAACCCAGTAGTCGCTTCTCCTGCACCACAAGCTGGCCCGCGGAGATCCCGTCGAGCGTCCCTCGAGGGGTGCCGACGAGCACCACGGCGCCGCCCGGACGGGTCGCTATCACCCCGGCCGCGGCCAGTGCCGGCGATCCGGCCGCGTCGAACGCGAAGTCGACTCCGCCATCGCTCATCGCGCGGGCTAGCCTGACCACGTCCTCAGTGGTCGGGTCCAACACGTCGGTGGCACCCAACGCGAGCGCGAGTTCCCGCCGTTCGGCGACCGGGTCGCTGGCGATGACCAGCACCGCGCCGGCGATTCGCGCCCCCTGTACAACCGATAGCCCGATCGCCCCCAGGCCCATGACCAGCACCGACGCCCCGGCTGGGACGGCCGCGGTGTTGAGCGCCGCGCCCACGCCGGTCTGCAGCGCGCACCCCAGCAGGCAGGCGAGATCGAGCGGCACGTCGTCGGCCACCCGGATCGCCGCATCGGCGGTGACGACGACCTGCTCGGCCCAGCCGCCGATTCCGTTGCCGCGGTAGAGCGGGGCGCCACCTCGTGTGAATGGGACGGTGCCGTCGGGCAGGACACCGCTCATCCAGCCCTTCGTCCGCATGCATACCGAGGGGTGCCCACCGGTACAGGCGCGGCACCGCCCGCAGGAAGGCATCGGAGTCAGGACGACATGGTCGCCAGGACGCAGGTCGGACCCGCCAGGGCCGATCGACTCGACCTCACCAGCCACCTCGTGCCCGGCGACAAGTGGCAGCGGCGTGAGCTCGCCACCCATGTGCAGGTCGGAGTGACAGATCCCGCAATGACGGATCCGCACCCGTACCTGCCCCTCCCCCGGCTCGGCGCAGACGACATCGTCGGCGATCTCGACTGGGGCGCCGTAGGTGGTGGTCACGGCAGCGCGCACGGGTTCCTCCTGATCAGGACACGACTGGTCATACGGGTGCCTAGCCGGGCGTCGGCACCGTGGGCACCGACCGGCTTATGACCGGGCACACCGCCGCAGAGCCCGACCAAGCGTAGGCCCAAGTCCTCGTAAATCGTCTATTCCGATTGATGATTATCTAGTAGCGTGGACCGCAGGCCGCCCGAGGTGGCGCGGCGGAGTGCCCCGACGAAACCGATGGAGCTCGCGTGGACGGCACTTTCTCACCGGCGGACAACGCGTTCCGGCTGGAGGTCAGGGATTGGTTGCACGACAACGTGCCACGAGGCGCTCGCCCCTACGAACCGGTGGACGCCAGGGCGTTCGACCTGGGCTGGCAACGAACGATGTTCGACGGCGACTGGGCGGGGATCTCCTGGCCCACGGAGTACGGCGGCCGCGGCCTAAGCCTGATCCAGCAGATGATCTGGCACGAGGAGTACGCGCGAGCCAGGGCGCCCTACGTCGGCGTGAACTTCGTCGGACTCAACCATGCCGGCCCCACTCTGATCATGAACGGGACCGACGCGCAGAAGGCCACGCACCTGCCGCGCGTACTGCGCGGCGAGGTTGTCTGGTGTCAGGGCTTCTCCGAGCCGGGATCGGGCTCGGATCTGGCCAGTCTTCGGACGCGGGCGGTCATTGACGGTGACCACCTGGTCGTCAACGGCCAGAAAGTGTGGACCAGCTTCGGCGACGTCGCGGACTTCCAGGAGCTTCTGGTGCGCACTGACCCCGCTGCGACCAAGCACAAGGGCATCACCTGGGTGATCTGCGATATGCGCACGCCCGGGATCACGGTGCGCCCGATCGTCACCATGGCGGGCACCCGCGACTTCTGCGAGGTGTTCTACGACGAGGTCCGCATCCCGATCGCCAACGTCGTTGGCGGGCTCGGCGAGGGCTGGCGGGTCGCGAACTCGACGCTGTCGTTCGAGCGCGGTACGGCGTATCTGTCACAGCAGATCGACCTGGCCCGCACCCTGGAGTCGCTCATCGAGCTGGCGGGCGAGTGGACCGGCCCGGGATACCGCCCACTGATCGTCGACGACGAGTTCTCCCGCCGAATCGCTGAGGTCCGCGCCCAAGTCACCGCCATGCGCGCGATGAGTTACGCATCTGTGTCGCGCGCGGCCACACAGGCCCAGCCCGGGCCGGAGGGTTCGATCATCCGGCTGTACTTCACGCAGCTGCAGCAGAGTGTCTATCGGCTCGCCATGGACATGCTCGGACACCGCCAGCTGAAGGTGGGAGCCGCAGGCTCATGGCCTTACTACTACCTGTACTCGTTCTCCCGCACGATCGCAGGTGGCAGCCAGGAGATCCAGCGCAACATCATCGGCGAGCGGGTGCTCGGGCTGCCGCGCGGTGCTCGGCAATGAGGACAGGACCGCGATGAATATCCTTCCGACAGCGGAGCAGCGGGAGATCGCCGACGCGATCGCCGCGGTGATCCGCCACGACTACCCCCTTGCCCGGCTTGCCGCCGTGGACACCGAACCGGTGTCCGACCGCGAGCGCTGGCCCGCCTATGGCGAACTTGGCTGGTTCGGACTCGGCCTGCCCGAACAACTGGGCGGCGTCGGGTGCGGTGCGGCGGAGGAGGTGATGGCATTCCGCGAGCTCGGCCGACACCTCGGGCCGCTTGGTGTGTTCGCCGGCAGCGTCGCGGCGCGGCTCACCGCCGAGACGGCGGATGACGCTCTGCGAGCGCGGATCCTGACTGGGGAAGTGATCATCGGGTGGGCCGAGGAGGGCCTGGACGCCACCGGCGACGACCTCGTCCTCGCCGGTACCGACGCCGACCTGCTGCTGGTGCACGGCCCGACGGGGCTCGGGCTCGTGGACACCACCGGACTGGAGCTGCGCGACGACACGCCCGATCTGGACCGCCAGATCTCGGTTCGGTACGCGTCACTGGCCGCGACTCCCCGGCTCGCCGAACTAAGCCCCGGCAGCGCCGTGGAAGCGCGCGCGACGCTCTTCGCGGCAGCGATGCTCGCCGGAATTGCCGAGGCCGTCCGCGACGCCGCCATCTCCTACGCCACCGTCCGCGAGCAGTTCGGAGTGCCGATCGGCTCGTTCCAGGCCGTCAAGCACCGATGTGCCGACATGGCAGTACGTGCCGAGGCGGCGTGGGCCACAGTCAGCTACGCGGCCGTGCTCCTCGACGAGAAGGACGACTCTGCCGCCGCACTCGCGCTCGCAGCCAAGCTCACCGCCACTGACGCCGCTGTGCGCAGCGCGCAAGAGTCCATCCAGGTGCACGGCGGTATCGGCTTCACCTACGAGCAGGGCGCGCACCTCTACGTCCGACGGGCCCACGTGCTTGATCACGTACTCGGCGGGCGCCGCCGGCACCTGGCCGACTTCCTGGCCATCCCGACCCTGCTGCCATGACCGACAGCGATAGGCACACGGAGCACCGGTGAAGCCACCCGCCCTGGAACTGCTGCCGAAACCGGCGCTGTTGATCGGCGACGAGCGAATCGCCATGTCGTCGGGCGGCCACGCCCAGCACATCTACGCGGCGACGGGACGCCCCACAGCGACCTTCCCCCTGGCCGGCGCAGCCGAGATCGACGCGGCGGTCGCCGCCTCGGTCGACGGCGGCCGGCACTGGTGGGGACTGGCACCTGAACGCCGCCGAGACACCCTGATGCGGTTGTCGTTCCTGCTGCGCGAGCACGACGACGAGCTGACCGCGATCTCGATGATCGACACGTCGACCAAGGTCCGGCGGCTCGGCCAGGTCTGCGCCGACACCGTCGCCTACAACGCCGGCTGGTGCGACAAGCTCGGCGGCGAGGTGGTCACGGCAGGCGTCAGCAGTGGGTTCGATGTCGCCTTCGGTGTTCCCTACGGTGTCGTCGGAGTGATCATCCCGTGGAACGGGCCGCTGCTGATCGCTGCCAATATCATCGCGCCGGCACTGGCCGCCGGCAACGCCTGCGTGGTGAAGACCTCCGAGCTGGCCCCGTTCGCGTGCCAGCGGCTCGGCGAGCTGTGCCTTGAGGCCGGCATCCCGCCCGGCGTGGTCAACGTGGTGTCGGGAGGGCGGGAAGCCGGCGACGCACTCGTCGCGCACCCGCACGTCGGCAAGATCCATTTCACCGGGAGCACCCGTACGGGCCGCGCGGTGGCGCAGCGCGCGGCCGCAACCCTCACCCCAGTGGGGCTTGAGCTCGGCGGCAAGTCGGCCAACCTCGTGTTCGCCGACGGGGACCTGGAGCTCGCCGCCCGCATCGGGCTCACCGCCGCAATCGGGCTCAACGGCCAGGTGTGCACGGCTGGCACCCGCATCCTCGTCGAACATTCCGCCTACGACACCGTGCTCACGCGGCTGGCCGAACTGATGTCAGGCGTAGTGGTCGGTGATCCCACCGATCGGGACACCCAGCTCGGTCCGGTCATTAGCGAGGAGGCCGCCGACCGGATCGTCGGCATCGTCAGCACCGCTGTCGGGGAGGGCGCCGGCCGGCTGATCACCGGTGGCCGCCGGCTGGGCGGCGAGCTGGCCGACGGGTTCTTCATAAGTCCCACCGTGCTCGCCGACGTAGCGCCAGACTCCGACGTGGCGCAGGAGGAGATCTTCGGGCCGGTGCTCACCGTAACGCCGTTCCGTGATGAGGCCGACGCCATTGACATCGCCAACGGCACTGCTTACGGCCTCGCCGGATACGTCCAAACCGCCGACGCGGCCCGGGCCCGGCGGGTGGCCGCCGCGCTCGACGTCGGCATGGTCTACGTCAATGGTGGTCTCCCCGCACACCCCGCCGGCGCGCCCTTCGGCGGAGTCAAGGCGAGCGGTTACGGCCGCACCGGCGGCCGCACCGGTATCGAGGAGTTCCAGCAACCCAAGAACGTTTGGATGGCACAGTAATGACTGAGATTCATAACAGCCCGAGGCGCTTCGTCGCCAAGCACATCGAGCGCTACCTCGAATCCGGTGAGAGCACCTGGCACGGGGTGCCGAGCCTGCTGCTCACCACAACCGGCCGCAAGTCCGGACTCAAGCGCCGCACCGCGATGATCTTCCGGGAGGTCGAGGAGGGCTATATCGTTATCGCCTCCCAGGGCGGGGAACCCGTCCATCCGAACTGGTACTTCAACATCGAGTCGGACCCGCACGTCGAGGTACAGGTGGGCCACGACCGGTTCCCGGCCGAGGCGGAAGTCCTCGACGGCGAGAACCGGCAGCGGTGCTGGGACCTGATGGTCGATATGTGGCCGGAGTTCACCGACTACCAGGCGCGAACGACGCGGCGCATCCCGGTTCTGCTCCTGCGGCGTGCAGCGGCCTAACCGGCATGGGCCGTCCGCCGGCCGTGACCTTTGGATGCAGAATAATCTGTAATCTAGTGGCGGAGGGCATCCATGGGGCACAGTCTGGCGGCCCGTATCGCCGGGTAACAACCCGCGAGTAGTCCGATGAGTAGACTGATCCCGAAGGCAATCCCGATCGCGGCGGTGGATACTTCGGGCACTCCCCACATCGGCGCGTACCGGGGCAGGAGGTACTGGCCGGTCACGGTAAGCCCGACGCCGAGCCCGACGCCGATCAAACCGGCAATACCGGAAATCAGAACTGATTCGACTAGAAATTGTCGGAATATTGCGCCACGGCGAGCGCCAACAGCTTTGCGGATGCCGATTTCGTGAGTGCGGTCTGTCACGGTGATCACCATAATATTTGCCAACCCGAGTGCTCCGATGAGCAGCGCGATCGCGGTCACTCCCAAGGTCAGCCAGTCCAGGACCGTGAGGAGCGCAGAGGCGGTCGCTATGTCGTTCTGTGTCACGCTGACGCTGAAGTCTCGATAGCGCGACTGGCTAATGTAATGCTGTCGGTCCAAGATCGCCTTAATCTGCGTGATCGCTGATGGCACCTGGCTCATGTCGGTTGCCAGGACACCGACTCCGGTGATCGAGTGGGCGGTGCCATAAAGAACGGACCGTGCGGTGGTCATCGGCATCACCGCGGTGTAGTCCGCACGTCCCACAAGCGCGAGTACGCCGATTACTTTGAACTCCTGACGCCCGATGAGGATGCTCGAACCCACCGCGGCGTCGGCGTTGTCCCCGAACAAGGCGCTTGCGAGCGTTGAGCCGAGTAGTGTCACGCGCGCGCCATCCTTGTACTGCTCCTCGGTGAACATTGAACCGACGAAGACGGCCCCGTTATCGAAGGAGAGATAGCGGGAGGACGTGCCCAGCACCGCGCAGCGAGTCACCGTGGCACCCCGGCGCACCCCTGCCTGCCCGTTCAGCATCGGTATTACATCGGCGATCACCGAGGGATCGCTATCGTGGCTCAGCGCCGCCACGTCGTCGTCGGTGAGAATTCTCGGAAGATTACCGCCCGGATTTGCCACCGCACCACTCGCGACGGTGATGGGTGCGACGAGGTTATCGAGCGCCGTACCGTAGGAGTGCTTCACCCCGGTGTTAAGTCCATGCATCGCTATCACCAGCGATACACTGAGCACGATTCCGAGCATCGTGAGAATTGTGCGTAGCCGACCAGTGCGCATGCAGTGCAGTGCAATGCGAAGTGCTTCATTGAAGTGCGTCATTGCCCTCCTTAGGTCCGCCATTTTCGACAATACTGGGGCCGGACAGGGTCAAGGGCGCATCAAAGTCCACGCACTGGAGGTGCTCCTGCCGCTCGGGCTGCGGTCTGGAAAGAATCGGCGTTGCGTAACCGAATTAGCAATTTTCGGGGGTTGCGCGATAGCCCGGGTGTTCTACCCTTCCCAGACCTTTGGAAGTTCAGGGCGGAGAATCGTTTGCCGGGACGAGTGCTGGTGAGAAGGTGCTCGAGGCACTTGAGCTCGACCGCGCCGGCTGGGTCGACGACGCCAACGACAGTCAGAACGGTGCCGCACGGGTCGCGGGTCGATTTCTGAATCACGCCACGCCAGCCGCGGCGGCGCCGAGATAGCTCAGCATCACCTCGCCGTCGGCCGCTTCCGATGGACCCGCCCACGACGTCCGCCCACGCTGGAGGATGACACAGTGGTCGGCTAGACCGAGCGCGCGCACGACGAACTGCTCTATGACCAAGACACTGGCACCGGCCTTGCTGATTCGTGCTAGTCCGTCGAAGACCACGTCGACGATCTTCGGAGCGAGCCCGAGGGAGAGTTCGTCGGCCACGACGACACTCGGCCGCACAGCCAGTGCTCGAGCCAGCGAGAGCATCTGCTGTTCGCCGCCCGAGAGCCGTCCCGCCGCCTGTCTGGGGCGTCGGGCGAGTTCGGGGAACAGATCGAATGCATAACCGACGATTGCTCGCCGTTCCGCTCGCGGCAACGTCAGTGCCGCAACCCGCAGGTTCTCTGTCACCGTGAGCGCCGGAAAAATACCCCGGCCCTCGGGCAGGTGCACGAGGCCGGTTCGGCGGATGCGGTGCGCTGGCCATCCTGTGATGTCGGTGTCCCCGATCGTCACCTTCCCGGACGTGAGCGGCACGAGGCCGGAGACCGCTCTCGCTACGGTACTTTTCCCCGCGCCGTTCGCTCCGAGCAGCGCGAGGACACCTCCGGCTGAGAGTGTCAACGAGACATCGAAGAGCGCGTGGGTCGGTCCGTATTGCACCTGAAGTCCCTCGACGGTCAATGCGGGTCGCGGATCAGCACTCATGCGTTGTCCTCCAAGATCTTCCCGCCGAGATATGCGGCGCGGACCGCGGGATCGCGTCGGATCGCATCCGGCGTGCCTTCAGCGATCCGCGCCCCGAAATCCAGAACCGTAACGCGAGCCGAAATGCTCAACACAAGATCGACATCGTGTTCGACGATGAGAAGGCCCACACCCTGCTCGGCGACGACCCGTTCGAGGGTCACTGCCATCAGTCCGGTCTCGACGCCGTCGAGACCGGACGTGGGCTCGTCGAGCAGCAGAACGTTCGGCGCCGCCGCAAGTGCCCTACCTAGCTCGACCAGCCGGCTGATCCCCAGTGGTAAACCTTGCACCGGTCTGTCTCCTTGTCCCGGCAGTCCGACTAGGGCAAGGAGTTCGATCACGAACTTCTCTTCATCCGGATCGCTTTCGCGGATGCCGCGGCCGGTGATCATGTCCGTCCACACCCGGCGTTTGGAGAAGCGGGCGCGGCGGGCGAGCCGGAAGTGGTCGCCCACGGTCAGGTCGTTGAACAGCTCGGGGTGCTGGAATGTCCGGGCCAGACCAAGCCGGGCCCTCATCTCGGCATTGGCTCTGGTGACGTCCCGCCCACTGAGGAGCACCCGACCTCGGGCGGGGCGCTGCAGGCCGGACAACACCGCGAACAAGGTGCTCTTGCCCGCTCCGTTCGGCCCGATCAACCCGGTGACCTTGCCCGGCCAGACGTTGACGTCCACATTGTCGAGAGCCGTCAGGCCGCCGAAGCGCACAGTGATCCCATGTGCCGCCAGACGCGGCGCGTCGCTGCCCGTCATCTCACTCATCTCCCGGCCGGGATCGAGTGCACCTCGTCGGCCGGTGCCGCGTCATCGTCAGTAAACAGCCGTTCATGACCGCCTCGTGTGCGACGGAGCAGTCGCTCGATGCCGTGGCTGATCTGACGGGCGTGCGTTGCAAGAACACCGTTCGGGTTGGCCGCGAGCCCGATGGCGCCCAACCCGAACAGGAACGGCGGAAGTTGGCCGAGCGCCGGCGGGAGGTAGGTGTTGAACACACCCGGCATCACCGCGAAGAGCAGCCCTGCCAGCACCGCCGCGCCCACACTGCGCACCCCGACCGTGACCAGTACAGCGATCCAGATCAAGCCGGAGAAGGTCAGGTACGACTCAGGCGCTGCGGTGGTGGAGTACATGGCCAGGAGCACCCCGCCCAGTCCAGCGATGAAGGCCGCGAGGCCAGAAACGATGATCTTGATGTGGATCACACTGATGCCGAGCGTGCGGGTCGCAGTCTCGCTCGAACGCATCGCGCTCAATGCCAGCCCGGCCGTCGAACGCCGCAGATTAACGACGAACAACCCCACGATCACAAGCACCGCGATGCACAGATAGGAAAACCCGAGATCCGACACGGCGAACTCTGGCCGAGGAACGGCGACGCCGGCGTTGTAGTTCGAAATGGTCGGCAGGCTGAACACCAGTGTCTCGACGAGCAGACCGAAGCTCAGGGTTGCCAGACTGACGAACAGATCCCCGAGCCGCAGCGTCATCAATGCGATGAGCATGCCAACGACGCCCATTGATACCGCTGCGACCAGCACTGAGAGCAGCAGCGGTGCCCCGAGAACCGTCGTGAGCTGTGCCACGATCACTGCACCGCCCCCGGCGAATGTTGCCACGCAGAGCCAGATCATCCCGCCTTCTCCGGTGACGAGCGTGAAGGCCAGAAAGACGACGCCGTACGCGAGGCCCTGCGCCGCAAGACCGAGCCAGTACTCGTTGAGCGTCGGCGGTAGGACAACGGCGAGTACCACCACAGCCACCCCTGTGCAGGTGCGCCGTCTCCGCGACGAGCGCCGGTACTTCCGACCGGCACCGGCATGCAGGAGCGTGGTCACCGGAGCGATCGCCTTATCGAGCGCGCCTCCGAGCAAACGGTCACGTGAACGGCCCCCTTGCGCCACATAGACCAGCAGGAAGATCAGCATGATGACGAACGGGATGCTCGGAAGGACCGCGGCTGCCAATGGGCTGTTGGCCGGCAGCGCAAACTGCACCAATCCGGATGCGACGCCCATGCCCAACGAGACCAGTACGGCGACGGGGAGACTGGTCAACCGCGCCGCGACCACCGCCGCGAACGCGGATGCCATCAGGCTGGTCATTGGCCCGACATCGAGACCGTTGGTCGGGGCGACCAGTATTCCGACCAATCCGGCAAGCACCGCGCTGCCGGCCCACACCGCCGCACTCACCCGCGCCGGGTCGGTGCCGGACAGGGAGCTCAGTGCCTGCGAGTCGACCAGCGCCCGGATCCGCAGCCCCGCCGTGGTGAACCGCAATAGCACGGTGCCCGCGATCAGCAGGGCCGCAACGAGAACAAGCACGATCAGCTGGTTGAGGTTAAGTACCGTTCCGAGCAGGTGCAGGACGGGAGACGGCTCACGTACGAGACCGACGGCCTGCGGTGTGGCCTCGACTCCGAACATCAGGAAAGCAACTGGCGGCAGTGCGACCCCGAGGCCGACGGTGACGACGATTCGGACCAGTTGCGGCTGTAGCTGCAACTGGCGGAAGACGAGGAACCAGAGCCCGATCCCCAGCACCGGCGAGACAAGGAGCAACGCGAGGATCGCAGCGGGCAGCGTCGACCAGCCCAGCGTCACGACGAGCCAGTAGTAGAAGCGCGCGATCACGAACGCCATCGACCCGAAAGCGAAGTTGATAACCCCCGCCGAGACATACGTGACAACCAACCCGGCCGCGGCGGCTGCGTAGATCGCCCCCAGTACGAGGCCAGCGATGACATAGCCGAGCATCCTTGCTCCTCTGCCGCACCCGCGCACTGTAATGATCTAACGATTAAATCGAATCATCTCATCTGACGTCGGGCCCCACAAGATGCCGCAACGGTCCCCGCCCCTCCCGCACCACCCGCGTCAGCACCTCACGCGGCCGGAGCAAGCACGCTTGCCGTGAGACCAACAGCGCCTTTACCTGGAACTACCTTCCCGTCTCACTGATCAGGCCCGCCCATGCGGCAACCACCGTGAACCTTCCACCCTCGACCCTTGTCCCACGCCCAACTGGCCACTAATGTAGTAACGATTAAATCGGATCATCGTGGGTTGCGCTCCGATGTACGCAGGGAGGCGTTGTGAGACGCACGGTAACAAGTACGCTCGAAGCGATCTTGGCGGCCGTTCTCGCGCTGACCGCGTGCAGCGGTCAACCCACCCTCGGGCCTGCTGCGGGGGAACCGATCACGGTGGGCGTACTCGCTGACCTGACCGGGCCGAACGCGTCCGTATTCGCCACGACGGAGGCCGGGGTCAAGGCACGGTTCGCGTTGGAGAACGCGGCCGGAGGAGTCAGCGGTCACAAGCTCGAGTACGTGGTAGCCGATACAACATCCACCCCACCGGGCGTCCTGTCCGCGGCGCAGAGCCTTGTTCGCGGCAAGAACGTCTTCGGCGTGCTGGGCGGCAGCGCGCAGCTCTATGCGGCGGCCGACTTCCTGCGGCAGCAGAAGGTCCCCGTGCTGGCCACCGGTATCTCAGCGCCTCAGTTCGGCGATCCGTCATTCGGCAACATGTTCGCCGTCACCGGCAGCTCAAGTCCGAGGTTCGCGGTGGTCGACACCTTCGGTCGTTTCTTCAAGAGTCAGGGTGTGACGAAGGTCGGAGGGCTCGGCTACGCCCAGTCAGCGGCGTCGACGAATGCCGTGAAGAGCTGGACGGAGGGCGCGAAGGCCGTGGGACTCGAGGTTTCCTACCTGAACACGTCACTTCCGTTAGGCACCACTGACGTCGGTAGCATTGCGTTGCAGATCAAGGATTCAGGCGTCGACGGTCTGGTCATGCCCCTGGTGACCAGCACGGGCTTCGCTATCTTGGCGGCGCTCAAGCAACTTGGTGTACACCTCAAGTCCACGGTCCTGACCGCCGGATACGGCGGTGACCTGCTGACATCTCCGCCCGCGGTGCAGGCCGCGCAAGGCATCGAATTCGTTGCCTACGCCGCTCCGGTCGAGCTCAACACCCCGGCCACGCAGACGATGCGGAAAGCTCTTGAGGCCTATGCGGGAGTCACGACCGATCCGACGAACGCTCAGTACTGGGGCTGGATCGCCGCGGACGCCTTCATCCGAGGCCTCAAGGCAGCCGGCCCGAACGCCACACCCGCGTCCTTCACGACGGCACTCCGCCAGGTGCACGACTACGCGGCGGGCGGTCTGTTCACCGAGGCCAGAGTCGACTTCAGCCAAATTGGCGTCCTCGGCCCGGGTATGGGACCCGGGAACTGTCTTTACATCCTGCGGGTCACGGGACAGGCGTTCGAACCGATACCGGGTGCTACCCCCGCCTGTGGCCAGCTCACTGGCCAGAACGTTCTCAACTGAGGAGTAGGCGCTTTCTCAAGGCCGGACCGATCTAGCGGCTAGCTCGAAAAAGCATCTCCTGCGCCAGGCTGGCACTATGGACGCCGTCGACAGACCACACTGCGCCGGTATACCAGCCACGCCCACTCGCCACACGATGTGGAACGAGGTCAAGAAGTACCCAATTGTCGAGCGGAACGATGTGGTGGAACCACACAGCGTGATCCAGGCTGGCCGGTGTCCGCCAAACCCGAGTGTGCAAGGGTGTGAGGCCACTGGACATGTCGGACAAGTAGGTAAGCACGCACGCGTTCTCCAGCGGCGTGGCGGATATCTTCGCGGTGCAACGCGCCCACAGCCGTGTTGGCCAGGCAGCTTTGGAAAAGGGCTGTTCCGGCACCCTGAAATCCATCGACACCAATCGGGATAGCCCGAAGATCGGCGAGTTCGCCGGCTCATCAACATCGCTCAACGGTGAGTCAGACTGCATCTCCGGGCTGTCCTCTGGGACGTGGAAGGAAGCCGCCATGCTGAAAATGACCGCGCCCTGCTGCACGGCCTCGATTCGCCGTGCCGAGTACGACCGCCCATCTCTATCGCGCTCGACCTGATACGAAATAGGCTGGGTGGAGTCACCTCGGCGAAGGTAGTAGCCGTGCAGCGAGTGCGGAACGCGCTCCGGTGGAACAGTGAGGCCGGCAGCCTTCAATGCCTGCGCTGCCACCTGGCCGCCATAGAGCGGACGCGAAGTGCCGATCACTGCGGTTGACCGATAGCGGTCGCGGTCGACCTCGTCCAACTCCAGCAGGTCGGGCAACGATGGTTCTGTGCCGCCATCCTCGGATCGGTGAGTGATCACCGTATGCATGGCTGAGCCTCACATCCGCCGGTGCCCGTCGACCGCGTCAGCGTCCCCTCCAGCACGGGGATCGCCGCTCCGCGAACGCCCGCGCGCCTTCACTGGCGTCTTCGGACGCGAAGACCGGCTCCGCGATCGCCCGCTGCTGCTCCCAACCCTCGGTCAGAGTCCAGTCTGTGCTGCGCCGTGCGATCTCTTTGGTCGCGATGAGGGCCAGCGGTCCGTTCGCGGCGATGGCGCTGGCAAGTTCGACCGCCCCGTCCGCGGCATCGCCCTCCTCGACCAGGCGGTTGACGAGCCCGATTTCTGCTGCTCGCGGTGCGTCAATCGGCTCGCCGGCCAGTAAAAGCTCCATCGCTATCGCGTACGGGATGCGCCTGGGCAGCAGGAAAGCCGCCCCGCCCGCCGCGACCAGTGATCGTTTCACTTCCGGCACACCGAAGCGTGCCGTGCGAGCGGCAACAATCATGTCGCACGCGAGTAGCAACTCGAATCCGCCGGCCAGCGCCCAGCCCTCGACAGCACCGATGAGCGGCTTCCGAGGCGGGGTCAAGACGATCCCGCACATGCCCCTGCCCTCGATCGAAGGCCTCTCGCCGCGTAGGAAGGCCTTCAGATCCATGCCGGACGAGAAGTTGCCACCCGCGCCGGTCAGGACCCCTGCCCGCAGCTCGTCGGACGACTCGAGTTCGTCGATCGCGGCGGCGACTCCTGTGGAGACCGACAGGTTCACCGCATTCCTGGCTTCTGGCCGGTTGATCATGATCACCTGGACACAGCCCCGGCGCTCGACGATGACGTCCGTCATGAGTGTGCTCCTCGAAACCGCGTGTGGATCATCATCGTCATGAACCTCCCCCAGCGCCGGACGCGGGCATAGCAGGCTCAACGGTCCGACCAGGGAGGTCAGTCGGGACGTCGGGCATTGCCGGCGTGGTAGCCGAAGAAGTCGTAAAAGGCCTGGCCATCGAGCTGTTGCGGTGAGTTGCGTCGCTGCGCATCGAGCAAGTCCCGCAGCCGCGACCGGAGCTCCGCCGCGCCCGAGCTCCTGCCGGGTGCGTCGCCGCCGATCTCCTGCTCGGCCAGCGCCAACTCCTTCCGCACCTTCTGGATCTCGTTCTGCAGCCGCAGGCCCGCTTCGCCGAAGGTCAGCAGGTCGTAGTCGTCGTCCTCGGGCCGAGCGATCTCATCGCTCATGTCTCTCCTCAGGCTCGATCAAGCTCGACGGAGCCGATGGTTCAGCGCTTGACGATCACGAGGGCCGATGCATCGCGGTCCCACGTCTGTTCAGTAACCCCGTCAGATCGGAGTTCGTACTTCAGCACGCGACCCACAGGGTTGCGCGGCAGGGCCAAGCGGAACTCGACGTAACGCGGCACCGCGAAATACGGAAGCCGGTCCACGGACCACGCGCACAGCTCTTCGGGAGTGAGCACCGCACCGTCGCGCAGCACAGCTGTCACCTTGACGTCGTCCTCCGTGACGTCGGACGGCACGGCGTGCACGGCCACCTCGGCCACGTCTGGATGCTGCAGGAAGGCGTTCTCCATCTCGAAGGAGGAGATGTTCTCCCCGCGCCGCCGCAGGTAGTCCTTCTTTCGGTCGACGAAGTAGAAGAAACCCTCGTCGTCGAACTTTCCGATGTCGCCGGTGTGGAACCAGAGGTTGCGCATCAAAGCCGTCGTTGCCTCCGGGCGACGCCAGTAACCCTCGAACATGACATGGGGGCGTTTGGGGCGGACGACGATCTCCCCTGGCGTGCCGGCGGGGACCTCGCAGTCGTTGTCGTCGAAGATCCGTACGTCGAACGAGTTGTTCTGGCGCCCAGAACTGCCCGGCGGCGCTTCCTGGTCAAGTGGGTGGGTGGTGATGATGCAGGACTCCGTGAGCCCGAAGACGCAGGTACCGGCCAACGTGACGCCGAAACGTTCCTTCCAGACCCGGATGTCCTCAGGGGTGAACGGGGCACTCTGGACGACTCGAAGCTGTCCTCGACACCGCCGCATCGCCTCCGTGTCAGCGGCCTGGGCGATCAAGTTGACCATCGGGCCGAGCAGGCCTGCCATCCGTGCACCGGTCCGCTCGATCTCGGGCCAGAAGCCGGACAGCGAAAACCGTGGGGCGATGCTGGCACGACCTCCGAGGAGCATCGTCGCGAGCACCGTGCAGGTCCACGCGTTGTAGTGAAACAGCGGCAACGGTGTCCAGCTCGGCTCGTCGGGGCGTCGAGTGACCACATCCAGGAACTGACGAGCGACGTTGACCGCGTAGTTGTGGCTGACCATGCAACCCTTCGAGGGGCCGGTGGTACCGGCGGTGTAGATCAGCATTGCGACGTCTTTGGGCCGGGCCACCGGTGCACGCAGTTCGTCGTTGGCGGCCTCGAGCAGCTCGTCCAGGCCCAACGTGGCGACACGCCCGCCTGAATCGGTGGCCGGCCCGTCCGCCCGTCGGACGACCGCGCGCAGGTCAGGGAGCCCGTCAGAGACGCTCAGCACGCGGTCCGCGTAGTCGGGCTCGGCGATGACGACTGCAGCCGCGGCGTCCGCCACCTGATGACGCAGGAACTCGCCCCGATACGCGGTGTTGACCGGGACCGCGATCGCCCCGAGCCGTGCGGTGGCCATCGCCGCCGTGACGGCGTCGATGTTGTTATCCAGCATCGTCACGACGGTGTCACCGGGCCGGACGCCGAGGTCGTGCAGAGCGGCGGCCGTGCGGGCGATCCGGCCCGCGGTCGCGCCGTAGGTGTACCCGACGCCGGAGAAGTCCAGGAAAGGTCGGTCGGAACCGGTCTCTAGCGCCCGGTCAAATACACGGTCGATCGTTTCCGATGCCGTGGCGCTCCACTGAGCCATGCGTTCCTACCTCTCGGGCATGTCAACCCTTATATAGGTATCGGATCCATCGTATTATGTCCAGAGCCGGGTGTCGCTGCGCCAGTCCACCGGAAGCTGACGGCGCGCCCAGCGCAGAGCACCCGAGGAGCGCACCCCTGGGCCGAAGACGCGCCAAAGTAGCGCCTGACCGCTGTTCATCAACAGTTTGAGCTCGGCTTGATCCGCCCGGTCGACCAGCACATGGAGCTGGGATCCTCCGCTTCGGGCGGTATCGCACGGCGAGATCACTCCGAGATAACTCGATTAAACATAGAACGCAATGCTAGCGTGCTGTCATCGGACGCGGAACAGGAGGAACGCCGATGGGGCCTCTCACCGACATCGTGGTCGTCGAGGTTGCAACGTGGGGCTTCGTACCGTCAGCTGCCGCGGTCCTGGCGGACTGGGGTGCCGATGTCGTCAAGGTCGAACCGGTGACGGCGGGCGACCCGCTGCGGGAGCTGTGGGTCGGCGGCCCGCCCCCCTCGGGAATGCCGCCGATCAACTTCATGGTCGAGTTGATGAACCGAGGCAAACGCAGCGTCGGGCTCGATCTCACTACTGAGGCCGGCCGGAGCGCGTTCATGGCGCTGATCGATTCAGCCGATGTCTTTATCACCAACGCCCTTCCCCAGGTGCAGGACAAGCTCGGGATCGGAGTACCGGAGATCCGGGCACGCAATCCCCGCATCGTCTACGCGCGCGGTACCGGATGGGGTGTGCGAGGTGAGGAGGCTGGCGCCGGCGGCTACGACGCGGTGTCTTATACGGCGCGGGGCGGCGTGGCCCACAGCTTCGCCGGCGGCGCGCTGCCGGTCCTCCAGCCTCCGGCGTTCGGCGACATCATGAGCGGGATGGCCCTCGCGGGCGGAATTGCCGCGGCCCTCCTGCAGCGCGAGCGCGACGGCACGTCACCGGTCGTCGACGTCTCCTTGCTCGGCACGGCGGTGTGGAATATGGCGCCCGACATCGTGTCAGCCAAGCTGTTCGAGGGGGTCGAGCGCCAGCGTCCCGCGCGAGGAGAGTACGAGGACCCCCTCAAAGGGACGTATGCGACCGGAGACGGACGCCACCTCACTCTGGTACTGAACCATGGCCAGCGTTTCTGGCCCGATCTGTGCGCACGACTCGGCCGTCCCGACCTCGTGCACGATCTCCGGTTTGTCGGACCCAGCGAGAGAGCGGAGAACCGCGTGACCTGTTGCGCCGAGCTGCGGGCGGCCTTCGCCTCTCGCACCCTGCCGGAATGGCACGTCGCGCTTGCCGGGTTCAGCGGGGTCTGGGCTCCCATCACCAGTCCGGCCGAGGTCGCCGCCGATCCGCAGGTCAGCGTGAACGGTTACCTGCAGGCCGTGCCGACGCCACTCGGTGTTTTCCACAACGTGTCGAGCCCTGCGCAGTTCGACGAGGCCCCACCCCAGTTGGGCCATGCCCCGCTGCACGGAGAACACACCGACGCCGTGCTGCGGGAAGCGGGCTTCGACGACGGGGCCATCGCGCAGCTGAAGAAGATCGGAGCCGCTCGGTGAACTCACCTCGCACCCTGCCCATGATCACAGCGGCTACGGAGTACTTCTGGACAAGCGGCAGTCGCGGCGCGCTGGAGATCCTGCGATGCACGAACTGCGGTTACTGGGTTCACACCCCCAGTCCCATCTGCCCGCAGTGCTTCGGTGTGCCGGAGCCGCGCCCGATCTCCGGTGCCGCCGCCGTCCACTCGTACACCGTCAACTACCACCCCTGGAACCCGGACATCGAGGTTCCGTACGTCATCGCGGTCGTCGAACTGCCCGAACAGGCGGGCCTGCGCCTGATGACGAACATCGTCGACTGTCCACCGGAGGACGTTCGAATCGGGATGGCTGTCGAGGTAGTTTTCGAGCACGTCGAGGACGTCTACCTGCCCCTGTTCCGGCCGGTGGTGCCCAATGGCAACTGAGAAGGGCGAAGACAGCGCCGTCATCAGCGGCATCGGACTGTCACGCACCGGCCGCCGGCTGGGCGTCGACGGTCTCTCCCTGGCGGTGGAATCCGTGCTCGAGGCGGTCAACGATGCCGGGCTCACGGTCTCCGATATCGATGGCGTCTCCACCTACCCGGGCCAGAGCACCGTCACCCCGGGTTACTCGCCGGTCGGCGTGACCGAGATCAAGGAATCCCTGCGGCTGAAGCTCAACTGGTTCACCGGGGGCCGCGAACTACCGGGTCAGATCGGCGCCGTCTTCAACGCGATCGCCGCGGTCCATGCCGGGTTTGCCAAGCATGTGCTCTGCTTCCGGACGCTCACGGAGTCGTCCTCGCAGAACAGCGTCCAGCGGGCGAGCCTGGTCGGCGCCGGCAAGGATCGGATCGACGACGTCTTTCAGTGGCGGGTGCCGTTCCGCGCTTCCTCGGCCGCCAACTGGGCGGGCTTGATGGCCACCCGCTATCTGCACGAGTTCGGGGCCAGCCGGGAGCAGCTCGGCCAAATCCCCATCGTGTGCCGCCAGCACGCCGGTCGGAACGAAAAGGCTGTCTACCGGACGCCGCTGACGATCGACGACTACCTCAATGCCCGGATGATCTCCTCCCCCCTGTGCCTGTACGACTGCGACGTCCCCATTGACGGTTCCGTCGCGATCATCGTGAGTCACCGGGACACCGCACCAGACCTGCGCCAGCCGCCGGTCCGGATCGAGGCGATCGGATCGGCCCTGCACGGCAGTGACTCATGGGACCAGAGAACGGACATAACCACGATGGGCGCCAGCGACGCCGCGGAGATGATGTGGAATCGGACGGACCTCACTCCCGCCGACGTCGACACCGCGCAGCTGTACGACGGATTCAGCATCCTGGCACTGACCTGGCTCGAAGCGCTTGGCTTCGCCGGGCACGGCGAGGGCGCCCGGTTCATCGAGGGCGGCAAGCGAATCTCGCTGGGTGGCGAGCTACCGCTCAACACGGCGGGCGGACAACTCTCCTCTGGGCGGCTGCACGGCTTCGGCCTCCTGCACGAGGCGTGCGTTCAACTCCGGGGCGAGGGAGGCACGCGCCAGGTGGCGAACGCGGAGGTCGCGGTCGCGGGAGTCGGCGGCGGGCCGCTGGGGGGTTCGATCCTGCTCACCCGCTCCTAACTGCGGCGCCGGCCGAGCTGGAGCAACACGCCGCAGTTCAGAGTTGGGGCTAGACGCAAGCCCGTGACGCTCCTAATGTATCGGTGCACCTTTAATCTTAACTAACGGATCTATGGCAGAGCCCAGGTCGCTGATCGTCAGTGCCGAAGTTCCGTCGAGCGAGAGCGCCGAGCGGCTACGTCTCGGCGCCGACCCACATCACCGAGAGATCTCGCCAATGGACTTGTCGAAGAGGACAGTCAGTGCGATCGCCGCGTTCCTCGCGCTTGGGCTGAGCCTCGGCGCCTGCTCGCCCTCGAGGAGCAGTGGCGAGAGCGGTACGAACGGGGCCATCAACATCACGGCGATTGGCGTAATCCAGTCCGCGCAGGTGTCCCTACCGGACGCGGCGGCCGCCTTCCGGGCAAAGGTGGACGCGGTCAATGCCGCCGGCGGAGTCAACGGCCGCGAGATCAACCTGACGATCTGTGACGACAAGTTCGATCAGAACACGGCGGCATCGTGCGCGCGCGAGGCCGTGTCCAACAAGGCCGTCATGGTCGTCTCGCACTATGAGCCCTATTCGCCGAGCGTTCTGCCGGTTCTCGAGGCCGCGACGATTCCCTACGTCTATGGAACGCTCGCTGCGCCGATCGACGGCACCAGCCCGATGGCCTTTCCGAAGGATGCCGGCATCTTCGGCAGCTACAGCAGCCTGGGCGAGGAATTGATCATGAGAGGCTGTCAGAAGGTCGGTGCCATCGTCGACCAGCAGCCAAACACGATCACGAGCGCGCAATGGCTCCAGAAGGGCGTGCAGGCCGTCGGTGGTCAGTTCGTCTCCACGCCGTCCAGCACGACCGCAACCGAGTTCTCGGCACCGCTGGCCAAACTCACCAACCAGGACGTCGACTGCGTCGTGCCGGCCACCGATCCCAGCCACGGTCCATTGATCGTCACGGCTGTGAAGCAGTCCGGAATGTCGCTCAAGATCGGCGCCATCAGCAGCGAGTTCAGCGCCTCGGCCCTGAGGACTCTTGGCTCGGCCGCGGACGGCATGATCCTCACCGGTGCCGAATACCGCCCAACCGACATTTCGGTGCCAACCGTGGCGAAGGTGCTGGCGGATATGAAGCAGTACCAGCCGTCCGTACCGCTCGAGACCAAATTCGGCATCGCGGCGTGGTCGGAGGTCGAGGCACTCACCGAGCTCCTGAAGACGATCAAGGGCCCAATCACCTCCGCGAGTGTGCTGACTGCTCTGTCGACCTTCACGCCGAGGACAGGTTTGTACGCGACCTTCTCCTACAGCGCACCGGCTCCCGACCCGTCGCTGCCGCGGGTCAAGAACTGGAGCTACCTGGTCTGGACGGTCGAGAACGGTGCCGCCAAGTTGGACAGCCCGGACTTCAGGAAGCTGGCCGCGAAGATCTGAGGAACGCGGTGCACGCCGGCTGGTAATGGCTGTCGGCGTGCAGCCATCCGCTCGCTCGAAACCGCGGGAATCGCGATCGGAGCCCTTATCCATGAGCAACTCCACGGCAGCGATCGAAGCTGTGAAGATCAGCTCGGGTTACGGACAGATCCCCGTGTTACGCGAGGTGAGCCTCTACGTCAACGCAGGCGAGGTCGTAGCGCTCGTCGGAGCAAACGGCGTCGGGAAGACCACGACGCTGCTCACGCTCGCCGGCGAGCTACCGCTCTCGTCCGGCGTAATTCGACTGGCCGGACGCCCCACGAGCGCCCCTCTACATCAACGCGCCCGCGAGGGGCTACGTCTGATCACCGAAGATCGTGCGGTATTCATGACGCTGACAGTCGCGGACAATCTGCGCCTGGTTCACAAGTGTTTCGACGAGCCGCTCGCGATATTCCCGGAGCTCGAACCGCTGCTGTCCCGCAAGGTGGGTCTGCTCTCGGGTGGTGAGCAGCAGATGGTGACATTGGCCCGCGCGCTCACGGGCACGACCAAGGTCCTGTTGGCTGACGAGTTGTCCCTTGGCCTGGCGCCGCTCGTCGTCAAGCGGCTGCTGGGCGCCGTGCGGGCCGCCGCCGACCGTGGCATGGCAGTGCTCCTGGTCGAACAGCAGGTACGCAATGCGTTCGCCGTCGCCGATCGTGCATACGTCCTGCGTCGCGGCAAAGTCGTGATGCAAGGTGGCACCGACGAACTGAAGACGCGCATTTCCGAGGTCGAAGCCTCGTATTTGACCAGTAATATGATCGAAGCGGAGGAGCGGGCCACGTCATGAGCACGTTCATCCAGTTCGCAATTCTCGGCGCGGCGACCGGAGCCCTTTATGTCCTCTTCGCGCTGGGTTTGGTCATAATTCATCGTGGCTCAGGTCTCGTGAATTTCGCTCACGGTGCCGTCGGCATGGTCGGCGCATTTATCTATTGGAAGCTGACCACATTCAGCGGCATCCCCTACCTGGTTGCAATGACTGCGGGAATCCTGACTTCCGGACTCATCGGCCTCTGCACGCATTTCTTCGTCATGCGACCGCTGCGGCGCAGCGCACTCCTGACGCGGGTGATCGCGACGCTCGCGATCGTAACGGTGTTGCAGGAGGCGATGGCACTGCTGTATTCCGGCGACCCGATCGTCCTGGAGTCACGCCTCCCCACAGCGCCAGTCAAGATCGCCGACGCGACTGTCGGCCGAAATTTCCTGATCATCCTGGGCGGGGTTATCGCCGTAGCGGTGGTTCTCGCGGTCGTCTATCGCTATACACAGTTCGGCCGAGCGACCTCCGCCGCCACGGAGAACCCGCGTGCGTTGGCCGCGCTCGGATGGTCGCCGAACCTGATCGCAGGAACCAACTGGTTTATTGGGTCAGCGCTGGCAGGGCTGGCGGGAATCCTGCTCGCGCCTATTACCAGCCTGTCGATCACATTCTTCACACTGCTGGTCGTGCCGGCTCTCGCCGCGGCGGTAGCGGGCAACCTGACAACATTTCCGCTCACCGTCGTCGGCGGCTTGGCGATCGGCATCGTCCAGTCAGAAGTCGGGCAATACACGACTGTGCAGGGTCTCTACGATGCCGTGCCGTTCCTAGCCATGATTTTTTTGCTGGTGCTACGTGGTAACGACCGGTCGGTGCGCACCCAGATAGCTCGGCGGCTCCCTACATTGGGATCAGGCCGGATCAGCTGGCGCATCACGGTGCCCTGGCTCTTAGCCACGATCACGTTCATCCAGCTGGTCGCCCAAGGTTGGGACGACGCGACGACGACAACAATCGGAACCGCTCTGATCATGCTGTCGGTCGTCGTCGTCACCGGGTACAGCGGACAGCTCTCACTGGCACAGTTCGGGTTCGCCGGCTGGGGTGCCTGGATCGGTGGCGGCCTCGCACGGTCGGCGCACTTCCCGTTCCCGGTTGCGGTGCTCGTAGGCGCGCTTGCGACCGTGCCACTCGGCATCGTGGTGGGAGCGATCTGCCTACGTACGCGGGGAGTAAATCTGGCGATCGCCACGCTGGGCATGGCCGTCGCACTCAACAGCCTGATCTTCAGCAGCTCCGACCGGACAAACAACGGATCTTTCGACATCCCCGAGCCCGATCTTGGGGGTTTCGACGTCGGCGCGATCCTGTATCCCAGCCGGTATGCCATCGTGGTGACTGTCGCTTTCGCGTTATGCGCGGTTGGCGTCTGCAACCTCAGGCGCGGCCGCAGCGGGCGCCGCTTGGTCGCCATTCGGTCCAACGAGCGAGCGGCGGCGTCGCTCGGTATCGAGGTCGTGCAGGGAAAGCTTGCCGCGTTCGCCATCTCGAGTGCCATCGCGGGACTCGGGGGCGCGCTTCTCGCCTTCCGGAATCCCAACATCGTGTTCTCGACCTACGGGCCGTCCGAGTCGATCAAGATCGTCGGCTTCGCTGTGGTCGGGGGCGTTGGCTGGATCGCGGGTTCGCTCTACGGCGGAACTCTCGAACTCGGATCCCTCGTGTCGAAGATTCTCGACCAGTTCGGGCCCACGCTCAGTTCCTACGTTCCCCTCGGCGGTGGAGTGCTGCTTCTGATCGTCCTGCTCACCGCGCCGGACGGAATGGCATCGCAGGCTTGGGGCCAGGTGAACGCAGTCCGGCGACTCCTCGGTATGCGCCTACCGACGCAGAAGGCTCCGGTCGTGACGAGATCCGTGGGGCATCGGGTGAAGCGGGCCGACCTCGAACTGATCGGCATCGGCGTGCACTTCGGCGGCGTCAAGGCCGTCAATGGCGTGACGCTGACGGTCCGAGCCGGTGAGATCGTCGGGCTGATCGGCCCGAACGGCGCCGGCAAGACGACCCTGATCGACGCCGCAACAGGCTTCGTGCACGCCACCCTTGGACGGATCACGATCGGCGGCGCCGACGCGACCAGGCTGAAGCCTTCCCACCGCGCCCGCATCGGACTGAGCCGCTCATTCCAATCCCTGGAACTGTTCGACGATCTCAGCGTATTGGACAACTTACGCGCGGCGTCCGAACGGCGAGACCTCAAGGCATTCCTGACCGACCTGGTCCATCCGAGGACCGAGCAACTCACCGCGGCGACCCAGGCGGCAATCATCGAATTCGGCCTCGAACCACACCTGTTCAAGACCCCGAGTGAGCTGCCGTACGGAGTTCGCAGGCTCGTGGGAATAGCCCGAGCCGTGGCGACGGAGGCGTCGGTGGTCGCGCTCGACGAGCCCGCGGCAGGACTCGACGAGCAGGAAGCGCAGGAGCTGGGCATCCTGCTGCGCAAGCTGGCGAATGAGTGGGACATGGGAATCCTGCTGGTCGAACACAACGTGGAGCTCGTCATGCGGACGTGCGACCGGGTCTACGCCCTCAATTTCGGTGAACTCATCGCCGAGGGGGCTCCAGCACAGGTTCGATCCGACCCCGCTGTGATTCGTTCGTACCTCGGAGCCGGTGAGGACGAGGCGACAGATCGGGATTGGCGTAGCGAGTACGCCGGACGCCGGCCCGCGGAGGCAGCAGGTCTTGCAGAGCAAAATAAATCGCTATAATATTCATCTATACAGGAAAGATACTGCAAGGACGCGGGACCTGGCGACGCGCGCGCAAACTGTCTGCGCCGGTCCCCATTCGACAGTCGAGGAGGACCGTTGAGCACGAGACTGCAGGGAAAGGTCGCGTTCATCACCGGCGCGGCCCGCGGCCAAGGTCGTAGCCACGCCGTGCGACTCGCCGAAGAGGGCGTCGACATCATCGCGGTCGACCTATGCAGGCAGATCGACACCGTGCCCTATCCGCTAGCGACAGAGGACGACCTGGACGAGACGGCGCGACTGGTGCGGGACACCGGAAGCCGGATAGTGGCAATGGCCGCCGACGTACGTGACCTTGCCGCCCTACAAAAGGTCGTCGACGCTGGAGTGGCCGAGTTCGGCCGACTCGACGGCGTCGTCGCCAACGCGGGCATCGTCAACTACGCCGCGGCCACCGATCTCGAACCGCGGGCATGGATCGACATGATGGACGTCAACCTGACCGGCGTCTGGTGGTCGATCAAGGCGGCTCTGCCACACCTCATCGGGGGCGAGCGCGGCGGTTCGATCGTCATGACCAGCTCAGTCGCCGGCCTGAGGGGAATTCCACATTCCGCCCACTACGTCACAGCGAAGACCGGACTGGTCGGACTGATGCGCGCTCTCGCCGTCGAGCTCGGACCGCACAACATCCGGGTGAACACGATCCATCCCGGCAGTGTCGACACGCCCATGCTGCAGAACGAGGACTCCTACGGTCTCTTCCTGCCCGGACGGAAGAACCCCACCTACGAGGACTTCGCGCGGATCAACCAGGCGATCAACGTACTGCCGATGCCGTGGGCGCAGCCGTCGGACATCAGTGACACCGTTGCGTTCCTGCTTTCGGACGAGGCCCGTGCACTGACCGGAGCCGCGCTGCCGGTGGACTCGGGAATGTCCGTCCACTGGTGAGTCACCCAACAGGCCTCGTGGCTGTGCAGCGGCCGAAGCGCCACGCCGTCGGCTGCACGACCGATCGGACAAGCGAATGATGCACACTCTGCCGGTCGACTGGTATCGGTCCGGCTGGCACGGCACAGGCTCGATCGCCGATGCCGTCAGAGATGGTGCCCGACGTTCGCCCGGCTCGCGGGTCCATTTCGTCTCCGCGGACCGTCCATCGATGCAGACCATCGGGGAGCTGTACGAGCGCGGGATGCGGGTCGCTGCCGGGCTTGTCGCCCTGGGCGTCGGTCGTGGAGACGCCGTGCTCTGTCAACTGCCGAATTGGGCCGAGACCGCGATCCTGTTGCGAGCCGTCACGAGTCTCGGTGGTGTCTTCGTGCCGCTCGTGATCGGTGCAAGCCCCGACGAGGTTGTTAGCGCGGTGCTGCGTAGTCGCGCCAAGGTCGTTGTGACGGCTACGGCGTGGCGCGGTCGTGACCGAACTGAGTGCCTCTCGGCGTTAGCTGGATCGCCGATTGAACACCTGGTGATCGTCGGCGACGACTCGCCGGCAGGGACGACTCCGTGGTCCGAGCTGGAACACGCCGAACCGCAGGTGATCACCTATCCGATGCCGATCGATACCGACGCCACCGCCTTCTTGTTGTTCACCTCCGGATCCACCGGCACTCCGAAAGGAGTGCGGCACAGCAACAACACATTGCTGTCCGAGGCTCGTGGAGGACCGATTGCTCGCCCGGGTAGGCCACCGCCGGATGAAACGCTCATGCAGGTGCTACCTCCTGGGCACGTCGCGGAACTCCTGGTCGCCGTGCGCACCGCCATCTTCGGCCTGCCGACGGTGGTCATGGACGAGTGGGATCCCGAGCTTGCCGCTCGGTCGATCGAACGTTATCGGGTGACCTCGACGACGCTCGTGCCCTACCACCTCAAGCAGATGCTCGAGGTGGGGCAGCGTTACGACACCTCGACGATCAGGGGCCTCATGGTCGGGGCTGCCGGTGTCCCGTCGACCCTCATCGAAGAGGCCGCCCGGTTGGACGTGCCCGCATTCCGATGCTACGGCTGCTCCGAGCACCCGACGGTCGTGGCCTCCGATCCCAGGGCGCCGTTGACCGACCGCGCTCACACCGACGGACCACCGCTGCCGGGCAACCAGATCCGCATCGTCGACGAGTCGCTATGCGATGTGGCCACCGGTGAGGCGGGCGAGGTAATGACGCGCGGTCCGGAGCGGGCGCTCGGCTATCTCGATGCCGAGCACGACGAAGCGTTCCTGCCGGGTGGCTGGTTCCGAACCGGCGACGTCGGACGGGTCGATCAGGGCGGCCGGCTGACGATCACCGATCGTCTCAAGGACATCATCATCCGGGGCGGCGAGAACATCTCGGCGAAGGAGGTGGAGGACGCCCTCGTGACGCACCCCGACATCTGCGAAGTCGCCGTCGTCAATGTCTCGGATGCAAGGATGGGTGAACGTGCCTGCGCATTCGTCGTCACCGCCCCAGGCCGTGTCGTCGACCTGCCCTCGATCGCCGAGTATCTGGCGCACATCGGTCTGGCCAGGCACAAGTCGCCCGAGCAGCTGGTGGTGGTCTCTGAACTGCCGCGTACAGACGCCGGCAAGGTGGTCAAGGTGGCACTTCGCGAGATGGCCCATACAGAGCGGGCACGCACATGAGCGGCGGCGGGAATGGGATCGCCGGCGGGCTGGTGCGCCGGGAGGCGATGGCCACGGGATCGACTGAGCCAGTGAGCCCGTCCGGACGCATGGCCGGCCGTCGCGTGATCATCACCGGCGCGGCATCGGGCATTGGGCTCGCGGTCGCGGAGCTGTTGACGGCCGAGGGTGCGCGAACGGTTCTCATCGACCGGTCGCGATCCGAGCTCGAAGCCGTAGGCGCGCGGACCGGTGGCATACCGGTGGTCCACGACCTACTGGACGTCACACCGTTGCCGAGCATTGTCGCGCGGGCCGCCGACGACCTGGGCGGGCTGGACGGACTGATCAATTGCGCCGGGGTCGAGGCGGCCGAACTCATCACCGAGGTCGATCAGAGCAGTTGGAACCGCACGCTGGGGGTGAACCTCGTTGCGCCGTTCTTCCTCTGCCAGGCAGCGGTCCCCTATCTCGTCCGCGTCGAGAACGCGAGCATTGTCAACGTCGCCTCGGGAGCCGCGTTGCTGCCCACCGGCCCGACGTCGACGGTGTACGCGGCGTCGAAGGGCGGCCTGTTGTCGTTCACCAAGGCGTTGGCGATGGAACTCGCCCCGAAGGTGCGCGTGAACGCCGTCTGCCCCGGTATTCCTGACACACCCATGGTCAGGCATCTGCTCGGTGACCACTCAAGTCCCGACGATGCGCCCGCGGTCGCCCGCTATGCGTTGGGGCGGGCAGGTCGGCCGGCCGAGATCGCCGCGGCAATCCTGTTCCTCGCCAGCGTCCAGTCGTCCTTCGTCACGGGCAGCACACTCGCGGTCGATGGCGGCCGAGTCTTCCATTGAGACCGCATCCATGTTCGAGCACATCGACGGGGCGAGTACTTTGCCCGACCGAGGATCTGACCGATGAGCGCTCAGGCCGCACAACTGGCACGTATCGAGATCGGCGACGTCGTCGTCACCTATCTGCCTGATGGGCAAGTAGGTCTCGACCACCGGCGGGCCTTTCCACAGTCCTACCACAACCTCGACGGCGACAGCGTCGGCGAACTCTTCGACGAGCACGGTGGTTTGCTGCTCAGCATCGGCGGGCTACTCGTCGAGACCACGCGATACAAGGCGCTCATCGACCTGGGGGCTGGCCCCGTTCGCCCGGATCTGCGACTGCGGGTCGGCGAGAGCCGCGGCCGACTGCTCGACAGCCTGGCAACCGCCGGATCGTCGCCAGACGAGATCACGCACGTCGTCCTCACTCATTTGCATCGCGATCACGTCGGCTGGACGTGTGCCGAGACCGAGTTGGGTCCACGTCCCGCCTTTCCCGACGCCACCTTCCACATCGCGCGCGCCGAGTGGGAGTTCTGGACCGATCCTGATCGGAGGACCCATCCGGACGGGCCGCGTCCCGAGCACTACACGACCTTCGCCGCCTCGTTGCACCTGTTCGAGCCGGGGGAGGTCCTGCTCCCCTACCTCGCCACCTTCCCGACCCCCGGCCATACACCCGGCCACACCAGCCTGATCATCAGCCGCCTGCAGGGGCGCCTGATCGCGATCGGCGATGCGGTCCACAGCCCGGTGGAGTTGACCCGGCCCGACATGAGATTTGCCTTCGACGTCGATCAGACACTGGCCGAGCAATCCAGGATCGCGCTCAGACGAGAGCTGGCCGAGGACGGCACCCGATTCGCGGGTGCCCATTTCCCGAATCACATGTTCGGGCGGATGGCGCGGACGGATGACGGCATCACAACGAACTTCGGCGAGGTCGCCCACTTCTGATCAGCAACCGTCGAAATCCCCAGTAGCCGGCGCCCCGGATTGTGGAGTGAGACCTCGTGGTTATTACAGGCCGATCCCTCGCAGAGATCTTCGACGCGCCCCGCGGCGGCGAGCCGGCGGTGTGGTCCCGATACGAAGAATTCGGCTACTGGGACGACACCCAGGTCGGCTGGGCCTTGTCGCGGGCAGCGGCCCAATGGCCCGATCGGATCGCGCTGGTCATCGGCTCGTCCCGGCTCACCTTCGCCGAACTCGACCACTGGGCCCGTCAGGTCGCCGAGGTCTTCGCCTCGTCGGGGATCGGCGCCGGCGATCGGGTGATCGTCCAACTGCCGAACTCCCCGGAAATCCCGATCACGGTCTTTGCCGCCTGGCTCATTGGTGCCATCCCCGTTCCGGTCATTCCCATGTACCGCCCGCACGAGCTTGCCGCCATCGTGACGCAGACGCACCCGTCGGCGTTTGTCTCGCTGCCGACTCGGGGTTCTCGCCAGCACACCGACGAAGCCGACGAGGCATTGCGAGCCGCGCGGCTCGACAAAGTCGCCCGGTTCAGCGTCGGGGCGAAGGTGCCCGGGTGGTCACTGTTTCCGCCTAGGGACAGCCCGTCCGAGCCGCTTCGGCAACCGACACCGCGTCCCGCTGACTCGTGCGCCCTGATCCTCTTCACGTCCGGGACGACCCAAGCACCGAAAGGGGTGCGCCACAACTCACGATCGCTGATCGCGGAGGTCGCAACCTATCGCGACGGCGCACGCCTCGGCGCCGACGACGTCGTCTTCATCCCGGCACCGATCGCGCACATCGGCGCCGTGGTGGCCACCACGATTCTCCCCTGCCTGGTCGGCTTGAAGGTCGTCGTGATGCCGGAGTGGGACGCCACCCGCGCAGTCGAGACGGTCGCCGCCGAGCAAGCGACGTTCGCCATCGGTGCGCCGATCTTCTTGTCCAGCCTGCTCGACAGCTACGAGACCGCCTCGCCGGACCTGCACCGCATCCGCAAGTTCCATACCGGCGCGGCCCCCGCGGCAGCCGAGGTGGTGCTACGCGCCGGAAAGATGGGCGTACTGGCCTGGCGGGCCTGGGGGATGACCGAGGCACCGACGCTGACCTACGGCTCGCCAGGTGATCCACTCGAACGCCGCGCGAACACCGACGGCAAGATCGAGGCCGGTACAGAGGTCGAGGCGGTGGATCCCGAGCGCCGACCGCTACCGACCGGCTCGGTCGGTGAACTGCGACTGCGCAGCCCGAAACAGATGCTCGGCTACATCGTGGCGGAGCAGACGTCTGAACAGGTCGATGCCGACGGCTGGATCTACTCAGGTGATCTCGGTTGGGTCGACGAGCAAGGCTGGGTGACCGTGACCGGCCGGATCAAGGACATCATCAACCGAGGCGGCGAGAAGTTCTCCGCGCTCGAGATCGAGCGTGCGATCAGCAGTCATCCGGCGATCGCCGAGGCAGCGGTGGTCGGGCTGCCCGACGAGCGGCTGGGCGAGGTGGTCGGCGCGTTCGTGACGGTGGCCCAGGGAGCTGAGTTCCCGGGAGACGCCGCCCTCATCGCACACCTCGAAAACGCCGCGCTCGCACGCCAGAAGTTCCCGGTCACGTGGACGGTACTGGCGGAGCTGCCGATCACCGCGACGGGCAAGGTCCAGAAGCGGCTGCTTCTCGATTCCTGATCACTCCCCCATCGGCGCTTCCGGGTCGTAACGGCGCCACGCGTTCACGTAGAGGATCTCCTCGACCGGACGTCGGGGTGCGGGCTTGAACTGGGATCCGGTGTAGAAGCCCACCGGCAGCAGCGCCAGCTGGGTCACCGTCCGAGGAATGCCCAGAAGGTCAGCGGCCTCATCCTCATACGCGAGATGTCGCGTGGTCAGCGTCGTGCCCAGCCCATGCAACCGAGCGGCGAGCATGAACGACCACACGGCCGGAAGCCCGGAACCGTAGAAGTCCGCGAGCCCTTGAGCGCCGTCGTCCACCGGCGGCCGCCCGAGCAGGCAGGGAATGACCAGGACCGGAACCCGGTCGAGAATCGTCGCTAGGTGATCCGACGAGGCCATGATCCGGCGCAGCGGTTCCGCTTCGGTCGAGCCGGCCCTCGGGTCGCCGTACGATCGGCGCCACAGCTCCGCGAGGTCACGCTTGCGCGCGGGATCGTCGATGACGACCCATCTCCATCGCTGGACGTTGCGGCCGCTCGGAGCCTGAGTGGCGATCCGGATGCAGTCGCGGAGAATCGTACGCGGCACGGGGCGATCGAGATCCAGCCGACGACGCACCGCACGCGTCGTGGTGAGCAGCTCTTCCGGGCTCATCGTCCCGGCTTGCTCTTCTTCTACTCTCACAAGTACGCCCCCTAAAGCCCGAGCCGTGAGGATCCGGGCACGAGTCGACGATCAGACGGCCTTGCGGCACTCCTGGATCCGGGCCCACTCGTCCTCCACCGGACCGAAGAGGCTCTCGGCGTTGGGGAACACCCAGAAACGATCCCCTTCGATCGCCGCCGCGATCATCTCACCGGCCCGCTCGGGGCTCATCCCCTCGTCCACCACTGCCTTCAATCCGTCGAGAACGCCCTGCTCGGCCTCTCCCAGCGGGCCCGCGCTCGCGTAGCGGGCGATTTGGTCGTCGATGATGGCGGTGCTCACACCACCGGGGCACACCACGGAGACCCCGATCGGCGCGCCGATCGTCGCGAAGTCAGCCTCCAGCGTCCTGCTCAGACCAACCACCGCGTGCTTCGACGCGGTGTAGGCCGCATTGAGGACAACCGCCCTGAGCCCCGCCATCGACGAGGTGTTGACGATGTGCCCAGGTTCGCCCTTCTCCAACATCCGGGGGACGAACGACCTGATCCCGTGCACCGGTCCCATCAGATTCACCCCCAGCGTGAAAGCCCAGTCGGACAACGGAGCTTCCCAGCTGTATCCGACCGTCGCCGTCCCCGCGTTGTTGCAGAGCACGTGGACGTTCCCGAACTCGGCGAACGCGCGGTCCGCCAGGTTGTCGACGCTCGCCTGGTCCGATACGTCGGTCACCACGCCGATCGCCTTCGCGCCGGTGGACGTGCGGACCTCCTCCGCCGCCTCCGCCACCCGCTCGGCATTCAGGTCGGCGAGAACGATGCTGGCGCCACGCCGGGCCAGCACGAGTGCGGTGCCCCGGCCGATGCCCGATCCCGCGCCCGTGATGACGGCAACGCGCCCCTCGAGACTGTCCATGATTGCTATGAACCCCTTCTAACGTCGATCCACTGATCTGGTGCGGTCCGCCTCAGAACCAAGGGGCTCTACTACCCCATTGCCGGGTACGGGTGCCGCAGAAGCGCTCCGCCGTCGACCTTCATCTGCAAGCCCGTGATGTACCGCGACTCGTCCGAAGCGAGAAAGAGCACGGCATTGCTGATGTCGATCGCCTCGGTGTACGGGATCGGCATGGTCTGCATCGAGAAGAACGCCGACTCGGCGTCCTCCCGGGTCGGGTTCTCGAGATCCGGCCGGTAGATGCGGTACATCGGATCGCTTTGCAGCATGCCCGTGTTGCAATTCGTCGGGTGCACCACGTTCGCCCTGATGCTCCGCGGGGCCAGTTGCAGGGCGAGCCCGTGGACGAATGTGGCGATGGCCCGCTTGGCCCACGAGTAGCCAGCCCCGCCCGGTCCGTTTGTCGGGTTGTCGGTGCCCCCGGGGAGAAGGCCGGCGACCGATCCGGTCGCGATGATCGAGCCACCGCTGCGCAGGTGCAGCAGCGAACCCTCGATAGCGTTCACGACGCCCCCGAAGTTGACCTGTACGGCATCGAGGAACGCCTGCACCCCGCGATCCGGGCCCAGTGGGCATATCCCGGCGTTCGCTACGACGACGTCGAGGTGACCGAGCTCCGCCACACCGCTCCGGACGGCATCGGCGAGTCCGGCCCGATCTCGGACATCGACGATCCGGTGATGGACGCGTCGATCGAGGGCCTCGATCTCCTTCACCGTCTCCGCCAGATCGTTCGGCGTGGCCAGCGGGTAACCGTTGGTCTCGATGTCCTCGCAGAAGTCGACGGCAATGATGTCAGCGCCCTCCCGCGCCAGCAGGAGCGCATGACTACGCCCCTGGCCACGCGCGGCCCCGGTGATGAGGGCAACCTTTCCGGCGACGCGACCTGCCATGAATGGGCTCCTTCAAGCGTTACGGATCGAATGATGATCGACGACATGGCGCCGCCCCGAGCGGTTCAGGCGAATCACCGGTCTGCTACTCGCCGATGGTGATGGCGCGCTCAGGGCAGCCGAAGGCGCCGTCCCGTGCCGCGTCCTCGAACTCGGGCGGCACCCTGAACTCAGTGAGCGAGGAGAATCCGTCGTCGTCCAGCTCGTAGAGCTCCGGGGCCATCGCGTTGCAGCGCGCATGCCCAGTGCAACGGGTCTTGTCCACTTGAATGATCATCGACTCGCGATTCCCATGAGTTTCGTCTCGAGGTAGGTCTCGAAGCCTTCGATCCCGTTCTGCCGCCCGAGACCACTGGTCTTGTACCCGCCATAGGGGCCGTCAGCGCCATACCAGTTGCCACCGTTCACCGAGATCGACCCGGTACGGATGCGGTGGGCAATGGCGGTCGCCCGCTCGCTCGATGCGGAGAAGACACCGCCGGACAATCCGTACACGCTGTCGTTCGCGATGCGGACGGCGTCCTCGTCGTCGTCGTAGGGAATCGCCACCAGCACCGGACCGAAGATCTCCTCCTGCGCGATCGTCATGGAGTTGTCCACGTCGGTGAACAGCGTCGGTTCTATGAAGTAGCCCTTCGGCAGGTGATCCGGGCGCCTGCCGCCCAGCGCCAGAGTCGCCCCTTCCTTGATTCCGGACTCGATGTAGGACATCACCCGGTCGCGCTGCTTGGCACTGACCTGCGGTCCCTGGAACACGGTCGGATCGGTCGGGTCCCCATAGTTGACCCCGGCCAACCCGGTCAGCAGTAGCTGAACGCCTTCGTCGTAGCGGGAGCGCGGTAGCAGGATCCGGGTCTGGAGCGAGCAGCCCTGGCCGGCGTGGATGCACGCGAACGTCGCCGATGGCAGAACGCTCGCGAAGTCGGCGTCGGCGCAGACGATCATCGCGGACTTGCCGCCGAGCTCAAGGAAGACCCTTTTCAGGGTCTGCGCGCCCTTCTCCATGATCCGCTTGCCGGTGAGTGTGGAGCCGGTGAACGAGATCAGGTCCACCCGCGGGTCAAGGGTCAGCACCTCGCCAACCAGGTGGTCGGCGGACGTGACGACGTTGACCACGCCGGGAGGGATGTCGGTCTTGTCCGCGATAAGCCGGCCCAGTCGCGTCGCGTTCCACGGGGTCTCGGGCGCCGGTTTGACGATGACCGTGTTCCCTGTCGCCAGGGCCTGCCCGAGCTTGCCCGACGTGACCTCGAACGGGAAGTTCCACGGAACGATGGCACCGACGACGCCGGCGGCCTCCTTGACCACCTTCCGCCGCGAGACGACACCCATCGACTCGCTCGTCTGGAGCTCGCGCTCCCATTCGAACTGGTCGATATGGTCCATCGGCCATCTGAGGGACTCGCGCAGCGGAATGTCGAGCTGGGGACCGTAGGTCACCATGATCGGCGCACCGGCCTCGGCGACCAGCTCGGCTCTCAGCTGCTCTTGCTCACTCTCGATCGCCACCTGCAGCTGCTCCAGACAGCGCTTCCGAAAGCTGCGATTGGTCGACCAATCCGTCTCGTCGAACGCCCGCCGGGCCGCCGCGATCGCGTCCCGCATATCCTCCGGCGCGGCGTCCGCGACACGGCCGAGGACGTCCTCCGTGGCAGGGTTGATGTTCTCGAACTGCTTCCCGGACCGCGCACCGACGAGCTTGCCGTCGATCAGCATCCGGGGTTCCGGCTCGAACTCGAGCTGGGTCGCTGTCATGAGCGAGCCGTCCACTGCAGCGGGAGGCTGTTGAGGGACATCATGGCGCCGGCGGTCTCCGTGATCGAGCCGCCCTCCTTGACCCAGTACTCAGGGATACGCTTGTGCCACTCCTCGAGCGCGATCACCAGCTCGTGGCGGGCCAGATGGGACCCGAGGCACCGGTGCGGCCCGGCGCCGAACGACAGGTGCGGGCGGCCGCCGCGCTCGAAGTCCGCGGTGAGGGCATCGGGGTAGGCCGAGTCATCCCGCCCGGCGCTGGGCAGGCTGAGGACCAGCAACTCGCCCTTGCGCACGGGGCACCCCGCGATCTCGGTGTCCTCGGCGGCCTCCCGGGGCGGGTTGACGATCGGGTAGAGCCGGAGCAGCTCTTCGACCGCCTTCGGGATGATCGCCGGGTTGTCGACGATCTGCTTGCGGTCCGCCGGGTGCGTCGCCAGGTGCAGGAATGTGTACCCGAGCTCCGCGGTGACCGTGTCCAGCCCCGCCATGAACATGAGCAGATAGAACCGCAGCAAGTCCTCGTCGCTCACCGGCTCGCCATCGATCGACCAGTTCATCGCTTCGGTGACGAGGCCCGGCGGGCGCTCCTCCGGCGCCTGGGCCCGGCGCGTGGCGATCGCGGTCATGAAGTACTCGATCACGGCGCCCTGCGCCACGTGCCTGCCGTCGGACCCCTGCTCGACGTCCGAGTGCAAGATCACGGTCTCCCACTCCAGCAGGTCCTCCAGCTGATCGACCGGCAAACCCATGATCTCCAGAAAGATCGACGTCGGGTATCGGAGCGCGAAGTCCGCCGTGAAGTCGCACTCACCCTTGTCGAGGATCGCCTCGATCAGCTCCGCCGCACGCTCACGGATCCGCTCCTCCCACTTCAACGCCTCGCGCGGGGAGAAGTACGGCGCCAGTAGGCGGCGCCATTTTGTGTGCATCGGACCATTGAGGAACTCGGGGATCGGTACGAATGGCATCGTCTCCCCGGTCGCGAACACCTTCAGTGTCTGGGGGAACGTCGCGGGGTTCTGGGCGACGCGCAGCACGTCTTCATGGTTGGTGACCATGAAGAAGCTGGCTCCCTCGAGCACTTTGATAACCGGCCCCATGCCGCGCAGCTCATCCAGCATCAGGTGGCCCGCGAGCGCTTCGCGCATCGGGCCTTCCCACTGGATATCGACCACCGGGCAACCACACGCCGGGCGCGTCGCGATACCGCGTTGGCTCATGCTCATCGGTACTCCTTCGTGCCGGCGCATGGGATGGCGGAACCTCAGTCGTCCGTAAGACGCGACCCGCGTGGCAGAAATCATAGAACGAATTAGTCGCTTACGCAACATCGCGTCGGGGTGCATCGACGTTGATCGGGGTCAGATGAAGCTGGTGATCGCCAGCGAAGCGTCAACAAGATGGCGCCCCTGTACGACTTGCAATCCCGTATACATCCAGGTCAAACTGTCCGCCGACGTACCGCGTAGAGCTGCCGTCGGGATCGCGGCATCAAGGCGTGAACGGGACAGCCGAACCTCAGTTCAACGGTCGCGACAGTGAAGTCTAAGCACAAAAACCGCTTAATACTGCATCGTAATTTATCGATCAGTGCTAACCTCATCAGCGATGTGCCTCGCGGGGCAGGCCGAGTATCCGTTCCGCGATCACGTTGCGGGAGACCTCGGAGGTGCCGCCGGCGATGGTGGTGCATCGGTCGAACAAGTACCCGTAGGCGAAGTCGGGTTCGCTGCCATCGACCCCGGCGATGCCGGCGATGCGCAGCCCCAGATCGCTGACGGCCTGGCTGTGCTCGGCGACGAGCAGCTTCGTCAGACTGCCCGTCGCGGACGGCCCGACACCGATCACCGCACGCTCGACCTGGCGCAGATTGACCAGCCGGATGGCGTGCTCGTCAGCCACGGTCCTGCCGATCTCTCTCGCCAGCCCGGAATCCGCCGGGGCGCGCCGCTCCCGCAGCTCGATCAGCTCCAGCGCCGACTTGCCAGTTGCGGTGCCGCGGCCGATTGTGACTCGCTCGTTGCCGAGGGTGGCCCTGGCCACGGCCCAGCCGCCGTCGACCTCGCCGACGACGTCGGCATCGGGCACGAAGACGTCATCGAAGAACACCTCGTTGAACAATGCGTCGCCGCTGATCTCCCGCAACGGGCGGACGGTGACTCCGACGGCCGTGAGGTCGACGACCACGGCGGTGATCCCACCGTGCTTGGGCGCGGACGGATTGGTCCTGACCGTGGCCAGCCCGCGGTCGCAGTTGTGTGCGTCGCTCGTCCATACCTTCTGGCCGGTGATTCGCCAGCCGCCGTCCACCCGGGCGCCCCGAGTCTGTACGGCGGCCGCGTCCGAGCCGGCGCCCGGTTCGCTGAACAGCTGACACCATCGGTGCTCGCCGCGCAGTCCAGGATCGACCCAGCGCTCGATCTGCTCGGCCGTTGCCGCTTGTAGAAGCGTGAGCATGACCCAGCCGCCGATCCTCAGGTCGGGAATGTCGATGCGGGCGAGCTCCTCTTCGATGACGAGTTGCTCCACCGCGTCCGCACCACGGCCCCACGGCCGGGGCCAGTGCGGGACGAGGTAGCCAGACTCGACCAGCAGCTCCCGCCGCCCGTCCTCGGGGGTGGCGTTCCACCGCTGCAGGAAAGCAACGGCATTCCGACGGTGCCGCTCAGCCTCGGGCGGGAGGTCCACTGTCGATCGGGGCCGCACTCCCCCGCGGGTCAGCGCATATACCTGGTCCTCGGCGTCGACGGCGGGCCCGGTGACGGCCCGCAGCGCGGCCGCCCGACGCAGGAACAGATGCGCGTCGTGCTCCCAAGTGAAGCCGATACCGCCGTGGAGTTGGATCTGCATCCGGGCGTTGCGGTCGTATGCCTCTCCCGCGATCGTCGTCGCGACAGCCGCCATCAGAGCGGCTTCGGGACCGGTGATACCGCTACGCGCCGCGCCCCACGCGACCGCTGTGGCCAACTCGGCGCGGGAGAACATGTCGGCCAGGTGATGTTTGACGGCCTGGAAGCTACCGATCGCCCGGCCGAACTGTTCCCGTACCTTGGCGTAGGAGAGCGTCAACTCCAGGCAGGTCCGGGCACCACCGGATGCTTCGGCCGCCGCCAGCACACGGAGCGCGTGCAAGGCCATCTCGCGCCCACCGCGCAGTATGTGCGCCGGTGCGGCGACCTGCTCCGTGCCCAGCCGGGCGAGGCCGAGCGACGGGTCCAGGCCGGTGAGCGGCTCGACAATCAGACCGTCAGCGTCCGCCGGTATGACGGCGAGGTCACCCGAGCCCACCGGAACCAGGTGCACCGCTGCCCACCGCCCGCCGAGCATCACGGTGCCTGTCCCGGCGCCGTCCGTCTCCGCGACGGGGATCGACGCCGTAGTGCTCCCGTCCACCAGACCCGGGAGAAGCGCTGCCCGCTGTGCGGGGCTGCCGACCGCGACGACGATCGCCGAGGCCATCACCGTGGACAGGAACGGACCGTGGGCGGGTACCGCGCCCAACGCCTCTACGACAACCGCGAGCTCCTGGAGCCCGAAACCCGAGCCGCCGTACTCCTCCGGCACGTGCAACCCGAGCCAGCCGAGTTCAGCCATCTGCTTCCACCCCGGCACGTGCTCCTCGACGGGATTTTCGAGAACCTCCCGAGTGCCAGCACGCAGATGCTGCGACGCGCTGAACGCGCGAACAACATCCGCGAGAGCTTCTGTGTCGGGGCTGCTCGCTAAGGCCATCGAGGGTCCTCCAGTAGGTGGGTGAAGTGCGGATGACCGTGCCGCCGGCTGCCCAGAACAGGCGTCACGTTCCGTCCGCCGGCCGTCGGACGACTCCTTGTGCAGGATCGATGCCGTTGCGCTACTACCATGGTTCGAACACGCCACGGGGATCGTTGGGCTCGAGGGGAGCATCGGTCATGTCGGAGCCGGCAGCGGCCGAGGTCGAAGTACCGAAGGCAGCTGAGCTCATCGCCGCCCAACTGCGTCGGCAGATCGTGATGGGCGATCGGGCAGAGGGCGACCTGCTGCCCCCCGAGCACAAACTCATGATGGATCTCGGCGTGTCCCGGCCCACGTTGCGCCAGGCCGTGCGGATCCTCGAGAGCGAGCACCTCGTGCGGGTCTACCGAGGACGAAACGGCGGCACACGGATCAGCAGGCCGTCCGCGGCCACCGCCGGGCGGTACCTGAACAACCTGCTCATCTTCCAAGGCGCCAGCCGCGATGACGTGCACAGGGCTCAACTTCTGCTGGAGCCCGCCGCCGTCGCGCAGATCGCGGCGGACGTTGACGACCAGACCGTCACCGCGCTGCGCGACGCGGTGGAGCGCAACCGACGGGAAAGTGATCCATCGCGATCCAGCTCGCTGCGCTCGGACTTCCACGTCCAACTCGTCAAGCTCACGAACAACCGCTCGCTGACCTTGTTTGTTCTGCTGCTCACCAATCTGCTCGACATCCCACTGAAGCGGCGTCGCCCTGAGCCCGCCGATGAAGTCCCCGAGATCGACCTCGGCTTCCTCGACGCTCACTCCCGTGTGATCGATCTGATCGAGGCTGGAGCGTCCCGCAAGGCCAGTCGGCACTGGCATCAGCACCTGCAGGCCATGCACGCGCGCCTACGCGAGACGATGGACACCGGTGCCGTCCTGGACCTGGAGGCCTAGGTCGACACTTCCAGCCAGGAATCCGCTCAGCAGTTCCCTGGACTTGACCCGGTCGATCTTGCCGTTGGGCACCCGCGGTAGCGCGTCGACGATGAAGACACGGCGCGGTCGCTTGTACGGGGCGAGCCGCGAACGGACGTGGTCAATCACTGTTTGGGCATCGAGTGTGGACTCGACCAACGCCACCGGTATCTCGCCGAGTCGCTCGTCCGACAGCGGCAGTACGACGGATTCGTGCACGTCGGGGTCCAGTGCGAGCGCTGCCTCGACCTCCTCGGGGGCGACGTTGAAGCCACCGCAGATGATGATGTTCTTCAGCCGGCCAGTGATGTAGAGGTAGCCCTCGTCATCGAGGACGCCGAGGTCGCCGGTACGCAGCCACCCTTCCGCATCGAACGGACTCGCCACGCTCTGGCCCAGATAGCCCGATGTCGCCGAGCGGCTGCGAACCCGGATCTCCCCCTCCGCGCCGGCGCCGGCATCCGCGCCAGCCGCGGTGACGAGCCGCAGTTCTACCCCGGGCAGCGGCCGGCCCACCGAACCGGGCCGGCGGCGCCCGGCCAGCACATCACGTGCGCTCTCGATACTGATGGCCCCGAAAGCCTCCGTCTGCCCGTATACCTGCAGAACCGGGACACCGAAACGGGCCTCGAACTCCTCCCGCAGGGCGGCGCTCAGTGGCGCGGTGCCTGACGAGACGTACCGGACAGTACCGAGGCCCTCACCTGGTGCAAGGGCATCGAGGAGGATCCGCAGCATCGCCGGGTTGATCGCCAGGTTGTCGATCCGGTGCCGGTCGATCAACCGTTTCGCGGCCGGGCCGTCGAACTTGCGCACCAGGGCAATGCTGCGCCCGACGTAAAGGCCATACAACAGCCGGATGACCCCCGCGGTGTGCGAGACCGGGTTCGCGACGAGGTTCGGCGGCTTGCCCTCACGTGCCAGTGGAGCCGGACTCGTGTCAGCGCGGAACGCCGAGACCGTGGCCTTTAGGTTGGACCACGCATTGTCGTGGGTGAGCACCACACCCTTGGGCTCGCCGGTCGAACCTGACGTCAGCAGGATCAGTGCCGGCTGCGGGCCAACGTGGGCGTGCGGGGGCACGTACCGCGCCGCCAGCTGAGTCGTCCGCGGCCCATCCGCGGCTGGATGGCGCCCGACACTGATCGTTGGCACCGCGAGCTGGCCGATAACTGGGTCGTCAGGATCGCAGACCACGGCCCGGGCGTTCATTGCCGTCACGATCCGCGCGACCTCGTCAGCCGGCGCGGCAGGGTGCACCGGAACAACTACTGCCTCCCGGCACCAGACAGCCGCCGCCGCCGGGATGAAGCGCTCATCGTTTCCCAGCCGGACGACGACGCGATCCGCCGGCTCGACGACGTCGGTAAGCCTGTCCCCGAGACCGACGGAGGCTGCCGCGAGCTGCGCGAACGTCCACGGGCCTTCGTCCTCGACGAAGAGGAAGCCCCGTCCGGGATCCTCGGCCAGTCGCCAGGCCAGGAGATGGGCGAGCGAACCCTCGGCAACACGCACCTGGGCTAGCGCGCCCACGGGCCCTCCTGCGGAACCGGCATCCCGGGCAACACGCCGTGGTCCGAGGGCGGCTCGGGAAAGGACGGCAGTCCTCGCTCACGCGAAGGCAGCCGAACACGCAGGATGCCGCTCGCCGTCTTCTCGTCGAGCTGGTTGATGCACTTGACGGCGCACACCACCTCGGGCCACTCCCCCGACAGGTCAATCTCCGTCACCGACCCGGTGATCCGCGTGAGGTCTCCCAGGACATTGAAACCGCTGATCCGGTCGTCGACCGCAACTAGAACGGCATCGTCGCCCATCCAGTCGGTGATCACCTGCATCATCCACGCGTTGCGCAGCATCCCGTAGTCGTAGGCTCGCCGGGCGCCGACCGACTGGGCGTACTCGTCGTCCCAGTGCACCCGCATCGCGGAGTCCCACGCACCGAAGGGATTGCGCGAGTAGAACCCACCCATCCGCTGACGGTTCTGGTAGCCAAGTCGGTAGGGATAGATCTCGGAGCGCCCACACCCCTGCAGCCACGCGATCACATCACCCGTGATCAACGGGCCGCGGAACCGCGGCAAGAACTCCTCGCCGACCTCGACGTCCTCAACGTAACGAGCCTCGGCGCCGCGGACCGTCTCGCGCCCATAGTGCTCGTCGACGACAAGCAGTTCGTCCTCCGTGTACACCCGCTGCTCAGGCAACGAATTCCGCGACTTTGCGCGCTTGGCAGCGGTATCCCGCTCGGTGTGCACGAAGTCGGCATCCCAGATGGCGATCAGCTCGCCCCGGTCATTCCAGTACACCCGCCGCCGCACCGAGACGGCCGACCGCCCGGCGAAGCGGGATTCCTTCTCCCGAATGTCCACGTAGAACCGGCGGACCCACAGCCGGTCACCCTGACGCACCGGATTGAAGTACCGAATGTGGTCACCGGCCCAGAACAGGTGAACGCCCGACAGCGCCCCCTTGCCGCGCCCCTTGTCCTCAGGCCGCCGGGGCAGCTTCGGGGTGAGACCGGCGCCCTCGAGGAACCCCGGAGGTGCGATGATGCCGCCCCAGCGGCTGTCCGCGGCGTGCTCGGGATCGGACCACAGCGGGTTGTCGTCGCCGAAGCCGTTGGCGTAGTGGCGGATCCCGTCCCGCGAGGCTTCCTCGTTCCAGGTCGTCCATCGGTTATAGGGCCAGTCCAGGCCGATCTTCTCGCGGAACTTCTCAATTCCAGCGGTGGTGAGCTTGCCGAACTCGGTCCCCGCTTCCTGACCGTCCACGGATGCTGCCGTCATGAATCCTCCAACTGATTATCGATATGTGCCTCGGGAAGGCCTACCTGGGCCGGCCGACTCAGAGCTGGACGTGGACGTTCTTGGTATGCAGGAACTCCTGCACACCATCCGGGCCGCCCTCGGTGCCGTGACCGCTTGCTTTCCAGCCGCCGAATGGCGCGGCCGGGGGGAGGCCGGCCAGCCCGTTGACCGAGACGTAACCCGCGTCGAGGCGAGCGGCAACCCGGTGCGCCCTCGCCAGGTCCGTCGTCCAGATGTAACCGGCAAGGCCAAACCGTGTGCCGTTCGCCAACGTGACAGCCTCGTCCTCGTCATCGAACGGGGACACGGCCAGGACCGGACCGAACACTTCATCCTGGGCGAGCGGGCTCGCCGGATCCACATCGGCGAAGACGGTGGGCTGCACAAACGCGCCCGTCGCCAGCGAGCCGCCCGCACGTCGCCCGCCCGCGACGAGCTTTCCGTGCCCGCCGACCTCCGCCGCGCGGACGACCCCGAGAATGCGGTCGGCCGCAGCCTCGCTGACGACAGGTCCCATTGAGGTGGTGGGCGCGAACGGATCACCCATCCTGATCTTGCCGACGGCCGTGACCGCAGCATCGATCACCTCAGCGTAGATCGACCGGTGGACCAGGAGTCGGGTGGGCAGGAAGCAGCCCTGTCCGCTGTTTTGCACCGCGCCGAACAGCGCGCCGAGCTTGCCGGCTCGCGCCGGGTCGGCGTCACCGAAAACCAAGGAGGCCGACTTCCCTCCAAGCTCGAGCACAGACGGCAGATGCCTGCGCGCGGCGGCGGTCCCGACCGCGACACCGCCGGTATCGCCACCGGTGAAGCTGATCATGTCGATCCCTGGATGTTCGACCAACCGCGCGCCCGCATCTGGACCGCCGCCGACGACCCCGAGCACGCCCGCCGGGAGGCCAGACGCCCCGAGAAGCTGCGCGAGCAGCACACTCGAGAAGGGCGCGAGCTCCGACGGCTTAAGCACTACGCAGTTGCCTGCGGCGAGCGCCGGTGCGACCTTCAAGGCAAGGGCGATCACCGGACCGTTCCACGGGATGATCGCCCCGACGACCCCGCGCGGACTCAACTCGACGTAATCGTGCACAGATCCGTTCGGCCCGACGGGCGCGGTCTTGCCGTAGATCTTGTCGGCCCAGCCGGCGTAGTGTGCGAACCATTCGGCGGCGAGCTCGATGCCCGCGACAGAAGCCCGCAGGGGCATCCCCATCTCCAGCGACACCACGGCGGCCAGCCCTTCGGCGTTCTGCCGGATCGTCATGGCGCACTGGTGCAGCATGTCGCGGCGGACGGACGGGGCCGTGCGCCTCCATTCAGGAAGGGCAGTTCGAGCGGTGTCGACCGCCGCGTCGATCTGCGCAACGCCGCCGAGGGCCGAGGAGCCGAATTCGGTCCCGTCGCCGGGGTGGACGAAGGCCCGAACTGGGGCGCTGCCCTCGATGTGCTCTCCACCAATGAAGCTCGTCGTCGGGGGCAAAAGCTGTTCGGCCGCGAACCGGGTCATCCCCGGGGCATATGTGTGCACTGTGTTCCTCCGCGAAGAGACGAGCCGAGATCAGATGCCGACGGGGTGACGAGGCGACGAAGCTATGAATCGCCGCGCCAGCGACTCGCGGTGCCATCGCGGTGAGCCGAGCAGAATCTCGGTGCTTGTCGCCCGCTTGAAGTACAGATGCGCCGGATGCTCCCAAGTGAATCCGATACCACCGTGGATCTGGATGTTCTCCGCCGCGCAGTGGTAGAAGGCCTCGGAGCAGTAGGCCTTCGCCAGGCTCGCAAGCAGGCTGACATCGGCAGACTTGTCGTCGATCGCCCATCCCACGGCGTACGCGGCCGAGACAGACGATTCGACCTCGAGCAGCATGTCGGCGCATTTGTGCTTGATTGCCTGATAGGACCCGATCGGACGGCCGAACTGCTCGCGGACCTTCGCGTAGCCGACGGCCATGTCTAGCGTCCTTCGGGCACCGCCGACCTGTTCCGCGGCGAGCGCGGCAACACCGCAGCGGAGGGCCGCCGCGAGCGGCCCAGCCGCTTCACCATCGCCACCGACGAGTACGGCCGGCGTGTCGGTGAGGAGGATCCTCGCCTGCTTGCGCGTCGTATCGAGGGTGGACATCGCCGCACACTCGAGACCCGAAGCGTCGCGGGACACCGCGAATAGCCCCGGACCGCGCTCGGTCCGCGCGACCACGAGCAGCAGGTCGGCGATCGTGCCGTCGAGAACGAACATCTTCTGGCCGGTGAGAAGGTACCCCTGGTCGTGCGGTGCCAGTACGGCGCGGGTCGTGATGTCGTCGACCTCCCAACTCCCGGACTCCTCGGTGACGGCGAGCGTCGCGATGGTCGACCCGTCGGCGAGTCCGGGCAGGTAGCGCAGGTTCGCTCGCTCGTCCTCCGAGTGAATCAGGGCCGACGTAGCGAGGACCGCCGAGGCGAGGAACGGGGCACACAGCAAGGCGCCGCCCATTTCCTCGCACACGATCTGGAGCTCGACAAACCCTGATCCCGCACCGCCGAAACGCTCCGGGATCAGGAGGCCTTGCAGACCCAGCTGCTGGGCCATGGCCGCCCAGACCGACGGGTCGTAGCCGTCAGCGGACTCCATCAGCCTTCGGACCTCGATCTCGGGCGCCTTGTCGGCGAGGAACCTTCGCACCATCGACCGCAGCTCGGCATGCTCCGCGGTGAAGGCGAATATCGGCTGTCCCGAACCAGATCTGCTCACAGTTCCTCCCGGTCAGCCGGCAGCCCGAGCACCTTCTCGGCGATGGTGTTCCGCTGCATTTCGGCGGTGCCCGCACCGATCGTCGACGCCCTGGTACGCAGGAACCCGCGCACCCAACGACCGTCCCCGGCGAGCTGGGGATCTACCGCATCGAGCATCCCGTCAGCACCGAGCAGCGCCAATGCGCCTTTGTGGAGTGCCTGTTCGAACTGCCCGTGTTGCAATCTGCTCACCGATGAAACTGGTCCCGGGGCTTCGCCTTGCAACACCTGGCCGAGGACCCGCTGGCCGTTGAGCTCCAACAGCCGGGCGCCGGTCACGAGCTGGGCAATCTCCTGGCGCGTCACTTCGGAATCGAGGCGGTCCCGCTGCCGGGCCATCTCGACGAGGTCGCCGACCACTCGTTGGTAGCGGACGGCCGCCGCGGTCAACGACGTCGAGCGCTCGTGCCCGAGCGTCACCCGTGCCGATTGCCAGCCCTCGTCGTGGGCACCGATCCGGTTGGCCGTGGGAACCTCGACGTCGTCGAAACTGACCTCCGCGAAGTATGCGGAACCAGTGAGGTCCCGCAGCGGACGCACTGTCACACCGGGCGAGTTCATGTCGAGAATCAGGCAGGTGATGCCACGGGAACGCGATGCCTGCGTGCCCGTGCGCGCCAGTAGCAGCATGAAGTCCGCGATCGCGGCTTTGGAGGTCCAGATCTTGTGCCCGTTGATGCGATACACGTCGCCATCCAGAACGGCCCGCGTGCGCATGGCCGCGAGGTCGGAGCCGGCCTCAGATTCAGAGAAACCCTGACACCACAGCTCGTCGGCCCGCAACATTGGCCGTAGGTAGCGCGCCCGCTGTTCGTCGGTACCGTTGCTCAGGATCGTCGGCCCGACGATGCCCACGAAGTTCGTCGGTGGGACCGGGGTACGAGCGAGCGCCATCTCCCGGTGATAGACCGCCTGCAGAGCCAACGGCAGGCCCATACCGCCCCACTGCCGCGGCCAGGCCGGCGCGATCCACCCGGCATCCGAGAGCGTGGCCTGCCAGGCACGCTGGAAGTTGAGCTTCTCCTGAATCCCGCGCGGCGAACGACCGGGGTGGTTGGAGGCAAGGAAGTGGCGCAGCTGCTCGGCGAATTCCTGCTCGGCAAGCACAGAACGATCGAGAGGCGCCTGCCACGGCGGCGCTGGCGTCAGGGCAGTCATCTCGCACCACCCGCGCCGCGATTGGAGTCAGCCCGGCGACCCACCCCGCCATCGGATGCCAAGTACCTCATGCGGTGCCCTCCGGCGATATCACTAGGCGCTCTATTCGATACAACTATAATCGATACGGCTCCTCACTGGCAACCGCTGAACCGCCAGCGCGGCCCCTCGCAGTTGGGTAGCCATCCAGCATTCAGCAGCGCGGGCTCACCGAGTTCCGACTGAATCACTGTATGATTTATCGCTACATAGACCAGTGACCTGACGTAGACACGGAGCCGCCATGAGCAACGTCGACGAGCCTCCTCGGCGTTTCGAGCAGCCGCACACTGGCCTCTCGGTCGCTGGATAGTTCGCCGTGACCGGCGACCTCGAGACAATCCGGCTACCGAAAGCCGCGGAAATCGTTGCCCGAACGCTACGTCGCAAGATCATTACGAGGGAGTTGCGACCGGACGAGCCACTCCCCGCGGAGGGTCAACTGATGGCCGACCTGGGAGTGGCCCGCACGACGGTGCGCGAGGCCCTGCGCATCCTGGAGTCTGAGGGACTGGTGACGGTCCGGAGAGGCCCCCACGGCGGTGCACGCGTCCGCAAGCCGGCCGTCCCCATGGTCGCCCGCTACATCGGACTCCTGCTGCAGTACGAGGGCGCGACCGTCGAGGACGTGTATCGAGCGCGGGTGACCATAGAAGCGCCCGCCGCGGCACTGCTCGCCGAGAACGTTACTCCAGAGATCGTCGACGAGCTTCGCGCGGCGCTGGCTCGGGAGGTGGACGCGTCGAGTGATCCCGTCAGCCTGTCCCGGGCGCACGGCCGATTCCACCAGCAGGTCGTCCAGCTCACTGGCTCACACACCTACGACGCCCTCAGCGCAGTGGCGAACCGCATCATCCAGGTCCAGGCAGACCGGTTCTTCGAAACCAGTGACAAGGCGATCCAGGGCCTTGCGGATGCGCATCGCGCTCACGTCCGCCTGGTCGACCTCATCGCCGCCGGCGCGGCTCAGGATGCCGAGGACCTGTGGCGCCGTCATCTCGAGGCGAGCGACGCTTACGTGACGTCCGCACCCGGCGCTTGCGCCGTTCTCGACCTGCTGGAGTGACCCCGGGGGTGACGCCTGGGATCGCTCGACCGCCCGTCGCGTAGGCGGTTAGCGGGAGAACACCTTCTGCACGTTCTCCCAGGCAGCGGCTGTGCGTGGTGCGCCGACGTAGGCCAGCGCGTGGATCAGCAGCTCGACGATCTCCTCCTTGGTAACCCCGAGCATGAGACCCCCACTCACGTGGTTGCGCAGCTCCTTGCCCTGTCCCATGGCGATCATCATCGCGAGCGTGGCGATGCTCTTCGTCCGCCGGTCGAGACCAGGACGGGCCCACGAATCAGTGAACGCGTGGGTGGTCATGAGGGCGTTCAGGTCGCGCGCGTTGCTCGGCTCGCCCGGCCCCGGCTCGATCGGGTAGTCGACGCCGAACATGTCCTTGATCGTGGCCAGTGCGACCTCGAGACGCTGCGCGTCCGCGCCGCGGGTGCCAGCCTCGTCGTGTCCGGATCGGGATACGCCGGCGTTGTTCACGCGATCCCCCGGGCCCGCGGGACCAGCTGTGTGTCCCGCCTGATGATCGGCGCCGCCAGCATGGGCTTCTCCCTTGAGATGGAAGTCGTCGTTGGTGTCGAGATCGTCGTGCGGAGCTCCGCACGGCGTGTCACATACTCACCCGGGCAGCCGGAACCCCGCTGACTCCGACCGAGGTGCGAAAGATGGACCCGGCCAAGCCAGGGTCCTCCGTGTTGTCCTGCGTGACGACGATCAGGTCGGACAGGTCCGGGCCGATGAAGCACACGTTGAGCGGCTCGTTCGCGGGGACTTCGATACGGCGCTCGACGGTGCCGTCCGGCGACAAGCGCGCGATGCAACCGCCCTGATAGAACGCCACCCACAGGCCACCCTCGACATCGATGGCCAATCCGTCGGGACCGCCGGGGAGCTCCGCGGTCGAGATCCGGCGACTCACCGACGGCGTGCCCGACGGGTCCCACAGATCGATGACCGCAATCGACCTCTCATCAGTGTCCGCGTGGTAAAGCCAGTGCCCATCCGGTGAGGTCGCGGCACCGTTGGGCAAGCCGATCCCGTGGTAGATGGGAACACCCACACCAGGTTTGTCGATCATGACCAACTCGCTGTCGCCCATGCCACCGGCAGCGTTGCGCCGGACTGCTCCGGCAAAGATGCGGCCGTCGGCGTCGGCGCACATGTCGTTGAAGCCGGAGACCGGATGCGGGGTCGGGGGGAGATCTGTTCGGGAGAGCAGGACCTCGGTGTGACCGTCCGCAACCCGGGAGATGTCCCTCCCCGCCACGACGATGCCGCCGTCGATGTGCAGGATGATCCCGCCCACCGACTTCCGACGGGGTATGACGACGTCGACCTGTCCGTTCGGGGCGAGCCGGTAGACCCCGCCGTTGGGCACGTCGCTGAAGTAGAGGCCGCCGTCGTCATCGGCCGCCGGACCCTCGATCGCGCCGTAGCCCGACACCAGCAGGGTGAAGCCGTCCACGCGCACCTCCCTGTGCCTTGGCCATCAGCTCGACTACCCGCAACGTAGTTCGTAGCGGTTAATCCTGCAACGCATCCTTCCGAGCTCGTGTGGGAGAAAGTCGACGTCTCATCGACCGGGCCGGCCGGTCGGCGCCCGTGGCCAACGTGAACCGAGGGGTGACATGTCGCTCGCGGTCGACGTTAGCCGCCTCGCTGTCAGAATCACCATAGTACGAGGCAGGAGGGCCTCAGCATCTCGTGATCCTCAGGTGTCCGTCGCTCCGCGCGGCCTCAACCGCGATCGACGA